>MDTB01004857.1_pt1 | contig 69888 bp, 67 predicted proteins | sample 811161 | NCBI WGS metagenome assembly MDTB01 (sample SAMN05326650, study PRJNA326480) | marine metagenome | isolation source: seawater | place: Mediterranean Sea | collected 2009
AAGTACTGGGCACTTTACCTTTGTATTTTTCAACTAAAGTTTTTGATAGATAAAATATACTTTTTGCTTTGACCCTAAATATCCCGATTCTTTTTATTAATCGCTCAATTTTTTTCCTTCCAAGTTTTACGAAATGTTTAGGTTTATTGTATTTTGGATAAATATCTTTTGTAACATTATTTACATTTACATCAGTGCATTGGGCAGAAAGCAAAACCGATATTAATAGAGTAAATATATTCTTATAGTTTAAAGGTATTGGAACTTTAGGATAAGTTTTATTTAAGATCTTTAGAATGATCTTGGATTTTTCTTCATTGTTCACTTAAAATTTAAAAGATCTCTCATGGAGTACAGTCCAGGTTTTTTATTTTTTAACCATTTTGCTGCAGTTAAAGCACCCTCCGAATATAATGCTCTATCGAAAGACTCATGGTTGAGAGTTACTATTTCTTTTCCACTAGAAAATCTTACCTCATGTTCACCGATTACTTCACCTTTTCTCATAGAATTAAAATTAATTTTTTTTGAGTATGGAAAGGATCTTTTATTTAAGTATTTTTTTCCAATTAAATTTTGCAATTTTTTATTTTTACCGTCTGCAATTCCTTTTCCTAACATTAATGCAGTGCCAGATGGGTAATCTATTTTGTGTTTGTGATGAACTTCATAAATTTTACTTAAAAAATTATTACCTAGCGATTTTGAAGCAATTTCAGTTAAATACATTAATAAATTTACTCCTAAACTCATATTTCCAGCTTTCAAAATAGGAATCTTTCTAGAATAATTCTTTATAATTTTTTCTTGACCTTTTGTAAAACCAGTTGTTCCTATTACAACTCTTTTTTTAAGTCTGCTGGCAATTTTAAGAACTTCCAATGTACATTTAGGAATTGTAAAATCAATTATCACATTGGCTTTCTTCAAAGAGTTTACAGTATTAAGACTAGGCTTAATCCCAAAAATTTTTCTATTTATAGCTCTATTTTCTGTTAGTGAAACTAATTTAAAGTTTTTATCTTTCTTTGAAGATTTAATTAATTGCTGACCCATTCTCCCCATACACCCAGTTATAGCTAGATTTATTTTTTTCATTAATTTGATCCCCAAAATTTTTTTGCTTTCTCAAAAAAACTTTTGATTACAGGGTTAGGTTTTTCTTCTTCTAACAACTTAAACTCATCTAAAAGTTCTTTTTGTCTTTTTGACAATGATACAGGAACCTCAGTTATAATTCTAATGTATAAATCACCAAATATACTTCTTCTTAACACAGGCATTCCTTTACCTTTTAATCTAAACTGTTTCCCGTGTTGCGTGCCAGCTGGTATTTTAATTTTTGATCTTCCTCCATCGATAGAAGGAACTTCTACAGTCGTTCCTAATGCAGCATCAGCAAATGTAATTGGTAGTTCATAATAAAGATTTTCTTCCGACCTTTTAAAAATATTATGATTGTCTGTAGAAATAAATAAATAAAGATCACCACTTGCTCCTCCTTTGCTGCCCGCTTCGCCTTTGCCAGAAAGTCTTATTCTAGTCCCATCATCTACTCCTTTTGGAATTTTTACTGTAACATTTTCATTACTTTGAGTTTTTCCATTTCCACTACAGCTGCCACACGGTTTACCAATAGTTTCTCCATGTCCACTACATTGAGGGCAAGTTTGTTGAATTGTAAAAAAGCCTTGATTAGTTCTTACTTTTCCTTTTCCCCCACAATAATTACATTTTACAGGTTTAGAACCTTTAGCAGCACCACTTCCTGAACAATCAGAACATTTTTTATAAGTAGTATATTGAATATTTTTTTCTATCCCCTTGAAAGCTTCCTCAAGATTTATTGTAACATCATATCTTAAGTCGTTACCCCTATTACTTGATCTTCTTTGTCCTCCTCCAAAATCTCCAAAAAAATCTTCAAAAATATCTGAAAAGGATGAGGTATCAAAACCACCAAAACCTTGTCCACCAGTGCCTCCACTTTCAAACGCAGCATGACCAAACTGGTCATAGTTAGCTTTTCTCTTTTCATCTGATAAAATATGATAGGCCTCGCTTGCTTCTTTAAATTTTTCTTCAGAAGCTTTGTTTCCTTTTGTTTTATCTGGGTGATACTTTAGTGCTAGTTTACGATAAGCTTTTTTAATTTCTTCTTTCGAAGATGACTGAGTAATACCCAAGACATCATAATAATCTTTCTTAGCCACAGGACGTCTCCTTTAATTATCTATATATCTTAGGCGCTTTTTTCTTTATCTTCTTTTACGTCTTCAAAGTCTGCATCAACCACATTTTCTTTATCATTACCATCAACATCTTTTTTATCTTTTTTAGGATCAGCAGACTTTGTTTGATCCTTTTGTTGACTTTTATAAACTGCTTCTCCAAGCTTCATAGATACTTGTATTAAATTTTGAGTTTTTTTCTTAATATCTTCAGAGTCAGTTCCTTCAAGTGATTTTTTAAGTTCATCAATACCAGTTTCAATAGCTTTCTTTTCATCGGCTGAAACTTTATCTCCGTGTTCTTTAACACTTTTCTCTGTTGAAAATATTAAACTATCAGCTTGATTTCTAGTATCCACAGACTCTCTTTTCTTTTTATCTGCCTCTTTATTCGCTTCAGCATCTTTAACCATTTTTTTAATTTCTTCATCAGATAATCCACCAGAGGCTTGGATTTGAATTTTTTGTTCTTTTCCAGTTCCTTTATCTTTAGCTGAAACATTGACAATTCCGTTGGCATCAATGTCGAATGTTACTTCTATTTGTGGTGTTCCTCTAGGAGCAGGTGGAATACCAATTAACTCAAAATTACCCAAAATTTTATTGTCCGAAGCCATTTCTCTCTCACCTTGCAAAACTCTTATTGATACTGCCGGTTGATTATCTTCAGCTGTAGAAAAAACTTGGCTTTTTTTTGTTGGAATAGTTGTGTTTTTATCTATTAATTTTGTTGAAACACCACCTAAAGTTTCTATACCAAGAGATAATGGTGTTACGTCTAAAAGCAAAACATCTTTTACATCTCCTTGAAGGACACCAGCTTGAATGGCAGCACCCATAGCCACTACTTCATCTGGATTTACACTTTTATTAGGTTCTTTTCCAAAAAAGTTTTTAACTGTTTCAGCAATCTTAGGCATTCTAGTCATACCACCAACTAAAACTACTTCATTTATTTCTGCAGCTGAAAATCCAGAGTCCTTAAGAGCTATTTTACAAGGCTCTAAAGTTCTTTCTACTAAGTCAGCAACTAAAGCTTCTAACTTTGCTCTGGTGAATTTTAAATTTACGTGCTTTGGTCCAGTTTTGTCAGCTGTAATAAAAGGCAAATTGATTTCAGTTTGAGTAGCAGATGATAATTCTATTTTTGCTTTTTCGGCCGCCTCTTTTAGTCTTTGCAATGCTAATTTATCTGATCTAAGGTCAATTCCATTATCTTTTTTAAATTCATCTATCAAATAACTTACTATTGCATCGTCAAAATCTTCTCCACCTAAAAAAGTATCACCATTGGTAGATTTAACTTCAAAAACACCATCTCCAATCTCTAGTATTGAGACATCAAATGTTCCACCACCTAAATCGTACACAGCAATTTTTTGACCATTTTTTTTATCCAACCCATAAGCTAATGCAGCAGCTGTTGGTTCATTTATAATTCTTAAAACTTCTAATCCTGCGATCTTACCGGCATCTTTTGTGGCTTGTCTTTGTGCATCATTAAAATAAGCTGGAACAGTGATAACAGCTTTTGTTACTGCCTGGCCTAGATATTTTTCCGCAGTTTCTTTCATTTTTTGTAAAACAAAAGCTGAAATTTGTGACGGCGAATACTTTTTACTCTTACCTTCAACCCAAGCCTCGTTATTATCAGATTTGATTATTTTGAAAGGAACTTTTCCTATATCTTTTTTTACTGTTTCGTCTTCAAAAGATCTTCCAATCAATCTCTTAGAGGCAAAAATTGTATCTTGTGCATTCGTTACTGCCTGTCTTTTTGCAGGCTGACCTATTAATTTTTCTTCATTCTCTAAAAAAGCTACAACTGAAGGAGTTGTTCTAGCACCTTCCGCATTTTCTAAAACTTTAGCTTGTGTTCCATCCATGATGGCTACACACGAGTTAGTCGTCCCTAAATCTATTCCTATTACTTTGCTCATAATTCTAATTCCTTTTAATTAACTATTTGTATATGGGTGTTTTTTTTCCATCTACAAGGTTATTTTCTCTCTTTTTTTTCCTGTTTTTCTTCATTTTTATCTATTTTCTTCTTAGCAACACTTACTAAAGCTGGTCTAAGAAGCCTTTCTCCTAACATGTATCCAGCTTGAATTTCTTGAATAACACTTCCAGTCTCTGCATTTGCATCTTCAATTTCTGACATTGCCTGGTGTAAATTTGGATCAAATTTTTTATTTTTTGTATCAATTTTTTTAATTCTATTTTTTTCAAAAATTGAGATACAATCTTTCTCTATAATAGATATATTTTCTAAAAACTTATTAAGATCTTTATTATCTTTGAGAGCTTGATCATTTTTAATAGCAAGTTTTGCTCTTTGCAGATTATCTAAAATAGCTAAACTTTCTTTAGCAAAATTAAAAGATCCAAATTGAAAGGCGTCATTAATTTCTTTTTCAAATCTTCGTCTTTGGTTTTCGATCTCTGCTAGTGATCTTAATAATTTATCTTCAGACTCAGCTAGTTTTTCCTCCAATGACGTTTCTTGGTCTTCTTTTTTATTATTAACATCGCCATTTTTAATATTATCTTCTGAAACTATCTCTTCTTTTTGTTTATCTTCACTCATAATAATTGCTATATAATGTTTAAAATTTAAATTACTAGGTATAAATGAAAAAAATTTTAATAGGTACTCACAATCAAGGAAAATTAAAAGAAATTAGCTATTTATTATCTAAAAAGATTAGTAAAATTTCGCCAATCAAACTAAAAATTAAAAGTCCTAAGGAGACAAGTAAAAGCTTCATTGGAAATGCTAAGCTTAAAGCTAATTATTTTTCAAAGTTTGTGAATATCCCGGTCATTTCTGACGACTCAGGATTATGTGTTAAAGCATTAGGAAATAAGCCTGGTATAAACTCTGCCAGATGGGCTAAGAAACACGGAACATTTATGAGCGCAATGAAAATTATATTAAAGAAAATAAAAAATAAAAAAAATAGATCTGCAACTTTTGTTTCCAGTCTGTGTTTAAAATATCCGAAAGGAAAAATTTACGTAGTAGAAGGTAAAATAAAAGGAACGATAGCGAAAAAAATAAAAGGAAAAAATGGATTTGGTTATGATCCAATATTTATACCTGAGAAAGAAAAAATTACTTTCGGAGAAATGAGTAAATCAAAAAAAATCAATATGGATCATAGATTTATTGCATTTAAAAAATTAAAAAAACTAGTTAATAAACTTTAAAAGATTTGTCTTTAGCTCTATAAATTTTTAAATCTTGAAAAATTTTATTATCCTGAAAACTAAAGGTGCCGATTTTGCCTTTAATTTTATCTTTTGTTATAAAATCTTTTATTGAATTAACTGATTTATTTTTTTTCCAAACATAATAAATCAAACCCAGCGCATCATAAGCTAATATCGTGATTTCATTTGGTTTAACGTTAAAAGATTTAATAAAATTTTTGTTATATTTTGCAAAATTTTTATAATTAATAGATGGGTAGTAAAGTTCTTTTAAAGAATTTTCATAAAAAATACTTTCATCAAACCACTGATTTACGGTTGTAAATAAAACCTCATTTTGATTTACGTCAGTAAATATTAAAGAAGTTAGTACACTTCTCAATCTATTTCCAAAATCAATTATAATTACAGAGTCAAAGTTTACTTTACCTAATGTATAAATTTGGTCTAATTTTTTAAGTTCTCTCTCAGCTTTTTCTGTATCTTTTTTTTCCAAAATTTTTTTCCGTGACTCCAGATTTCTTTTTCTTTGTGCGTAGCTAGTTAATGTTTCAATTTCACCTGTTAAAATCTTTGGATCTGAACTATATTTAAATTTTTTAAAATTCTTTAAATTAACTTTTTTAATTTTATCTTCTATTATTGGGGCGTACTTATCATCCGGGTACAAAATCACTGTTCTATTTTTTTTTTTATTTTCTAAAAATTTTTTTAAAGAAACAAGCTGTGACTCTAAACTGATACCTATACTAATTATATTTTTTTGAATTTCCGGATTCATATTAGAAGGGGAAATAAATATCATATTAGGATATTTTTTAGCCTCTTCAATCTCATCAAAATTTATTGGACCTATAATTATCTTCGCACCTTCCGCCGAAATCTCTTTGATTCCTTGAATTAGTTTTTTTGGATCATTAGATCCAGAGTCCCTGGGAATAATTAATATATTTTTATCTCCTATTTCTTCTAAAGCTAATTGAATTGAAAACAAAAAAGAATTTCCAAGTTCTTGATATTCACCACTAAAAGGTACAAGTAAACCAATTTTTAGTTTATTGTTAGAATTATCGCTTAGAGAGTTAGAGTTTAAAAAAACAACTAAATAGGTTAAAATTATATAAATTTTTTTTTTCATTAAATGAATTCAATTATTAAAGGCTTATATCTTGTTTCAACACCAATTGGTAATCTTAATGATATAACAATTAGAGCAATAGAAATATTAAAAAAATCTGACATAATTTTGTGTGAAGATACAAGACATTCAATTAAATTACTAAATCATTTAAAAATAAAAAAAAAAATTTTTTCATATCATAAGTTTAATGAAAAAAAACAATTATCAAAAGTCATAGGATATTTAAAAGAGGGCAAAATTTTGTCAATCATATCAGATGCGGGAACACCCACTTTATCCGATCCTGGAAATTTGCTTGTAAATGAATGTATAAAAAATAAAATTAATATTTTTCCTATACCTGGACCCTCGGCAATAACAGCAGCGATGAGTGTATCTGGATTTGATCAGCAGTTTATTTTTATAGGTTTTCTTCCGAAAACAGAAAATGAGTTAGAGAAAACTTTAAAAGGTTTTACAAATCTAAATTATTCCTTAGTTTTTTTTATTTCTGGTGTAAAAATTAATTTCTATCTTAAAGCCTTCAAAAAATTTTTTTTTGACAGAAAAATAATGATAGCTAGAGAAATAACAAAATTACATGAAACCTTGTATAGAGATAGTGTTGAAAGCATTAATTTGTTTACAACTTCTTTGAAAGGAGAGTTAACTGTTGTAATTTCAAAAAAATTAATTAAATCTAACAAAGTATCAAATGACACTAAAAGTAATTTAAAAAAACAAGCTATTCTTTATTTAAAAAAATATAGTTTAAAAGATGTTGTTGAATTGATATCCAAAAAAGAGAAAGTAGCAAAAAATAAGATTTATAAATTGTGCTTAGAAATAAAAAAAGATGAAAAAATTAGTTAGTATTTTTATAATTTTAATTTTCATGAACGCTTGCTCAAATATTGGTCGATTTGGTACTGGTGTAGATATTACTTTTGATCCAAGAACCATAGGTATGCAAATAGATGACACACTTATGCAGAAAAATTTAGTTGCAAGGCTATCACTTACTGAGAAAAAATATTTTTTACTTCAAGTAGAAGTTATAGATGGAAGAATTTTTCTATCCGGCAAAGTTGATAGTCCTGAAGAGAAAGTTAAAATAACAAAAATAGCCTGGGAAACTAAAGGGGTTAGGTCGGTAAAAAATGCGATAGATATCAAAGGAAATTCCAATTTTAAAAGTACTGCAGGTGATATTTTAATTACTAGTCAGTTGCGATCAGCTCTTATATTTAATAAAAAAACTAAATCAAGAAACTACACACTAGAAACAATCAATAAAAATATTTATATTTTTGGTATAGCTGAAACAGAAGAAGAGAAAAAAGAAGTAATAGAAGAAGCTAACAAAATCTTTAATGTCAAGAAGGTCATACCCTCAATTTATTTAGTTTCAGAGCTGAGTAGAAATAAAATTTAATCTTTTTTATAATCAATTACTTCAGAAGAATAAGCGGCAATTGACGCTAAATTTAAAATATCAGATGTACTAGATCTTAAGGGTGCAATTTCAATTGGAAGGCCTAAACCTATTAGTAATGGACCTATCAATTTTGCCCCACCAAAAGACTTCATCAGTTTTGTAGAAATCGCTGCACTGTGCAAAGCAGGCATCACTAAAATATTTGCTTTACCAACGATTTTTGAAAATGGATATATTTCTTGATATATCTCATTTAGAGCAACATCAGGCTGCATTTCTCCATCAAAATCAAAATCTACATTCTTTGTTTTAAGTAAGTCAATAGCATCTCTTACATGTTTAGTGTTTTTTGATACCGGTTTGCCAAAAGTTGAATGTGATAAGAAAGCCACCTTTGGGTCAAAACCAAATAATCTTGCTACTCTTACACACGATATAGAAACATTAACTAATCTTTCTGCAGAAGGAAAATCTTGAACGTTGGTATCAGCCACTAGAATTGTTTTTCCTTTTGAGACCATCATTGTCATTCCAAAAATTTCTTCCCCTGGTCTTGGCGCGACAACTTTTTTTAATTTTTCAATAGAAGCAGCATAATGTCTAATATTTCCAGTCACCATTGCGTCTGCATCATTACAGGCAATCATTGAAGATCCCCAAGCAATTCGATCATTTCTTACTAGACGATCAACATCTCTTTCTAACTGTCCATCCCTTTGTAATTTTTTATAAAGATATTTTACATACTTTTCTCTTTTTTCTTTATCAGTTGAATTAACTATTTGAATTTTGTAATTTTCATCTAGACCAATTTTTTTAAGCTGTTCTTTAATTCTTTTTTCGGCTCCTATTAGTATTGGTATCCCAAGTCTGTTTTTACCAAATTCTATGGCTGCTTTAAGCATATTTTCATCTTCACCTTCGGCAAAAATAACTTTTTTAGGTTTTTTTCTAACCTTTGCATTAATACCTTGCATAACTGACATAGATGGATCTAATCGATTGATTAATTCATCTCTATAATCTTCTAGACTATCAATTTTTTTTCTCGCTACGCCACTTTTCATTGCGGCATCAGCAACTGCTGAAGGAATTACACTTATTAACCTAGGATCAAATGTAGAGGGAATAATATAATTTTTTCCATACTTTGGTCTATCTCCGCCATATGCTGAAACCACTTCATCAGGCACATCTTCTCTTGCTAATAAAGCTATAGCTTTTGCCGCAGCGACTTTCATAGATTCATTAATTTCTTTAGACCTAACGTCCAAAGCTCCTCTAAAAATATATGGAAATCCAATTAAATTGTTAACTTGATTTGGATAATCAGATCTACCAGTTGCTATTATAGCATCTGATCTAACATCAATAATATCTTCAGGCTTAATTTCTGGGTCAGGATTAGCACAAGCAAAAATGATAGGATTTTTTGACATAGATTTTACCATATTTTTAGTAACTACGTCTTTAGCAGATAAACCTAAAAATACATCAGCACCTTTCATTGCTTCTTCTAAAGTTCTTAATTTAGTATTTGAAGCATGTTTCTCTTTAAATCTATCTACATTACTTCTTCCTTTATAAATTATTCCTTTTCTATCACACATAATAACATTTTCACTTTTCACTCCTGAGCTTTTAAATAAATTTGTGCAAGCTATCGCAGACGCACCAGCTCCATTTACAACGATTTTTACATCTTCAATTTTTTTACCACTTATATCCAATGCATTTATTAAGGCTGCAGTTGTAATAATAGCAGTGCCATGCTGATCATCATGAAAAATTGGTATATCTAGAATTTCTTTGAGTTTTTGTTCTATTATAAAACATTCGGGAGCAGCTATATCTTCTAAATTTATACCACCAAAAGTTTTGGCAATATTTTTAATTGTGCTAATTATCTCTTCCGAGTCTGAGCTATCAATTTCAATATCAATTGCATCAATGTCAGCAAATCTTTTAAATAAAACTGCCTTTCCTTCCATTACCGGCTTAGATGCTAGAGATCCGAGATTGCCCAAACCTAAGATAGCGGAACCATTACTTATGACGGCTACCATGTTTCCTTTACTTGTATAGTCATAGGCTAAATCAGGATTATTTGATATTGCTTTAACTGGAGCAGCAACACCTGGTGAGTATGCTAAAGATAAGTCTCTTTTTGTAGTTAAAGGTTTAGAGGAATTAACCTCAATTTTGCCAGACTTCCCTTTTATATGAAATTCAAGTGCCTCTTTATCAGTATAATGGTCAATTTTAGTTTTTTTTGTCATTTAAATTTTAAGTATGTAATATAAATGAGAATATATCAAAATAATTTGTGGCTTAATTAAGAAATTTTATGAATTTATTATCATCAGCCTCTGTTTTCAGTTTTTATACATTAATTAGTAGAATACTTGGATATGTCAGGGACATTTTTATAGCCGTGCTATTAGGGGCAAACATTTACGCAGACGCATTTTTTGTAGCTTTCAGGTTACCTAATACTTTTAGAAGACTATTTGCCGAAGGTACTTTTAATGCGGCATTTATACCAAGCTATACTTCTGAAAAAATTAAATCTAACGAAGAAGGTAAAAAATTTGCTAATGAGGTTCTAAATCTTTTAGTAGTAGTACTATTATTTATTGTTTTTATTGTTGAGATTTTTACACCATTTTTAGTTTACTTAATTGCTCCAGGATTTTACGAGGATACTGAAAAATTTAATTTAGCTGTAAGTTTTACAAGAATAACTTTCCCTTTTTTATTATTTGTAAGTCTGTCATCTTTTTTTTCAGGTATTTTAAATGCTAATAATAAATTCGCAGCAGCAGCAGCAACACCTATTATTTTAAATATAGTTATGATCATAAGCCTAATAATTTCGTATTTTTTCAATTTAAGTTTTGCTAAAAATCTTTCCTATGCAGTAACTCTCGCTGGTATTATTCAATTAATTTTCTTAATTTTTTTTTCTAAAAGATACTACAAACCTTCAATAAATTTAAAAAAAAAGATTAGCTCTAAAGTAAAGTTTTTTTTAAAAAAATTATTGCCAAGTATTTTTTCTTCAGGTGTAACACAAATTAATATTTTAGTTGGAACTATTATTGCTTCATTTGAAGTAAGCGCAGTTTCATATTTATATTATGCAGATCGAATATATCAATTAAATCTTGCAATAGCTGGTATAGCGGTAGGAACAGTTTCATTACCTGCATTAGCTAACGCTTTAAAAAAAAGAAATATTTTAAAAGTAAGAAATATACAAAATAAATCTATGCAATTATCTTTATTATTATCTCTACCGGCTAGCCTAGGCTTAATCATTTGCTCAAAAGAAATAGTCAGTGCATTATTTGGATACGGTTCTTTTTCAGAAGAAAATGTAAATTTAACGTCCGAAGCCCTTAAATATTTTGGATACGGAATACCAGCTTTTGCATTAATTAAAGTATTATCAAATTTCTATTTTGCTAGAGACAACACTAAAACACCCTTTTACCTTTCTGTTTTAGTAGTTACTATAAATGTTCTTATAAGTTTAAGTTTGTTTAAAACAATTGGATTTATTATAATCCCTATAGCTACATCTATTTCTACTTGGTGTGGTGTAATTGCATATACAATTCTTTTATATAAAAAAAGTTTTTTAATGTTTAATAAAAATTTTACGAACAATGTCTTAAAAATTATTTTTTCAACGATTTTAATGTCAATAGTTTTAATATATGGATTAAGTTTTTTAGAAGAAAGCTTAAAATATACTAATAAATTCAAGTCTATTTACCTTTTATTTATTGTTAGTTTTGTGGCAACAATTTATTTGATATCATGTTACCTACTAGGAATATTAAAAATTAAAAGTTATAAAATTAATTAATTATGAAAAATAAAAAAATAGTTTTTTCCGGTGTTCAGCCTACAGGAAATTTACATCTTGGAAACTATTTAGGTGCTTTAAAAAATTTTGTTTCACTTCAAAAAGAAATGGAATGTATTTATTGTGTTGTTGATTTACATGCTATTACAACTTTTCAAGATCCAAATAAACTAAAAGAAAAAGTATTAGAAACTACCGCTGGATTTATAGCATCAGGATTAAGTGCTGAAAAAAGTATAATATTTAATCAATCATCTGTAAGTGGGCATGCGGAACTAGCATGGATATTAAATTGCGTTTCAAGAGTAGGCTGGTTAAATAGAATGACTCAATTTAAAGATAAAGCTGGTAGTGATAAAGAAAAAGCTAGCGTTGGTCTATATATTTATCCTAATCTTATGGCGGCGGATATATTGTTGTACAAGGCAACCCATGTTCCAGTTGGAGCCGATCAAAAGCAACATTTGGAATTATCAAGAGACATTGCTCAAAAGTTTAATAATGATTTTAAATGTAAAGATTTTTTTCCTCTTCCCGAGCCACTCATACAAAAAAACATTTCTAGGGTTATGAGTTTAAGGGATGGTACCAAAAAAATGAGCAAATCTGAGGAGTCAAACTATTCAAGAATAGAGTTAAAAGATACATCTGATGACATAGTGAAAAAAATTAAAAAAGCTAAAACTGACTCTGATCCAATTCCAGACTCTAAGACCAAATTATTAAATAGGCCAGAAGCTCTTAATTTATTAAATATTTTTTCAGATATAACTCAAACCCCTATGGAAAAAATATTAGATCAAATGGCTGGAAAAGACTTCTCTTTTCTTAAAAAAGAATTATCAGATGTTTTAGTGACGAATATATGTCCAATAGGCAACGAAATAAAAAAACTTTTGAGCGATAAAAGCCATTTAGAGGCTGTTTTAAAAAAAGGCAAAGAAAAAGCTCAATTAAAAGCTGAGGAAAACCTTAAAAAGATACGTGATATAGTTGGTTTATTATAATATAAATACCATCAAATGATACAAATAGAACAAACTCCAAACCCAGATTCACTTAAATTTTTGTCTGAGTCTACAATCTCCACCGCAGGAACAGAAGAGTTTAAAAAAGAAGAAATCAGTACTATAAAAAATGATTTTATTAAAAAATTACTTAATTTTAATGGAGTTGAACTTATTCTTTTATCTAAAAATTTCTTAACTGTAAAAAAAGATAGTCAAACTTCATGGGAAGTATTAAAGCCGATAGTAATATCACATATGAATGACTATTTTCAAAATAATAAAAAACCTATTCTTTTTGATGAAAAAAATATTGAAAAGAATTATAACAGTGGGGACGAGGTAGTAGATAAAATCAAAGAAGTTTTAGACACAAAAATTAGACCTGCCGTAGCCAAGGATGGCGGAGATATTAAATTTAAATCTTTTGATAAAGGAGTGGTAAGAGTAAAGTTACAAGGAAGCTGTGCAGGATGTCCTAGCTCTCTCATGACTCTAAAGCAAGGTGTTCAAAATTTATTAAAACATTACGTAAATGAAGTAGAGTCTGTAGAGGCTGATTAAATGAAAAAAAATTTAAGTTATAGAGAAAAATTATTAGAATTAAGTAAAATCTATAAAGTTTCTGAAATACAGAATTATATTAAAAATAAAAAATATTTAACGACATCTCAACTTGAACATATTTTAAGAAAAAATAACATAGCCATTCCAAGTGATTTAAATACTAATTTCGTGAAGAGGAATTTATTTAAGCCCCTAACAAAAGCTGGAAGTAAAGTAACAAGTTTTTATGATAACTTTATAAGCTCAATATTTAATTTTTTTAGAAGTCTGTGGAATAATTTAGGACGAACTGGATTAGGAGTATTAAATTTATTTCCAAAATTGATAGGCGTATTTTTAATTTTTTTAGGTTATATTAAAGACTCGTTAGTAGCTTTTTTTTATAATATTTATGACACCAAGCTAGAAGATAAAAAAATTAATAAAGTTGTTTCTTTTGTTGGGTCAGCAATTATCATTTGTACTGTAGGTATTCTAGGATTTACAATCTTTACAAACTTAGGTGATAACGAAAAGGGAAATAGTCAAATAGTTAAAGATTTAAAAAAAACTGAGCCAAAAGATAAAATTAAAGAAAAAAAAGTTGTTAAAAAACCAAAGGAAAAAAAAGTAATCACTAAAGATGATAAAAAAGCAGCACTCAAAGAAAACAAAGCTAATCAAAAAACTCAAAAGAATCCCAGTCAGCTTAAAGAATTAGTTTTACCAGATTTAAATTTAAAAACTAAAACAGTATTAAATCTTTTTGAAGATGTTGAATATGACTTAAAAACTGTAAGAAATAAAAAAGTTGTTAAGCCAATATACTTTACACAATTTCCGAAAGATTTAGATGAAATAAAAGATGTTCAATTAAAAAAAGAAACTTTTATTAAAATAATACTACCACTTGTTGTGGCAGAAAATAAAAAAATACTAGATGATAGATTTAAACTTAAACAAATAGCTCGTAAGAACAATAAGCTAAATGAAAAAGACCAGAGATGGCTAAAGCAAAAATATAGAGAATATAAAATAAAAAAGTCAGACATTAACGAATTACAAAAAAGAATGGATGTTATTCCAGTTTCTATTGCAATTGCACAAGCCGCAAAGGAAAGTGGATGGGGAACATCTAGGTTTGCTTTGGAAGGTAATGCAATATTTGGCCAGTGGACTTGGACTGGCAAAGGCATTGAACCATTAAACAAAGGGAAACAAGAAAATCATAAAATTTTGCGATTTCCAATTTTGAGAGCTTCAGTAAAAGCATATAAAAATAATTTGAATACGCATAAAGGATATAGTGAATTTAGAGAAAAAAGATCTGCTTTAAGAAAAAAAAATAGACCACTAGATGGATTTAATTTGACAGGATCTTTAGATAATTATGCACAAACAGGAAAAGAGTATACTTTGATTATAAAAAAAATTATTTTACAAAATAATTTAAAAGATTTTGAGACAGTTAAACTCACTACATCAGTAGAAAGAAAACAAATAAATCTTTAAGTTATTTTTCGGCAATTACAAATTGAGTACCTAACCATCGATAAAATCCATTCTCCTCTTTAAGTGAACAATTTATTCTTCCTCTTTCAGTGGTAAATTTTCCATCTAACTCTATCTCTAACTTATTTTTTTCATAAAAATTAATCTTAGATTTTCTCCATTTATCCTGTTCATTAGAAAAACAATTTATTAAATTTAAATTATTTATATTATTATAAAATTCTATCTTTACCTTAGGTGGGTTTGTGAGATCATTTATATATTTTTCTTTAGGTTCTATAGATTTATATTGAAATGGAAGTGTTTTTAATAAATTTGAAAACCTTTTTAAGTTCCCGTATTTTTCATTTATGGGGAATCTGGGTAGTTCAAGAAAATCTTTTGTCTCATCAATAACACCTGAGTGTTGTCCAAAAGCAAATTTAAAACCCAAATCTTTTACAATCTTTTTAAATTCTAAACTATACTCTCCAAATGGGTATGAAAAAAACATGGAATTGGATCCAAGTTTTTCTTTAAATATCCTCATTGATAAAGAAAGATCTTTTTCAATAATATCTGATTCTTCATCAATTAAATATTCATGAGTATGACTATGATTGCCAATGTAAGAATAATTTTCCTCTGAGACTTCTTTAATCTGATCCCAGGACATATAACCGTTCTTGCCAACTTCTCGAGTACTTATAAATAGTATAAAAGGAATTTTATTTTTTTTTAGAACTGGCCAAGCATTATTATAAAAAGATAAAAATCCATCATCTATTGTTATTAATATCTTTCTTTGTAGTTTGAGATTATTTAAAGAAGACTCAAATTCTTTTGGGTCTACAAATGACATTTTTGCATCTTTAATCATCTCAATATGACTATTAAATTCAGACATTCGTATATTTGTTGATGGGTATTTATTTTCATCAAAACGATGATACATAAGTGTTACAATACCATAATCATTTATTTCTTTATTTTTAGAATTTAAATTGTAAGAAATAAATAAAAAAACTATAAACAAGATAATGATAAAAGATTTTTTAATAATAAACATTACTGGTAACAAAGATTCTATTGGTTTAAGAATTAATAATAAATTTTTTATAAAAGAATTACAAAAAAATATTAACGAAAAAGAATCACTTGTTAATAAAATAATGCTTTTTTTAGATAGCAATAAAGCAAAAATTGATAAAAATTTTTCAATAATTGTGAATCTGGGTCCAGGTGGCTTCTCCTATATACGGAAATCTTTATCAATAGCTAAAGGAATTAATATATCAAAAAAATCTAAGCTATATGGCTATAAAGATGCACAATTATCTGAATTTAACCTGAAAAATATTGAATTTTTAATTAGAGAAAATCTTTTAGAAAATAAATTGATTAAACCGGTATATATAAGTTAAATTGAATAAATTAAATATGAGTACTATTGAAGAAAAATGTAAAGAAAAAGGAGTGAGGCTCACCGATCAAAGAAAGGTGATTGCTAAAGTAATGTCAGACTCAAAATTAACATATGGAGCAAAGGACCATCCAGATGTAGATGAATTACATAAAAGAGTTAGTTTAATTGACAAGAAAATAAGCATTGCTACAGTTTATAGAACTGTGAAACTTTTAGAAGAATCTGGAATAATAGAAAGACATGACTTTAAAGAGGGCAAATCAAGATATGAACCATCAACAGATGAACACCATGACCATTTGATAGACATAAACAGTGGTGAGATTATTGAATTCGTTGATAAAGATATTGAGGAATTACAAAATAAGATAGCTAAAAAACTAGGCTACAAATTGGTTGATCACAAATTAGAACTATACGGATTAAAAATTAAAAAATAAATTGTCTAAAAAAATATTTATTAAAACTTTTGGTTGTCAGATGAATGAATACGATAGTAATCGTATTTTTGATTTTGCAAAAAAAATTGGATACGATAAAACAAATGAAGTTGAAAAAACTGATTGTTACATTATAAATACTTGTCATATAAGAGAAAAAGCTACGGATAAAGTTTTCCACGATATTGGTAGATTAAAAAAAAGATTTAAAGATAAAAGAAAACCGATTTTAATTATTGCTGGCTGTGTGGCCCAAGCAGAAGGAGAAGTTATATTAAAAAAAGAAAAGTATGTAGATGCTGTTGTTGGACCGCAATCGTATCATGAAATATGTAATATAATTGAAGGTGTAGAAAAGAAAAATTTAAGAAAAGAATTTACAGAATTTGAAGTAATAGAAAAATTTGATAAATTAAGTTTTATAAAAAATACAAATCAAAAAATATCTTCTTTTTTAACTATTCAAGAAGGGTGTGATAAATTCTGCAAATTTTGTGTTGTTCCCTATACAAGAGGACCTGAACATTCTAGACCTTTTGACTCTGTTATAAAAGAGGCTGAACAATTAGTTTCAAACGGAGCAAAAGAAATCACTTTACTCGGACAGAATGTAAATGCATACGATTACAAAAAAAAAAGATTATCAGACTTAATTGAAAAGTTAGAAAATTTTGATGAACTAAAAAGAATAAGGTATACAACTTCTCATCCTAAAGACGTTACTAGTGATTTAATTGAAACACACGGTAATAGTAAAAAGCTTATGCCACTTTTACATCTTCCTGTTCAAAGCGGATCAACAAAAATTCTTAAAAGCATGAATAGAAAACATGATATTGATGATTATTTAGAAATAATTCGAAAGTTGAAAAGTAAAAATGAATTAATTAAATTTTCAAGTGATTTTATAATTGCTTACCCAGGTGAGAAAGATGAAGACTTTAATGATACTGTTAATTTAATGAAAAAAATTAAATTTATAAATTCATATTCATTTACTTTTAGTCCAAGACCTGGAACACCTGCTGCAGAAATGTTATTAATTAACCCAAATGTTGCAAAAAAAAGATTAGCTGATTTTCAAAAAGTATCAGATGAAATAAAAATAAACTATAGAAAAAATTTACTTAACACAAAAGTTAAAGTTTTGTTTGAAAATAAATTAAAGAATGAAAAAAAATATTTTGGGAGAGATGAGTATTATAATTCAGTAGTTGTTTCAAGTGATACAGATTTAATCGGTAAAATAGCAGATATAAAAATTGAAACTTTTAATCACAATACATTATTTGGAAAATTTTATTCAAATAAAAATTACGCAGCAGCTTGAATATGTCAGAAATCAGTAAAATTAATCAAAATGTAGTTGTAAAAAAAATTGATCAAGAAACTATCAACGTACAAATTCTTCAAAACGATTTATTGCTAGCTATTGTTGGGCAATTTAACCAAAATCTTTCAGAATTAGAAAAACTGACTAAAACTACCATATTTTTTAGAGGCAATTCTTTAACTTTAAAAGGTAAACTTCAAGACATTAAACAAACTGCTGAGGCAATTAAATTTCTAGTAAACAAATATCTTTTAACGAAAATGATAGAAAAAAATGATATAATTCTATCAGTGAAAAAAAATATTTATTCTAGTAATCAATCTAATGTTCGATCATTAGATCAATTGATTAAAACCCCAAAAAAATCAGTAATTGCCAGGTCAGAAAAACAATCAGAGTATATTAAAGCTCTTAAGGAAAAAGATGTAATTATGGCTCTAGGGCCAGCAGGAACAGGTAAAAGTTTTTTAGCTGTCTCAGTAGCAATAACACTTTTAATGGAAAAAAAAGTCGAACGAGTGATACTCTCTAGACCAGCTGTAGAAGCAGGAGAAAAATTAGGATTTTTACCTGGAGACATGAAGGAGAAAGTAGACCCTTACTTAAGACCACTTTATGACGCCTTATATGATTTATTTGGATTTGAAACAATTCAAAAAAAAATTGAAACAGGAGAAATTGAAATAGCACCTTTGGCTTTCATGAGAGGAAGAACTCTCAAAAATTCTTTTGCAATTTTAGATGAAGCTCAAAATGCAACGGCAACTCAAATAAAAATGTTCTTAACTAGAATTGGTGAAAATTCAAAATTAGTAGTAAATGGTGATCCATCTCAAATAGATCTTATTAATAAATCTCATTCAGGATTAGTAAACTCAAAAAATATTCTTAAAAAGATCAAAGAAATAGAAATAATAGAATTTGATCATAAAGATGTAGTTAGACACCCTCTTGTTTCTAAAATTATTCAAGCTTATCAAAAAATTTTTGATGATAAAAATTGATGTTATTATCAAAAATAAATTTTGGAAAAATTATCTTAAAAATCCAAATACATACTTTAAAAAAAAGGTAAGATTATTAAATAAAAATATTTTTTTATTAAAGAAAAAAAACTTAAGCTTATCTATAATGCTATCCGACTCAATTAAGATAAAAAAACTTAATAAAGAATTTAGAAAAAAAAATAAATCTACAGATGTTTTATCTTTTCCGTTTCATGAAAAAATAATACTTAATTCACTTATCAGAAAAGATAAAAATAAAATTTATTTAGGAGATATAATTGTAAATTTAGCAAAAGTTAAAAATAAAAATAATATTGATAAGTTTAAAATAGAATTTGATAAACTATGGTTGCATGGTTTAGCTCATTTAATGGGGCATACACATAAGACAAATAAAGATTTTAAAAATATGCAAAAATTTGAAAAAATTCTTTTTGAAGCAATAAAATAAAATGTTTTTAAAATTTTTAAATAATAGATTTATTCTTGTGTGTGTTTTACCTTTATTTTTAGGTTTGCTTTCAGTATTTAGTTTTAATCCTTTTAATTTTACTATTATCAATTTTATAATTTTTACCTCACTTTTTTACTTGCTGAGTCATGTAAATAAAAAATCAAAAAATATTTATCGAAAAAAACCTTACTTAAAAAATTTATTTTTTATTGGGTATTTTTTTGGTGTTGGTTTTTTTTTATCTGGGACCTATTGGATCTCCTATTCGCTTACATATGTGGATGATTTAAAATATTTAATCCCATTAACAATAATATTATTACCTTTATTTCTTGGATTATTTTATGGTTTTTCAACGTTGATATGTGGGCCTTTTTTAAAAAACGATTTTAAGTCAATCTTACTATTTAGCGCTACTTTTGCTTCAAGTGATTTCATGAGAAGTAAAATTTTTTCAGGTTTTCCTTGGAATTTATGGGCTTACAGCTGGTCATGGTTTACTGAAATAATTCAAATACTTAATCCAATCGGACTTTTTGCTTTTAACTTAGTAGTCATAACTATATTTTGTGTTCCAGTTATATTAATTTTTAAAAATTATAAGCAAAAATACTTAATATTCTTAATTGCTTTTTTATGTTTTTTTGCAAATTATATTAATGGTTCATTAATTCTTAATAAAAATGAGTTTTTATTAGAAAATATCAAAAAGGAAAAAAAAATTAACCTAAAAATAATATCACCTAATTTTGATTTAAAATATAATTTGAATAGTGCAGATATAGATATTATTTTTGAAAATTTAATAAAGTTTAGTGAGCCAGAAAGAAAAAAAGAAACAGTATTTATTTGGCCAGAAGGTGTTTTTGCCGGATATTATTTTTCTGATATAAAAAGATTTAAAAAAATATTTTCACAAAATTTCAGTAGTAAGCATGTAATAATATTTGGTATTAATACTAGAGAAAAAAATTCATCAGCAAGTTTTAACAGTCTAATCGCAGTGAATAATAATCTTGAAATAATTTATAAATATAATAAAAAAAAATTAGTTCCTTTCGGGGAATTTTTGCCATTTGAAAAATTTTTTAATAACATTGGTTTAAAAAAAGTGACATATGGATACGGGTCTTTTTCTAAAGGAAATATTCAAAATAACTTAAAGATTGATAATTTAAATATACTTCCTTTAATATGTTATGAGATAATTTTTCCAGAGCTATCTCAAAAATCTTCACAGAAAACAAATTTAATAGTAAATATCTCCGAGGATGCATGGTTCGGCGGATCGATAGGTCCACATCAACATTTTTCAAAAGCTATTTTTAGAGCTGTTGAAAATAATGTCTTTTTAGCAAGAGCTGCCAACCAAGGATTCAGTGCTTTTTTAAGTAACAAAGGTAGAATACTTAAAAGCTTAAATCCTAATGAAACTGGTAATATTGAAATGGATATTCCAATTTTAGCAGCAAAATCAAAAAATAAAAATGATTTGATATTTTTTATACTTTTATTTACATATATCTTTATCTTTTATTTATTTAAAAAAAAACAATAATGGCAAACAAGAATTTTTTATTTACCAGCGAATCTGTATCTGAAGGTCATCCAGATAAAGTTTGCGATAGAATATCAGACATGGTTGTAGATAGTTATTTAAATAAAGACCCATTTTCTCGAGTTGCTTGTGAAACATTAACAACAACAAACAAAGTAATATTGGCTGGGGAAATCAGAGGACCTGAGATTAAAAAAGATGAAATAATTCAAAAAGTAAGAGACTGCATTAAAGACATAGGTTATGACCAAGAAGGATTTAGCTGGAAGGATCAAACTAAAATCGATTCACATTTACATTCTCAATCAAGTGATATTGCAATGGGAGTTGACTCAAAAGATAATAAAGACGAAGGAGCTGGCGATCAAGGTATTATGTTTGGATACGCTTGCACAGAAACGGAGGCTCTAATGCCAGCACCTATATATTATTCTCATAAGATATTAAGACTAATGGCTTCAGATAGAAAAGCTGGATTACTAAAAGGAATAGAACCAGATTCTAAAAGTCAAGTAACTATGTTGTACGAAAATGGAAAACCAACAAAGATAACCTCGGTTGTAATTTCTACTCAACATTCTAAAGACTTAAATCAAGAAAAAGTTAAAGAAGTAATTTTACCTTATATCAATAAATCTATTCCCAAAAATTTATTAGAAGAATTAAAAGATGATGAAATTTATATCAATCCTACAGGACAATTTATAATTGGAGGTCCCGATGGGGATACCGGACTAACAGGAAGAAAAATAATTGTAGATACGTACGGAGGAGCGGCACCTCATGGTGGTGGAGCTTTTTCAGGAAAAGATCCTACAAAAGTTGACAGATCTGCAGCTTACGTATCAAGGTATTTAGCAAAGAATATAGTAGCAGCAGGTGTTTCTAAAAAATGTTTAATCCAATTAGCTTATGCGATTGGAGTGTCAAAACCGTTGTCGATTTATCTAAAATTAGATGAAAAAGATGAAGAAAAAGAAGAACAAATAAAAAAAATAATAACTCAAAATTTTAATTTGTCACCAAGAGGCATAAGAGAATTATTAGGATTGAATAAGCCGATTTATGAAATAACGTCTTCATACGGTCATTTCGGAAGAAATCCAACTGACAAAGGTCAATTTTCTTGGGAAAAAACAGATAAAAAGGAAATATTTCAACTGTAATCTTGAAAAAACCATAATTATTCTTTAAGTATATAAAAAATTATGAAGTTTGAAAATGGGCTTTAGCCCATTTTTTTTTGGAGAGTATAAAATGCTAAATAGAGGACTAGACAAGTTAGAACTGTTAAGAATTGTTGACTCAGTTGCTAACGAGAAATCAATAGATAAAGAGCTTGTAATAAGCTCAATGGAAAGTGCTATACAAAAAGCTGCGTTAACAAAATTTGGAAATGATAATAATATTGAAGTAATCATTGATCGAAATAGTGGAGACATTAAAATTAATAAAGTATTAGAAATCGTTGAAATCGTTGAAGATCCAGGAAAAGAAATCTCTTTAGCTCAAGCTCAAAAAGAAAATTCAAAAAGTGAAGAAATTAAACTTGGAGACAAGATATTTGAAGAGCTTCCGCAGGTTGATTTTGGAAGAATAGCTGCTCAAAGTGCTAAACAAGTAATAAGTTTTAGAGTTAAAGAAGCTGAAAAAAATAGGCAATACGAAGAATTTAAAGATAAACAAGGTCAAATCTTAAGTGGTATAATAAAAAGATTAGAGTACGGAAATGTGATAGTTGACCTTGGAAGAGCAGAGGGAGTAATTAAAAAAGATGAATTAATACCTAGAGAAATTTTAAAAACAGGTGACAGGGTTAAAGCCTATTGTAGCGAGGTAAAACAAGAATTAAAAGGTCACCAAATATTTTTATCTAGAGCCCACCCTCAATTCTTAGCAAGACTATTTTTTCAGGAAGTTCCTGAAATTTATGAGGGAATAATTGAGATCAAAGCAGTTGCAAGAGACCCAGGTAGCAGAGCTAAGATTTGTGTTAACTCAAAAGACTCCTCTATTGACCCTGTTGGAGCTTGCGTAGGTATGAGAGGAAGTAGAGTGCAAACAATCGTAAATGAGCTACAGGGTGAGAAGATAGATATTATAAAATGGACAGAGGATCTTCCAACACTGATTTCCGAGTCTCTTTCTCCTGCAGAAATTCAAAAAGTTTTAATTGATCAAGATAATAAAAGAATAGATGTAATTTTAAGTGAAGAAAATCTAAGTAAAGCTATAGGTAGAAGAGGTCAAAATGTCAGACTAGCATCAAAACTTACTGATTATGAAATAGATATTCTTACTGATAAAGAAGACTCAGAAAGAAGACAGGCTGAATTTAAAGAAAGATCTGAAAATTTAGTTAAAAATTTAGAAGTAGATGAAACTCTTGGCCAACTATTAGTGTCTGAGGGATTTCAAACAATAGAAGATATATCTAATGCCAAAGCAGAAGACATAGCGAAAATTGAAGCTATAGATGAAGATACTGCAAATGAATTAATTAGTAGGTCCAAAGAAAACTTAGTTAAAGAAAAAGAAGAAGTAAGTAAAAAACTTAAAGAACTCGGAGTTGAAGATGAGTTAATCAATTTAAAAGGTATAACCCAAGGAATGCTTGTTATTTTAGGTCAGAAAAATATTAAAAAATTATCTGATTTTGCTGACTTATCATCAGATGAACTCATAGGCGGATATGATGAAATTAAAGGGAAAAAAATTAGAATTCAAGGATATCTCGAAGAATTTTCTTTATCAAGAGATGAAGCTGATCAATTAATAATGTCCGCAAGAAATATTATATACAAATAAGGTATGCATAAATTATGGATGATAAAAATAAAAAAAAAACACTTACAATTTCTTCAAATTTAAAAAAAAAGATTGATTTTAGTTCTTTACAAAATCAAGGAAAAAAATCGTTTTCTGTAAATAAAAAAAAACCATTTAGAAGTGATAAGAATCAAAACAAATCTTTAAATAATCCTAAAAGCGCTATAGACAACCCAAGCAGAAAAAAAAGCTTTGCTCGTAAATTTGTTGAACAACAAGCAACAAAAGATTTTATTAAAAAAGCAGACAAGGCACCAAACAAAAATAAACTAAAATTAAAAACTCCTATAGATAAAAGGGATTTTAAATTAACTATTTCTAGAGCATTAAATGTAGAAGAAATTGAGATAAAGCAAAGAAGCTTAGCATCAGTAAAACGAGCCAGACTTAAAGAAAAGAAAAGCAGCCCACTTACAGAGGATAAAAAAGAATTTAAAAAAGTACTAAGGGAAGTAAAAATTCCTGATCAAATTACGATTCAGGATCTATCAAACAGAATGGCTGAAAAATCTAGTGACATCATTAAATTTTTATTTAATATGAAAGTTATCGCTACTATCAACCATACTATAGATAAAGATACGGCAGAATATATAGTAAAAGAATTTGGACACAGTCCAATAATCGAAGATACCCCAAATACAGATTTTGTAAAAAAAGATAAAAATTTGACTGGAAATTTGAAGCGAAGACCTCCAGTAGTAACAATTATGGGCCATGTTGATCATGGCAAAACTTCACTTCTTGATGCGCTTAGGCAATCAAACATTGTATCTGGAGAGCATGGAGGTATTACTCAACATATTGGCGCTTACCAAGTTAAAACTGAAAAAAATCAATTAATTACTTTTATAGATACGCCTGGTCACGCTGCATTTACTGAAATGAGAGCGAGAGGTTCTAAGATAACAGATATAGTTGTGCTTGTAGTAGCCGCAGATGACGGTATCAAACCTCAAACAGTTGAAGCAATAAAACACGCTCAGGCAGCCAAAGTTCCAATTATTGTTGCGATTAATAAGTGTGATTTACCGAATAAAAATATAAGTAAAATCAAAAATGATCTAATGCAATATGAATTAATAGCTGAAGATTTGAGTGGTGATACTTTATTTGTTGAAGTTTCAGCTATTAAAAAAATTAATTTGGACAAACTGAAAGAGTTAATTCTTCTTCAATCAGAAATTTTAGATTTGAAAGCCTCAAACACAGGTCAAGCTTCAGGAGTTGTTATAGAGTCAAAAATTGATAAAGGTAAAGGACCAGTATCAACAATTCTTATTTCTAATGGAAGCTTAAAAAGAGGTGACTATTTCATATGCGGAAATACTTGGGGAAAAGTTAGAGCCATGATAGATTACGAAGGCAAATTAATAAATGAAGCCCTGCCTTCAATGCCTGTAGAAATATTAGGTATGAATCATTCGGCTTTTGCTGGGTCTGAATTTCTTGTAGCAGATAATGAAAATAGCGCTAAAGAAGTTGCTGAATTCAGACAAGATAATTCTTCGAGTAAAAATAAAATTTTAGTAAAAGACAAAACTACTCTTTTTGAAAATCAAGATAATAAAGAAGAATTAAATATAATTGTAAAGTCAGATGTACAAGGTTCAAGTGAAGCTTTAAAAACTGCTATAAATAAAATTACTCATGAAGAGGTTAAAGCAAATATAATTTTATCCGACATAGGTATGATAAATGAAACTGATGTTTCATTAGCTAAAGCATCTAATGCTTTACTAATTGGCTTTAATGTAAAACCCAATAAAGAAGCAAAAAAAATTGCAGAAGAACAAAAAATTGAAATCAAATATTTTAATATTATTTATCAAGCTTTAGAATTTATTGAAAAAGCACTGTCAGGTTTATTAGAGCCAGAAGTAAAAGAAAAAATTATAGGTTCTGCAGAAATACAAAAAATATTTAAAGTCTCAAGCACTGGTAAAGTAGCTGGATCTAAAGTTATTGATGGAGAAATTAAAAATAAATCTAAGGCAAGACTTATACGAGATGGAGTAGTAGTTTATGATGGAGAAATTTCTAGTATTTTTAGAGAAAAAAATGCTGTTAAAGAAGTCAAGAATGGGCTGGAATGTGGAATTAGCTTGAAAGATTTTATAGATTTTAAAGAAAAAGATATAATAGAATCTTATCAATCTGAAAAAATTGAGAGATCAATCTAATGAGTAAACACCTTTCAAGAAATACCTACAGTCAAAGACAACTTAGAGTGGGTGAATTAGTTAAGCAAAACCTAGGCCAAATATTTATTAGAGATGAAGCTAAAATCCCTTCTATAAATTCAAAATATATAACTGTTACTGAAGTAAGAATGACGCCTGACCTTAAAACAGCCAGGGTATACGTTATACCCTTAGGAGGTATAGATATGAAAGAAACAGTAAGTGCCTTGACGGAATACTCTCATCTTGTTAGAAAAGCCTTGTCAAAAAAGCTTGATATTAAGTTTCTTCCTAAACTTACATTTGTAGAAGATAACTCATTTGAATATGCTGAGAAAATTGAAAGAATAATTAAAAGTAATAAAAAAGATGACACAAAAAAAAAATATAATTAAATCTTTAGCCTTACATGATAAAGATGCGGGGTCTACTGAGGTGCAGATAGGTTTATTAAGTGCAAAAATTGAAAAATTATCAAATCACTTTAAAAAATTTAAAAAAGATAAACACTCAACAATGGGTTTATCGAAATCAGTGAATAAGAGAAAAAAACTTTTAGCATATCTAAAAAGAAAAAAACCGGAATCTTACAATAAAGTAATCAAACAATTAAATTTAAGGAAATAATGTTTAAAATTCATAAAGAAGAAATAGAAATTAATGGAAAAAAAATAACACTTGAAACAGGAAAAATAGCAAGACAAGCAGACGGGGCAATTATTGCAACGTGTGGTGAAACAGTTGTAATAGCTACTGTAGTGGGAGCCAAAAAACTTAGAGATGGACAAGACTTTTTTCCACTATCAGTTAATTATCAAGAAAAATATTATGCAGCAGGAAAAATTCCAGGCGGATATTTTAAAAGAGAAGCAAGACCAACAGAATCAGAACAATTAATCTCAAGATTGATTGATAGACCTATCAGACCTTTATTTCCCTCTAGCTTTATGAATGAAGTTCAGCTACTACCTACAGTATTATCTTATGATGGAGAAAACCAAGCTGATGTGCTTTCAATTATAGCTTGTTCAGCTTCACTGGCGATTTCAGGACTGCCTTTTGGGGGGCCGATAGCAGCAAGTAGAGTTGGGTATAAAAATGGCAAATATTTATTAAATCCGTCACCAGAAGAACTAACAGAATCAGAATTAGATTTAGTAGTAGCAGGAACGAAAGATGCAGTTTTAATGGTGGAGTCTGAAACATCAGGACTTTCAGAAAAAATAATGTTGGATGCTGTAAAATTCGGACACGAAAGTTTTGTACCAGTAATAAATGCAATAGAGAAACTAGCTAAAAAAGCTGGCAAACCAAAATGGGAAGTTGAAGAAGTGGATCACTCTGAAATTAAGAAAAAAATTGCAGAAGCTGTTGAAGCAGACCTTAGAAAAGCTTTTAAAGAAATAGATAAAAAAAAAAGATCAACAGCTATTGTAGATATAGAGACTAAATGTAAAGAAATGTTTGCTGAGGATGAAGACGTCACAGACAATCAGGCAATGGCTCAATTAAAGTCGCTTGAAAAAGATATTGTTCGAACAGCAATTATTAAAGATAAAAAAAGAATTGACGGGAGAGGTTTAGCAGATGTTAGGCAAATCAAGTGTGAAGTTGGAGTATTACCAAGAACTCACGGCTCTGCTTTGTTTACAAGAGGTGAAACTCAAGCACTAGTAGTTACTACTTTAGGTATGTCAGATGATGAGCAAAGAGTAGAGAGCTTAAGTGGAATGCAAAGAAATAGATTTATGCTTCATTATAATTTCCCCCCTTTTTCTGTAGGAGAATGCGGAAGAATAGGAACGGGAAGAAGAGAAGTAGGTCATGGTAAATTAGCATGGAGGGCAATTAATTCATCTTTACCAAAAGGTGATGATTTTCCATATACACTAAGAGTAGTATCTGAAATTACCGAGTCTAATGGTTCGTCATCAATGGCAACAGTTTGTGGAACTTCGTTAGCTCTTATGGATGCAGGTGTTCCCATCAAAGAACCTGTCGCAGGAATAGCAATGGGTTTAATTAAAGAGGGAGAAGATTTTTCAGTATTGTCAGATATTTTAGGAGACGAAGACCATTTGGGAGACATGGACTTTAAAGTTGCTGGTACAAAAAATGGCATTACATCGCTTCAAATGGATATTAAAATTACAGGTATCACTTTTGAAATTATGGAAAAAGCTTTAGATCAAGCAAAAGGCGGAAGAGAGCATATTTTAGGGGAAATGAATAAAGCTTTAAAAGACTCAAGAAAAGAATTTTCAAAACATACACCGAAAATGGAAATCATAAAAGTTGATAAAAAAGATATAGCGACAGTAATAGGTAAAGGTGGAGCGACTATAAGAGAGATAGTCGAGACATCTGGGGCAAAAGTTGATGTTAAAGATACTGGAGAAGTAACTGTCGCCGCTCCTGATGAAGAGTCTAGAAATAAAGCAATTGAGTTTATTAAAAGTTTAGTAGCAAAACCTGAAATGGGAAAAATTTACAAAGGCAAAGTAGTTAAGATAATGGAATTTGGAGCATTCGTAAACTTTTTAGGTAAACAAGACGGACTTGTACATATTTCTGAACTTGCAACTAAAAGAGTTGAAAAAGTTGGAGATGTTGTAAAAGAAGGAGACGAAGTTTCAGTAAAAGTTGTAGGTTTTGATAGAGGTAAAGTCAAACTATCTATGAAACAAGCTAGTGCTTAAGAAATATTTTTAGGATCAGGCATTCCTACTTTATTATATCCAGCATCAACATAATGAATTTCACCGGTCACACCTGCAGCCAGATCACTTAGAAGATATAAAGCTGAGTTTCCAACATCGTGAATATCTACATTCCGCTTTAAAAAAGAATGATCTTCATTCCATTTATATAAAAATTTTGCATCACCAATTGCCGAAGCTGCTAAAGTTTTGATGGGTCCTGCACTTATTGCATTAACACGTATTCCTTTTGTTCCTAGGTCTCTTGCCAGGTATTTAACACTAGCTTCTAAAGCAGATTTACAGACACCCATAACATTGTAATTTGGTATAGCTTTTGTGGACTCATAAGTTAAGGTAATCAAACTTCCACCGTCTTTCATCAACTTCGAGGCTTCTTTAGCAATCTCTGTAAATGAAAAACATGAAATTAACATACTTCTTGAAAAATTTTCTCTTGTTGTATTTAAATATTCGCCAGATAATTCAGATTTATCTGAAAATGCAACTGCATGAACAACAAAGTCAATTTGTCCCCATTCTGCTTTAATGTCTTCAAAAAGTTTTATTACTTCCTCTTTTTTTTCAACATCGCAACTATAAGTAAATTTTGAATTTAACTTTTCTGCTAGTGGTATAACTCTTTTTTTTAAAGCATCACCAAGATATGTAAAAGCTAGTTCAGCACCAGCAGCTGAGAGTTTTTGAGAAATGCCCCAAGCAATAGATCTTTCGTTGGCAACTCCCATTATTAATCCTCTTTTACCTTTCATTAAATTCATAAACTATATCTTTTCAAAAATTAAAGTTGCATTTGTTCCACCAAAACCAAAGCTATTAGACATTACTGCGTTTAAATTTATATTAGTCTCAGTTTTAGTTATTATAGGAAATTTTTTGGCTTCTTCATCCATTTCATTTATATTAGCTGATCCAGTTATAAAATTATTTTTCATCATAATTAAACAGTAAATTGCTTCATGAACAGAGGCAGCTCCTAAAGGGTGACCCGATAAAGATTTCGTAGAACTTATTTTTGGTATTTTATCTTTGAATGTTTCACCCACTGCTTTGAGCTCAGTAATATCTCCAACAGGTGTAGATGTTCCGTGTGTATTAATATAATCTATTTTATTCTTTGAAGTCTTTAGAGCTAAATTCATACATCTTATGGCTCCTTCGCCTGAGGGCGCCACCATATCATATCCGTCAGACGTAGCTCCGTAACCAGTTACTTCTGCGTAAATTTTTGCACCTCTAGATTTTGCATGTTCATATTCTTCAAGCACTAATACTCCACCCCCGCCTGCAATAACAAAACCATCTCTTGTTTTATCGTATGCTCTTGAGGCCTTTTCAGGAGTATCATTATATTTTGAAGATAAAGCTGTCATGGCATCAAACATTGCAGTCATTGCCCAATGTATCTCCTCACTACCACCAGCAAACATTATTTTTTGTTTCCCTGATTGAATTAGTTCGACAGAATTTCCAATACAATGCCCGCTTGTTGCACAAGCTGAACTCATCGTATAATTAACACCCTTTATTTTAAAAGGAACAGCAAGTGTTGCCGACGCTGTACTGGCCATTGTACGTGGAACAATAAAAGGTCCCATCAATTTAGGAGTTTTTGCTCTAGTTTTGTCAGCAGCCAAGATAACATTTTCTATAGATGGCCCTCCCGATCCCATTACTATCCCAGTAGTTTCATTACTTACATCTTTTTCATTTAAACCAGAGTCTTTAACAGCTTCTTTCATCGCAATATAATTATATGCAGATCCAGAACCCATAAATCTGATAGTTTTTCTATCTACATGATCTTGAAGTTTAATATTAGGTTTACCATGAACATGGCTTTTCAAATTGTGTTCTTTATAATCTTCGCTGAATGTAATTCCTGATTTTGAATTTAGCAGTGATTGGTAGACTTCATCTTGATTGTTACCCAAACAAGATACAATTCCAATACCTGTTACCACAACTCGTTTCATGATTTAAATAACCCAACCTTTAGATTTTCAGCTGTATAAATAATCTTACCATCAGCATGTAAAATTCCATTTGCTAAACCAACAGATGTTCCTTCTTTTTTTAAGATTCTTTTCATATTTATTTCATATGTTGCTTTTTTTACCTTCTTCAAAACTTCCCCAGTAAATTTTACTGAGTTTACTCCTAAAGCTCTTCCTTTTCCAGGTTCACCAGTCCACCCTAAAAAAAATCCTACCAATTGCCACATAGCGTCTAATCCTAAACACCCTGGCATCACAGGATCATCTTGGAAATGACAATCAAAAAACCAAAGATTATCCTTAATGTCTAATTCAGCCTTTATTAATCCTTTTTTAAATTCACCAGTGTTTTGATTAATTTCAGTTATTCTATCAAACATTAACATAGGAGGAAGAGGTAACTTTGCATTTCCTTTTCCAAAAAGCTTTCCTTTTCCACAATCTATTAATTCATCGTAACTGTAGCTATTTTTTTGCATGATTTTTAAGATAAACTTTTACTTGATTTAGAGCATTTATTAAATAAAATAGTCATATTTATTGTAATAAAAAGTTAAGTAAAATCAAGATTTATGAAAAACGCTCAAAAAATTGCAAACAAATTAAGATCTTCAGGACTTAGACCAACAAAACAAAGGGTGCTTATAGCCGAGTTCCTGTTTAATAGAAAAAAAACTTTTCATTTTACAGTAGAAAAATTGGATGAGTTAATAAATTCCAAACTTGAACAAAAAAAAAAAATTTCATTAGCAACTTTTTACAATACGGTGCATACATTCAAAAAAGCCGGTCATCTTAAAGAAATTTTGACTAATAATAATAAAACTTATTTTGATACCAATACTGGACCCCATTATCACTTTTTTGATTCTAAAAGAAAAAAACTTACAGACATTGACACACAATCGATAAGAATTAAAAACTTTCAAAATCCCCCAAAAGGAAAAACTATAAAAGATATTGATGTGATTATAAATATAGATGAGTCGCAGTAGTTTATAATTATTCTAAAGTGCTTGACACCAAATTTCAAGAAAGGTAAAATATTTCATTATGAGTGAAAAAAGCAAATGTCCATTTACTGGCGCAGGAACACCTCCTAAATATCCAACTGGCAGGGGTACTTCAAATAGGCATTGGTGGCCTAATGCTTTAAATTTAAAGATTTTAAGTCAACATTCTCCAATGGTTAATCCAATGGATAAAAAATTTAACTACTCAAAGGAGTTTAAAAAATTAAACCTAAAGTCACTTAAAAAAGATTTACACAAATTAATGACCGATTCACAAGAATGGTGGCCTGCAGATTATGGTCATTATGGTCCTCTATTTATAAGATTAGCTTGGCATGCTGCAGGTACGTATAGAACTGCTGATGGACGAGGTGGTGCTGGAACAGGTAACCAACGTTTCGCTCCATTAAATAGTTGGCCAGACAACGTTAATTTGGACAAAGCTAGGCTACTTCTTTGGCCGATCAAAAAAAAGTATGGAAAACAAATTTCATGGGCAGATTTATTTATTCTGGTCGGAAATGTGGCGTTAGAGTCTATGGGATTCAAAACTTTTGGTTTTGGTGGTGGAAGAGAAGATATCTGGGAACCAGAAGAAGATATTTATTGGGGGTCTGAAAAAGAATGGCTGGGTGTAAATAGATACAGCGGTGAAAGAGATCTTGAGCAACCCTTAGGAGCCTCTCATATGGGTTTGATATATGTAAACCCACAAGGACCTGACGCAAATCCAGATCCACTTCTAGCGGCTCATGACATAAGAGAAACCTTTGGAAGAATGGCCATGAATGATTATGAAACAGTTGCTTTAGTTGCTGGTGGACATACGTTTGGAAAATCACACGGAGCTGCACCCGAGTCTCACAAAGGACTTGAACCAGAGGGTTCAAAAATTCAAGATCAATCAACTGGTTGGAACAGTAATTATAAAAGTGGTAAAGGGATTGACACTATCAGCAGCGGAATTGAAGGAGCTTGGACTCAAGCACCCACAAAGTGGGATATGGGGTATTATGACTGTTTATTTGGACATGAATGGGAATTAACAAAAAGTCCTGCAGGAGCTCATCAATGGACACCAAAAAAAAATGGACAAGAAATAAAAATGGTACCAGATGCGCATGATCCATCTATTAAACATGCACCAATGATGCAAACAACAGACTTATCTTTAAGAATGGATCCTAAATATGAACCAATTTCAAGAAACTTTCATAAAAATCCAGATGAATTTGCTGACGCTTTCGCTAGAGCATGGTTTAAACTAACTCATCGAGATATGGGACCAAGATCTAACTATATAGGCTCAGATGTTCCTAAAGAAGTTTTAATTTGGCAAGACCCTATTCCAAAAAATAAATATAAACTTAAAAGTAAAGAAATCGAAGGATTAAAAAATGAGATTATGAAATCGAAACTTTCTACATCTCAATTAGTCACTACTGCGTGGGCTTCAGCATCATCATTCCGTGCATCAGACAAAAGAGGCGGAGCTAACGGAGCACGTATACGTTTAGCGCCACAAAAAGATTGGAAAGTTAACAATTCAGAAGAACTTTCAAAAGTCATAAAAGTATTCGAAAAAATACAAAAAAGTTTTAATACCAAAAAGAAAACAGTTTCTATTGCAGATTTAATTGTACTTGGTGGTAATGTAGGTATAGAAATGGCTGCAAAAAAAGCAGGTAAAAAAATTAAAGTCCCTTTTACACCTGGGCGTGGTGACGCGACGCAAGATCAAACGGACATCCATTCATTTGGTTTATTGGAGCCTAGAGCGGATGGATTTAGAAACTATTCTAAAGGAAAGTACCCATCAATTTCGACAGAGGAAATGTTAATTGATAAAGCAAATCTAATGAAATTAACTGCACCAGAGATGACCGTCTTGGTGGGTGGTATGAGAGTGTTACAAACAAACTTTGATAAATCTAATCATGGTGTTTTTACAAAAAAACCAGGCGTACTTACAAATGACTTTTTTGTTAATTTATTAGATATGAATATTACATGGAAAGAAACTAATGAAGAAGAAGAATTTTTTGAAGGTTCAGATCGAAAATCAAAAAAAGTTAAATGGACTGGCTCAAGAGTAGATTTAATATTTGGTTCAAATTCACAGCTTAGAGCTTTAGCAGAAGTTTATGCAACTGAGGACTCAGGAGACAAATTTTTAAAAGATTTTGTTGACGCTTGGACAAAAGTAATGAATTTAGATCGATTTGATTTAAAATAAATCATTATTTTAAAATCGTCCCCAAAGATTTTCTTTTTTTATCCAACCAGAAAATTTTCCAACTTTTATTTTACACCAATCATCTTTACATTTAGTGATTAAACACAATCTACCTTTATCCAACAATACTTGAGGTTTGGAAAAAAACGTAGGTTTTTTAAACACCATAATATTAGCATCTTTTGTTATGGCGGCTCTTTTTTTTGATAGTTGAGAAATATGTATCCAACCCGAGTTATTTTCATGGTCTCTTATTTTTCTAAAATTCGATGATTTATCTTGAATTATAACTGGAAGGTATTTTTTTTTATAAAAAATTTTTACAGGATAGTCGAAAGAGGGTCCTTGTCTTAAATTTACTCGCTCATTTCTCAATGTTAAAAAATACTCATCTTGCGCAAATACTTTAAATTCATAAAAAATAAAACCAAATAATACTAAAATTATTTTTAACATTTATTAATACAATTTTTATTAATAGATAATTTTACTTCTCTAAAGCTTGTTTTTAAAGCATCAAAATTTAAAAATTTTCCATTTAAATTACTTTTTATATTAAGAATTATTTTTAAAATTTCATTCGCTTGTAATACCCCCATAATACCAGCGACAGGTGAAAAGATACCTTCAACATCACAATTTAATTCTACAGTTGGTATCGAAGGCATAAAACATCTAAAACAAGGAGTTCTTTTCTTTTGAAAATTAAAATTAAATAAATGTCCGTAAAATTTACTTATAGCAGCAGTTACAAGTATTTTTTTTTCTTTTTTACAAAAATCATTAATTAAATATCTAGATGCAAAATTATCTGTTCCATCACAAATAATATCAAATTCTTTACAAATTTTTTTAATATTTTTTTTATTTATTTTAGTTTGAAAAGTCTTAATTTTGATTTTGTTGTTTATTCTATTTAATTTGAGTTTTGCCTGGGTTATTTTATTTTTTCCGACATCATTTTGATCAAATAGTATTTGTCTATTCAGGTTGGTTATTTCTATTTTATCATTATCAACAATTCCCATAGTCCCTACCCCAGAATTAGTCAAATATAAAGACACAGGACATCCAAGCCCTCCTAAACCAATAATTAATACTTTTGAGTTTAAAATTTTTTTTTGTCCGTTAATGCCAATATTCTTTAGCATTATTTGTTTTGCGTACCTTTCAAAATTATTTTTAGAAACTTGCATTTTTAATTATTATACACCAGTAGATCCAAAACCATCTTTACCTCTAACGGTATTTGATAAATCTTCAACTTCTTCAAATTCTGCTTGAATTATAGGGCATATAACCATCTGTGCAATTCTATCTCCATTTTCAACTACAAAATTATCAGTTCCTAAATTAAATAATATTATTTTTACTTCCCCTCTATAATCTGAGTCGATTGTTCCAGGTGTATTTAAGATAGTTATATTGTTTTTTGCAGCGAGACCTGATCTAGGTCGTATCTGAGCCTCAAATCCCTTGGGAATAGATAAAGCAATACCGGTTGGTATAAGTGAACTTTTTTTGGGACTAATTAAAATCTTTTCATTAATAAATGCTGAAATATCCATACCAGATGAACCTTTTGTCTCATATCTAGGTAACTTGACATCAGTTGAAAATTTTTTAATTAATATTTTTTTCATTAATTAAAAATTTTTTTATTATTGATTTTGTTATTTTCGAGGCAATGTAGCTTTTTTTGTTTTTAGAAATTGTTTGAACTTTACCCGATGTATCAATTATTGAAACTTCATTAAAATCTTTATTAAAACCAAAATCCTTTTTAGAAACATCATTAGCAATAATCAAATCACAATTTTTATTTTTCAGTTTATATTCTGAATTTTCAATTAAATTTTCAGTTTCTGCAGAAAAACCAACTACAAGCTTTGGTCTATTTTTGTTATTTTTGGCAAGAAACTCTAATATATCAGGATTTTTTTCTAGATTTAATTTATGCATATTATCAAGATTTTTTTTTATTTTAGCTTTACTAAAAATTTTAGGTTTAAAGTCAGATACTGCTGCAGCACATATAGCTATATCCACTGGCAAAATTTTCTTTACTGCTTGAAGCATTTCTTCAGCAGTAGTTATTTTAATAATCTTTAAGCCTTGATGAGGTTGCAAGTCGGATGGACCAGCAATTAAAGTTGTATTTATTCCAACCCTTGAAAGAGCTATAGCAATCTCGTATCCTTGTTTACCACTAGACTCGTTTGAAATATATCTCACTGGATCTAAATATTCTCTTGTAGGTCCTGCAGTAACTAAAGCTTTAATTTTCTTTTTTTTAATTAAATCCTTGTCTTGAAAATATTTTTTAATTTCAGTATAGATTTGTCTAGGACTTGACATTTTACCTTCCCCATATTCTCCACATGCCATTTCTCCAGTAACAGGTCCTAAAAATCTATAACCATATCCTATTAAATTCTTATAATTGTTTTGTGTTGCTTTATGCATCCACATTCTAACATTCATTGCAGGCACTAATAATATATCTTTATTTGAGGCTAAAATAATAGTAGTAGCTAAATCTTCAGCTTTACCTAAACTTAATTTACTCATAAAATTTGCCGTAGTAGGTAAAACTACAATTAAGTCAGCCCACCTAGATAAAGATATATGATCAATTTCAGACTCATTTTCAATATCAAATAAATCCTCATAAGTTTTATTACTAGTTAATGAAGTTAAAGAGAGAGGTGTGACAAATTCTTTTCCACTTTTAGTTAATACGGTTCTAATTTCAAAATTATTTTTTTTTAAAATTCTTATTAAATCTAGAGATTTATAAGCTGAAATTCCACCCCCGATAATAAGTAATATTTTATGATCTTTAGTTTTCATGTATCCAATTAAAATACTAATAGACCAAAAATTACAACAGCTAAAACACTGATTATAATATTATTTCTAAAGCTTTTAATTTTTAACTTCTCAATTTCCAATGATTTATTGCCTAGATTACCTAAATTTAATTTACCCTCAGCAATCATTTGTAGAGCTCTATTAGCCCTATCCATAAAATTAGGAAAATCTGGTATTTTTTTTAGTATTTCACTTGAGGTATTTAAAGCACTATCAAATGCTGCTTTTGGGCTTTTTACCTCTTTTATCCAATTTTCTAAGACTGGTTTAGAGACTTCCCAAATATTTGTTTCCGGGTAAAGTTTTCTAGCCACCCCTTCTACGGTCACCATAGTTTTTTGCAATAAAAGAAGTTGAGTTTGAGTTGGCATATTAAATTTTTCAGTTATTTCAAATAATTGTGCAAGTAAATTTCCTCCTGAAATGTCTTTAATTGAATGACCAAATATAGGCTCACCAACAGATCTAAGAGCTTGAGCAAAATCATCTCTAGAAGCTGTACTTGGCACTAAACCAGCTTTAAAATGTACGTCTGCGACCTTTAAATAATCTCTCTGAATAAAACCATAAAGAATTTCCGCTAAATACATCCTATTATCTTTATCAAGCCTACCCATTATTCCAAAATCTACAGGAATTATATTGCCGTTTTTATCTACAAATAAATTTCCTTGATGCATATCTCCATGAAAAAAACCATCTCGTACCGACTGTTTCAAAAAATGTTGAATTAAAGATTCTGCAAGTTTTTTTAGGTTAATGCCATTATTTTCTAATTCATATTTCTCTCTAATTGAAACACCTTCTACTTTATCTAAAGTAAGAACTCTTTTTGAAGTAAAGGACCAATAAATTTTTGGTACTTCAAAACCTAAGTCATTTTTAGTATTTTGATATAATTCATTTGCTGCTGCAGCTTCAAATCTTAAGTCCATTTCAATATTTGTTATTTCTCGAAGAAGGTGAACAACTTCAATTAATTTCAATCTTTTTGCTTTTGCAATTGTATTTTCGATTATATAAGCAAATAGCATTAAAGCATCTAATTCCTCATTAAAAATTTTTTCTATGTCAGGTCTTAATATTTTTATAGCTACATTTTTTTCTTCTTTATCAATTATAATCTTTGCGATATGTACTTGAGCTATAGAGGCTGCGGCGATGGGTTCACTTATTTTAACTATATTCAAAAATTGTTTTTCACCTATTTCTTTTCTTAAAATATCTTTAGAAATAGCAGTGTCAAAAGGAGGAAGTTTATCTTGAAGCTTTTCTAGATCATCAGTTAATTTTTGACCAATTATGTCAGGTCTTGTGGCTAAAAATTGACCTAATTTTATAAAAGTAGTTCCCATTCCCTCAAGGGCATCACATAATTTTTCCCCAGGTCTTTTTGAAGAGTTAGTAATTGTTTTGTTTGAACCTATAGCAATAAAATCAAAAAAAATTTTTAAAGTTGTAGGAATGTTGTAAATTTCGTTAATCGTATCTATGGCACCAGAAGATGCTAATTTTCTTGCGATTTTAAATAGTAAAAATAATCTTTTAAACATTTATTATATTTTCCAAGCCGTATGTATTGCTGCAATGCCGTTAGACAAATTTCTATACTCAGTATTGGAAAATTCATTTTTTTTAATTATTTCCAATAATTCTTCTTGATTGTAAAAATTTTTGATACTTTTTATTAAATATTCATAAGGTTCTGACTCCCCAACTATAATTTTACCAATTTTAGGAATCATTTTGGAGTATTGTTGATATATAGAGTTTAATACCTCGTTTTCAACTTTTGAAAATTCTAAACAGAAAAATCTTCCACCAGTTTTTAATACTCTAAAAGCTTCTTTTAAACATAAGTTAATATCTGTAACATTTCTTATTCCAAAACTAATTGTATAAAAGTCAAATACATTATCTTGGAATGGTAGACTTTCAGCACTTGCTAAGCTCCATCTAATATTACTTAAAGACTTTAATTTTTCTTCCCCCATATTTAACATAGATTTATTAGGCTCAACGCACTCTATTGAACTTTTATTATTTACTCTCTCTGAATATAATTTAGCCAAGTCTCCTGTTCCAGAAGCTACATCAATTAATTTGCTGTTTGGTTGTGGCTTCATCCAGTTAATTAGTTGTTTTTTCCAAATCCTATGAACACCACAAGACATGACATCATTCATAAAATCGTATTTTTTATAAACACTATTAAATACGGAGTTGACTAGTTTTGTTTTTTCTTGAATATTGAATTTCATAAACAAATTATATGCCAGAATTACCTGAAGTTGAAGTTGTTAAAAAGTCTCTTGAGAGAAGTATCACTAATTTAACTATTAGAAAAGTAAAGATTAATAATAATAATCTAAGATATAAAATTAATAACTCAAAATTTAACAAGCTGAAGGGAAAAAAAGTAATATCAGTTAAAAGAAGATCAAAATATATATTAATTAATTTAAGTAATAAAAAAACACTAATTATACATCTGGGTATGACTGGAAAATTTTTTATTTTAAACCAAAAAAATAAATATAAAAGATTGAGCTTTTATTATGAAAGTAAAAATAAAAAAGGTAAACATGATCACTTGATTTTTCATTTTAATAAAAAAATTAAGTTAGTTTACAATGATATAAGAAGATTTGGTTTCATGAAAGTTTTGATAACTAAAAAATTAGATATAAATCCCCATTTTGCTTTACTTGGACCAGAACCATTATCAAATAAGTTCAATGAAAATTATTTTAAAAGCAAGATCTTTAACAAAGAAAAATGCGTAAAAGATTTACTAATGGATCAAAAATTTGTGGGAGGTTTAGGAAATATTTACGTTAATGAAATATTATTTAAAAGTAATGTTCATCCTAAAAAAAAAATTTATAAAATAGATCAAAGCAAAATAAGAGATATAATTAATAATACAAAATTGATATTAAAAAAGGCTATTAATCTTGGCGGTTCCTCAATAAAGGATTTCGAATATGATAATAAAAAAAAGGGCAAATTTCAGGAATTGTTCAATGTTTATGATAGAAAAGGGCAAAAATGTTCCAAAGTTAATTGTAAAGCTATAATTAGAAAAATATATCTTTCTCAAAGATCTTCTTATTTCTGTAATAGATGTCAAAAATAACAAGTTGACCCTTTAATTACACCGATATATACAGGTTTAAATTTATGCCAAATACAAAAGCTGCAATCAGAAGAGTAAGAAGAGTAAAAAAACAGACTCTTGTAAACCGTGTAAGAAAAAGTAAATTTAAAAAAGCCATAAAAACTATTGAAGAGCATATAAAGAATAAAGATAGTGCAAAAATTAAAAGTTTTTTTCCAAAATTTCAATCAATTCTAATGCAGGTTGCTAAATCTGGAGCAGTTAATAAAAAAACTGCTGCAAGAAAAATTTCTAAAATATCTAAAAAAATTAAGTAAATTTAACAATTTAAAGTTGTTATTAAAATTACTAATTACTCAATATAGTTTTAAAAATCTAAATGTAGAAATTATTCTTTTAAGAGTTGTAAATTTATAATTAATTTTTTATAAATTCTCCTCATACGATTATCATACAACCTAAAACAATTTTTTTTTTAAAATTAAAAAAAATTTCTTGCAAGTTTTTTCATAACAGAGTTTAAAGGTCTTTCATTAATATTTTAAACTCATGGAAAAAAAAATAAATCAAAAGAATACATTTGTGTCCGAAGAGGAGAAAACTCTTAATTGGATAGAAGTGCAATCTTCTTTTGAAAAAAACTTTGGATCAGAAATTTACAAGAGTTGGTTAAGCAATATAGTTTTGTTGAAAGAATATAACGATTTTTTAATTTTAGGAGTTCCAACTAGGTTTTTTCGTGACTGGATAGTTTCAAGATATCTAGATAAAATTCTTGAGCTTCTAAAGGGTTTTAAGCTAAGCTTGAATAGAGTGGAATTTAAGATTACTGAGGATTTAAAAAATAAATCAAGCGATGAGTTATCAGTCGGAAGTGTTACTGAAATAAAAGATTCAATTTTAAATTATAATCGTTTAAATCCAAATTTAAATTTTGATAGTTTTGTTCAAGGCACAAGCAATGAAGTAGCTTTGTCTTATTCCAAAAAAATATGTGAGCAAACAACGAGATATAACCCTCTATACATTTATGGAGGTGTAGGTTTAGGTAAAACTCATTTGTTGAATGCGATAGGTCTTGAACTTCAAAGTGATAATAAAGTTATGTTTATTTCAGCAGAAAGATTTATGTACCATTTCATAAAATCAATTAAAAAGAATGATATGGTAAATTTTAAGGATTTTTTTAGAAAATCGTCTATTTTTATAATTGACGATATACAGTTTATCAGGGGTAAAGAGAGCTTACAGGAGGAATTTTTTCATACATTTAATAGTCTAATAGAAAAAGGATCTCAAATAATTATTTCAGCTGATAGACCTCCAATGAAACTAGACAGAGTTCAGGAAAGAATAAAGTCAAGGCTATCCGGAGGGCTAATAGTTGATATTGATACGCCAGATTTAGAACTTAAAAATAAAATAATTAGAAAAAGATTAGTAGATATTCAGTTTCAATTTAAAGAAAATATTAAAATTAGTGAAGAAGTCATTAATTTCATATCGGTTGAAAGCAAGACTAATATCAGAGAGCTAATAGGGGTATTAAATAGAGTTATAGCTTTTAGCCGTGTTCACAAAAAAGAACTTACCATTGCGGACTGCAAAAACATTTTAAAAGATGTGTTTAACCAAGTAAAAGTCATTACAATTGACAAAATACAAAACACTGTATCAAATTATTTTAACATTCAGTTAAGTGAAATGTTATCACAAAGAAGATCTCGACCTCTAGCAAGGCCAAGACAAGTTGCCATGTATCTATCCAAAAAATTAACCACAAGATCACTTCCAGAAATTGGGAGAAGATTCGCAAATAGAGATCACACTACTGTAATCCACGCTGTAAAAACTATTAATAGGTTGTCAGAAAAAGATAGTGAAATGAAAAAAAATATTGAACAAATCAAAGGTTTATTGATCGAGGATTAAATAAATGCAATTCTCAATTAAAAGAGATATATTATTAAAATCACTTAATTTCGTCCAAGGAGTAGTAGAAAAAAAAAATACTCTTCCAATACTTTCAAATGTACTGCTTGAATTAAAAAATAAAAAATTAACCATTGTTGCAACAGATCTTGATCTTGTTTTTTTTGATGAGATCGCAGAAGTTAAAATTGAAAAAGAAGGTAGCACTACAACTTCCGCAAGCATACTCTATGATATACTAAGAAAAATATCTGCAAACTCAGAAATATCTTTTAACCTAAAAACTGAAAATAAAATTAGTTTAAAAGCAGATAATTCAGATTTTAATTTACTTTGTTTACCAACAGATAACTTTCCTACGTTTACAGATGATTTTAATAGTGATGAAATAAAATTAAATAAAAAAAAATTTCTTTCTCTTTTGAATAAAACTAAAATTTCGATATCTGGCGATGATACAAGACATTATCTAAATGGAGTTTATTTACAAATAACAGAGGCTAATAATCAAAATTTTTTAACAGGAGTATCTACTGATAGTCATAGGTTATCATCCAGTAGTTTAGAAATAGAAAGTCAAAATCAATTTTCCTCTTTGATTCTTCCTAGGAAAACGGTTTATCAGCTTTGTACTTTACTAGCTGATACTGATGAAGATATAAAAATGAAAAATAATGATACAAGAATTCAATTTCAAATTGGTAAAATTAAATTAATCTCTAAAGTAATAGACGGAAAATTTCCTGATTACAAAAAAGTTGTTCCTATCGATAATAAAAAATCCTTAATAGTTCCCTCAAAAGAATTTATAGACTCAGTAGAAAGAGTAACAACAGTATCTATAGACAGAAAAGAAGGAGTAAAATTAGAACTGTCAAAAGATTGTGTAAAACTATCAGTTAATAGCGCAAATTCTGGTGATGGAAATGAAATTATTAAAGCAAATTATGCCGGCGAAAATATAACAATAAGTTTTAATTCTAAATATTTGATTGATATAGCTTCACAAATAGAAGATAAAAATCTTAAAATAAATTTAAAAGATGAAGTTTCACCTGTATTGATCGAAGATAATTCTGATAAAAACAGTTATTATGTCATAATGCCGATGAAAATATAGAATTACGAATTCTTAATAAAAAATAATAATATTCCTCTAAAATCATTGATAGATAATGTTTTTTTAACCTCTCAAAAACCCTCAATTTTATATTAGCAAAAAAAAATGATATAACATTCACTCTTTTAAAAAAACAATGTCTCAAAATCTTCAAAAAAATAAAAATAAATCTTATCAAGCTGACTCTATTAAGGTTCTTAAAGGACTTGACGCTGTAAGAAAAAGACCTGGAATGTATATCGGTGACACTGATGATGGTTCAGGTTTACACCACATGGTATTCGAAGTGATTGACAATGCAATCGATGAAGCTCTTGCCGGTTATTGTAAAAATATTACTATCATTATGAATAAAAATAACACTATTACTGTTGAGGATGATGGAAGAGGTATACCTGTTGATATGCATAAAGGAGAAAAAATGTCAGCTGCAGAAGTTATAATGACCCAACTACATGCGGGAGGAAAATTTGATCATGACTCATACAAGGTTTCAGGCGGTTTGCATGGAGTAGGTGTTTCTGTAGTTAATGCTTTATCCGAAAAGTTAGAATTGAATATTTATAGAGATAATGAGGAGTATTCAATCACTTTCAACAATGGTGACTCATTAAAGCCACTTAAAAAAATTGGAAAAACAAAAAAAAGAGGAACTAGAATTACTTTTCAACCTTCTAAAGAAATATTTTCTACCATAAAGTTTAGCTCAAACACCCTTGAAAAAAGAATAAGAGAACTAGCTTTCTTAAATAAAGGTATATGCATAACTTTATTAGATCAGACAACGTCAAAAACTAAAGAACATAAACACAAATATGATGGCGGAATTCAAGAATTTGTAGAGTACATAAATAAAAAAAAGCCTATTTTGATTAATAAAAATGAAAAAGAAGTATTTAAAAAACCTATTTACATAACATCTACCAAAGAAAATGTTATTGTTGAATGTTCATTCGAATGGAATGGAAGCTATTCAGAGGAGGTAATGCCATTTACAAATAACATCCCTCAAAAAGATGGAGGGACACATTTACTTGGATTTAGGAGTGCTCTTACAAGAGTAATTAATAAATACGCTGCTGATAGAAATAATAAAAAAAATAAAATAAATATTTCAGGTGAAGATATCAAAGAAGGTTTGACTGCAGTTTTATCAATAAAAATGCCTGATCCTAAATTTTCTTCTCAGACTAAAGATAAACTTGTATCATCCGAAATTAGATTAATAGTAGAAAGTATAATTAACGAAAAAATTTCAACCTGGTTTGACCAAAACCCCTCTGTTACTAGAAGTTTATTAGAAAAAATTACTCAAGCTGCTCTAGCTAGGGAAGTTGCAAGAAAAGCAAGAGATAGTGTTAGAAGAAAAGGTGGGTTTGAATTATCAGGGTTGCCAGGAAAACTAGCAGATTGTCAAATATCAAAAAGAGAAGGAACAGAACTTTATATAGTAGAGGGGGACTCAGCAGGAGGTTCGGCAAAACAAGGGAGAAGCAGAGAATTTCAAGCAGTATTACCTCTTAGAGGAAAGATTTTAAATACCTACGTTAATACCAATGGAAAATCAAATGGACCATTATCTGACATAGCTACAAAAGCATTATCCAAAATGATGTCATCTAATGAAATTGTTACATTAATAAATGCTCTAGGCACCGGTTCTAAAGACTTTAAAATTGAAGATCTTAGGTATGACAAAATTATAATTATGACAGATGCTGACGTAGATGGCTCACATATACGAACATTATTATTAACTTTTTTTAATAACTTTCCATTTAATCAACTTATTGAAAACGGTCATTTATATCTTGCTCAACCGCCTTTATTTAAAGTTACTAAAGGAACTAAAAGCGAATATATAAAAGATGAAAAAAGTTTAGATAATTACATTTTGAAACTTTCAGATAAGAAATTTAAAGATAAAAAAAAAGATGTAAAAAAATTTATTCAAGAACAAAAACAACTATTATCAATACAACGCTTTAAGGGTTTGGGAGAAATGAATCCAGAAGAACTTTGGGACACAACTTTAAATCCAGATAATAGAACTTTGTTAAAGGTTCAATATTCCAAAGGAACAAAAGAAAAATCTAAAGAGGATCAAAAAATTATCCAAATCTTAATGGGTGATGAAGTAGCGCCTAGAAGAGAATTTATTACTAGCAATGCTTTAGATGTAACTAATTTAGATATTTAAAAAATAAAATGAATCTTTCTATTCTTTTTAGATTGGAAGAAAATCTTCACTTAGATAAAAAAACGCTAGTAATTTTAAGATGGATTGCAAACATTGGTCAACTCGTATCTATAAATTTAGTTTATAATTTTTTAGATTTAAATTTTCCAATTATAGAAAGTCATATTATCATATTTGTTGGTTTATTAACGAATTTATATCTTCAATTCCAAATTAAAAATAAACAATTAAAAGATACTAGATCCTCACTATTTCTAACCTATGATTTAATACAATTGAGTGCATTACTTTATTTAACTGGCGGTATTTCAAATCCATTTTCTTTATTATTAATTGTTCCAGCAATAGTCTCATCAACATTTTTGAGTATGGGCACAACTATTATATTAGCAGTAATCACTTTTTTATCTTTACTATTTTTAACAAAATTTTATTTGCCACTTCCAGGAATCTCAGAATATTCATTTACATTTCCAACTTTTTATTTAGTAGGAAGTCTTATTTCAATAATCGTAGGCTTAATTTTTCTAAGTTATTTTGGAGTACGATTTTCAGGCGAAACTAAAAAAAGATCTGATGCTTTAAATAAGTTACAACAAGTAATAGCTAAAGAGTATGAATTAGAGTCTTTAGGAGGACAAGCAGCTGCAGCAGCTCACTCTTTAGGCACTCCATTAGCCACTATTTCAGTTGTTGCTAAAGAGTTAAGAAAAGAAATAAGCAAAGAATCAAAACATTCAAAAGATTTAGATTTATTAATAAGTCAAACTAAGAGGTGTGGTGAAATATTAAAACAAATTTCTCAAAAAAAAATAATTGAAGATAAATTTATTGGCGCGGTTAAGCTCGAGGATCTTCTTTCAGAAATCATTAGATCATTCATGGAAACTTCAAATAAATTTATAAAATTGAATGTTAATAATGACGAAAATAAAATTAATATAAAAAGATCCCCAGAAATAATATATGGTTTAAGAAATTTTATAGGGAATGCAGTTAAGTTTTCAAAAAATAATGTTGAAGTAAAATTAGACAGTGGAAGCAAAAGTTTAGTAATCGAAATACAAGATGATGGACCAGGATTTCCAGAGGATATTATAGAAATTTTAGGTGAACCTTATATTAAATCGAAATCCAAAAAAGTTAATACTAAATCAGGAACTGGTCTAGGTACATTTTTAGGTAAAACACTTTTAGAAAGAAAAGGAGCAAAACTAGATTTTAAAAATTTAAAATCAGGAGAAGGCGGAGCTTCAGTCAAAATAATCTGGGATATTAATAGTTTGATTTCTAGTTCTTAAACTCAAATATATAAGATAAAATTTTGTAAGCTAATTTAGCTACCAAAAAATTATAAGAGTCAAAATTTTTGATAGGCGCTAATTCATTTATATCTGCTCCTACTATATTAGAATTTTTACATATTATCTTAATTATAGGAATAACGTCATCCCACATAAAACCTCCAGGCTCTGGAGTACCTGTGGCAGGCATCACACTTGAGTCAAATCCATCTACATCAAAAGTTATGTAGACATTTTTATTTAAAAATATTTTTTCAATTTTATGTAAATCCCATTCTTTTTTATCTTTAGCCCAAAAAATTTCAATTCTATCTTTATTATTGTTATAAAATTTCATTTCTGATGAAGAAAGATTTCTTATTCCAAATGAAACAACTTTAATATTTTGATAATCTAAACATCTTTTAATTGCACATGCATGAGAAAATTTTTCTCCATTGTATTCCTCTCTTAAATCTGCATGAGCATCGAAATGTAAAATAATTAATTCTTCATATTTTTCCACAAAAGGTTTTATCGAACCTGGAGTTATAGAATGTTCTCCACCTAAAACTAAAGGGAATTTATTTTCAGATAAAACTCTTTTATTTATTTTGCCTAATTGATCTAAGGCTGACTCAAGTTTCTTTTTTATTGGAAATGGTTTTAGTGTTTTAATACCAATATATTTGTAAGGTTCTTTGTTTAAGTCTTCATCAAATAACTCAACTTGATGGGAGGCTTTTATAATTTCCTTGGGTCCATTTTTAGTTCCACCTCCATAGCTTACAGATTTTTCCAAACCAAACGGAATAATAACAACTTTATTTTCAATTTTAAGGCCTTCCTCATAGCCGAGAAATCCTTTCTTTTGTTTTAAATAATCCATCTAATCCTTGAAGATTTTTGAAAATGCTTTTCTCGGTCTTTTCTTCCAATTTTGACGATGGTATGCATCGCTAGCTATTAAAGGAAGAACACTAGTTGCTTCAGCAAAAACCATTTGCTCTTTAGTTACATCTACCTTACCCCATGAACTAGCTTCTTTTAATGTTGAGCTGCTGCATGCACCATCCCTAGCATCTGCAACAGTAATTTGTATTGCATATTTATGCATATCAACTTTTTTTCCTAGCAATTCGGCGCAAACAACAGTGTCCTGCACAAAATTTTTTGGAACTCCTCCTCCGATCATAAGAAGCCCTGATTGTTTTGACTGTAGCTTAATCTCAGTCAGTTCTCTAAATTCTCGAATTGAATCTATTGTTATATGTTTCTTTGGATTCTGCTCTTGATGCATGACCAAACCGAATCCGGCAGAACTATCGGTGAAAGCAGGACAAAATATTGGAACATTATTGTCGTAAGCCACTTCTATTAAAGAGTTTTTTTTTTTGGTATTTGTTTTTAAATATTTTCCAATCTCTTTGATGAATTCTCTCGACGTATAAGATTTTGGCTCTAAAGAATTTGCTATATCGCAAATAGTTTTATCGCATGCTTGCAATTCTTCTTCGTCTATGTAGGTATCATAAATTCTGTCTATATAGTTATTTCTAAGTTCTGTATCATCTTGAAATTGAGATCCTTGATAGTGTTTGAACCCCAAAGCTTCGAAAAAATCCATGTCTATTATAGAAGCTCCAGTAGCAACTATTGCATCAACCATATTATATTTGACTAAATCTGAATAGAGCTTCATGCACCCTGCTGCTGATGTAGAACCAGCCAATGTCAAAAAAATTGAACAATGTTTATCTAAAATCATCTCGTTAAAAATACCCGCAGCTTTAGCTGTGTCCCTCGATGTAAAAGACATTTTATTCATGGAATCTATTATTTTACGAGAATCGAATGATGTAATATCTATGTGCTCAATGGGACTATCTAAAAATAATTTTTTATTATGTCCAATATTTGGACTATCTTTTTTGCTCATTAAGCGACCATGTAATTAACGTTGGTAGAATCTTCATACAACGACATTATAGGCTTATCATTTAGCTCAACTATTTGATTTGAAAAAAATCCATTAAAATTTGTTCTGAAAGTAATTCCGTATGCACCCAATTGGCCAAGCTCTATATAGTCTCCTTCTTTTATATTATTTGGCAATAAAAATGGACCCTTCATATAATCTAAACTATCACACGTAGGGCCAAAAAAATGAAAGGATGTTATTTTTTTCGATTGTATTCTTCCATTTGAAATCATTCGAGATGGTAAAATAAAATTAGGAACACCAGCATCAAAAAGAGATCCATAAGTTCCATCATTTATATATAATTTTTGTTTTTTTCTTAAAACTACTTTAGCTATTGTAGATCCACTTTCAGCAACTATAGCTCTACCAGGTTCACATATTATTTCAGGTTGATTTAAAAGTTTTAATTCTGAAAGAGCTTTTTTAATTTCATCCATATAATTATCAAGTGGCTCAGGATTTAAATCTGGGTATATAGAGGGAAAACCACCACCAACATTTATTGTATCAGGTATAATTTTCGTTTTTTTTATAATATTTGCAATTTCTTTAATACCTTTTGAAAATGATATCTTATGCATACACTGAGATCCTACGTGAAAGCTTAAACCAATTTTATTTCCGTGTTGTTTACAAAGCCTGTACAAACCAAGAGCTTCACTAGGAAGAGCCCCAAATTTTCTTGAAAGATCAATTTCAGCATGTTCATTAGAGATAGCGATTCGAACAAATAAATTTAAATCCTTAGCGTTATTTGTTGCCTCAAGTATTTTTAACAATTCATCTTTAGAATCCAATGCGAAGTCTTTCACACCAAAGTTTTTGTAAGCCTCTACTATGTCTTCTTTGGATTTTATAGTATGCATAAAATATAGACGTGACTTTGGACTTAATTTTTTGATAAGTCTAATTTCATCAATTGAAGCCACATCGAAATTATCTATGCCATTTTTGATAATATGTTTGAGAACTGTTTCGTTTGGATTTGTTTTTACCGCATATAGAACTTTTCCTGGAAATTTTTTTTTGAAATATTCTACTGAGGTTTTGATAGAATTAGGTCTTATACAGTATACCGGTTTATTCGGTTTAAGTATGTTAACTAAATCGTTAACGGTACTAAATTTTTGCATCTTTTGTGTCTCCAAATTAATTTACACAATGAGTTTCTAAAAAAAATTTATAAAAAACTCTTATTTATTCGCATTTAAAGTTTTTTTGACTTTATGTAAAGAAAAAAGTGACTTTATTTGCCTGTTGTTTTTTTGTAAATGACCCCCATATGCAAGTCTATGAGAGGATCAAATCTTACAACAAACCAACTTAAGCTCGAAGATTTCGAGGACAAGTCTCTATTGATAGTGGACGATGACGACCCGTTAAGAGGTAGATTAGCTAGAGCGATGGAAAAGAAGGGTTTTTTAATAAAAGAGGCTAAAACACTAGCTGAGGCCCTAGAAACGGTAAAAAAAACCCCCCCAAACTTTGCTGTGATAGATCTCCGATTAGAGGATGGAAATGGCTTGGATGTAATAAAAGAGCTTTCTAAAAATAAAAAAAGCAGCAGAATAGTAATGTTAACGGGATACGGGAATTTACCAACAGCAGTTGCCGCAGTCAAAGCAGGAGCTATAGATTATATTGCAAAACCAGTTGATGCTGATGATATTGAAGCAGCTCTATTAGCTTCTCCAGAAGCGAAGGCAAAACCACCAGAAAACCCAATGTCGGCCGATAGGGTTAAATGGGAACATATTCACAGAGTATTTGAACTTTGTAACAGAAATGTCTCAGAGACAGCAAGAAGACTCAAAATGCATAGAAGAACTTTGCAAAGAATATTATCTAAGAGATCTCCCAGATAAACTAAAATGTTTTTTGATTTTTCTAATCAAAATTGTAATCATAAGCACCTTAAATAACTCTGCTAACAAAAAAGGTTTAGCTCCTAGCTCAAAAATTGGTTTATCCCAACCTATTAATACCCCAAGCCAAGCCATACCGCAAAGATAAATAAAACTGGTTGCGAATAATAATTTTAAAAAATTTAAGAATATATTTGTACTATATTCAAAATAACCAGCTAAAAATACAGCAATCAAAAAACCAATTAAATAACCCATAGTCGGGCCTGTAAAATAAATAATACCAACACCTTTTTCTGGACTTCCTGAAAACACTGGTAACCCTATTATCCCTTCAAATAAATACAATGACACAGTTGCCAAACCTAACTTCCAACCAAAAGCCACGCCAATGAAAAGAACAACAAATGTTTGCATTGTCATGGGAACTGGATAAAAAGGAATTTTGATTTTTGAAGAAATTGCTAAAATAATTGTTCCAATGAGAGTAAAAAAAATAATTTTTACTAATTGTGATGATTTAATTGTTTTTACTAATTCCATATAATTGATATTACTTTTTTTTTTAATTAAATCTAGCTTTTTGTTAGTTGTACAAAAACATCCTCTAAATCACCATCATCTGTAGCAATATCTAATATTTTTAAGTTATTTAGCTTTAAAAAATCAAGTAAAAGGTTAAATTTGTCAGTGTCTTTTTCAAACGTAGCAACAATAGTATTTTCGGAACTTATCTTAAAGTCTATTCCCTTTAATTTTAATTTAAGATTATTTTCAATCTTTTCTACTTTAAAGGTTATTTTTTTAGTTTGAATTCTATCTAATAGTTTTTGAGTAGTATCTAGAGCTACTAGATTACCTTTATTAATAATTGCAATACGATTGCACATTTCCTGAGCTTCAAATAAATAATGGGTTGTTAAAATTATAGTTACTCCTACTTTGTTTAGTTCTTTAACATTCTCCCATAAATTTTTTCTTAACTCTACATCGACTCCAGCCGTAGGCTCATCCAATATTAAAATTGGTGGTTGATGTACCATTGCTTTTGCGATTAGTAATCTTCTTTTCATTCCTCCAGAAAGACTTCTTGAATAAGAATTAGCTTGTTTGTCTAAAGACACCATCTTTAATATTAAGTCAGTGATCCTATCTTTTTCTTTTACACCATACAAACCAGCTTGTAGTTCAAGTAATTGTTTTGGACTAAAAAAAGCATCTAAGTTAACTTCTTGAGGAACAATTCCGATTGACGCTCTTACTTGTCGAGGATTACGGTCTAAATCGAAACCCCAAACATTTACAGTTCCATCAGTTTTTACTACAGTACCAGATAAGATATTCAGAAATGTAGTTTTACCAGCTCCATTTGGACCAAGTACACCAAACACCTCTCCTTGCATTACTTCAAAAGTGATATGATTTAAGGCCTTTAAACTTGACTGTTTTTTTTTGTTGTCAGTATAAACTTTGGTTAGGTTTTCAACAGATAGTGCAATTTTATTCATAGAGTTTTAATTATATCATTAAAAATTTAAGGTATTATCAATATATGAATTCCATAAAAAAGTCAGATCATTTTTATTTAATCGATGGATCAGGTTATATATTCAGAGCTTATTATGCCTTACCCCCGCTGTCTAGAAAAAGTGATGGTATGCCAACTGGAGCTGTCAGCGGTTTTTGTTCAATGCTTTTTAAATTATTGGAAGACGCTAGGTCAGACGATTCAATGAACAAACCATCTCATTTTGTAGTAATATTTGACTCAGCAAAAAAAAATTTTAGAAATGAAATTTATAGTGATTATAAAGCTAATAGAACAGAAGCTCCAGATGATTTAGTTCCTCAATTTGATTATATAAGAAAATCTGTAAAAGCTTTTAACCTTCCGTCAATCGAATTACTTAATTACGAGGCAGACGATCTTATAGCAACTTATGCTAAACAAATTGTTAAAGAAGGTGCTAAAGCCACAATAATTTCTTCAGACAAAGACTTAATGCAATTAGTGTCCGATGATATTCGTTTGTACGATCCAATGAAAAGTAAAGTTATAGGAGAAAAAGAAGTTATTGAAAAATTTGGAGTGAAACCAGAACAAGTCATAGATGTTCAATCTTTGGCAGGAGACTCTTCTGATAATATTCCAGGCGTACCAGGAATTGGAATTAAAACTGCTGCTGAACTCATTAACAAATATGAAAATTTAGATGTCTTATTAAAAAAAGCAAATGAAATACCTCAAACTAAAAGAAGAGAAACTCTTTTAGCAAATAAAGATAAAGCTCTTTTAAGTAAAAAATTGGTTACTTTAAAAGAAGATGTTCCCGTCAAAGATAAACTTGAAAGTTTTATTATAAAAAATATTGATAAAAATAAATTATATAGTTTTTTAAGAGAAATGGAATTTAATAGACTGTTAAGTCAAGCTATAAGCTTCTATGGTGAAATTGAAATTAATAATGAGACATCAGAAAAAAATATAAAAAAAGAAGAAGAAGTTAATGTTAAGAAATATGAAAGTATTATAGACTCAAAAAATTTAGACAAGTGGATAGAAACTTTAAATAAGCAAACCATAATTTCAGTCGATACTGAAACATCTTCTCTTAATCCTTTGAACACAGATCTTGTTGGAATTTCTTTTAGTTATAAAAAGAATAAAGCTTGTTATATTCCTTTAAATCATAAGAGTTCTAAAAGTTTAAAAAAAGAATATGTTTTAAAAAAAATTAAACCAATTTTAGAAGATCCAAGTATAAAAAAAGTAGGTCAAAATATTAAATTTGATTTTATTGTTTTAAAACAAAATGGAATAGAAATTAATGCTATTGAAGACACGATGTTAATTTCTTATACGCTAGATGCTGGAATTAATAGACATAATATGGATACACTTTCAAAAATTCATTTAAACCATAAAACTATATCTTATAAAGAAATAGTGGGTTCAGGAAAAAAACAACTAAATTTTTCTGATATCGAAATTAATAAAGCCACTGAATATGCTGCAGAAGATGCAGATGTTACATTAAGACTGTATAACAATCTTATCGAGAGACTAAATGAGGAAAAATTAAATAAAATATATGAGAATTTTGAAAAACCAATGGTTAAGTTGCTTTCCAAACTAGAGTCAAATGGCATCAAAGTTGATCCCTCATATTTAAAAAAATTATCAAAAAAATTTGAATTAAAACAAAAAAAAATTGAAAAAAACATATATTCAATAGTTGGAAGAGAATTTAATATTGGTTCCCCAAAGCAATTAGGGGAGATAATCTATAACGAATTAAAAATTGCTAAACTTCGAAAAACAAAGAAAGGAAGTTTAGCAACTAACGCAAATATTTTAGAGGATTTAGCTTTAACCGGTCACAAATTTCCTAGATTAATTCTGGAGTGGAGGCAGATAGCAAAACTTAAGAATACATATACAGATGCATTACAAGATCATATTAGCAAAGAAACTAAAAGAGTTCATACTTCTTTTTTATTAGCAGCTACAAATACAGGAAGATTAGCCTCTAGTGACCCAAATTTACAGAATATTCCAATTAAATCCGAAGATGGAAAAGAAATAAGAAAAGCCTTTATTGCTGATAAAGATAATATTTTAATCTCAGCAGATTATAGTCAAATAGAAATGCGTATATTAGCAGATATAGCTGATGTAAAGGAGCTTAAAAAAGCTTTCAAAAATAATGAGGATATTCATAGTTTGACTGCAAGCCAAGTTTTTAATGTTTCTCTAAATAAAGTTAATGAAGATTTAAGAAGAAAAGCTAAAGCAATAAATTTCGGAATTATTTATGGAATTACTCAATATGGGTTAGCAAAGCAAATATCTGTATCTAATCAAGAAGCTTTAGAATTTATTAATTCATATTTTAAAAAATTTCCTGAAATAAAAGAGTATATGAATTCAACTATTGCAACATGTAGAAAACAAGGTTTTGTAAGTAATATTTTTGGAAGGAGAATACATCTTAGAGGAATAAATGATAAAAATTTTAGTATTAGAAGTTTTCAAGAAAGAGCAGCCATTAATGCTCCAATCCAAGGTTCTGCTGCAGATATTATCAGGCTAGCTATGATTAAAATTGATCAATTAATTAGTGAAGAAAAAATCATGAAAACTAAGATGCTTTTACAAATACATGATGAACTGATCTTTGAATGTTCTGAAAAAAACAATGTCACTGTTCAAAAAACCATTAAAGAAACAATGACTTCTGTTTCTAAGTCGCAATATCATATGTTTTCAATACCATTGGAAGTTAATATTAATTCAGGATATAATTGGGGTGAAGCTCATTAATAAATTCTAATGACGCCTAAATTTTGACAATTTAATTTTGAAAGTTACATTATGGCTCATACAATTGCACTCGTAGATGATGATAGAAATCTTTTAACTGGTATTAGTATTGCGCTTGAGAGAGAGGGTTTTAAAGTTCAAACTTATATTGATGGAGAGTCCGCTTTAATCGGTCTGACAAGAAATCCTCCCGATTTATTAGTGTTAGATATAAAAATGCCTAGAATGGATGGCGAAGAACTTCTAAAAAAACTTAGAAAAAAAATGTCTATACCTATCATTTTTTTAACATCTAAAGATGAAGAGGTTGATGAATTATTAGGATTAAAATTAGGGGCGGATGATTTTGTAAAAAAATCTGGAGGTTTTTCAATAAAAATTTTAATTGAGAGAATTAGAGTTCAGCTTAGAAAAAAAACAGATATAAATGATGACTCTAAAAATATTATTTCACATGGTAAATTAAAATTAGATCCATCCCAATTAGAATGTGAGTGGAGCGGGAAGCCTCTTCCGGACAAACTAACAACAACTGAATTTCTTATTGTAAAAGAATTAGCTAAAAGACCTGGAGTTATAAAAGAAAGAGCACATTTAATGGATATTGCATATAAGGAAAATACCGAAATAGAAGATAGAACTATTGATAGTCACGTTAAAAGAATAAGAAAAAAGTTTAAAAAAGTAGATGAAAAATTCTCTGCAATTGAAACACGATACGGAAGTGGATATAGATGGAATGTTAGTTAATGAAAAGAAAAAAAACAACATCGATATTAAAAAAGTTTTTATTATTTAATTTTTTTGCTTTTTTAATTTTAGGCCTTTTCACAACTTTTTATTTAATTGCTATACAACCTAGTTTAGTTAAAAAAAGAACCACTAATCATTTTTTAATAATTCAGAATACTTCTGATCACCTCCAAAGACTTAATATTGGGTATGACAAAAGTGGAATAAATAAATTTCTTTTATCTACAAGATTTCTATTTCAAAGTCTGGATAGAGTTCAATTTTATTCTAACGAAGGTGAATTAATTGGTGACACTAATATTCTAGACCTGGATCAAACTGTATTTACTAAGTCAGATTTAATTTTAGAAGAAAGTATTGATGGTTCTGAAAAAAAAGAAAAAAAGACAAACAAAAATACACAAATTGAAAAAAATAGTAATATTAAGAAAACTATTTTAAAAAATTATGAAGGAAAACCTTTAATAATCCAAGAAAAAATAAATAATAATTTTTTTGTTAGGACTTTAAGTAAAGTAGAAATAGATGCAGTTGAAGTTGGTTATATTATAGTCTCTGAAGAGGCTAATGATATACTGACTGCAGTCAAAGAAAGAAAAAACTTTATTATCAGGACAGTTTTAGCAATAGCATTTGTAATATTTATTTTTTCACTTTTTTTAAATAAATACATTTTAAAACCAATAGGAATTTTAGTTGCATTTACAGATTCTATAAAAAATAAATCCGATCAAAATATTGATATTAATAAATTTTTTGTTAGAGAAGATGAAGTTGGGAAACTTACAAAATCAATTGACGAAATGACAAAAGAATTACAAAAGAGAGCTAATAGAGCTGAAACTTTTTCAACAGATCTCGCCCACGAAATAAGAAACCCACTAGCCTCACTTAAGGGCGCATCTGAACTTTTAGATAAGACTACAAAAAAATTTGATAGTGATAAATTACTAAGGATTATAAATCATGACGTAGAGAGAATCGAAAGATTAATTACTGATTATTCTCAAATGCTCAAAGACGAAGCATCTTTGTCTAGAGAAAAAATGAAAAAAGTAAATTTAGCTCATGTTATTAATAATGTAGTAGAAGATTTTAGACAAGATTTATCAAATCAAAATAAAAGAATAGATATTTTAGTAAAATTTATTGATTTAAGTAATAAAGATATATTTGTTTTAGGAATTGAAAATAGATTGGAGCAAGTTGTTGCAAATTTGCTAGATAATGCAATATCATTTAGTGAAGACAATAAAAAAATTGAAATTGACATTTTAAATATTAAAAAAAATTACGTTATAACCGTTAAAGATGAAGGGCCTGGTTTTTTAGAAACATCTCCACAAAAAATATTTAGGAGATTTTATAGCAATAGACCAAAAAACTTTGGAAAACATTCTGGATTAGGATTAAATATCGTAAAGAATATAATTGAATTGCACAAAGGAACAATTGAAGCCACAAATCGAGTTAAGTCTAGAGGTGCGCAAATAGAAGTTTTACTACCAAAACTAGCTTAGTATTGCTTCTTGATTAGACCAAATTTAATTGTTAAAAGACCTCATAATTATGTCAGAAGATTATAAAGTTAAAAATATAAAATTAGCAGAATTTGGAAGAAAAGAGATTTCTTTAGCGGAAACTGAGATGCCGGGTTTAATGGCTCTGAGAAAAGAATATAAAACTAAATCACCATTAAAAGGTACAAAAATCTTAGGCTGTCTTCATATGACTATACAGACAGCAGTTTTAATAGAGACACTTGTGGAATTAGGGGCCGAAGTAAGATGGTCCTCTTGTAATATTTTTTCAACACAGGATCATGCTGCTGCAGCTATAGCAAAAGCCGGGATACCCGTATTTGCTTGGAAAGGTGAAACAGAGGAAGAGTATTGGTGGTGTGTTAAACAAACTATAGAAGGTAAAAAAGGTTGGAAACCAAATATGATCTTAGATGATGGTGGAGATTTAACAGCTTTAATGCATAAAGAATATAAAGATTTATTGAAAGATGTTAAAGGCATTTCAGAAGAGACAACAACTGGAGTCTTAGCATTAAAAAAAATGGAGGGCAACAAACAATTACTTGTTCCAGCAATAAATGTAAATGACTCGGTTACAAAATCTAAATTTGATAATTTGTATGGGTGTAGAGAAAGTTTAGTTGACGGAATTAAAAGAGCAACCGATGTTATGATGTCTGGCAAGGTAGCTATTGTAGCGGGCTTTGGCGATGTTGGCAAAGGAAGTGCTGCATCATTACGTCAAGCAGGTGCTAGAGTTATGGTAACAGAAACGGATCCTATCTGTGCTTTACAAGCGGCTATGGAAGGTTATGAGGTTGTAACAATGGATGAATCAATTAAAGATGCCGACATTGTCGTTACTGCAACAGGAAATAAAGATATTGTTACTGCAGACCACATGAGAGATATGAAAGATAGAGCAATTTTATGTAACATAGGCCACTTTGATAATGAAATTCAAGTTGAGGCTTTGAAAAATTATAAATGGGACGAAATAAAACCGCAAGTTCACGAAATTGAATTACCAAGTAAAAAAAGAATAATTCTTTTAGCAGAGGGTAGATTAGTTAATCTAGGTTGTGCTACAGGTCATCCAAGTTTTGTAATGAGCGCTTCTTTTACAAATCAAGTGATTGCACAAATTGAATTATGGAACAATTCAGACAAGTACGAAAAAAAAGTTTACGTCTTGCCAAAACATTTAGATGAAAAAGTTGCTATGCTACATTTAGAAAAGGTTGGAGCTAAATTAACTAAAATGTCTAAAGAACAAGCAGATTATATAAGCGTTAAACCATCAGGGCCTTTTAAACCAGATACTTATCGCTACTAGATAGTAGCTAATGATTGTAAAATCTTTAGATCACCTAAATTTAATATCAAAAAAAATTTCTAATCATTTATTAAAAAAAGATTGCATTTTTTTAATTGGTGATATTGGGGTAGGTAAAACAACATTTACCAGGTATCTAATTAACAATTTACAAGTCAAAGAAGGTTTGAAAATAACAGAGGTACTAAGCCCTACATTTAATTTATTATACGAGTACGACATAAATAATTTTAAAATTATGCATTATGATCTTTATCGAATCAAAGAAAGCCAAGAGTTAAGTCATTTAGGAATATTTTCAGAAGATATTGATGCTGTGAAAATAATTGAATGGCCTGATTTAATTAAAGCTCCCTTAAAAGATAAATTAGAAATATATTTAAACTATGGAAAAAATGAAAATGAAAGAGAAATGAAATTAATTGGATTTGGAAAATGGAAAAATTTTGAAAATGAATTATAAATTAAAAAAAATATCTGGCGATGCCTCTTTCAGAGAATTTTACAGACTGAAAAAAAACAAAAAAACTTCGATCATTGTTTTTTCAAAAAAAAATAAATATAAAAATCTTATTGTTTATAGTGTTATAAATAATATTTTGAATTCTAACAAAATTAACGCACCAAAGCTTATTAGCAATCACTATAAAAATAATATGATCGAGATATCAGATTTAGGAAATAAGTCTTTTTATCATTTTATTATTTCAAAAAAAAACAAGATAAATAAATACAAGCTATTAATAAAATTAATAATCAAATTACAAGAAATCAAAATAAAAAAATCTTATAAATTGGGAAAATTTAAAGTTAAGCTTTCAAGTTATAATCTTAAAAATCTTCACAAAGAATCAGATTTATTTTTTGACTGGTATTTAAAATATTCCTTAAGAGGGAAAAAAATAAATAAAATTAAAAGATTGTTAAAAGCTGAATTAACAAAAATTTATAAAAAATTAAATTTTAAAAATGATACCTTTGTTCATAGAGATTTCCATGCATCTAACATTATGATTTGTAAAAAAAATTTTGGCATTATTGACAGCCAGGATGCTATTATGGGAAACCCTTTATATGATGTTGCATCCTTAATTGATGATGTAAGAATAAAATTACCTCATGATGTTCAAAATACTTTATTCGAATTTTATCTCAAAAATTCCAAATATAAAAAAGAAGCAATAAGTAAATTAAAAAATGACTTTGATATTTTGTCCGTACAAAGAAATTTAAAAATTTTAGGTATTTTTGTACGTTTATGTAAAAGAGATTATAAGCCTGGTTACTTAAAATTTTTACCTTATACTTGGTTACTTATAGAAAGGAGATTAAAAAATCCAATTTTTAAAAATTTTAATATTTTAATGCACAAACATTTACCTTTAAAAAAATTTAAGCAATTAAAAAAAATGTGATGATTAAACATGGAATGGTTTTAGCCGCAGGGATTGGAAAAAGGTTGCAGCCTTTAACATTAAAAATGCCAAAACCTTTAATAGAAATTAATAATCTTACTTTAATAGAAAGAGCTATAAATTTATTAATTGATTTTGGGGTCGAGGAAATAAGCATTAATGTTCATTATCTAGCTTGGCAAATTGAAAAGTTTATTAATGAAAAAAATTTTAATGCTAAGATTACTATCTCAAAAGAAGTAGACTTTCTACTAGACACAGGTGGAGGTGTTTTAGAGGGTTCCAAAAATTTTAATGAAAATTCTTTTTTAGTTATTAATCCAGATACATTATGGAGTAAAAAATATTTAGAAGAATTAAAAGATCTTGAAGAAATTTATTTTAAAAATAACAAACCAAGTTTATTATTAGTAGACAAAATATTATCAATTGATAGTTCACTCAATGGTGATTTTAATTTAGAAAATAATAAGATATCTAAAGGAAAAAAAAATCAATTTATTTTTACAGGAGCTCATATCACCAAAAGAAATTTTCTTATTTCTGTAAATTCTAATATATTTTCTATGAATGAAATATGGAATAATTTAATAAAAGTTAATAATTTGTTTGGTTTAGAGAGTAAACAAAAGTTTTTTCATTTAAATACTTTTGAAATGTATAATAAAATTTCAAAATTAAAAATTATTGATTAAAAATTATTTTTTTAGCTCTACTTTCATCTAAATAATAATATTTTATAATATCTAAATTATTATCAAATTCAATCACAAGAGGATTTCCAGTAGGTATTTCTAGTTCATTAATTTTTGTATCTGATATATTAAATAAATATTTGCAAAGTGCTCGAAGAGAATTACCGTGTGCAGAAATTAAAACATTTTTATGATCTGTAAGATTTTTTTTAACTTCATTTTCATAAAAAGGCACAACTCGATCATAAGTATTTTTTAATGACTCAGTAAAAGGAGTCATTCCTACGGGAATACTAGCATTCAATGGACTAAATAAAGATTGATACTTATCTTTTTCATTCATTGGTGGCGGAGCTACACTCCATGATCTCCTGTATTTTTTAAACTGTTCTTCACCAATTTTTTTTTTTATTTCTTCTTTATTTAGTCCAGTCAAAGAACCATAATGCCTCTCATTTATTTCCCAGGATGTATTAAATTTGAGTTCTATATTATTTTCTTTAAGGATTGTTGTAAGTGTTTTAATCGCTCTTTTTAAAAATGATGTGTACGAGACATCTATATTTATGTTGAGCTTTTTTATAAGTTGGCCTGATTTTATGGCTTCTAAAATACCCTGTTCAGATAAATCAACATCCACCCAACCAGTAAATCGATTCTCAGCATTCCATATACTTTGTCCATGTCTTGTTAAAATTAGTTTACTCATAATAGATAAATACCAGATATTATGTACTATATTAAATTCATAATGAAAAATAATTTCTTTAAAATAATAGAATACCTTTACTATTTCTCTTTATTGGTATTACTCATTTTGTATCTATTTCCAGGTAGTATTATTGGATATTTTTTGTATGGAAATTTGAAACAACAACCTATTTTAATTAGCAATCCAGTTGGAACTTCAGTTAATCATTTATTTTTTTTTATATATATTAGTCACTTAGGTTTTGTTGCAAGATTAAAAGAAAAAAAATTTATAAACAGTTTTCAATTTTTATTTTTTATTTCAATTTTACTTGAATTATTTCATTATTTTATCCCTAATAGAGGTTTTCAATTTTATGATTTATTTGCAAACAGTTTAGGAGTTCTTTTAGCATTTTTATCCATCAATTATTTTTTTAGAAAAAAAAAGTGATATGAAAATATTTAACTTCATTTTAATGATTTCATTAGCTATATGCTCTAAAATTATAGCTGCTGAATTATCAGGATTCCCCAATATTACTGATGGAGATACCATCAAAATTTTAAATAAACGAATTAGATTACATGGAATTGATACTCCAGAAAAAAAACAAATTTGTTTTAAAAATTCTAAAAAATACAACTGTGGTAAAAAAGCTACCGATGCATTAACAAAAAAAATCGATAGAAAGCGAGTTATATGTAAGGTCCAAGACAAATTAGATAGGTTTAAAAGATATATAGGTGTTTGTTTTGTGGGAGAGATAAATTTAAATAAATGGATGGTAAGAAACGGCTACGCTGTAGCATACAGAAGGTATTCCAAAGAATATGTAAAAGATGAAGATTATGCTAAAAAAAATAAACTTGGGTTATGGTCAGGTAAATTCATGTACCCAGAAAAATGGAGAAAGCTAAATTAATTTCTTGTATAAAGAATAAAGTGATTCATTTTAAAAAATATTATATTTTGTTAATCTTCGTGTCAATTTCAGCTTGTTCTTCAATTCCTAAAAACACCCAAAACAGTTGTGCAATATTTGAGGAACGTTACTTGTGGTACAAACATTCAAAAGCGTCCTATGAAAAGTGGGGGGTCCCTATTCATATACAATTAGCATTTGTAAAGAAAGAAAGTGACTTTAATTGGTTAGCAAAGCCTCCTAGAAGAAAACTTTTTAAAGTGATACCCTTTAAAAGACCATCAAGTTCATTTGGATATTCACAAGCTATTGTTGGTACTTGGGATCAATATAAAAAAGAGACTAACAATCCAATAGCAACAAGAGCCAGATTTAAAGACTCAGTTGATTTTATTGGATGGTATGTAAATAAAACTTCAAAAATATTAAAAATCTCCAAAAAGGACGCTTACAGACAATATCTTGCTTATTACAAAGGTTGGGGTGATTATAAAAATTATTCAAAAGATAGAAAAGCTATAATTTACGCAAAGTCAGTTAGAGAAATGGCTAACAAATATAGAAAACAGCTTAGAGTTTGTAAAAAAAACTTAGATAAAAATAAATATATTATTTTTTAAGCTGTTTATTAAGTTCTATTTCAATAGCATCTATTCTTTGAGTATTTTTACCAATAATTGTATAAATTGTAGGAATTACATAAAGGGTAAAAAAGGTAGAAAATAACATACCACCAAATATAGTAATGCCAACAGTAAGCCTACTTGCTGCGCCTGGACCAAAACTTATTATTAGAGGTAAAACCCCAAATAGAGTAGATAGACTTGTCATCAAAATTGGTCTCAATCTGATTGTAGCAGCTTCAATAATTGCAGTCTCAAATTTTTTCCCTTCTTTTCTAAGTTGGTTTGCAAACTCAACAATCAATATCCCATTCTTTGCTGACAATCCTATTAATATAATGAGAGCTATTTGACTATAAACATTTAATGATGATCCAACCACAAGCAATCCTAAAAGACCACCTAAGATAGCCATCGGCACAGTCAACATAATTGTAAATGGGTGTCTCCAACTTTCAAATTGAGCACACATGGCTAGATAAGCAGTTATTAAAGCTAAAGCAAAAATTACGTATAATTCTGTATTAGTTTTTTTATATTCTTCACTTTCACCTTTATAAGCAATTTTGGCTTGAGGTGTATTCTTTTCAACTACACTTTGTAAAAATTTTAATGCCTCGTCTAAAGAATAATCACCTACCAATCTTGCAGAGATTGTTACTGCTTTTTGTCTATTGTATCGTGCCAGAAATGGTGACTCACCTTCTTCATCGTAAGAAACTAAATTAGAGACTGACACAAGTTTATTGTTATTTTTTGATCTTACAAAAATTTTACTTATACTATCTGGTTCTTGTCTATCCTTTATATCGCCTTGTAATATGATGGAATATTCTTTTCCATCTTGAGTAAATCTTGTAACACTTTTAGATCCAAAAATTGTTTCAATAGTTTTTCCTATGTCTTCAGTAGACACCCCTAGATCTGCTGCTTTTTTTTGATCAATCTGAACATTTAGTTGAGGTTTATTTAAATCAAAATCATCTTGAATAGAGGTAAGGCCAGGATTTTTTCTTGCCTCTCTCTTAACTATATTTTTCCACTCAATTAATTGTTCGTAAGTATTTCCTAGTATTACAAACTGGACGGGGCTTTGTATTCCACCTGTTCTTATCCCTTGAGGCATTACAGGAAAAGCCAAAACACCAGGAACGCGTGATATTTTTCCAAATGACTCTCTCATTATTTTCACTCCATGACGATCCCGTTTGTTCCACGGTTCTAATAATACAATAATAAATCCACTATTAACTTGCTTAGAGGATCTTCCGAATCCTGGAACCCTCATTATTAATCTTGCATATTCTCCTTTACCCAATTCAGGAAGAAGCAGTTTTTCAATATCTTCTGCTTTGCTTTTTGTGAAATTAAAACCTGATCCTTGAGGAGCTTTTATAATTACAAAAAATGCCCCTCTATCTTCTGGAGCTATTAGTTCTTTTGGAGCGAAGTTGAATAAAAAGACTGTTAGAGCTAAAGTTCCGCCTAGAAATGATATAATTATTTTTTTTTTATTTATCCAAGTAATAAGTGATGATTTATAAGTATTGGTTAAAGACTTTAAAAATTTTTCAAATTTAATTACAATATTAGATTTTTTCATATTTGGTTTTAAAAATTTACTACCTAACATTGGGCTTAAAGATAAGGCAACAAAACTTGAAATAATAACCGCTGAAGCAAGTGTTATTGCTGTTTGCGTAAATAAAACACCTGTTATACCTTTAATAAAAACAAGAGGAACAAAGACGGCCACAAGTACTATGGTAGTAGCAATAATAGCAAATGATACTTGCTTAGCTCCTTTGAATGCAGCAACTAATGGTGTTTCACCTAATTCTATTCTTCTTACGATATTTTCTAACATTACAATAGCATCATCTACAACTATTCCTATAGCCAAAACTAAAGCCATTAAGGTGAAAAGGTTTATTGAAAAATCAAATATATATATTGATAAAAAGGTTGAAATTAAAGAAACAGGTAAGGCAATCACAGGAACTATTAAAGCTCTCATGTTTCCTAAGAATAAGTAAATAATTATGGTTACCAAAATTAAAGCTATGGTAAGCGTTTTATAAACCTCACTAATTGCTGCTTTAATATAATTGCTGCGATCAAAAGAAACTTCTAAAGAAGTTTCAGGAGGCAAACTTAACTTTATTTCTTTGATTTTTTTCTTAATCCCATCCGCAACTTTTATAGTATTTGCGTCTGATTGTTGATAGATTCCTATTCCGACAACTTGTTTTCCGTTTCCTTTAAATAAGGTTCTAATAGACTCTGCACCAAGCTCAACCCGCGCAACATCATCTAAAGTTATGATAGACCCATCTTTTGCTCTTTTAAGGGGTAATGATTTATAGTTTTCTAAATTTTGATATGCTTTATCTAGTTTTATAGTCAAATCTACATCTCTAGACTCAATTCTCCCTGCTGGAAATTCTACATTCTCTTTTCTAAGTACTTGTTCGACTTCTTGAGTAGTAAGATCTCTTGCAGCAAGTGCTATAGGGTCAAGCCAAACCCTAAGAGATAATTCTCTCTGCCCCCCTAATCTCACTCTTCCAACACCAGAAACAGTAGAAAAAGTATCCGTTAAATATCTATCCGCATAATCTGTTAGCTCTAAATCCGACATAGTGTCAGAACTAAATGAAAGCCACATAGTTGTTCTCATTCCAGCGCTTTGTTTATAAATTTCAGGTTGTTCAGCTCCTTCTGGCAAATTATCTCTTACTCTAGATACAGAACTTCTCACGTCATTAGTTGCGTTATCAAGATCAAGACCTGTTTGAAAAGTTAAGGTTATTCTTGAGCTTTCATCCTCACTAAAAGAGTCGATAGTTTCTACTCCCGGGGTACCGCCAACGAAATCTTCTATTTTTTGTGTAATTTGTGTATCAACAATTTCAGCAGAAGCACCCTTGTAGTCTGTCTGTATTGTAACCACTGGTGGTTGCACATCAGGAAGTTCATCGGTTGGAATTTCTTGAAAAGTCACTAGACCAAAAATAACTAGAACCATGCTCATTACTGATGCAACAACTGGTCTTTTAATTGATAAGTCCGTTAAGAACATTTTTAATTTTTTGGTTTAATAATTTTTACTTTAGCTTTATTTCTTACTTTTGAAACACCTTCACTTATTACTTTATCACCCTCTGAAACACCTGAAACAATCGAAACTTTACCGAAATTTCTTTTACCTATTTCAACAATTTTTTTCTCAGCTATATTATCTCTAACAATATATACAAATGCAGTTTTACCTTGAATTGTTAATGAACTTTCTGGAACTCCAATTTGTTTTTTTTCATTATAGATAACCTTAACAGTCATTAATTGACCTGGAATAATTTTAAAATTTGGATTATCTACTAATATTCTTGCTAAAATTGATCTAGTTGATGGATCTATCCTTGAACTAATTGAGTCTACCCTTCCTTTAAAAACTTTATTAAAAGCAGTATTTGTTATTTCTGCTTTTAATCCGGGTTTTAGTACTCCAACATAATTTTCTGGAACTTTAATATCTATCACTATTTTTTTTAAATCGTCCAAAGTTATAATTAAACTATTTGAACCTAGAACTCCTTGAGCTATTTCTCTTTTTCCTAATTTACCCTCAAAATCAGCAACAATATTTTCACCGCCTTGTAGCGCAATTATGATCTCATCTTTTTTTACGAATCTATTTTCTATATTTAAATTTCCCACAATATTATCTTTACTTACCCTGTAAGTTTTAGAATTTTGAGCAATAGCTGTACCGAAAGTTTCAATACTTTTATAAAATAGAGATTTTTCGACTGTTTCCACAATTACACCTGGAGCCGGTCTTACACTAAACTTCTTTTTAAAATGCAAACCAATAAAATGTCTTGCGATTATAACCACAAAAATTGCGGTGATAGCAAATATTAAAAAAGTTTTTAATTTTGTAGATGTTTTCATTTTTTACTTAAGTCCATACTCTGCCCAAGATCCATCGTAGATAATAGGTTTTTTACCACTTATAATAGAATTAGCTAGACCTAAAATGCAGGCAGTTACACCAGAACCGCATGTAAAGGCAATTTTTTTATTAATATCAATCTGAATATTTTTAAAAATTGAAGATAGTTCTTCTTTATTTTTAAAAGTTCTGTCCTTAATATTTATTAAATTTAAGAATGGCAGGTTCTTAGATCCCTCTATATTTCCACTCTTTAGTTCTGTCCTTAGTTCTGGTTGTAAGCCTAAAAATCTTTCTTCACTCCTAGCATCAATGAGTTCAAATGATTTATTTTTGATATTAGAAATAATCTGATTTTTATCTAATACTAAATTATAATTTTCTTCAGCATTATAAGAACTAATTTCATATTTTTTTATATTTTTTGTTGTTTCTTTTTTCTCTAATAACCATTTTTTAAAACCACCATCTAAAACAGAAATTAGATTTGGGTCATGATTAAAATATAAAAAATTATACCAAACACGGCATGAACTAATCACATCAGAATTGTCGTATATGATAATATGATCTGTATTTTTTATTCCAAAATCAGATATTATTTTTTCCCAATTATTTTTTTTTGGTAACATATGAGGAAAATTTGACTCTTGATTTGAATTTTTATCTATATCAAAAAAATTTGAATTCCTTATATGAGCTTCATTAAATTCATCTAACCCATTTCGATTTGAGTTTGGTAAATGCCAACTTGCATCAAGTATTCTGACATTATTTAAATTTTTTTCTAGCCAATCTGTAGATACTAAATGTTTCATTATTGATTTTTTTCCATGTATTTTTGGTGGTACTCTTCTGCTTTACAATAATTACTAATCTTTGAAATATTTGTTACAATTTTTCCATTAAAATGTTTATTTATTTCATTTAAAACTTCTTCAGCCTCTTTTTTTTGTTTATCATTTTCGTAAAATATTTCACTTCTATATTGTGTACCAATATCAGGGTATTGCATATCTTTTTGAGTTGGGTCGTGCATCTTAAAAAAAAGATCTAGTATTTTTCTAAAAGAAATAATTTTTTCTTCAAAAGTTAATCTTACTACTTCTGCATGACCAGTGTTTCCAGTGCAAACTTGTTCATATGTTGTATTAGGCTCATTTCCACCAGCGTAGCCTACTTCTGTTTCGATAATACCGGGCTTATTTTTGAAGTTTTCCTCAGGCTTCCAAAAACAACCAAGTGCAAGTGTACATTTCTGCATAAGTTATTTAATATAATAAGAATTCATGAGGATATTAAATTGTTAACACAAAATCAAATAGGCGTATTGTACATGGTTGTTAGCGTAATCTGCTTCTCAATCATGGATATTTGCGTTAAATGGCTAGACTATTATCCTGTTGGGCAGGTTTTGTTCTTACGATTCTTTATTGGTTTTATCCCTATTTTTTTTATTATTCCAAGGAATAAAATTTTAAGTTTTTATAAAACTTCTCGGCCAGGTTTACATGCTTTTAGAGCAATCTGCGGTGCTCTAGCCGTAATAGCTCTTTTTTATGGTCTTAGAGAATTACCTTTAGCCGATGTTGTTTCATTAACTTTTGGTGGACCTATATTCGTTACTATAGCCTCTATTTTCTTTTTATCTGAAAAAGTTGGAATTAAAAGATGGTCTGCAGTTTGTTTAGGTTTTATTGGAATGTTATTAATTGTTCAACCTGCTTTTACAGATTTAAACTATTATTATATTTCTCCAGTTATTTTTTGTATATTTTTTGCTTGTGTTGCAATAAGTGTGAGATCTCTATCAAAGACAGAAGCAAATTATACAATAGCATTCTATTTTACTTTTTTATGTACAATAATAGGTTTTTGTTCAATATTTTTTTCAAAGTGGATCATGCCTACAAAAATAGATTTTATAATTTTTTTTATAATGGGGCTTTGTGGAAGTATTGCTAATTTATTATTAACTCAAAGCTATAGACTTGCAGAAGCATCTTTGGTAACTCCAATAAAATATTTAAGTTTAGTTTTTGCGATTTTTTTTGGTTTTATTATTTGGAGTGAAGTTCCTAAAGTTCTTACACTAGTTGGAGCAGCTCTTGTTATTTTAAGTTCTTTAATTATTTTCATCAGAGAGTCGCAATTAAAAAAACAAATCATTGCTCCAAGATCATGAATAAGCAACCTAAATATTGGAATAAAGCAAAAAGAATTTTGTCTAAAAGAGATAAAGTAATGAAAAGACTAATTAGTAATTATAGAGATGGCAATCTTATTACTCGTAATGATGTTTTTTTCTCTCTTTGTAAAAGTATTATTGGTCAACAAATAAGTATAGCTGCAGCCAATTCAGTTTTTTTAAAATTTAATAAGAAATGTAAAAATAAGATTACAGCAAAGGTAGTCAGCAAGTTATCATTTAATAGTTTGAAAAGTTGTGGTTTAAGTAGGCAAAAAGTAAAAGGTATTCAAGATCTAGCTAAGAAAACTTTAAATAAAAGTTTTAAACCTAAACTTATTAAAAATATGAGTGATGAAGATGCTATTGAATATCTTTCAGATCTTAAACAAATTGGAAGGTGGTCAGCTGAAATGATTTTACTATTTACCTTTAATAGATCAAATATATGGCCACTTCAAGATATAGGATTGTTAAGAGCCATTTCAAATAATTATAAAAAAAAATATTTTCCACCCCAAATTTTTTTAGATAAATTACGTAAGAAATTCACACCCTACTGTTCGGTCGCAACCTGGTACTTATGGAGATCTATTGATGATGAGCCTATTCAGTATTAAGCGCCTTCTATAGTTTGATGATGTCGTATAGCATGTCCTTTTAAAATTTTGTGTGCATCTTGATATTCTTTTGAATTATAGAATAAATTTGCTTCATCATAGGATGCGAACTCCAAAACTACTGTTCTAGGAGAGTCTTCACCTTCATTTGTTTTAGTTTTACCGCCTCTAATTAAAAATTTTCCCTCATATTTTTCAACAGCTGCTCTAGCTTTTAAAGCATAATCTTTTAACTTTTCCTCACTACTAATACTTTTATAAACACAAACTATATAACCTTTCATTTACATCTCCCTTAAAATAATTTAACTTTTTCTATGGCTAAGAAATTAATCATAG
>MDTB01013168.1_pt1 | contig 69833 bp, 70 predicted proteins | sample 811161 | NCBI WGS metagenome assembly MDTB01 (sample SAMN05326650, study PRJNA326480) | marine metagenome | isolation source: seawater | place: Mediterranean Sea | collected 2009
ACCTGTCACACCTGTCACACCTGTCACACCTGTCACACCTGTCACACCTGTCACACCTGTCACACCTGCTGCACCTGCCTTGTCAGCTCACGCAAGTCCAGGCGTAAGACGATTCGCCCGGGAATTAGGTGTAGACATCACTCTTATAAACGGTACCGGACCTAAAAATCGAATACTTAAAGAAGACGTCCAAACATTCGTCAAGCGCTCAATTCAAAAAAGCGACTCAAGTGTATCGACTGGATCTAGCTTAGGTTTCAATTTGCCCGCCTGGCCAAATGTTGATTTCGAAAAATTTGGTCCAGTTGAAACAAAAAAATTATCGCGCATCAAAAAAATCTCTGGATCGGCGCTGCATAGGAACTGGGTAACAATCCCACACATCACTCAGCATGATGAGGTAGACATAACCGAACTGGAGACATTTCGTAAATCGCTCGCCAAGGATGCCGAAAAAGCTGGCGTCAAAATCACACCGCTAGCACTCATTATGAAAGCGACTGTAGCGGCTCTTAAGAAATTTCCAGAATTTAACTCCTCTCTAACTCCTGAAGGAAACGCGCTTTTTATCAAGCAATACTTTCACATAGGCGTAGCCGTAGACACGCCCGGAGGGCTTGTCGTTCCTGTAATCCGAGATGTTGATAAAAAGGGGGTTTTTGAAATTGCCGAGGAACTAGGGAAAGTAAGTTTAAAAGCGCGAGATGGAAAATTAGGACCTGCCGACATGTCAGGAGGCTCATTCTCTATCTCAAGCCTAGGCGGCATTGGTGGAAGCCACTTCACACCTATCGTCAATGCGCCAGAGGTTGCGATCTTAGGTGTCGCTCGATCCGCGATGAAGCCATCTTGGAACGGAACCGAATTTACCCCACGACTTATATTACCGTTATCTCTATCATATGATCACAGAGTGATTGATGGCGCAGAGGGAGCAAGATTCATCACGCATCTCAACCAGATCCTTAGTGACATCAGAAGAATTTTACTTTAGACACTTTAAATTAGTTGATGAAGCTTCATTAATATTAAGATCCGTAAACTTTGACCATCAAATCAAGCATCGGCGTTCTGGGCGGAACATTTGATCCGATCCATTTTGCGCACCTTAGGCTAGCAGAGGAGGTGGCGGAAGCATTCTCATTAAATACGGTGCGCCTCATACCCTCGGCTAATCCACCACATCGAATGTCGCCAAGCGCATCCGCTAAAGACCGATTGAAAATGGTGGAATTGGCGCTCAATACAGCACGTAAGCAACTGGTGCCTGACGGTCGAGAATTAACTCGGGTCGGAAAAAGCTATATGGTGGACACCTTAAAGGATATTCGAATCGAGCACCCTAATGCATCTATAAACCTGATCCTTGGGACTGACGCTTTTATTAAATTAACGACATGGCATGAATGGCAGCTGCTTTTTTCGCTCGCCAATATTATCGTAGCGTCTCGACCAAACTTACCTATCAGTCAGCTCCGTGATAATCTTGAGCGGGACTTGGCATCCGAGTATAACAATCGAAAACGCTATGATCGCGAACTATTACACTCATCTTCACACGGGCTAATATTTACTTACGAATTTACGTCACTCGAGGTATCAGGTACATCATTACGAAAAAGGATTCCAAATAAGCTTAGTCTTAAGTACCTCTTACCAGATAATGTAATAGACTATATCCAAAACAATGATCTGTATAAGGAGATAAACCCTGAATCAAAACCTAAGTGATATTGCTGTAGATGTTCTAAAACAAGTTAAAGCGCTAGAAATCGTTGTAATAAACATCACCACGAGCAACTCCCTTTTTGACGAAATTATTGTTGCAAGTGCTGACTCAACGAGACAAGCGCGCGCTTTTGTAAATAACCTAAAAGAACGCCTGAAAGAAACGAAATACTCTATATTGAGCGTCGAAGGAGAAGCAACAGGCGAATGGGTTTTGATTGATTTAGGCGACATTGTTATTCACGTGATGAAACCCGAAGTCAGGACTTACTATAATTTGGAAGACCTGTGGCAAGAAACCCCAGCCTCTAAGGGCAACACCAAACAACAAGCTCACTAATTAATTTGGGACTATTATCGAGCACCCCTATTCATTAAAGCCGACGCAAAGGTTTTCCGGAGATTTACTTCGTAAATATGAAAATCAATATTATTTCGGTAGGACACAAGCCTCCAAAATGGACTGAGGATGGTTGCAGGGAGTACCTTAAAAGATTTCAACGCGACCTATCAATCACACTTACCGAAATCAAACCAGCATTTCGGATAGGTGATACGGATAAAAATCACTTGGCTAGGATGAAAGAAAAAGACCGTATCCTTTCAAAGTCTAATAAAAATGCCGATATGATCGCCCTGGATGAGAGCGGCACTCAAACAACGACTAATGAACTGGCTGAGCTACTTACCCATTGTATGACCGAGGGTAGAGATTTAGATTTTGTTATCGGCGGTGCAGATGGGCTTGCTCCTGAAATAAAAATGCAAGCTGATAAGACGATATCCCTATCTCGAATGACTTACCCTCATGCACTTGCTCGCTTAATCCTAATCGAACAGCTCTACCGCACACAGTGTATTATCAAAAACCATCCCTACCATCGCGAGTGAATTGCGGCATAAGGTATGAATAAGTTTTTTTATTTGGCATCTCAAAGTCCTAGACGAAAAGAAATCCTTGATAAACTATGCGCCCCTTATCAACTGCTTAACTTAGTTGAAGGATCAAACTCCAACGCGGATTTTGATGAAACACCGTTCAAAAATGAACACCCTGTTGATTATGTTAAAAGAACCGCTTTTATAAAAGCTAACGCGGGTTGGAAGTATCTTGTAGACCATCATTTAGAGAAAGCGCCTGTTCTAGCTGTTGATACAACGGTAGCGATTAACAAAAAGATTCTTGGCAAGCCGGAAGACGCTACTCACGCACGCACTATGCTGCAAAGTCTTTCAGGTCAATCACATCAAGTACTTACGGCTGTTACCATGAAGCAAGGTGACGCTGTCGTCCACAAGCTTTCAACTACTGATGTCTGCATGAGGGTGCTGCAAAAAAATGAAATTGACGCGTATATAAAAACAGGCGAGCCTTTTGGTAAGGCAGGAAGCTACGGCATTCAAGGTGCTGCTAGCATTTTTATTACTCATATTGCAGGCAGTTACTCCGGGGTTGTTGGCCTGCCTATTTATGAAACATCAGAGCTAATTAAAAAATTCGGGTTCACACTTTTATGAATAATGAAATCTTAATCAACGTTACACCTCAAGAGACACGAGTCGCGATCATTCAGCGCGGAGTGATACAAGAACTGCATATTGAACGCGAGGCGCATCTTGGCCTCGTGGGGAATATTTATAACGGCGTAGTAAAACGAATACTGCCTGGCATGCAATCTGCGTTTATCGATATCGGTATGGAAAAAGCAGCTTTTTTACATGTTGCCGATATATCGTGTGGTGACCGAGATAATATTGCTCCACCCCCCATTGAGAAACTGCTCCAAGAAGGGCAGATGATTCTCGTTCAAGTGGTGAAGGATCCTATCGGGACCAAAGGCGCACGTTTATCAACACAGATTAGCATTGCCGGCCGACTATTAGTTTACTTGCCCTTCGAAAATCACATTGGTATCTCACAAAAAATAGGTGACGAAGATGAGCGAGAACAATTAAAGGAACGATTAACCAGGCTCAAGGGAGAAGATTGCGAGCAAGGCTTCATCGTCCGGACGCTCGCTGAAACCGCAAACGATAGCGAGTTTCAATCAGATATTGAATATTTAAGAAGGGTCTGGGAAGACGTTAAAAATCGTTCTGAAACCTGTAAGGTCCCATCAATCGTATACCAGGATCTAGGCTTAAGTGTTCGGGTCCTTAGAGATTTTCTTTCACAGGACTCAGAACAGATCCTAGTTGACTCTAGGGAGACATTTCAAAAAATGGAAATCTTCGCGAAGATGTTCATGCCAAAATTTGCAGATCGCGTAAATATCTACACTAGTGAGCGACCACTATTCGAACGGTACGGAATTGAGGAGGAAATCGAAAAAGCCCTCAGTAGACGCGTTAATTTAAAGTCGGGCGGCTATCTTATTATCGATCAAACTGAAGCGCTCACTACTGTAGATGTAAATACGGGAGGTTTTGTGGGTGATAAAAATTTTGAAGAGACGATATTTAAAAATAACCTGGAGGCATCACAAGCTATTGCTCGGCAACTGCGGTTAAGGAATTTGGGAGGCATCATTATTATTGACTTTATTGATATGGACAATGAAACCCATCAACAATCTATTCTCGAGGAACTTGAGAAATCAATTGTTTTAGACCGAACACGAATAACTATTAACGGATTCACGCAACTTGGTTTAGTCGAAATGACCAGGAAACGAACTCGAGAGTCCCTTGCACACGTATTATGTGAGACCTGCCCTACGTGCTCAGGCCGTGGTGAAATTAAAACCACGGCAACTATTTGCTATCAAATACTGCGTGAATTAGTCAGGGAATCTCGTCAATATAATCCTAAAAGTCTTCGCGTTATCGCTTCGAGCAAAGTTGTCGATTTTTTTCATGAAGAAGAATCTCAAAGCATCGCGATGGCAGAGGAATTTATTGGTAAAACTATTCTGCTACAAGCCGAAACAGTCTATGGACAAGAAGATTACGACATCGTCCTCGGCTAATCCCGTCAGATTGATTAAGACACACTCAGCGTCAATAAGATTGCCTTATGCGCTGCGTTAATCGGCCAAATCAAAATAAGTTGACACAGAATCAGCAAAAATAATGGGGATAGATCTACCCCGCCAACTGGCCTAAATCGTTTCCTGAAAACGTCCAAAAACGGAGACGACATCGCTGCTAACAAAGACATAATTGGACTGTAAGGATTAACCCAGGATAAGATGGCCTGTGCGAAGGTAACGACGATAATGATGTAGACGAACATTTTCGCCAAGCTCACTGCAGACAAACAAATTATTGCTAAGATTGATGTGAACGCGGACGCTTTGAGATCGAAGCCGTTCAAAATAAAAACCAAGGTCAGCAATAACGTTTCCGCCACTAGCGCTAGCACAAAGGTAGATAAGTCATAACTCCGCCAACCTGGAACAAATCGCCGTGCAGGAACCACTGCAAAATCCGTAATTGCAATCACAAACACACTCAATGGATTATGGGGTGTGGCCCGGACAACCTGGAGATAAAATCGAAGTAAAAATGCAAGAGAAAATATACCTAAAACCGTTTTAAATAAAAAAATCCCAGCCTCGGTCATACTTTTTTACCTCCGAAATCTCGCGCTAACTCGGCCGAGCGATCTTTAGCTCGCTTGACACCTTTAACAATCATTTCCTTTAACTGATCGCCTTCAAAAGAAGAAAGTGCTGCTGCAGTCGTTCCTCCTTTTGAAGTCACTCGATCACGCAAGACAGCCGGCGACTCTTCAGATCGAGCTGCAAGCCTTGATGCCCCCAAAAAGGTTTCCATCGCCAACAACCTCGCGACACCGGATTCAAGACCTAATTCGAGAGCTGCTGACTCAAGTGCTTCAATGAAATAAAAGACGTAAGCCGGTCCACTTCCCGATACGGCGGTCACGGCATCAATTAATGATTCCGTATCACACCACATATATTGACCGACAGAACTCATAACGGTTTCCGCCAGCTCACGATCACCAGGAGTCTTACTACCGTTGTACATTCCCGATACGCCGGCCCGAATTAATGCGGGCGTATTTGGCATCACCCGCACGACTCTTTGATGCCCATCGGACCACTCAGCAATAGATGCGACTGGAATACCTGCTACAACACTGATGATCAAACTATTCTTGAGACTTGAAGCACACGAATGAATCACTTCTTCTAGGTGTTGTGGCTTCACGGCCAACATAACAATATCCGGACTGAAGTTCACATCACTAAAGGTCGATGAGGTATTCAAACCCATAACTTGGAATCTTTGCCGCGCCTCTTCAGATATATCTACGACCAAAAGGTCTCCTGGTTTCGTCCCTTTTTCTAAAAGACCGCTAACCAGCGCCATTGCCATATTTCCACCGCCAATAAAGACAACTTTCATATTGTGATCACCCCGTGTCTATGACTTAATAATATTCAGTCTTTTCAATTTTAATACCAACTAACGATCACCGAAGATACCTCTTCCGACACGAACGAAGGTTGCTCCCTCCTGAATCCCTATCTCCAAATCATCAGACATACCCATTGATAATACATCGAGCTCGAATACCTCTTGATTCAGCGTATTTTTTAATTGACCTAACCGTCTAAAGGTATCAACAACCTCTTGAGCGCTCGCATTAGCTTTAGGCATAGTCATAAGGCCACGTAACTCCAAATGTGGCAGCTGTTCAACTAAATATGCAAGCTCGAAAAGGTCAGCAACACGGCACCCTTGCTTTGACTCTTCCCCTGTGATGTTCACTTGAAGACAAACCTTTAAGGAGTGTCTGCTCTCTGATCGGCCCTCAGATAAGCGTTGAGCAATCTTCAATCGATCTACAGAATGTACCCAATCAAATTTGGTCGCGATTTGCTTAGTCTTATTGCTTTGGATAGGCCCAATGAAATGCCATTCAAGTGGCAAGTCCCTTAGCTTATCGATCTTGGATATCGCCTCTTGAACATAGTTTTCACCAAAGTGTTTCTGTCCCGATGCGTAAGCTTGTCGGATCAACTCATCAGAAAATTTCTTACTTACCGCGATCAATTGAGTTGACCGATCCGGCCGTCCCGCGCGGCTTAAGGCAGAAGCAATACGGCTGCGAATATGCTCCAAATTATCCTTTATCCGAAGATCCGCTGGGGTCATCTTAATCGCATCGTCACGGCTTCATAACAACTAAAAAAACAACTGCCACTAGAATTAATACTGGAAATTCATTAAACCAACGATACCAAACATGAGAGTGGACATTTCGGTCATTTTTAAAGCTTCTAACTAAGATCCCGCACCAAATATGATAAACAACCAATATTCCAACTAGACCAAGCTTCGCCTGGATCCAAAAACTACCGAAACCCCACCCCAACATCACAAGCCAAAATCCCGTAACGATGGTCAATATCGCTCCCGGCGTCATGATCCCATAAAACAGTTTACGTTCCATGATTTTAAATCGCTCCAGACTCGTTTGATCTGATGACATCGCATGGTAGACGAATAACCGAGGCAAATAAAATAACCCAGCAAACCACGTTACCATGACAATTATATGGGTGGCTTTTATGATCCCCGTCAAAATAAACTCTCCCCTTTTCCTAAGCTAGGACGACAACTTATGGCGACAATGATTGATAACAGCATTTTTAAGTCGGACTAAATCACCATGAAAAAAATGGCCTGCCCCTGGAAATACGGTCACCGGACTATGCTGTGGTCTAGCCCAATCCATCACATCAGACAATAAAACCACGTCATCTTTCTCACCATGAATAACTAAGGTATCTTCAGTCACACCCTCCACCTCAAACTTACCGACAGCGGGTGCGATCAAAACAAGTTGGTTAGGCGCATCTAATTGTGCCGCCCGCGAAACGATGTAGGTCCCAAAGGAAAAGCCTCCATAAATCATATGCTCTGGCTGAATTCTTTGGAAAGCAAAACTTCGGACGCTTTTAAAATCCTCCAGCTCACCAACCCCCTCGTCATAAACCCCGTCACTGTTACCAACGCCTCTGAAATTAAATCGAACGGAGGTTAACCCTAACGCATTAAATGCCTTTGCCAGGGTTTGAACAACCTTGTTATCCATCGTCCCGCCGTAAAGGGGGTGGGGATGGGCAATCAGAGCGCATCCTTTGCTAACGCTATTGGGTTCATTGAGAGCTAGCTCGAGATTGCCCGATGGTCCATCAATCACGAGACGCTCTTCATTTATTCGATTCAAATTTTTAGACGCTCCACTATGTGTCCAGCCACTATATGTTTATCAATGATCTCATCAATGTCCTGCTCATCAATAAACGTATACCAAACCTCCTCCGGATAGACCACCATTACTGGGCCCTCATTGCAACGATCAAGACAGCCCGCCTGATTAATCCGCACGCGACCAGCTCCAGCGAGCCCAAGACTTTTAATCTTCGCCTTAGCGTAGTCACGCAAAGCCTGAGAGCCATGGTCGTTGCAAGAGCTCCGACCATCGGTGCGTTGATTACAACAAAAAAATACGTGATGCTGATAAAAGCTCATAAGCGATAAAATCATTAAATTCCGTTATCCTGAGATTATATCGGACACAACGCATTCGGCTCGGGAAATATTAATTAAACATGAACAATTTTGATATCTTTAATGGCGATGCTGATGGACTTTGCGGTATCACACAGCTCCGATTAGCCCGTCCCAGGCAGTCTACGCCCATTACCGGTGTTAAACGGGATAACTTATTATTAAATGATGCAATGCTTCCCGACAACAGCCAACTCACTGTAGTTGACATATCACTGCATAGCAATGTACGGGGGTTAACTCAAGCGCTATCCCAAGGATGTGTAGTCGAATGGTTTGACCACCATCATTCTGGCGTCATACCTGAGCACCGTAATCTGACGGCACATATCGATACCGACCCAACTGTGTGCAGTAGCCTCGTCATAAATAAGTTACTTAAAAATCGTTTTAGGCATTGGGCCATTGTTGCGGCGTTTGGCGACAATCTGAGTGAGAGCGCGCACGCACTAGCCGCCACCAGCGACATGCCGCAAAAAACGTTAGAAACTTTAAAAGACCTTGGGGTTTGTATCAATTACAACAGCTATGGGACCTCCATCGAAGACCTACACTATCATCCCGAAACGCTGTACCACATGATGCAGGCGTTCGATGAGCCTATCAATTTAGTTGCAGAAACAAAGCTACTTCCTGAACTTAAAGGAAACTATGAAGCAGATTTAATCGCGGCGCGCGGCGCCACTATAGATGCCATCAACGAGTACGTGGCTGTTGTAACACTGCCCAGCACAGCTTGGGCACGAAGGATTAACGGCCTCTACGCAAACGAGCTCTCTAATCGTTTTCCCGAGCGGGCTCACGCAATACTTATTGAACAGGTCAGCGGGTTTGCAGTAAGTATTCGAGCACCAAAAAGTAATCCCTTAAATGCGCACCAGGTGGCGTTGAAATTCGAGACCGGTGGTGGTCGTCACGCGGCGGCGGGAATACAACACCTCACTGCCGATCGAATAAATAACTTAGTCAATGAACTAATGCGGCATTATTGTCCCCGCTGACTAAACATCCTACAACGGCCATAGATTTTCTATAAAAAAAAGCCAGCCTTTTAAGGCTGGCTTTCTCAATGAAGAGATAATAAAAAAAACGTTCTAAAACAATCCTTAGAAGTCGATTTGCGATCTAAAGATAAATGCGTCCTCGTTACCCTCTGCCGCAACGATTGGCGTGTTGTATTTAGTCTCTACTAGATTCGCCATAAATCGAACTTTTTCAGTAGGGACCCATTTCAAACCAACTGTTGTGGTTTTTACCAAGTCGGCACCAGCGTAATTACCGTCAGCTACGTCTTGAGCATCCCATTCTGATTTTCGGATACCAATTTCCCAGGATCCGAGTCCACCTTTTGAAGTGTAAGGCTGGTTAGGCTTAACACCCTTCATGCCCTTCATGCTGTATGTCTTAGAGTAAGGCTCTCCCGTCAACCGCCAAACTAAAGACATCTGACTGGCTTCAATTTCTTCAGCCTGCCCTATCGCATCAACCTCTACAGTTGTGCGCTCCGTCATGAACTTAAATGGTCCTTTAGCACCAACAAACACCACGTTGGTATATTCCCGCTTGAATGAGGCCGCACTATTGACTGTCCAAGTACCGAACGTATCACCACGCGCTTCACCGTCTAGTGAGAAGATTACTGTGCCTGCGCCGCCGTCTCGTGTACCCGATGAAGTTGCATAACCAAAATGCGCGATGGTATCTTTACTGTTGCCCATGAGGCCTGCTCCGTTATACGCAACAGCGAACATTGTGTCCTTGCCATCATTGTCGTTATCGGCCTCGTCTGCGTTTAAGCCCTCGCCGTTGTAATGGCCAACTGCGTAGAAGAGTGTCTTCTTGACAGGCTCACCGAAGAACTGGACACCAATCTGCTTGCCCGGATGAAGACCATCGGCGACTGATCGCTCTAAGAAATCAACAAATCGTGAACTAGTACCTTCCTCGAAGCCCGCATAGAATTTTTGATTACCAAAACGCGCAATGAATTTCTTGCTGGGTTTAAAGTCAAGATAACCGTACTCAAGATTGTTACTGTCTGGGTTAAACGTAGCCTCGACACCCCAGATCTTATCAATCGTTCCTTTTACACCGAGGTAAACACGGCGCATACCGAACGTATCCTCTTCAAGATCATGGTCATAGTCGTAGTAGTCCATCTGAACACGACCCGCAACCTGGAACTTGTTTTTACCATCCTCGGATGCCCACTTGAAGCCACCCTTCCACTTACCTTTAAGCGCGTTTGGATCAGATTTAGGTTTGTCTGCCTTGATTTCTTTGTACTCAGTATCTGAGATAACGCCCTTCTCATAGAGCTTGTCAATCAATGCCTCATTTGCATACGCACCGCTCGTTGCTGTTGCGAGCGCGCCCGCAACCGAAACAGCGATCAGAGTTTTCTTACTTCTTGTGAACATTCACGGTCTCCTTAATGGATAAATAGATATCTTTCGTGCTCAGTCGCATAAAATCGACTTAGCGAATACGGTCGCACGACACTCCGTTTTCGATACGTGCATGCTAGGAGTTGAATATTACGCTTTAATTACAGTGAGCCGATTGTCTCAAAAAAACAACGGCGAAGAAACGACTTATACTTACAGCCGAAAACAAGCCAGCGTCAACACACATAAAGCGAGTGCCGCTGACGTAAGCCCTAAAAGCCGTACTTTACGGTTAAGTTCTTTGATGTCTTGTTGCCTTGCCTCTTGTTCGTCTTGCGCATTTTGGGATAAATAATCATCAATAAGTCGGGGTAATCGGGGCAGGATTGTCGACCATAAAGGCGCCTCTTTTTTTAATTGCTTGATAAAACCTTGAAACCCAACCTGTTCTTTCATCCAGTCTTCTAAGTATGGCTTAGCCGTTTTCCATAGATCTAAATTTGGATCTAACTCGCGTCCAAGCCCCTCAACATTAAGTAATGTTTTTTGTAACATGATCAGCTGCGGTTGTATCTCCACATTAAAGCGCCTAGCCGCCTGAAATAAATTTAAAAGTAACCTTCCAAAAGAAATATCCTTGAGAGGTTTATCGAATATTGGTTCGCAAATCGAGCGGATAGTTGCTTCAAAATCATCAATTCTCGTATCTTTAGGGACCCAACCTGCGTCAACGTGCGCTACGGCAACCCCACGATAGTCACGCCGGAAAAATGCCAAAAAATTCTGGGCTAGATAATTTTTATCAACCTCCGTAAGTGCACCCATAATCCCAAAATCGAGTGCGACATACCGGCCATCGTGCTGCACCAAAATATTACCGGGATGCATATCAGCATGAAAATAGCCGTCTCGGAATACCTGCGTAAAAAAAATCTCGACACCAGACGCCGCAAGCTTTTCTAAATCGATATTTTGAGCTCGGAGTTCATCAATTCTTCCGACAGGAATCCCTGACATGCGCTCCATTACCATTACGTTCGTGCTGCAGTAGTCCCAATATATTTCCGGTACAACCAAGCTCGATGAACCGACAAAATTACGGCGTAATTGGCTCCCGTTTGCTGCCTCACGCATCAGGTCTAATTCATCATTTAAGTGCCTACGAAACTCAGATACAACCTCCCTTGGCTTAAGCCGCTTACCATCTGGCAAAATTCGCGCGAGCACCCAAGCAAACCAGTCCAGTAAAGCAATGTCACGATTGATAACACGCGTAATGTTAGGGCGTAACACTTTTACGGCGACTTCTCTACCGTCAACCAAAACACCAAAATGAACCTGCGCAACCGAGGCACTTGCGACCGCTTTTAGATCGAACTCACTAAAGGTTGTGTGAATGCCACCGTCAAACGAACGATCCATAATTTCAGAAACCTTAGTCGAGGAAAATGGTTCGACTCGGTCTTGTAGCAGTGCTAATTCATCCGCAATATCAACTGGAATCATATCCCTTCTTGTCGATAATACTTGACCAAACTTGACAAATATAGGACCCAATTGTTGCAAGGCTAAACGCAAGCGCTCGCCTCTAGGACTTGACAAGCTGCGCTTGAAGAATATTGTTCGAATCAGCATTCGAACCCCACGCAAAAATCGATTTGACGATGCGAACTCGTCGAGACCAAACCGTATAGCTACCCCAAAAATATAAAATGCACGGAAAAACCTCATACGTCGATATTTTCCTGATTATCTCGTCCCGCCCTGATCATCTCATTTACTCGCTTCTCAAGACGATCAACCCCGTCAGAAATCTCATCGACGTCACGAATAAACATCTCGATCCCTACAGGAGTCACTAATAGCTTAGACTCCTCTGTAAGGTAGTCACTCACAGAGGATTTCACAGACTGTCGTGCGCCGCTCATCCAGCGACCAAAAGCTCGTAACAGTTCGCCTAACCGGTGAGCGATAACATCGCCGAAAATCTGGGCTATATCCTCTTCGTAGTCCCAATCAAGCTTACCCACAATCTGCGACAAATCGGAAGCAAAGTGAGCGTCACCCTCTATACGCACACCCCTCGAACCTATCTCACCTTCTTTGAGCCAATTGAGCGCCGCGTCTGGACTGACTTTTACGATCAAACTCGGCTGTTCATCCCCGGTGTAGAGCTCAACGAAACCATCACCTGTGATGCATACAAGAATCGGCCCTAATGGTGCCTCGACACAAATCACTTTTCCACCATGCTTCGCCAGCGCCTCTCGAGCTACTGTTGAGCCTGTGAGGACGTGTTTCAGGAAACGTAAAATCATCACTAATGGAAACATAACTAAACCTTTAAACCACGATGAGCCGCTACGACTCCCGCCGCAAGGTTGAAATAATCAACCCGCTCAAAACCTGACTCACGGAACATATCTGCGAGTTCCTCTTGACCAGGGTGCATACGGATAGACTCTGCGAGATAACGATAGCTGTCCTCATCCTTAGCGACAAGCTTACCCAATAATGGAATTAGTTTAAAAGAATACATATCGTAGAATTTCTCTAAGGGTTTCCATACTTTTGAAAATTCGAGCACGATCACTCTTCCGCCGCGACGGGTTACTCGATGCATTTCCTTTAATGCTCGGGTTTTATGGGTCATATTTCTCAAACCAAATGCTACAGTAACGCAATCAAAGTAATCGTCTGGATAAGGAAGTGACTCAGCGTCACACTGGCAAACTGGAGGCAATTTGCCCGCGTCCATCATGCGGTCTCGGCCCACACTCAGCATCTCCAAATTGATATCGGTTAACCATAGCTCACCATCTGGGCCTATTTTCTCCAAAAACAACTTCGATAAGTCTCCAGTGCCGCCTGCTATGTCTAAGACACGTGACCCTGTTTTAACTCCAGATAGTTGAACCGCAAATCGTTTCCACAACCGATGGAGCCCACCAGACATGAGATCATTCATTACATCATATTGGTGGGCAACCGAGCTAAAGACATCGTCTACTCTTTTGCTTTTCTCCGACTCGGGGACTTCCTGAAAACCAAAGTGGGTCGTTTTAGTTTGATCGCTCTTGGCTCCAGTCATCTCCTCGCGGTGTAATTTATCCACGGCTTGCTCCATTTTGTTTAAGGCGCTCCAAGTAATCCGACCAGTTAACTTCATATTCATTGCCTAGAGACCATAAATAATCCCAGGAATAGATACCCGTGTCGTGGTCGTCGGTAAACGACAATTTCAGCGCGTAATGACCAACAGCCTCGATATGCCTGATATTGACGTCTCGCTTTCCAACTTGCAGCACCTCCTGTCCCGGACCATGCCCACGCACCTCCGCTGAAGGCGAAAAAACTCGTAAATATTCACAAGTCAGGAGAAATTTATCCCCGTTATTAAATTCAATTTCAAGCGAGCGAGTTTTTTGATGATGAACAATATCGGTGGGAACTAAAGAATCAGTGGGGGATTTTGTGTACAATATAACCTCTTCACGGTAATGTTTCTGTAACAGAAGTGTCATAGAATTAGTTTCAACGTATTTGATAACTATAGCGGACAATTCAATGGCCGGCACTATTCTAATTGTTGAAGATGAACCAGCTATCGCCGAACTCATCGATGTCACACTAAAACGAAGCGGGCATCATACGCTATGCGCAAACTCGGTCGAGGAAGCGACCCGGTTGATAGACCGAGCTCTTCCCGATTTAGCACTGATTGACTGGATGCTACCTGGAGCAACCGGTATCGACCTAATCAAGCGAATCCGATCAAACAAACGCACCCAATCTATGCCTATCATCATGCTCACCGCGAAAGCGGATGAAGATGACAAGCTAATCGGGTTAGAAAAAGGGGCGGACGACTATATAACAAAACCATTCTCACCTAAAGAGCTTGTAGCAAGAATCAAAGCCGTATTACGTCGCCGTGCACCTCAGCTGACAGACGATATTGTAGAAACCAATGGACTCCAGGTCGACCCAGTTACGCATCGGGTAACGATTAACGGAGAGGTCATACATATGGGGCCATCTGAATTTCGGTTACTACACTTTTTCATGACGCATACTGAACGCGTGCATACACGCGCCCAGCTGCTGGATCAAGTCTGGGGAGACCACGTCTTTGTGGAAGAACGGACAGTGGACGTGCACATTCGAAGATTAAGACAGGCACTTGAAAAATCAGGACATGACGCCTACATCCAAACTGTTAGAGGGGCGGGCTATCGGTTTTCTCGACCCTAGGTCGTAGACTTTCGAATTTGATACCATGCAAGATATAACCTAACGATTGGGCCCTCTTTACTTTTGCGCTATTGGATCAACGCTCTCTTAACACTGCTCTTCCCCGTCTTAATGGCTGGGGTTTTCGCGCTAATCTGGGGGACATTGGTCGGTTTATCCACGCTCTGCTTTTTGCTATTTATCGCTTTATGGTCAGAGCGACAAAAACTCTTCCTCTTCGATAACTGGCTCAATTCGCCTGATAGAAATCGCCTACCAAACTTGAATCCCGCTTGGGATCGAGTATTTAAGAGTTTTATCAAAATTGAGAAAAACCAAAAAGCCTCAGAAGCTGAACTTAATCGCGCGCTTACTCGATTTGAGCAAGCCGCTCGGGCTTTACCAGATGGCGTAATTTTGTTGAGCAATTCACGTCAAATTGAGTGGTGCAACACGAAAGCAGAAGAATATTTCCAGCTGGAATTGGATCGTGACCAAGGAGTTCAAATTGATTATTTACTCCGACAGCCCTCATTTAGAGCTTTCATGCGCAGCCAAGATATGGCGGCCTCACTAAGTCTTCGATTACCTCGACCAAGCATCGATCGTCAGGTCTCGATGCAAATGATACCCTTCGGAGAAGAACAAACGCTGTTGCTGGCTCGAGATGTTACGGAGCGGGAACAGCTCGAGGTCACACGACGTGACTTTGTGGCAAATATATCGCATGAGCTCCGAACCCCTCTTACAGTCATACAAGGGTTCCTCGAAACATTCGAAGATAATCCAGCCGAGGACACAAAGCTTTTAACACGAGGCGTAAAACTCATGTCCGACCAAAGTCAACGAATGAATCGGCTCATTACTGATCTTTTGGCATTGTCTCGACTTGAAACCTCAGATGCCCCACCGCAAGAGGTGGTGCATATGTCCAGACTAATTGAGAGCGTCCGCGTTGAAGCGCAAGCGCTATCGACAGAGAAGCATAACATTGATGTCCACGCATCCGCCGACCTGAAGATCCTCGGGTGCGAGGAGGAAATCAGGAGCGCCCTATCTAATCTAGTGAGCAATGCAGTGCGTTACTCACCTAAGGGCGGCACAATCTCTATCGAATGGGCTTTAATAGACCAAGATCCTGTCTTTTCCTGCCAGGATCAAGGCGTAGGCATTGCGCCAGAACACATCAGCCGACTGACGGAGCGCTTCTACCGTGTCGACAAAAGTCGATCACAAGAAACCGGCGGTACCGGACTTGGATTGGCCATTGTGAAGCACATCCTTAATCGTCATAATGCAAAACTAGAAATTTCAAGCGAGCCCAATAAAGGCAGTCAATTTTCTATTCGTTTTCCAAAAACGATAGTCTCCTCCAAATAAAAACTGCCTGAGTGACGACTTAAATAGAATCAGGCTCTAAGTGCTCTCTCAGCGCTGCCTCGAATTTCTCCCAGAACCCGTCCGGCGGATTTACAGGGTGCCCTCCAGAAAAAGCGCCCCAAATTGGATTCGGATAATGTGGATCTCCTAAAAAACGAGGAATCACATGCCAATGCAGGTGCGGAACCAAGTTACCAAAAGATGCGATATTTACCTTGATGGGATTAAGTAACAAACGCATTGCTTTTTCGACTATATAAACAACATGCATTATGCATTCTCGATCGCTACGAGATAAATCCGAAAATTCGATCCAGTGCTCATTTGTAATAACGCGACAAAAAACTGGGTACGCATCATCACAAACTGAAATTATCCTCACGAAATCATTTGTCCAAAGAACGCGCTCATCCATCGCTACACAAAGTGCACAATCCAAGGAGGGCTCAATCTTCATCAAAAAGACTGCCACTCATTACCGAGAAACATTAGCACTGGCCATAGACTCATACTAAGTGACACCCACCATTAATATCCAATATCTGACAAATTTTCCGAAAGCGATACAAAAAATAGATACCATCAAGTGGGTTCTGAGCCAACCCGCTGCCAAACAAACAGCGTCTCCCAGCAACGGCACCCAAGAAATCAAAAGCGACACGCCACCCCAGCGTCGGACGTTCGTCAATATCCGGTCACTCGGTAAATGGCGAGTTGGTATGAACCGACCTAACAAAAATGTCGTAATTCCACCAAGTGTATTACCGATTGTCGCGACCCAAAGAGCCGCCCAATCTGAGGTGACCTCGTTCAGCAAGATCGCTATAAAAACGATCTCAGAACTTCCCGGCAAGACAGTGGCCGATATAAAACTGGCCACAAACAAGCCAAATAAAGATGCCCCTTCCATGTCATGCCTCCGTCAAACGCGAAACTTTCCGGGTTTTTAACTGGTCAAAAGAGTTTTTAATGCCATCAAGATCTGTGCGTGCGTCAAAATCTCAATAGGAATTTGGCTTATAATCTTAGCTTTAAATGGCAATGCAAATGTCGACAGCCTACTGACCTACGCGCAATCAGTTTTACCATTCTTGATTATAGGAGCACCCCTTGATTAGCACCCCGAAACAACTCGTTATTGTTGTCTTACTCGCCTTTGCCGTTCCGCTTACGGTTATTTTACTGGTCGTCCAATTTATCACAAGCGGTATAAACGCCGACCCAGATAGTTCCGCAATGAGCGAAGCCGCCATTGCGAAGAGAATGCAGGTGCTCAACGCTGATTCGTCAACTCAAATCGCGAATAATCAAGCGATAGATAGTCCAGCCATCGCCGTAGACCCCGGTGAGTCGCTGTACAACACAGTTTGTCAAGCGTGTCACGCTGCAGGTATCGCGGGCGCACCAAAAACAGGAGACCAATCAGTTTGGTCTGCCCGCCTAGACCTTGGCAACAATGTACTTTATCAAAGCGTCATTAAAGGGAAAAATTTGATGCCTGCAAGAGGAGGGGCAACAAACGCATCCGATGACGATATTCGGGCAGCCGTTGATTTCATGCTATCAACGCTTCAATGAGAACCACCGAACATTAATTGCTGATTTTTAATGGCGACCTACGCGATTGGCGACATACAAGGTTGCGCAAAAACTTTCTTAGCGCTGCTCGAGACAATAGAGTTTAAACCCAAAGAAGATCAACTTTGGCTTGCAGGAGACCTCGTTAATCGAGGTCCAGGCTCTTTAACGGTGCTGAGATACATCTACAGCATTAAAGAATCGGTCCAGATCGTGCTTGGGAATCATGATCTGCATTTACTTGCTGTCGCTGGCGGGGTTGGCACACTAAGGGACGACGATACTATTCTGGACATCCTCAATGCCCCAGATCGGCAAGAATTACTTGAGTGGCTTCGTCAACAGCCGGTTTTTTTCAAAGATGGTAATCATGCAATGGTGCACGCAGGGTTGCTTCCAGGATGGAGTTTTAATTCAGCAAAAGGGCTCTCATTGGAACTTGAGGCGATATTACGAAGCGATACTTATAAGGAACTCTTAGCAAATATGAGGGGCAGCAAACCTAAACACTGGTCCGAAGAACTGACGGGCTGGGAACGCTACCGGGTGCTTTTAAATGCGTTTACACGGATGCGAGTATGCGATAAAAAAACAGGAGGAATGGATTTTTCCTATAAGGGTCCCTATGAAACAATACCTGACGCCTCGACAGCCTGGTTCGACCTTCCTACTGAAAGACCCTTGGATGTAACATTAATTTGCGGTCATTGGTCGGCGCTTGGGGTGTATATAAAAGCCAATTTAGTGTGCCTGGACTCAGGGTGCATATGGGGCGGGCCATTAACAGCATACTGCTTGGATACTAAGAAAATTGTCCAAGCACCCAATCAAGACAAATAATTTACCACTCGAGTGCTTGATCAAAATTCTCTCTGTAAGAGGTTTCAATGTAAGTTCTATCAAATTGGTGGTTTTGTGGCCCCTGACTCGCAATCTTAATAGCGCCCAACAATGAGGCAAGGCGTCCAGTAGTCTCCCAATCTAAACCGGCCTGAATGCCATAAAGAAGTCCCGAACGATACGAATCACCGCATCCGGTTGGATCAACAACTTCTTCTGCGATCACAGTAGGGATATCTAATATTTTTTTACCCGTGTAGATCGTCGACCCTTCACCACCACGCGTTACAATCAGCGCCTTCAAGTGTCCGGCAATTTCAGAAAGCGTCTGACCGGTTTTTTCTTCCAGCATTTTTGCTTCGTACTCATTCATTGCTGCATATTCCGCCAATTTTATAAAGCTTAATAATTCCTCTCGATCAAACATCGGTAAACCCTGCCCTGGATCAAAAACGAACGGAATACCAGCTTCATGAAATTCTCGCGCGTGCTGAATCATGCCATCGCGACCATCCGGAGCTACAATTCCCAAGCTCACATCTTCAGCATCCGCAATATGATTCCGGTGAGACGAGCTCATCGCCCCGGGATGAAAAGCTGTAATCTGATTGTCATCCAAATCAGTTGTAATAAAAGCCTGAGCTGTAAACGCATCAGGAATAACAGTAACGTGATCTGTCAACAAACCCTTTTGTCGCATGCGATCAGTATAGGGAGCATGATCTTGACCTACCGTTGCCATAACCAATGGTTTGCCCCCGAGTAAATGCAGGCTGTAAGCGATATTACCCGCACATCCACCATACTCCCGCCGCATATGCGGTACTAGAAAGGCGACATTTAAATTATGAATTTGATCAGAAATGATGTGGTTTTTAAAACGATCTTCAAAAAGCATAATAGAGTCGTAAGCGATCGAACCACAAATCAAAGTATTCATTAAAAACCCCTGTTCAAATTACATAAAAATCGGAAGCAGATATTGTACGCGGTAGAAAAAAAGATGACGTTACGTTTGTACAAGGCGACGATTAGCTCGGAAGTTCATCAAAATACCAATCCCTATTAAGACTGTTACGGCGGATGATCCCCCGAAGGAGATCAGGGGTAGCGGCACACCCACAATAGGTAGCAATCCAATCACCATACCCACGTTAACAAAAGCATAAATAAAAAATGTCAAAGTGATTGATGTCGCGGCTAAGCGACTAAACAGGTTGGGGGCTCGTTGGGCTATCTGCAACCCTCGCCAAATCAGAGCTAGGTAGGCTAGAAAAATAAATAGCACACCTATAAACCCAAATTCCTCTCCTAGGACCGCAAAAACAAAATCCGTAGCTCCTTCGGGTAAAAAGTTCAATTGTGATTGAGTCCCTTCCATCCAGCCCTTACCCCAAAAGCCACCAGACCCAATTGCGATAGTTGACTGGATCGTATGATATCCCGCCCCCAGAGGGTCGGATGCCGGATTCAACAACGTAAGAATTCTTGTTTGCTGATAAGGCTCAAGCACGCCCCACGCAAACGGCATCACCAAAACTGAGAGCGTCACTATAAACCCAAGAACCCTCAAGGACATGCCTGCAAAAAAAAGAACGAAAAAACCAGAAGTAAAGACTAATATTGACGTTCCTAAATCCGGTTGTTTTAAAATTAATATGACGGGAGCCAACAGCAACAAAGCAGCAACAACATAGTACTTTGCACCAATGACTCGTTCATATCGGTCAAAATACCAAGCGAGCATTAAAGGTAATGCAATTTTCATCAATTCTGATGGTTGTATCCGAACTACTTGCAAATCAAGCCAACGTTGCGCGCCCTTAGCCTGGTCGCCAATCAATGCCGTTAATACCAATAAAACCATGGTAAAAATATATAAAGGAAGAGCAAAACGACTAAGATAGTCTAATGGTATTTTCGCAACGATCCACATCAAAATTAGCGCAAAAATAAAATGCTTTCCTTGGGCGATGACTTTATTCATATCACCCTGAGATGAACTAAAGAGCACACAAAGACTTACCGCAAACAACGCGAACACCACGCACAATAACGGCAGATCAAGCGTTTTCGTGAATTCATTTTTAATCCGCAAAAAGATAACTAAGCTCCCTTAGCTTGAGGAGTCGATAAAGCTCATGGACGCGCATCAAAGTATGCATCGAACACTTTTCGCGCAATTGGTGCCGCAACACTGCCGCCCCCTCCGCCATTTTCAACTACCACAGCAAGCGCAATTGTTGGCTGATTCGCAGGCGCGTATCCAACAAAAAGAGCGTGATCTTGTAACCTCTTCTCAAGAGAATCCTCATCGTACTCCGCCCCTTTAAGACTAAACACTTGTGCCGTGCCTGTTTTACCCGCCATCGAATAATCTGCCCCTCTTGCCGCGCCGGCAGCGGTCCCGCCCGAGCGCATCACATCCTCCATCGCCTTTTGCAAAACATGAATGTGTTTTGAAGACAACATTAAGGGCTGACCAGGATTCGGCTGTGGAGACGCCGAAGCCCTATCAGAAAACGGCCGCGCCCCAAATCTAGACAAGACTGGTCGCACTAATGTCTGACCATTAGCTAAGGCTGCCGTGGCAACAGCCAGCTGTAAAGGGGTCACTAAGTTATAGCCCTGACCAATTCCTACGGATATCGTATCTCCAGGATACCAAGGTTGCTCAAACCGTCGTTTTTTCCACGCTTTAGAAGGCGCAATTCCACTGGCCTCACGGGGTAAATCAATTCCTGTTTTTGATCCAAACCCAAATCGAGTTAAATACCTATGAATCGTTTCAATTTCCAAATCGTGAGCAAGCTTATAAAAATAAGTGTCAACCGACTCAACGATGGCCTTGTGGAGATTTACCTCACCATGGCCACCTTTTTTCCAGTCTCTAAACTTATATTGGCTGCCGGGTAGGGAAAAGAATCCCGGATCCCACATCGACCACTCTGGAGTCCTTACCTTCTCCTCTAAGCCCGCAATGGCGATGAACGGCTTCAGCGTTGATCCCGGGGGGTAGACCCCATCACTTACCCGATTGACCAAAGGCCTATCTTCAGCATCTCGAATTTGGCGCCAAGTAGACTGATCAAATCCGCGAACAAATAAACTAGGGTCATATCCAGGTTTAGATACAAACGCTAAAACGCTTCCATCATTTGCATCCAACGCAACCAACGCGCCGCTTTCGTTCCCTAACGCATCGAACGCGGCCTTTTGCAGTGCTAGGTCGATAGTCAGGAAGACATCTTCTCCTCCAACGGGATGTTGTCGATCAAGGACTCTTAGTTCTGTGCCGCTCGAATCAACCTCAACATGATTGAGCCCCAGTCGCCCCCTAAGCTTAGATTCATAAAAAGCTTCAACACCTCTTTTCCCAATCCAATCGGAATTGATATATGAAGCTCTCAATCCTCTCTTTTCAAGACGGTCAAGATCGACCTCACTAACACGCCGAACATAACCCAACAAGTGTGACGTCAGCTCACCGTAGAGGTACTCCCTATAGAGCTGAGCGCGTAGTTTTATCCTTGGAAATCGAAATCCATTAGCAGTAAATCGTGCGATTTCATCCTGACTTAAATCATCTCGAATAATGATGTTAGCGAAGCGCCCGGCCTTTTTCATAGCCTTTTCGATCCGCGCTCTCTCTTCGGCGGAAACCTCTACTATATCGCCTAGCTCATCAAGAACTTGGTCAAGATCATCGATGCTATTATCCTGAAGCTCCAAGGCGTAAGAGGAATAATTCTTTGCCAAAACGCGACCGTTTCTATCATAAATTAACCCTCGATTCGGAAGAATTGGCGACACGTTTATGCGGTTATTTTCAGCTCGAAGCTGATAATATTCTGAATTAATTATCTGTAAAAAAAATAATCTGCCAAGCAAAAATACACACAGAATGAGCATAAAAATAATAGCCCCCCGTATTCGGAAGGTAAAGCCACCTAATTCTGATAAGGGTTTCCTATATCTCGACATTCGCTCATTTAAACTCTTTTGTTATGTACGACCGTACACGGCGATTAGCCTACTATTTATCAACACGTGCATAATTTTTCTCAATTATAAATTCAAGGAACGGCCAGGTTATGCACCAAGCGGCGACCATAACCAATTGATTGATGTCCATAAAGGCGCCAACATAGGAAGCAACCAAGCCATACAATATTGCTTCAAGCGCTACAAATGTCGCGATGACGAATGCGACTCTATTCAACCGAGCGCTCATTCGAAATCGATTATCAAACTTCACAGCTACTGCAACCAAGAATAAATACTTTAAAGCATGCAGCCCAATTATTTGGCCTCCCAGAAAATCCACTATCAAGCCCAATAAAAAAACTGTACCAAGCCTCGGTCTATTATCACCGCCCAACATAGCCCAATAAAAAATAATCAGCGCTAAGACATCCGGAGCTGTCGAAAAAGAGAGTCCGGGTAATCCAACACAAGAAATAATCAGCCCAATAATGATTGACGCTGCTATTTTTTTATTTGATACCCGCTGAATGAACACCGCCATATTAATTAACCCTCGCTACCGCTTATTTCGATTTATCCAAGGGATACAAATCATCGCCAATTGGCCCAGTGAGCGCTATGAAACTATTCGTCGAACTTGGAGACGCCAATGACTGCACTATTATCCTAGAAAAGGTGGAGGTCCGATCCGGATCGACTGAAATCACTTTGCCGACCGGAATGCCATAGGGATGTCTGCCTCCCATCCCGGTAGTGACCAAAATGTCATCAACCTTAATATCTACCTCCTCGGGAACAAACTTCAACTCTAGCGAATTATATTTTCCTCGCCCAAAGAGGACAGCCCGAAACCCAGTTCTGAGCACTTGAACATGCACGCTGGCGCGTTGATCAGACACCAATCTTACAAAGGCTTGAGCATCTTCGACACTAATCACCTGTCCGACAAGTCCCTTTGTTTCGACAAGATAATCACCAGGCTTTATCGGTGCCTCACGTGTAAATTGAACCCGCAGCCATTGATCATAAGGCGAATTCGACGCAGCAATCACCGTTACGGCATGCATCCCATTAGGACTTTGATTGCGCAGCTTAAGTAAAGACTGCAACTCCTCGAGACGCCGCTCGATTGAAGCTAGCTTTTGGAGTCTTACCTCGCTATATATTTGCGCGTTTTTAAGCTCTTCATTTTCTCGAACTAGCTCAACATTGGAAGCGAAATGAGAACTGAAATCTTCCAACCAATCCTTCAGCGGACGAAAGGACTCATTAACAACGACTTCGAGACTTGAAAGTTTTTCTTTAACAGGAGCAAAGGTATGTTGTTTTAAATCAAGAAAAACAAGGCTCAAAGCAATGGTTGAATACACCAAAAGTTTGATATAGAAACGGAGCCTATCACCCTTGATCGTGTTAGACGCTAATGGCATATCCTTAAAGAGAAATTAAGCTATTTAGCTAAGCCTAAAAATCAAGGCTTCGAACATCGGAAATAACTTATTCATTAGCAAAAACGCCTGTAAATGGATCGTCCAGTTTTTCGAGCGCCATGCCTGAACCGCGAACCACACAGGTTAATGGATTATCACTCACCTCAACCGGCAAGCGTGTCTCCTCGATCAGCAAACGATCGAGGTCTCTCAATAATGCGCCACCTCCGGTTAAAACTATACCCCGTTCCGCTATATCTCCACCCAATTCCGGTGGGGTTTGCTCAAGTCCATTTTTTACTGCCGACACGATGCTATTTAAGGGGTCATTGAGCGCCTCTAAAATTTCCGTACTCGTAATTTTAAAGCTGCGTGGAATCCCTTCCGCGAGATTTCTGCCTATTACTTCTTTTTCACGAATCTCTCCCCCAGGAAATGCAATACCAATATCCTTTTTCAATTCCTCAGCCGTAGCTTCGCCAATAAGCATCCCGTAATTACGACGTACATAATTTATTATAGACTCGTCGAACTTATCACCACCCGTTCTCACGGAGCCCGAGTAAACCACGCCTCCAAGTGAGATGACACCAACTTCTGTCGTGCCACCACCTACGTCAACGACCATAGAACCGGTGGCCTCCTCGACCTGAAGTCCAGCTCCAATGGCGGCAGCCATCGGCTCCTCAATTAGCTCCACCTTACGAGCGCCGGCACCGTAAGCAGATTCTCTTATCGCGCGTCGCTCAACCTGGGTAGACCCGCAAGGAACACAAATTACGATTCTAGGGCTAGGCGCGAAAAATCTTGTGTCATGAACTTTCTTTATGAAGTGCCGCAGCATTTGCTCAGTTACCGTAAAGTCGGCAATTACGCCATCCTTCATTGGGCGAATCGCAGTAATGTTTCCCGGTGTTCTACCAAGCATTGACTTGGCCTCATTACCAACAGCTCTAATCGTTTTTGTACCCGCTGCGATCGACTCGTGGCGAATCGCAACCACTGAAGGCTCATCTAAAACGATACCCTTCCCACTCACAAAAATGAGTGTGTTCGCCGTACCTAAGTCAATGGCGATATCATTTGAAAAAAAACGCGTAAATAATCCAAACATGATGTGCTCCTACGAGAAGGCAGGGATAGAGTAATAAATCAATGATGTATGATAACCTAATGCTTTATTTAAGGCGAAAAACTTTCAAATAACCACGCTGTTCGATCTGAAATCAAGCATTCTGCTCACTCTAGTGGGACCGGACTTGTATGCTCGTGAAAATCAGTTGGTTTAAATCTAAGAAGACCCAAATATGTCACTAACTAAACAAGACGTCAAAAAGGCCGCGGACCTCGCGCGGATTGAAGTCACAGATCAAGAGGCTGAGGACGCGTTGGGCCCACTTAAAAAAGTATTCGCCCTCATTGAGGAGATGCAACAGCTCGATACGGAGGCCGTCGAACCCATGGCCCACGCACAAGATATCTCAACGCGGCTACGCGACGATATCGTCACCGAAAAAGACCAGCGAGAAATACTTCAGGCCTCAGCACCCGCTGTTGAAAAAGGTCTTTTCCTCGTTCCCAAAGTCATCGATCAATAATGTTTGATAAAACCGTTAAAGAGCTGGGTGACGCCCTTCGCCGTAAAGAATTCTCAAGTACTGAGTTGACGGTATCGTTCCTTGACCGTAGCAAAACTATCAATAAAGACATCAATGCATTCATTACCTTTGACGAAGAACAAACGCTAGCTCAAGCCAAAAAAGCCGATGAAATAATTTCATCGAATAATGCTACCGCGCTAACGGGCATCCCGATAGCCCACAAAGATATATGGTGCGCGAAGGATTGGATCACCACAAGTGGCTCAAGAATGTTAGAGAACTTTCGGTCTCCGTATGACGCACATATTATTAAACGATTTAATGAATACGGAGCGGTCACGCTAGGCAAAACAAACATGGACGAATTTGCGATGGGCTCATCGAATGAAACGTCCTGGTTTGGCAATGTTAAAAATCCCTGGGATCTCGATCGAGTTCCTGGCGGCAGTTCAGGAGGTTCAGCTGCCGCCGTATCAGCAGGTATGGCTCCGGCCTCTACCGGCACCGATACTGGCGGCTCAATTCGACAACCTGCTGCACTATGCGGGATTTCCGGCCTTAAACCTACCTATGGGCTGGTATCCCGTTATGGGATGATCGCGTTCGCCTCTAGCCTTGATCAAGGTGGCCCCATGGCGAGATCTGCAGAGGATCTGGCTATTCTTCTAGAAGCGATGGTGAGTTTTGATGCCAAGGATAGTACAAGTCTTAAAAAACCTACCATGGACTATTCCAGCGCTGTTAACAAATCAATAACTGGATTACGAATTGGCATTCCTAAAGAATATTTTAGTGATCAAATAGCGCCTGACGTACAAAAAGGAGTCGACGAAGCGCTAAAGGAATACGAAAAGTTAGGCGCAAAGCTTGTAAATATAAGTTTACCGACTAGCCCATTATCTGTCGCGGCTTATTATGTAATAGCGCCTGCAGAAGCCTCCAGCAATTTATCACGCTTTGACGGCGTGCGTTACGGATATCGGGCGCCCGAATACTCTGACTTAAACGACATGTACGCGAAAACGCGCGCCCAAGGATTTGGAGCGGAAGTTAAAAGAAGAATACTCATCGGTACGTATGTGCTCTCGCACGGATACTATGATGCTTACTATTTAAAGGCTCAAAAAGTCAGGCGCCTAATTTCTCAAGACTTCTCCCGAGCCTTCGAACAATGTGACGTGATCATGTCTCCAACTACGCCAAGCACGGCATTTCAGATTGGTGAAAAGGCATCTGATCCTGTACAAATGTACCTTTCGGATACATTCACAATCGCTGCCAACTTAGCAGGACTTCCTGCAATGTCGATTCCCTGCGGTCTAGATCAAAAACAATTACCAATCGGTCTACAGATTATTGGCAACTATTTCGATGAGTCTCAAATGATAGCGGCGGCACATCAATACCAGTGCGTTACTGACTGGCATCTCAAAAAACCACCTTTAAATAACATTTGAAATTATGGAATGGGAAATTGTCATCGGGATTGAAACCCACGTGCAACTGTCAACTGAGTCAAAGATCTTTTCGGGGGCATCTACAGATTTCGGTGCAATGCCTAACGCCCATGCTTGCGAAGTAGACCTCGCGTTGCCTGGCGTTCTGCCTGTTCTCAATAAAGATGCTGTGGAAAAAGCAATGCGCTTCGGTGTCGCGACACAAGCCACCGTCAATCAACGCTCAATTTTTGCACGAAAAAACTATTTTTATCCAGACCTACCAAAAGGTTACCAAATCAGTCAAATGGAAACACCTGTAGTCGAGGGCGGAATAATAAAATTTCTCGTCGACGGGACTGAAAAAACGGTTAATTTAACGCGCGCGCACTTAGAAGAAGATGCTGGAAAGTCACTTCATGAGGACTTCGTCAACATGAGTGGTATTGATTTGAATCGAGCGGGTACGCCATTGCTGGAAATCGTGTCTGAACCCGAGATGAGATCATCTAACGAAGCGGTGGAATACGCAAAAACACTTCACGCTCTTGTGCGCTGGATAGGCATTTGTGATGGGAATATGCAGGAGGGAAACTTCCGATGCGATGCGAACGTATCAGTGCGCAGAAAAGGGGACGAAACACTCGGAACACGCCGAGAAATTAAAAATTTAAACTCATTTAAGTTCCTTCAACAAGCTATTGAGTATGAAGCCCGTTGGCAAATGGAACAAATCGAAGAGGGCCTGAAAATTGTGCAAGCTACCGTTCTGTTTGATGCTGATAGCGGAGAAACCCGGTTAATGAGAACCAAAGAAGATGCTCATGATTATCGGTATTTTCCAGATCCGGACTTGTTGCCATTAGTCATTGATGATGATTGGCTGATGACAACGCGCGCATCTCTTCCCGAGCTTCCAGAATCAAAAGCTCAAAAATATCAAAATGACTTGGAGCTTAACAGTTCAGATGTGGCGTCACTGGTGTCCAGCCTTGAAATCGCTACATATTTTGAAGCTACGCTTGGCCAATTTGATAAAAAAAACGCTCAAGCTGCAGCAAAGTTGATTGCAAACTGGATGAATGGCGAGCTAACAGCTGCGCTCAACCGTGCTCAAAAAGATATTACTCAATGCCCTATTTCTCCAGAAAAATTATCATTATTGATTAAACGTGTTCTCGACAACACGCTATCTACAAAATTAGCTCGGTTAGTTTTTGAGGAACTCTGGGTTGGGGATTCATCCGTAGATGACATTATTAGCGAGAAAGGATTTAAGCAAATATCAGACACGGGAGAAATTGAATCTTATGTATCTCAGGTTATCGAAGAAAATCCGCAACAAGTTGCCGACTTTAAAGCTGGGAAAGAAAAAGCGCTCAACTCACTTGTGGGCCAAGTAATGAGGCTAACCAAAGGCACAGCAAATCCTACGCAAGTAAATGAAATGCTGAAAACCAAGTTGAGTTAAGTTGCCCCGTACTCGGAACGATATTCGCTAACTCGATTAAGATCATCCGCCATTTCTGTTCGTTGCGATAAATAATCAACGAGATCATCTAAACAAAATAAACTGATTACAGGCAACTTGAAGTCTCGCTCAATTTCTTGAATCGCTGATTGGGCTCCTATTCCGCGTTCCTGACGATCTAGAGAAACCACGATACCGCAAGGTAAAGCGCCAGCGGCCTCAATAACCTCGATGGATTCCCGCACCGAAGTTCCCGCCGAGATGACATCGTCGACAATTAAAACACGACCGGAAACGGAAGCCCCAATAGTTACTCCTCCCTCCCCATGAGCTTTAGCTTCCTTTCGATTAAATGCAAACGGTACGTTTCTATTAAAGCTCGCTAACGCTATCGCCGTCGAAGCTGATAAGGTGATACCTTTATAGGCTGGCCCGTAAAGCATATCAAAATCGATTCCCGCGCTTAGAATCGCTTGAGCATAAAATCGACCTAGTTTTGCGATAGCATCACCATCTGTAAACAAGCCGGTATTAAAAAAGTAGGGTGATTGCCTGCCCGCCTTGGTTATAAAATCGCCAAAACGCAGAACGTTAGCGCGAAGAGTAAACTCGATAAAATCTATTTTTGAGAAAGTTTGTGATGTCATGTTGAGAATAATTTCATTAAATTTAAATGGTATCCGCTCTGCCGTTAGAAAAGGCCTTCCCTCATGGATGAAACGATCCAACGCCGATATATTATGCCTGCAAGAGCTTAAGGCTCAGGAAAAAGATATTGACGACGACACAAGAAATATTTCGAGTTATCACAGCTATTTTCATTGCGCCCAAAGACCAGGATATAGCGGCGTTGGTATTTATTCTAAACGAGAACCCGATGAAGTTATTAAAGGACTCGGTTTTGAAGATATTGATGCCGAGGGCAGATATATTGAGGCTCGCTTTGATAACCTCTCTGTCATTTCTGTTTACGTTCCATCAGGATCGAGCTCCGAGGAACGTCTAGCGATTAAGTTTCGTTTCATGGAGCGATTCATAGCACCGCTGCACGATTTGATGAATAGCGGAAGAGAAGTCGTGATTTGTGGGGATTGGAATACTGCACACAAAGAAATTGATCTCAAGAACTGGAAATCCAATAAAAAAAACTCAGGGTTTATGCCTGAAGAAAGAGAATGGATCGACGGAATTCTCAACAACCTAGGATATATCGACGTATTTAGAACATTAAATCCTCGTCCCGACCAATACACTTGGTGGTCAAATAGAGGCCAGGCGTGGTTGAATAATGTCGGCTGGCGTATCGACTACCAGTTATGTACGCCGGGTATTGCGCAAAGAGCAAAACGCGCAAAGATCTACAAAGCCAAACGATTTAGCGATCATGCCCCTTTAATCATTGATTATGATTTTAACTTATGATCCCAGCCAGTTAACCTAAAGAAGCGCCATTTCAGAACCATGAATGTTAGGGACTTATTCACGATTTATACCCAGACCAATGTTTTACGTATGCTGTTCTTGGGGTTTTCAGCAGGCCTTCCACTTCTCTTAGTGTTTGGAACTCTCTCGTTCTGGCTCAGGGAAGCGGGACTTGAGCTCTCAGCGATTGGATTTTTTTCATGGATAGGTTTGGTCTACGCCTTTAAGTGGGCGTGGTCCCCACTCGTTGATCAACTACCGATACCCTTACTCAATAAAAAACTTGGCAAAAGACGGTCCTGGTTACTGCTATCTCAGATTACGGTCGCTGTTGGGCTAATCGGTATAGCAACAACAGATCCCGCAAGAGGTATATCCGGCCTTATTGGCTTTGCTTTATTAACTGCTTTTGCTTCTGCGACTCAAGATATTGCTTTAGATGCTTACCGGATTGAATCTGGGCTGATTGAAGATCAAGGAGCCATGGCGGCGACTTATCAAATGGGGTACCGACTGGCCATGATTACTTCGTCTGCCGGTGCATTATTTCTAGCTTCATGGCTCGACCAAACAGACAACATATATGAACCAAAACCCTGGATGTATACTTACATATGGATGGCGGCACTGATGGTAGTCGGCATGGTGACAACCATCCTCTCCCCCGAGCCTTCGCCAAACAATATTCATCCAAATCCCGAACGGGACGCTAGATCGCAGTCGGAGCGAATAGTTAGCTGGTTCAGAAACGCCGTCGTAATGCCATTTGTAGACTTTATTCGGCGTTATCGGCTCCAAGCGATCATATTGCTGGCAATGATTAGCCTATACCGAATCTCGGATATTGTAATGGGCGTAATGTCCAATCCATTCTACATAGACATGGGGTTCTCTAAGCAAGAGATTGCCACAGTATCAAAAATATTTGGCGTGATCATGACAATTTTAGGGGCTCTCGTTGGAGGATCATTAATAAAATATTTCGGCGTTTTTAAAATTCTTTTTATAGGCGCTGCCCTTAGCAGTCTAACAAATCTGCTGTTTGCCTGGCTCTCGCTTAATGAGCCCTCTATTGGCGCGCTGACCCTAACGGTCAGTGCCGATAATTTCAGTGCAGGAGTCGCGAGCGCGGCATTCATCGCATACCTTTCCAGCCTCACTAACATTCAGTACTCCGCAACTCAATACGCGCTGTTCAGCTCCCTGATGTTCTTGTTGCCAAAATCAATTGCTGGATGGTCCGGCGTTTTTGTCGAAACATGGGGATACGCATATTTCTTTTTAACCACAGCGCTAATTGGAATACCCAGTCTCATGCTCGTATGGTTCATCCGACGAATATCGATAGAAGGTAGGCCCTAAATTTCATCAAAATCAAACCTTACGAAGCCTGGCCCTTGTTAAAACGATAAATTGCTACGGCCCCCAACAGGTTAGGAAGCGTCGTAACCATTCGACCGTCATCGCTAATTACAATACGGTCGCGAACATGTAGCCCATGGTTTGAACAGTACTTTTCAAAATCATTTATCGTCAATACATGAACATTCGGCGTGTCGTACCATTCGTGGGGCAGTTCTTTTGATATCGGCGTTCGCCCCAAAAAGATTTGTAAACGATGTCGCCACAATCCAAAATTAGGGAACGTAACGATGACCTGTTTCCCGACACGGAGCATCTCGTTAATGATGGTCTCTGTCTCATGAACGGCCTGTAAAGTTAAAGACAGAATAACGTAATCAAAAGTGCTATCGCCAAATCCAGCTAGGCCTTGCTCTAGGTCGGACTGAAGAACGTTAATCCCATTAGTGAGGCTAGCGAGAACATTTCGGTGATCTTTATCAACGCCATACCCCGTCACGTTACGCATCTTCTTCAGGTACAACAATAATGATCCATCACCACACCCCAAATCTAACACAGAAGAATCATTATGAATCATAGTCGTAATAATCTCGTAATCGCGACGCTTAATTTTATTTCCACTAAACATTCAAGGCCTCGACCCAGATTCGCTCAAAATAAGCGCTAATCAAGCTATGGTAAATCGGCTCGTCCATCAAAAATGCGTCGTGTCCGTAAGGTGAGTCTATTTCTGCGTAAGACACGTTTAACTTATTTGCCACAAGGGCTCCAACGATTTCCTCGGAACGGCTAGGCGAAAAACGCCAATCAGAGGTAAATGAAATAACTAGATAGTTAGCTTTTGCATTACTCAGGCTATTAGCTAAGTTTCCCGAGTACTTAGCAGCCGGATCAAAATAATCAAGCGCTTTCGTTATACGTAAGTATGTATTTGCATCAAAGGTATCTGCAAATTTATCTCCCTGGTATCGCAAATACGATTCGACTTGGAAATCTGTATCGAAATTAAACTTTAAAGCTTCCTCACGCAAGGCTCTACCAAACTTAACGTCCATCGTATCATCAGATAAATAAGTAATATGACCGATCATCCGTGCAATCTTCAAGCCACTACGTGGAATAGCTTTATGCTGATAAAAATCACCGCCAAAAAATTCATTGTCTAAGGTGATCGCCTGACGCGCCACCTCGTTAAATGCAATATTTTGTGCTGATAGTTTTGGTGCGGCTGCGACAACTACAGCATTTTTAATTCGGCTAGGCTGATCTATGGTCCACTGGAGAGCCTGCATACCTCCCAAACTACCCCCCATAACTGCCGCAAAAGTATCGATACCAAGTTTAGTTGCAAGTCTAGCCTGAGCTTCTACCCAATCTTCGACCGTAACCATAGGGAATGAACTTCCCCAGGGCTTCTTAGTGGCAGGATTAATAGCTGACGGGCCGGTAGAGCCATGACATCCACCGAGATTATTAACCCCGATAATAAAAAAAAGATTGGTATCCAATGGCTTACCTGGGCCAATCAAATTGTCCCACCAACCCAAAGTTTTTTCGTCCCCATTATACGTGCCAGCTACGTGATGGGATGCGTTAAGCGCATGACACACTAAAACAGCGTTTGTTTTATCATCATTAAGAATGCCGTATGTTTCAAAAATCAGTTGATACTTCGATAGTATCTCACCGGATTTGAGCGCTAAGGGCTCCTCAAAATCCATAATTTGCGGCCGCACATCTCCAATTGAAGAAATCATAATGAGCGCCCGTGGTCAATCGCCGCTTTACGGCATTTGTAAGTCCTATTAAAAAAACCTATAACACCCATGATCCTAGAATTTTTCCCTGGATAGGCGAGCTAAGATCCTATTGGCCGCCTCTGATGCCATGTCGTTGATCAAAGAATTTTCTTCGGCTGACTTAGCGGCAATATCAAGATCACTATGAGTTATTTTCCGTCGCAATTCGAGCTGAAGCTCTACCGAAGAAGTTGAATTATTTGGCGACTCAATTGTATACCTAACGGAATAAACCAACTCATATTCATCTACGCTACCCGCACTTGACAATACCGCTACCGTTCGGGTCGAAGCTTCACTTAAAATATTTATTGCGACCTCTGCCGCAGACATCGTCTGAACAAGGTCAATACTAGATTTTCTTTTAATTTTCTTTTTAATTATCCGACCAACACGAGACTCCCCTGCCGGTTGCAAATATATAGTTTGGTAGGGTATGTCGTAACTGCCTTTCAATTTAAATCCGCAACCGGATAACGCAATTGCGACAACTAAAAGAATTAACTTTGTTCTTATTTTGAGCATTAATTTCGCACTCGATTCAATTAAATAACGATGTTAACCAGTCGACCCGGAACAACTACTACTTTTTTTACCGGTTGGCTTTGAACATAATTCTGCACCAACTCATCGCCTAAAGCCACGGCCTCGATATCCTCCTTTGACGCGGAAACAGGAATAGTTATTTTACTTCTTAGTTTTCCATTGACCTGCACTACAAGGTCAATTTCTTCCCGCAATAGCGCTTGCTCGTTTACCTTTGGCCATGTCGCATATTGCAACTCACCGGAGAATCCGAGCTCTTCCCATAATCGCTCGGTGATATGGGGGACAATCGGAAATAATATTCGTAACAGAATACTAAGACCCTCTACGCGTAAACTCGCTCGCTCAGCATCCGACAATCTCGCATCCTCGATTAGATCCAGCGTATTGAGCATTTTCATCCCAGCGGAAGCAACCGTATTGTATTGCTTTCGCTGATAATCAAAATCTGCCTGTTTCAGCAATATATTTAGATCTCTACATATATCTTTCGCATCTTTAGAATCAAGCTCGAACCCGCTCAAACTCAACCCTTCGCCAATCGATTTTTTAAATTGGTATCCATAGCGCCACAACCGCTTTAAAAATCGGAAAGCGCCCTCGACACCATCATCATTCCAAGCTAACGTGTCCTCAGGTGGTGACGCAAACATCATAAAGAATCGAGCCGTATCCGCACCATATCGATCAATAAGAGACTGTGGATCAACACCATTGTTTTTTGACTTCGACATAGTCCGAATTCCACCAGTCTCTACGGCTTCACCGTTGTCGACTAAACGCTGCCCCGAACGCTTTCCATTATCGTCTAGTAATAATTCGACATCTTGCGGATTGAAGTAAGTAATTCGGCCGGCATCCTCCGTCTTATAGAAGATTTCATTTAAGACCATGCCCTGAGTCAACAAATTCGAAAACGGCTCATCAATCTCTGAAACGTCAAGATCGCGCATTACCTTTGTCCAAAATCGGGAATACAACAAGTGCAAAATGGCGTGCTCAATCCCTCCAATATATTGATCAACTGGCAACCAATAACTAACCCGCTCATCCACCATCGCCTCGTGTTTATCAGCGCTCGCGAATCGCAAAAAATACCACGATGAATCCACGAACGTATCCATCGTATCAGTTTCCCGCTGCGCATCTCGTCCGCAGATTGGACATTGACATTGCAGAAAATCAGTCTTTTTGTTTAGGGGGTTACCTGAACCATCAGGAACACAATCCTCCGGCAATACAACGGGTAAATCACACTCCGGAACAGGCACATCACCACAAGACTCACAGTGAATGATAGGAATCGGAGTGCCCCAATATCTTTGCCGTGAAATACCCCAATCGCGAAGCCGCCACTGCGTATGTCTTTCACCTAAATTAAGGTTGGAGAGATCTTTGGCAATACTATCCACCGACTCGACAAAGGTCATACCGTCGTATTTCCCTGAATCAACACACGTGCCCTTTTCTGAATACCAGTCACTCCAGCCGTCCTGAGAATACTGCTTATCTGGCACTTCAATCACCTGCTGAATATCAATACCGTACTTTTTCGCAAACAAAAAATCGCGCTCATCATGAGCGGGAACGCCCATAACGGCTCCCTCGCCGTATGTCATCAAAACATAATTACCAACCCAAACTTCGATACGCCTACCGTCTAAAGGATGCGTCACAAAAATTCCTGTGGGCATTCCTTTCTTCTCCAAGGCCGCGATATCTGCTTCCATCGTACTACCTTGCTTACATTCCTCAATAAATGTCGCTAACTGGGGATTGGATTTAGCAACATATTCTGCGATACCGTGTTCCGCGGCAACCGCACAAAATGTAACGCCCATAATCGTGTCAACTCGGGTCGTAAATACTTTTAACACCTCTTTCTTACCATCTAAGGTGTATGGGAAACACACGTTTACACCCTCGCTTAAACCAATCCAATTTGCCTGCATCGTTTTCACTCGATCCGGCCAACCTGGCAAAGTATCCAACGCCTCTAGAAGTTCACGGGCATACTTAGTAATACGCATGTAATACATTGGGATTTCGCGCTTTTCAACAACAGCGCCCGTTCTCCAGCCGCGCCCATCGACCACTTGCTCATTAGCAAGGACAGTTTGGTCAACCGGGTCCCAATTTACTGTACCCGTCTTCCGGTAGACAAGGCCCTTGTCGAGCATTTTTGTGAATAACCACTGATTCCACCGATAATAAGTAGCGTCACAAGTCGCTAGCTCCCTACTCCAATCGATAGCAAACCCTAGCGACTGCAGTTGTTTTTTCATATAAGCGATATTATCGCGAGTCCACTTCGATGGTGGCACACCGTTAGCCATCGCAGCGTTTTCCGCTGGCAACCCGAATGCATCCCAGCCCATCGGTTGCAATACATTGTAACCATTCATCCGATGATATCGAGTTAGCACGTCACCAATCGTATAGTTACGCACGTGCCCCATATGTAACTTGCCTGAAGGATAGGGGAACATCGACAAGCAATAATACTTGGGCTTATTTTGATCCTCTGTCGCCTTGAACGATTCACTTTCAACCCAGCGGGCCTGAGCTTCCATTTCTATTTGCGAGGGGTGATATTGACTTTCCATGTGCAACCAATGTTGTAAACTAATATCTAATTATAGCTTTAGGTCTGTATTAATGATGCGTAAGTTCGAATTAAAGCGTATCTATGCTGCGAAACAGAATACAGTTATTCAGAACCTATCACTAACTTTGCTTAACCAATATGTCCCGAGCACATCCAATTGTTGCCGTCACTGGCGCCTCTGGAGCTGGCACTACCAGCGTCCAGGAAACTTTCAAATTTATTTGTGCCGAATCCAAATTCCAAGCAGTTTTCATTGAGGGAGACAGCTTCCATCGTTACGAGCGTGAAGAGATGCGCAAATTGATCGATGCTTGGGAGCGCACGGCTGGGAGAACGATAAGCCATTTTGGTCCTGAGGCTAATCTCCTCGATGAATTAGGAGCCTTATTTAATCAATATGGCGAGACTGGCACAGGTCGTGCAAGACAATACATACATAACGAAAACTCTGCCCGCGCTCACGGCCAAAAAGTTGGCACCTTTACAGAATGGTCGGACATAGTGCCTGACTCCGACTTACTTATATACGAGGGCTTACATGGAGGAATTGTAACCGATACGATCAACATATCTCAACATGTTGACTTATTAATTGGGATTACTCCCACCATCAACTTAGAATGGATACAGAAACTCTATCGCGATCAAAAGGACCGGGGACACTCTATAGACGATGTGACACAGACTATTCTCCGAAGAATGCCTGATTACATCGAACATATCGTGCCACAATACTCTAGAACACATATCAATTTCCAACGAGTTCCAACTATTGACACCTCAAACCCTTTCTCCAACACAGGGATTCCAAGTCAAAGTGAGAGTTTAATTGTGATCCGATTTAACGCCCCTAACCAGCAAGAAATTAACGATATAATCAACGCGGTAGGAGGATCATTCCAAAGCAAAGAAGACTGTATTGTGGTACCCGGCCAAACGTATGAGCAAACATTGAAATTTATTCTTAAGCCTAGAGTCGAGAAACTTGTAATGAATGGACGCCAAGAGCGATCTCACCAATGAAATTTAACCCTACCAAAGCCCATTGAATGTCAGAAATACTGCACGGGCTAAACCAGCCGCAAATTGACGCTACAACCCACTCCACTTCCTCCATCTTAGTTCTCGCAGGCGCTGGTTCGGGAAAAACAAGAGTACTCACGACTCGAATCGCTTGGCTCATTCAAACTGGGCAAATTAATCCCTTTGAATTGATGGCGGTTACTTTTACGAACAAGGCCGCGAAGGAAATGCTACTCCGCATTACGTCAATGTTGCCGATAAACGCTCGCGGTATGTGGGTAGGCACTTTTCACGGACTTTGTAATCGACTCCTGAGAACACATTACCGAGAAGCGGGTCTGCCTCAAACGTTTCAAATACTGGATTCAGCCGATCAGCTATCGCTCGTTAAACGTGTCATGAAAAGTTTATCCATTGATGAGGTCCGCTACCCATTTAGGCAAGCACAGTACTTCATCAACTCGAATAAAGAAGAGGGCTTGCGTGCGAACAAAGTAGAGTCCATTGATGAATTTGGTCGAACTCTAACCGAAGTTTATCGAGAATATGATCGCGCTTGCGCCAACGAAGGTGTTGTAGATTTTTCGGAACTACTACTCCGCTCGTACGAGTTGTTGTTACAAAACGAACGGCTTCTAAAGCATTATCAAAATCGCTTTAAACATATCCTTGTAGACGAATTTCAAGATACCAACAAACTCCAATATGCATGGCTTAAACTCTTGGCTGACCAAGGCGCTTGTGTGATGGCAGTAGGAGACGATGACCAATCTATATACGCTTTTCGGGGAGCAAACACTGGAAATATGTTGAGCTTTGAAGCGGACTTTGCCATCGAGAAAGTAGTCAAGCTTGAACAAAATTACCGTTCTCTTGGGAATATACTAGACGGAGCCAACGCACTCATTAAGAATAACGACGGGCGACTTGGGAAAAATCTATGGACAGACCAAGGGGAGGGAGAGCCTATCCGGGTATTCCGAGCCACGACAGATGGCGAAGAAGCCTCATTTATCATTGAAGAGATTCAAGCGCTCAAAAACTCTGGTATTCAACTAAAGAGTATCGCACTCCTGTATCGTTCCAACGCTCAATCGCGGATACTAGAACACGGTTTATTCAGCTCGGGACTTCCCTACAAAGTTTATGGCGGGCTAAGATTCTTTGAACGACAAGAAGTCAAGCATGCGCTCGCTTACCTAAGGTTAATTGCCAATTCCGACGACGATGGCGCATTGCTAAGAATCATCAATTTTCCGACACGCGGCATTGGAAATCGCACGATCGAAAATATTCGTGACCTGGCTGAACGCACTGGCATCTCCCTGTGGCAGGCCGCATGCTCGGCACCACTATCTGGTCGCGCGGTTAATGCGGTAACAAGTTTTGTCACGTTAATTGAAAAACTAAAAAATGAAACCTCAGGATTCTCGCTCCCGGATTTGATTGAGCACTCAATAGAAAATAGTGGTCTGGTTGAGCATTATCAAAAAGACCGTGATGGTCAAGATCGACTAGAAAATCTTAATGAACTTATTAATGCGGCCTCGGCTTTTATTGATGAAAGGGTAAGCGCGCCCAACCTAGAGGCTCAGGTTGAAGTGAGCGCAGATGAAGATTTTAGCTTGATCGAAATTGATCCGCTAATTGACTTTCTTGCTCATGCTTCACTCGAAGCGGGAGACAATCAAGCGAGTTTTGGCGAAGACGCCCTACAGCTAATGACCGTTCATGCGGCGAAGGGTCTAGAATTTCATAGTGTCTTTATAAGCGGCTTAGAAGAAGGGCTGTTCCCCCACGAAAACAGCATTAACGAACATGGTGGTTTAGAGGAGGAACGACGGCTCATGTATGTGGCGATGACTCGCGCGATGCGGCGTCTGTACCTATCGCACTCACAAATGCGAATGCTTCATGGACAAACACGTTACAACATTGAATCGCGATTCATTGATGAAATACCGGGGGAATTATTAAAAAAAATTAATGACGCTAAACCTACGGCAACATCAGCCCCTCAACGCGCTCACGCACCGGTAACCGCCAGCCAAAAAGCTCCGGGGGGATTCCGCATCGGCCAACAAGTACAGCATACTAAATTTGGTTTAGGCGTTATTATTCAAATCGAAGGACAAGGGCCCGATGCGCGGCTCCAGGTAAATTTTAGAGACAGCGGATTGAAATGGCTCGCCCTCGAGTATGCGAAGCTAACGCGCGCATAAAGAGTAATCGTTTTATTTAGGAAAGATTTGTAAGTTTGCTCTGTGATTCCGCAAAATACACTTGAAAAGATCTGGGTCATGTGCATGCGTCAGCTCACCAGGCCGGGGCAAATGTAAGTCGTAAAGACGTGACACCCAGAATCTCAGGGCGCCGGCTCGCAACATTATCGGCCAAACTTTCTTCTCTATTGACGTGAACTGACGGATACTGTTGTACCCGCTCAATAAGGCTTGTAATTTATCATTATCCAGAGTGCTGTCAGCACGAATACACCAATCATTAGCAGTTATTGCGACGTCATAGACCCAAGCGTCTATACAAGCAAAATAGAGGTCAATAAATCCGCCTACCCGAGAGCCATCAAATAAGACATTGTCTCTGAATAGATCTGCATGAATTGGCCCTCTCGGAATTGCATCGCTAACAAATTCAGCTTGATAGGCTATTTCTGTCCGGAGTAAATCCGCGTCTACTTCGTCTAAAAATTTGTAGATGTCATCGGCCGCTTCGGTCCACCAAGCTGTTCCTCTCAAATTTTCTAAATATCCTTCAAAAGACTGACCCGCCAAGTGCATGTGTGCGAGTTGTTCCCCAACCAAAAACAACTGATCCCTAGTGGGCGTTGTAGACGGCGATCCCGGAATACAACTAACAATCGCGGCAGGCTTGCCGTTAAGCTGTCCTAAAAACTGATTATCTAACTTTTTAATGGGCGTAGGCACTGGGACTCCGTGGCTACTTAAGTGTGCCATTAAATTTAAATAAAAAGGCAGCTCAGTCGCAGTTAACTTTTCAAATAAAGTAAGTACGTAAATACCGTGGTCTGTGTCTAAATAAAAATTCGTATTTTCTATACCCGATTGGATACCGCGCAAGTTAACGACTTTGCCAACCGAGTAGCACTGCTTCACCCATTGTGAGGCTTCGTCTAAACTTACTTTTGTAAAAACTGACATGATTTAGAACATTACTACGATATCGATGAAATTATTGCTAAAGACCGCTATCTTACCGAAATTATCGAGAGCGCAACTCTGACATAATGTACGCGGGTGTAATTATCCGTACTAACGAAATGATTTCATGAAAAGACTACTATTAATCGACGGCTCCTCCTACTTATATCGCGCGTTTCATGCTATGCCCGATTTTCGTAATAAAGCGGACGAGCCGACCGGTGCGATTTATGGCGTCATCAATATGCTTAAACGCGCCCGGTATGACATTAAACCGGACTACGTTGCGTGTATCTTCGACGCCAAGGGAAAAACATTTCGTGATGAGATTTATCCTAAATACAAGGCCAATAGGCCAAGGATGCCAGAGGATTTAAGAGCTCAAATAGAGCCACTACACGAATGTATTGAAGCTTTAGGTGTCCCCCTTTTAGTCATCCCCGATGTGGAAGCAGATGACGTGATTGCAACACTGACTAAAAAAGGGCTTGAGGAAAAACTGGAAATCGTGATTTCAACCGGCGACAAAGATATTGCCCAACTGATTAAGGCAAACGTCACAATTATTAATACTATGACTGGCGAAAACCTTGATACTGAAGGAGTCAAAGCAAAGTTTGGCGTCTATCCAGGCCGAATGGTCGATTATCAAAGTCTAGTCGGGGACTCGGTCGATAATGTTCCCGGGGTCGACAAAGTAGGTCCTAAGACCGCGGTTAAATGGCTTAACGAATATGGTGATCTTGATTCGATCATCGCAAATGCAGACCAGATTAAAGGCAAAGTTGGAGAAAACTTAAGGCTGGCCGTTGAGTGGCTCCCAACGACGCGAGAGCTTGTGACTTTAAAGGAAAACGTTGCAATCAACGTCCGTATGGAAGATTTAAAATATAGACCGGAGGACAAAAAAACTGTCGCACGTCTATTTGAAAAGCTAAATTTTAGAACCTGGCTTGATGAGCTACATAAGGAGAAAACAGAGGATATTGAAAGCAAAGCCGCCACTACCGAACAAAACGTCCCGCAGGATTACCAACTTATTACCTCACTAGAAAAGTTAGAGGATTGGATTAAAAAAATAAGTATCGCCAAGCTCACCGCAATAGATACGGAAACAACAGGCCTCGACTCGATGCAAGCCAAGTTAGTAGGTATTTCGCTTGCAACAAAAGCGGGCCAGGCAGGCTACATTCCTGTTGGACACGACTATGCTGATTGTCCAGAACAACTCGACGTGAATTTAGTCTTGAAAAAACTTAAACCGTGGCTAGAAGACCCAAAACAGCAAAAAGTAGGACAAAACTTAAAGTTCGACCTACATATCTTTAATAATCATGGTATCCGGATGCGCGGGATCGCACACGACACGCTCCTACAATCCTATGTGTTAGAGAGCCATCGTAAACATGATATGGACAGTCTCGCACAAAGGCATCTCGGACTTAAAACGACAAGTTATGACGAAATAACAGGTAAGGGAATTAACAGGATATCTTTCTCCAAAGTCGACTTAAATGTCGCTAGAGACTATGCTGCTGAAGACGCCGATATTACCTTGAGACTTCATGGGTACATGTGGCCATTGTTAGAGCGGGAACCAAAGCTAACATACATTTACCGCGATATTGAGCTTCCCGCAATGGAGATTCTTTTCGAAATAGAGCGTTTTGGGGTTCTGGTCGACGCAGCGTCACTTGATGAACAAACGATAGATTTAAGCGAGAGAATACAAGTTATTGAAAAAGAGGCTTTTGAAGAGGCGGGCTCAAATTTCAATCTAAGCTCCCCCAAACAATTGCAAGAAATTTTATTTAACCAAAAACAATTACCAATACTGAAGAAAACACCTGGCGGTAAACCATCAACGAATGAAGAGGTGCTTCAGCAACTTGCGCTGGATCACCCCTTACCAGCATTAATCTTAAATCACCGAACGTTATCCAAACTCAAAACGACTTATACCGAAAAACTTCCTCGTATGCTTAATGAGTATACTGGTCGAATCCATACTAATTATGCGCAAGCAGTTGCCAACACTGGTCGGCTTGCAAGTAACGAGCCGAATTTGCAGAATATTCCTATTCGAACTGAGGAAGGACGGCGCGTAAGAGAGGCGTTTATCGCGCCTGCAGGGTCAGTCATTGTGTCCGCGGACTATTCGCAAATTGAGTTGCGGATCATGGCGCACCTGTCTGAAGATGAAAGCTTAATCAAAGCGTTTAAAAATGGGGAAGACGTCCACCGACAAACGGCGAGTGAGATATTCAATGTAACGCCTATTGAAGTATCTACCGAACAGAGACGTTACGCAAAAGTAATTAACTTTGGTTTAATTTATGGTATGTCCGCGTTCGGCCTTGCCAAGCAACTTGGCGTTGAACGCTCTGCTGCGCAGCAGTATATCGACAGGTACTTTTCTCGCTATCCGGGTGTCGCTAATTATATGGATCGTTCTAAAAGCCAAGCAAAAGAGCTTGGTTACGTGGAAACCGTATTCGGTCGACGTTTAACGCTACCAGAGATTCATGCATCTAACCACCAAATGCGACAAGCAGCCGAGCGCGCGGCTATCAATGCACCTATGCAAGGTACGGCGGCCGATTTAATCAAAATTGCTATGATTTCTGTTAATCATTGGCTTCGTGATGAAAGATTAAAAACTAATATCATCATGCAAGTCCATGATGAGCTGATCTTAGAAGTACCTAAGGAAGAATTAGAGTTAATACTCAGGGACGTACCTCAGCGCATGGCATCAATCGCGCAACTGAGTGTGCCATTGGTAGCCGATATAGGATCTGGTAAAAACTGGGAACAAGCGCACTAAAAAATTTGATCACTTAATAAAATATAAGATTAGGTACCTTCAAACTTTAGGGGATGGAATTCATGAGCCCATCAGATCTTTGTCTATCGCCGCTTGAGCAAGTTGACCCGTTAAGATTTACAGTATCCTCTGGGGCATGTGACTGTCACGCGCATATCTTTGGTCCAAAAAAGATGTTTCCTTTCATCGCTGATCGATCGTATACCCCGCCAGAAGCTTCGATAGAGGCCTATAAAAACATGCACCGTAAATTAGGGATTACACGTGCTGTAATCGTACAGCCTTCGGTTTATGGTACTGATAATCAGGTCACACTTACTGCCATCAAACAATATGGCAATGAAAATGCTCGAGGTATCGCTGTAGTAGATAACGACGTTTCTGAGTTAGAACTCGAAAGGCTACACGAGAAGGGCATCAGAGGAGTACGCTTCAATCTCTTGTTTAAAGGGGGGGCTCAGTTCAAATATCTAGAACGAATCTCATCCAAAATCGCCCCTTTTAACTGGCACGTTCAAATACTTATGGACGTCTCGGAACTCCAATTAATTACCGACAGGCTGCGACGACTGCCCACCGAGATCGTTTTCGATCATATGGGGCATATCTCTACGAATCACGGGACTAATAACCTTGGTTTTCAAGCTTTAATCAACTTAATTAAAGAGGGGCGAGCCTGGGTTAAACTATCAGGTAATTATCGTATATCATCGGCGAAACCATCTTACAAAGACGCAGAAGCCTTTGCCCGTGCGCTCATCTCGGCATCACAAAAACGAGTGGTCTGGGGATCTGATTGGCCGCATCCAGGCTTGCATGACACCATGCCTAACGACGGTGCATTGCTAAATGCACTCGATGAGTATGCTGCATCAGATCAACTAAAACACGCTATATTAGTTAATAATCCAGCAGAGCTCTATGGCTTTAATACGTCGCCCAAAGGAAGCGAATATGACAAATGAAAATAAGCGCACTTTTCTCATGGGCTCCTATCGGATCGATATCATCGTTCATGGTTTTCCGGGGAAAAGTGTCTGTCATGGGCCCCTTGGTTTTAGCACTATCGCGCTCATCCGACATAACAACTTCACCGCGCTCGTCGACGTGGGTGGATTTGGTCAACGACTGATACTGAATCAACGATTAAACGAGCTAGGAGTGAGCCCCGATGAAGTCACGGATGTTCTGTTAACCCATTCTCACTTTGACCATGCTATCAATTGGGTAAACTTCCCAAATGCAAATATCTATATATCTAGAGATGAGATGCAGTGGGCGCTAGAACAGCCCACGGGGAAAACATACGTCCCAGAACTATATATAGCGGCGCTTCAGGACCACCAAAAGCTAGTCCTCATAGAAAACAATGAGGAAATATTGTCCGGCATCAAATCTTTAATTTGTCCAGGACACACTCCGGGGAGCACAGTGTACGTTCTGGACACAGGTGATTGCGATATCGTTTTCACAGGTGATGCATGTAAAAATCGAGCCGAATTGGTTTCTAGGGCAGCCGATATGACATATGACGCACATTTAACGAAAAAATCGATTGCCGATATATGGGGTAAGTGGTCTCGTCGCAACGGCGGTATATTAATACCCGGTCACGACTTACCTATGGTTCTCAACAATGATTCCATTGAGTACATCGGCAAACATGAAGCCACCATCAAAGCCTGGTTTGATGGCGCACTAAATCAAACAACACTTATATCTTTATCTCCGAGGAATTAAGCGGGAACTTCCCCCTTAACCGTCGTTCGATATAATGCGCGGCGATATCCATCGTAATCATTGAAGGCATGGTGGCAACAACCTCGATTGTCCCAAAGCACGAAAGTACCTGGTTCCCACTTCAATCGACACGTAAAAGCTGGCTGGGATACATGCTCTTTGAGAAAATTTAAAAGTCCTGCCGACTCAGCTGCAGTTAGGCCCTCAATACCATGCGTATAAGTTTCATCAACATATAAAGCACGCTCTCCGGACTTAGGATGAGTTCGAACTAACGGATGCATACTACCGTCTATCATAGCCTGGGTTCTCATATCAAGTTCCATGTCGCCGAATCCTTTTGTCCGGCCCCCATCGACATCTTTTTTACGTTTATCATCAGCCTCTTTTTTAAGTTGGTTGACAACACTTTTAGCAGAAAAATGAATTTTTAATGGCTCTATAATAGCCTTCATAGTGTCACTCAAACAGTTATACGCTAACACTGAATTTGCCCAGATGGTATCACCTCCATATGGCGGAACCTCTACACCATAGAGCATGCTCACCGAGGGCGGCTGCTTCATGAAAGGAGAATCAACATGCCATCCATTCCCAAATACCATCTCCGCTCGTGTGTCTGCCTCCATAATGACCGGATGAACATCACGATGCCCATCTACGCCTGTGGTATATGCGTCGTCCGCAAATTCACCAAAACGTAATGAAAAGGACTCTTGATCTGCGTGAGAGAAATCCTGATCTCTAAAGTAGATCATCTTATGTCGGTAGAGCGCATCTTCAACCTCCAGGAATTGCGCATCCGTAATAGTGCTGATATCAATACCTCTTATTTCAGCACCCATCGCTGCAGCTAGGGGCAGCGCTTGGATATGTTGATAATTTTTTGCGGTGTTATCGAATTTTCTAGTGGGGTGAACCTTCATCGTTCTAACTCCTATTAGCGCCTAAACTAAAACTTAATCATATTAATAATTACAACCTTCGTTCTATTCTTTGTTACTACTCGCGTAAACAGCGTAGAGCTTTTCATATCGGCCCTTACGTTTAATTAATTCGTCATGAGAGCCAACCTCAACCACGCGACCTGAATCCATAACCACAATCCGATCCGCTTTTTCGATCGTTGAGAACCGATGCGCAATAATAATGGTGGTTCGTCCTTTCCTGACGCGCTCAAAAGCTTCTTTTACTAACTTCTCCGATGTCGCGTCAAGGGCTGATGTCGCTTCATCCATAATCACAATCGGCGCGTCTTTAAATAGGGTCCGAGCAATCGCTAATCGCTGACGTTGACCACCAGATAACTTCATACCTTTCTCACCCACCAAAGACTCATAACCCTCAGGTAGTTGATTTATAAATTCTGTCGCGAACGCCCCCTCCGCAGCACTAACCACTTTTCGTTCGTCATGATCGTCCGAACCATAAATTATATTGGCCATAACTGAATCATTAAAAAGCGCTACCTCCTGACTCACTAATGCTATTTTTGAACGTAAGCTCTTCAACATTATCGTCGAAATTTCCTGATCATCAATTAATACACGACCTTTTGATGGCGTAAAAAATCTCGGTAACATGTTGGCTAACGTCGTCTTACCACTACCTGAACTGCCTACAATGGCAACGCTCTCGCCGGGTTGAATCGTTAAATCTATATCCTCGAGCGCATAGACATCTGTACCCGGATATTTAAAAGACACCCCATCAAACGTAATTTCACCGCGAATCGCACTTAATTCGACAGTCCCGCCATCTATCTCTGGTTCTTGATCAATAAGCCCGAAAACACTCTCACAGGCAGCTAACCCTCTTTGTAAATGCTCCATAATGCTCGTGAGTCGTTTTATCGGTGACGTTAACATTAATAGTGCCGCAAGATAGGAAACAAAACCTCCCACCGTCGTCTCATCAGCACGTACCTGGCCCATCACATGATATATAACAATGGCCGTCGCCAAAGCGGCTATCAACTGTACGATCGGGACATTTGCCGCGACCGCCATAGTCTGCTTCATAAGTAATCTTCTTAGGTTATTACTCGCCTCAAAAAATCGTTTACGTTCTGCTCGTTGGCCACTAAAAATTTTGACAACTTTATTACAATCAATCGACTCTTGTACAACTTCAGTAACTGTTCCTACCGAGTCCTGTGTTTCTCGACTTGCCCATCGCAATCGACCATTAAAATATCGAACAACGAGCGCTATAGGCGGCAACATAACTAGAGAAATAAGGGTCAACTGCCAATCTAGATAAATCAGGTACGCTAATAGGCCAACAACAGTCAACGTATCTTTAACAAACACGGTAATGACTTGAGTTGCCGCGTACTGTACTAATGAGACATCAAACGTAAATTTCGATAATTGACTTCCAGAGCTATGATCATGAAAATACTTCAAAGGCAGAACGAGAATTTTCTCGAACATCTCCTCACGTAAATCCATAACCATCTTATTTCCAACCCAAGCACTGGCGTACTGGGCAATGAACCCGCCAAGACCTCGAACTAAAAAAATCAAAATAAGGGCTATGGGCGCCCAGGTCATTAACGACGGATCTTTGTCAATAAATGTTCCGTCTAGAAAGGGCTTAATCACGACGGGTAGCGCGACTTCAGTAGCCGCGGTAAGGATTATGCCAAAGATCGAAATCGAGAACACCAAAGAATAAGGCCGCAGGTAACCCAACAAGCGAAGATAAAGCTGAGCGCTCTTTTCTGTTTTCATCGATCGCAATTTAACAGACCCCGACAAAAACGACCAGCGTTGACGGCATCTACTTCAAGATTACTTGCTTCTTAAAGGCCTAAAATTACTGGCTAAAGGCGTAGTCTGCAGTAAAAAATAATGATCGTTCTGGCAAGGGATAAAAGTTAAATGCATCATTACCAGCCGCAGTACTATTCACCGCGAACGTAAAATACTCTTTATTTAAAACGTTATTAACCTTAAACGCGAACGCCCAGGGACCGATATTCTTGCTAAGGTTGAAATCGAGAATCGAGTAACTCGGTATTTTCCGTCCAAAAGCATTAATCTCATCATTGGTCATAAATTGATCACTCGTATAGTTAAGCTTTGCGCCAATATTGTAGTTATCTCCCAAGTCCAGATCAGCTGAAACCCCTATTTTATTTCTCGGCACCAAGGGGATATCCTTATCTGCTAGCGAGACTCCGTTTCTCTCGCCATTAGAAAACTTGGGCTGGATGTAGGACAAGCTTCCCCTCACGACCCAATACTCATCTCGCCAAGTCGTTTGCAACTCAAGCCCCCGTCTTTGGGTAACGGAATAATTTGTATTTACGAACGCCACCGGATCTAATCGGATTTCATCGCGAGTATCCGTTTGAAATAAGGTTGCACTTATAAAAGTCGTTTTACTGGCCAAGCTAACACCGACTTCGTGCGTGTAACTAACTTGAGGTTCCAAAAAGTCGAACGTTCTATCGATCTCAAATGTATTGCCATTAAAGGCGGCAATAAAAACCTCATCAGAATTTGCAACGCGGAAGGCTCGACTGGTGCTGGCCTCGATATCGATTCCATTGGCTAGAGAGTACACAATGCCCAAATCGTAAGCGTTATTTTTTAATCTTTGTTCTTTTGAGTCAGCAGCATTGTTAGTAGTGCCAAACGGTGTCGAAGCTGATGGATCCACGAAGTCAGTAGCCTCTCCATCTTGCTGTTCGTGCCTAAAACCTAAAATCGCCTTGAACTGGTTCGTTAATCCGACAGTGCCACGGCCATATAGGGCTAGATTGGTTTGATCCAGTTTTGCAATACCAAATGGCTGGGTCGAAATCGCCGATGGGGTAGTCGCTCGTCTGTGGGTGCGGTCCCATTTGAAATAATCTAGCCCGAAGACAAATTCACCGCCACTCAAAGTATTTTTAGCGTTATATCTCACACGTGGCGATAGTTGCCATACCTTTGTTTTGATATTGGAAAACTCTTGGGAGCCAGCTGAGAATAAAGAAGAATCACTGTCCCGAAACGAAACCTCTTCAATTATGGTCCAACGACCTATATCCTGAGTCATTGAAAGGATTGCGTTGTTGCCGTCGAGCGTCAAAAAATCTTGCTCCGAATCCGTCGACTGCCGGTCAACAGTTCTTATAGGGACACCACCATCAGGATTAATGAGCAGGTCACCAGGTGTTCTTAGATCTAATCGATCTGCGCCCGTGGTAAAGGTAATGATATTCTGATCTCCGTACCACTGATAGTCTAGTTTAGCTACAGACCGTCTCTCCTCGTTATTCTCTCGATAATTGTCCGAATTGTATCGCTGACCAAAGACCCAAATGCCGGCATTATCACCGGCCGTTGTGCCCGAGAGATCTACTGATCGTGTGCCGAACGACCCCAGGTCTGTTCTGACCTTCGCGGTTCTCTCATTTGGCTGTTGGCGCTTCGTAATAACGTTTATATAGCCGGCTGTCGCACCCGCGCCGTAAAGCACACCACCAGACCCTTTCACAATCTCAATACGGTCGATGCTGTCCAGGGGAATTGACGACCAGTTAACCGAACTTAGATCATTATTTTTGATTCTCACTCCATTTAGTAGGACGAGTGTATTCTCGTCTCCAACCGCACCATAACCCCGGACGTCAATTGCCGCCGACTGAGTGCCGTTACCAAAAAAATTGTTCACAAGAGATAGGCCACTATGGGAAGACAGAAGCTCCGGTAAACTTTGGTGACTCGCATTCTCGAGCTGTTCAGAAGTAATGATCTCTATTCCTGGAGAGAGCCTTATTGCTTGTTCCTCGAATCGATCTACGGTAAGTAATACAGGTTCGATATTTATGTATTGTTGGGCAAAGGATCTTCCGCCAATTAAGAAAAAAAATAGACTGGTGGCCACTGCCAAAATCAAGTGGGGTGAGTGCTGCATTAGATACCTCATTCAGTAAATTTGCACCCGCCGTGCAAAATTAAAATACATCTCGACTAGTCGAGACAGCTACATTTAGAATGGCCGGTATCCGGACTCACAAGAAATAACTCTACGCCTTCCCCAAATTGAGAGTAAGCACTCGCTTTTTGGGTGGCTTCGCAGCTGTTTGGGGCTGCTGTTGTAGAGCTCACGCTTGTTCACCGTTGCGGGGGCAGTACAGGAATCGCGTTTTATCGCTCACCTGTTTCCCGATTATCCTACGCCCCCTAGAATAAGGACGCAGGCACCACGGAGGGCAATTTACCAGAAATGAAACTGAAATGCTATGTCATTGGGGTCTGTTGACTTTTTATATGCGTCGCCTATAGTTTCGTCATGCGTGCGCAACTGAAGGCTCTCGAGCGAAAATTGGATGAATTAATCAGCCTCACACGAAACTTAAGAGGCGAGAATTTCACGCTCCGACAAAAACTTGTATTAGCAGAGCATGAAAAACAAGAGCTTGCAAAGAGAATAAATCTCGCAGCATCTAAGTTGGAGAGTATGATAAGTCGACAAAATGAGAAAGATCCATTGTGAGCGCCCCGACGCTGCTCGAAGTCGAGATCCTTGGTAAACCAATGCGGTTGACCTGTCCAGAGGACCAAAGGGCGGCGCTCCTCAACGCGGTATCGCTCCTAGAAGAGCATACCCAAGAGATTCGTGAGAGCGGGAAGGTTGTGGGCTCCGAGAGAATAGCCATAATGGCGGCGCTGGAAATTGCCCACAAGCTACTTACCGTCCAAACCCGCGGTATCAATCTAAACGAATTACGCAGTACAATCACTTCAATAGGGGAAAAAATAGATACCGTTTTAAATGACCAAGAAAAATTATTTTAATTTACTGTTTACTAAGAAAGAGCTGCTCGATTAATTTTCTGAACCAATAAATTTACTTAGGTTGCCAACTCAAGCAATGCTTTTGCGCGCGTTCCAGGAGGACGCACCTACGGCATTCGGAAGGTGACCGCCTTGAACCTTATGGTTCAGGATGAACCGAGCAGCTCTTTCTTAGTAAACATAACCTAACCAATTCTTAAGCGATGTCAAAATCAACCACGATCCGCTACTGGCTCATGAAATCAGAGCCTAACGTCTTCAGTATCGATGACCTTGCCAAGCGGCCTGGAAGAACTGAGCCTTGGGATGGCATCCGAAACTATCAGGCGCGAAATTTCATGAGGGACGATATGTCCGTTGGGGATGGCGTGCTCTTTTACCATTCCAACTGTTCTCCTCCAGGCATTGCGGGATACGCCGAGGTAGCGCGGGAAGCATACCCAGATGAAACACAATTTGACGAAGTAAGTAATTACTTCGATGAAAAATCAAGTCATGAAAAGCCTCGATGGCTCAATGTGGATGTGAAATTTATTCGCAAAACAAAACTTTTATCGCTTCATGAAATGCGAGAACACAAAAAGCTCGAAAGCATGAAAGTCCTTCAAAAAGGGTCTCGTCTATCCATTACACCTGTAACGCCCGAAGAGTGGCGCTACATTCAAACCCTCATTTGATGATGGACTTGATGATCCAATGGTGGATCGCCTACCTAGCGGTGGGAGTTTTCGTAGGCTTTTTCGCGGGTCTTCTGGGAATTGGTGGTGGGACTCTTCTCGTCCCACTGATGGTTTTTCTATTTACAGCGCAAGAATTTGCAATAGAGCGAACGCTGCATCTCGCCATTGGTACTTCTCTTGCCTCAATTGTCTTCACGTCTCTATCGAGTATCCGTGCTCATCATGCGCGCGAAGCCATTTTATGGCCGACGGTCAAACAATCGGCCGGCTATCTTGTTGTTGGAACCTTCTTTGGTAGCTTCTTTGCCGAATCATTAAACCCTGCCGTTTTAGCTGGTTTATTCGTTATTTTTGCTGGATATGCCTCAATTGACCTATTTCTTAACCTCAAACCAAAGCCCTCCCGGAGCTTACCCAAAAGTATCGGCATGGGAATCGGCTCTGGGTGTATCGGGATAATTTCAAGTCTTGTAGGTATCGGCGGCGGCGTTGTTACTATTCCCCTAATGGTTATGCACAATATTCCTATGCGAAACGCTATAGGAACATCAGCAGCTTTAGGGTTTCCAATAGCGGTAGCGGGCGCTTTAGGATACATTTGGAATGGTTGGGGCAACATATACCTGCCAGAATACAGCATTGGTTACGTATATTTACCAGCACTTGTAGGAATTGTTGTTGGGACCTTTATCACGGTTCCATTCGGCGCTAAGGTCGCACACTCGATACCAGTCACAGCGCTTAAAAGGATCTTTGCTTTAATTTTGATGTTTCTAGCGATCGATATGTTCGTGAAAATATTTATTAAGGCTTAAACTAATCATCTACTCGACTAAGGTCGCTCCAAAAACCAACCCGTAAGACTATGACGATCTCGATTACAGGTTAGGACCTCATGCGCGAAGAGTTCACTCAAGAACACTACAAGCGTGCCGAATCGGGGGGCAACATCAATGAATTGCTCAAGACCAGAGTTCAAATATAATCTTAAATTCCCGCCGTCATTGCGCGACCAGCCCTTATTTAAATACAGTGTCACTGTTAATTTTCGACGCTTGCTGGCCAATGGTCGATCATAATGGCGCTCATATGCTGAGCCAGATTTATACTGTGCTAGATGACACTCAAAATCAAAAAGGCCGAGATACAGGCTTTGATTAAGGTCATCTTTAAGCCGGTCAAATTGTAAAAATACCTTTTCAATAACAGATCCCTCTTCTCGATCGAGCCACCATATTTGATCACCTCGGATACGTTCCTGAATTTGATACTGAGAGCCCGAACCAATACCCGCACTCTTATATTTACCTCTACCCACACCTGACTCGGCATATATCCTGAGTGTATCTAATACGCTCTCGCTAAATAAGCCGTGAGTAATCGAATACCCATCACGCTCAATATCATTGCTAATTTGATTGGCGATTGAAATCATCAGAGCCTGAATTTAACAAAATCGATCTAATTTCAATCGCTAGAGTATGCTTCTCTTAATAGAGATTTTTGAACTTTACCCATTGCATTTCTGGGTAATTGATTCACAACGTGGATCGCTTTAGGTACCTTATAAGTTGCGAGTTGTGCTTTTAAATTCTCAATTAATAGAGGGGTGTCAGCGTTAGAGTTTGCATTAAGGACGATCGCCGCCGTTACTGCCTCACCAAAGTCAGAATCCTTAATACCAAATACAGCAGACTCAAAAATGCTTGGCTCGGCATCTAAAATTAACTCTATTTCTTTTGGGTAAACGTTGTATCCCCCCGTTATGATCAAATCTTTGGATCTACCAACTATCGTGAGATAACGCTCTTCGTCGAAGACCCCTAAATCTCCCGTTCGAAACCACCCATCCGGAGTAAACTCTTCTTTGGTTTTTTCTGGCATATTTCGGTAACCTTTGAAGACATTTGGCCCTTTGATCTGTATGTGTCCAGTATCCCCCTGAGAAACACTCACATCAACATCATCTACGATACGAACGCTAACCCCGGGTAACGCCCGGCCGACCGATCCAACTTTACGTACCCCATGATAAGGGTTACTCGTAATCATTCCTGCTTCAGACATGCCGTAACGCTCTAAAATTTTATGGCCCGTTCTTTGCTCGAATAATTCGTGAGTCTCACTTAGCAAGGGAGCTGATCCAGAAATGAACAACCGGATCGCACGGCAAAGACTCTTAGTCAAACTGGCGCTACTTAATAGTCGCGTGTAGAACGTTGGCACCCCCATCATCACGGTTGATTTTGGTATTGCCTCAACAACTTCTTCAACATTAAACCTATTGAGCCAAAGCATCTTCGCTCCAACCGTCAGCGCACAATGGTTAGCGATAAATAATCCATGCACGTGAAAGACCGGTAACGCATGAAGCAAAACATCATTCTCAGAAAAATCCCAAAGTTTATTGAGCGCATTTACGTTCGAGATCAGATTATCATGCGTCACCATCGCGCCCTTACTTCGACCGGTAGTGCCCGAGGTATAAATAATGACCGCAACCTCGCTCGGGCTTGACGCTCGAGTCGGTGCGAATTCGGATTGCCTTGCCGAAAGGCTACTCAAGTCTTGATTATCTCCACCACTCAACACTACCGCCGAACAAGTCTTTATATCTGCCACCAAAGCCGAAACCTCATCCAATCGCTCAATGGTAGTAATGAAAAGTGTGGGTTTCGCGTCCGCAATAAAATGAGTCAGTTCGGATGCCTTGTATGCGGTATTTAGTGGCACGAAAATGTAACCGCCTTTTATACAGGCCAAGTAGAGCAGTAAACTGGGCAAGCTTTTTTCTACTTGCACAACAATACGATCACCGCCCCGTACGCCTAATGCACTCAAGGCATTTAAATAACGTGATACTTGGTTGCCAAGCTGGCTGTATGAGATGTTGCGCTCTTTGCCAATTTTTATTGCTATGTTCGCTGGCTTTAATTGGACAACATTTTCAATAAGTGAATAAAAATTCATGACCTGACTTGTAAGATTGGTTGCTTGATAACCTTAATCAATATCCAGTTGAGCCCTAAATTTCACACCAATCTGAAATGATATCTTTGTACATATCAACAGACGCCTCTACACGATCTAAGACGCAATATTCGTCTGTCTGGTGTGCCATACTTGCCTCTCCAGGCCCTAGAATCAAAGTTGGTGGCGACCCGTAAGCAGGAGTAAGCGCCGCTGCATCAGTAAAATAAGTAGCTACTTTAGCCTCTGGGCGATATCCCAAATAAGGCTGGACGAGATCAAAGACAGTCTGGATCCATGGAGTGTCGGGCTCCGAATAAATACTTTCTAAGTCGATGAAGGTCTCCAGTTCTACGTCATGTCCCATACATTTTTGTAATTGATCTCTCACGTCTTTATGCTTTGACGTAGGGACGCTTCTAATATCAATCGAAATAGCCGCCTCATCAGGTACTGAATTTATATTTAATCCGCCATGTACCATGCCAACATTTAGAGTGGCCTGTCCCATCATCTCATGTGGCGGGTTCGAAAACTTAAAATTTTCTAATGCTGTTATTGCTTTTGCAGCTCTGTAAACCGCATTTTCTCCAAGGTTAGGCATCGAACCATGAGCTGTCACACCACTAGTCTTCGCGGTTAACCAGTAAGCCCCCTTATGTCCAACAAACGGAAAGTTAGAAGTGGGCTCACCAACTAAAACTGCGCCAGCTCGACCAAGCGCTCCCTGTTGACGCACTAAATCGAAAGCCCCTTGACAACCGACCTCTTCGCCCGCTGTGATAACCAACTCTAAGCCAGGAGTTCCGCTCAAACGGTCTGACAACTCGATGGCGGCGGTGACAAACGCGGCAACACCACACTTCATGTCACTTGTTCCACGGCCGAATAATCGGCCTGCATCGGTTTCACCGGAGAAGGGGTCTTTCGTCCAAGCGGTTGCGCCCAAGGGCACCGTGTCAATGTGGCCGGTAATGCACAATGGTTTCTTGGTGCTGTTCCCACCTATCCGAGCTACGAGGCTCGCTCGTTTCTCGCCGAAGGGATGCAGAGACACAGAAAATTTAGCTTTCTCTAAAATATTGCCTAAAAATCGAGCACACGCCTCTTCATCCCCCGGCGGGTTTATAGTGTTCATTTGAACCAAATGCTTAGTCAATTCTATAACTGATCCCAATGCCATCTCCTTAACACTAAGCGCTGCCGAAATAGGCCGCGCGTAACTCGGAATTATTTTTCAACGAATCCACTGACCCACTTGCTACAATTTTTCCTTGCGATAAAACATAGCCAAAATGAGCAATTTCTAATGTTTGTCGAACATTTTGTTCGACTAGTAACACAGTCATACCTTTTCCATTGATATCTTTAATAATACGAAAATTCTCTTTAACAAATAACGGTGACAAACCAAGAGATGGCTCATCAAATATCATAAGGGAGGGATTACTCATCAAGCTTCTACCAATCGTCAGCATGGCTTGCTCACCACCGGACATCGTTCCCGCTAATTGACCTGATCTCTCTTCTAGTTTCGGAAAAAAATCATACACCTGTTTTAAACGCTGCATCACAACGCTTGCGTCTCTCTCTAAAAAAGCACCTGCCTGTAAGTTTTCAAGAACAGTCATCTTTCCAAAGACTCGTCTGCCCTCTGGCACACACGTGACACCCTCACTCGCTATGTCATGTGTTGCCCATGAAGAAATGTCTTTACCGCTGAACGTCACTAAGCCTGCACGAATATTATTTAAGCCCAAAATGGCTCTAATCAATGTGGTTTTTCCGGCACCATTCGCGCCTAGCAAACAAGTGATTTTCCCCTCAATGACGTTAAGCGACACGTTACTAACCACATCTGCCTCATCATACCCAGCCGTTAAATTATCCACGGTAAGCATCGACACCATTTCAATCTTCTCCTAAATACGCTGCGCGCACGCTAGGATTGTTCGACACGTCAGAGTATTTCCCTTCGGCGATTTTTTCACCGTAATTAAGCACAACGCAAGTATCTGAAACCTTATTAATGAGTTCCATCTCATGCTCTATTAATATGGTCGATAGTGTAGGGTGCTGAGCTCTCCAGCCCTGGAGTTCATCCATTAATGCTCTAGTCTCATCAGGCGTCATCCCAGCTGAAGGCTCGTCAAGCAACAAAATTTTAGGTTCGCTGATCAAAGCACGACATACTTCCACACGACGTCGATCGATCATAGAAAGTGAGGATATCGGCTTCAAAAGCAGTGCAGCCAAATCCGGACTAAACCGACGCAACAAGTCTTCAGCTATCTCGGTTTGTTCTTTTAGTTGGGACTTAAAGTACTTACGATCAAATATGTTTCGCCAAATACCAAAGTTCAGATTACGCTGATTGCCAATAATAAGGTTGTCAAGTACGGATAGAGAGGTCGCCAACCTCAAACGCTGGAAAGTGCGCGTTATCCCATAACCGTAGACCTTGTTTGGAGAGACCCCAGTAATATCCTTACCGTGCAAAAAGACATTTCCAGATGCGGGCCGATAAATACCTGTAAGCGCATTAAAGAAAGTCGTTTTCCCTGATCCATTGGGGCCGATAAGCCCTAAGAACTGCCCTTCACATAATTCAAAATCTAGGCCGTTCAACGCCTTAAGACCGCCAAACTTCACGGTTAGATCTTCCGTTTTTAATACGGCCGGCCTCACGCGGAGCTACCTGTAAAATATTGCCGAAGACCTCGAGGGATCAAGCCATTAGGCCTAAACCGAAGTATTAAAATCACTACAATCCCAAATAGTAGTAATCGATACTCTTGGATTACTTGAAATTTTTCCGGCAAAACAACAATTAACAGCGCCGCTGGTATCACTGCCACCGCATTCCCGATGCCGCCCAAAAGTACTATGGACACAAGAAGTAAGGAATCGGCAAAATTAAAACTCGCCGGTGCTATGAAACCGGACATCGCAGCATATACTGCTCCCGCTAAACCAGCGAAAAAGTTTCCCACCATAAACGCCGTTATTTTCCAGCGCGGTGCATTAATTCCAAACGAAGCGGAAGCAACCTCGTCTAAACGAACTGAATCCATATTCAAACCAAACCAAGAGGCCTCAATCAAACGAGTCAACAAATAAGCGGCGGCGGCCAACAAAAGGGCAGCTATCGCATACGCCATATAAAATGAGCCCCCACCCAATACAGAGGGAAAACTATTAGCAAAATCCCATCCAAGTATCTCTAAGCCATCTACCTTTAAGCCCTGTGGTCCTCCAAAAACGTCGTTCACCTCTAAAAAAGTACGCAAAAGTATCCCGAATGCTATTGTGATCAGTGCTGCATAGTGGCCTCTAGTTCTAAGTATTGGCAATATTAATAACGCACCTAACAGTGCGGAAATAAGTCCACTAAACAGAATGATTACCAAATCTGGTACTGCGTGAAAATTGTGGTTTAATACCGCCATCGAGTACGCCCCGATACCAAAAAACGCGATAGCGGCAAAATTAACCAAGCCTGCAAATCCAAATTGAATTGTTAAACCAAGACTAACGGTTACGTAGAGCAAGACCGTCGTTAGCATTAACAATGCAAAATGCTCATGACGTAGCAGCAAAATCAACGCTAAAACACCAAGAACAAAACTAACTAACGTAAACCTTGGCATCATTCGCGCCGCTGTTTGGAAATAAATCAACATATTCGCTCGTTTTAAAAGCAAAATTGCCACGGGTAACGTAACCAACAACAATCCAATTTCCCACTCGTGCTCTAAATAAAGAAACCCATACAGAACGATAACGCTGAGACTAATACCTATTAGGATTACTAGTTGAGTTTTGAGTTGCGACATCGGGATTAAACTCTCTCCGCTGACCGGTCTGCCAACAAGCCTGTTGGCCGCCATGCCATAAGCATAATTATGACCGTAAACGCAAACACATCCTTATATGCCGGGACGCTGAACCATATCGCACCTAACGTTTGCAAAAACGCAAAAAGTAATCCGCCAACAATTGCTCCATAAATACTTCCCAACCCCCCAACGACGGCGGCACTAAACCCAATAACCCCCAACATAAGTCCCATGCTGAAATTAATCTCTTGATAGTAAAGGCCCGTGCTAATACCAGATAGCGCTGCAAGACCTGAGCCCAATGCGAAAGTCATCAATACCGTTTTATTAAAATTAATACCCATAAGTCGAGCCGTTTCCTCATCTTGGGCAACTGCTCTTATAGCCAGGCCCATTCGGGTTTTTTGAATGAATAAATGAGTTAAAACGATCGCCATTGCCCCAGTGAAAATAAGGATGACGCTATCTAATCGTAAATTAAGATTCCCCCAATTGATCGAGGTCTCGGGCAATAAAGCCGGAAAAGGTTTTGGGTTAGACCCGTTTGGAAAAAATAACCGAACGCCCTCTCGAATAACCGAACCAAACATAAGAGTAATAAGCAGTGTATTTAATGGTGGGGATTCCTTAAGAGGCAGAACCAAAAACTTACAAAGTAGAGCGCCAAGTAACGCCATAGCCACCACACCTAAACACAACATAATAGTTAAAGATAACCATGCAGGGGTAGAGAGTTGATCTAAGCCTAAAAATAGTGCGAGCGCAGTAAACGCACCCAGCATTAAAACGTCTCCGTGAGAAAACTTAATAACGTCGAGCACACCAAAAAACAACGTAAAACCGACGGCGACTAATGCGTAAGTTATTCCCTGAACAAGCCCGTTTATTAGGTATTGCGCAAAAAATCCGGGATCCATTTATGTCGACCGAATCTCGTTACTTCAACGAGCGATTGCCCGATGCGTACTCACTATCTTCCCAAAGTACCCAGCTCCCATCTTGAATCACATATTTAGTAATTAATGCAATGGTATTTTGGCCGTGGCTATCGAAAGTAATAGGCCCAATAATTGACTCGTGTTCCCGAATAAGGTTGAGCTCTTGTCGTATCAGCGTGCGGTCGGGGCCAACTTTTTCGATTACGTCGATGATTAGATCTGTCGCTGCAAATGCAAACGCGCCATAGGCTTCAGCGGGCTCATTAAAATCGCGCGCCTCATAGGCTCGCATAAACATTTTTCCGCCAGGCAACTTCTCCGTTGGTGCGCCCTCCCGAAAAGCGAGGACCCCCTCAGCCAACTCGCCCACACCATCTATGAAAGCATCCGATACAATTCCTGATGTCCCTTGGAATACCTGCCCCATACCAAGCTTATCCATTTGAGCGCGAATCCGAACACCTGTTGGCGCGAGACCACCAAAATAAATCACCTCCGGATTCAGCACCTTAATTTTTGTCAGTTCAGCAGTGAAATCTTGCTGATCAGGGTTTACCCCGAATGTGCCTAAAATCGTTCCACTTCGTTCGGTTAAAGCTTTTTTAAAATATTTAAAATGTCCCTTACCGTAATCGGTTGTGTCATGAATAACTGCCCAGGTCGAGAAGCCTTGTTCAGTCATAAACTCTGCCGCGACCATATTTTGATTTATCATCGTGCCGTTAACACGGTGGATCTCCGGGTGATCATTCCCATAAGTAATGTCCGGCAGGACGGCACCCCAGACAATAACGGGCAATCCAAACTTGTGGTACACATCGACCGTACCCATAGCAACAGCTGAACAATAATGAGTTACACCCGCAACTATATTTTTATCTGCCGCCGCTTTTGTTGCGACCTGAACGCCGATGTTGGGCTTACATTCGTCGTCTAATGGAACCAGTTCGTACTTGTAGTTGCTATCCGGTGATTCGTTACGCAAACTTATGGCCAAATCAGCGGAGTTGCGCCCACCTAAGCCACCTGCTGATACCCCACCTGTCAATGGGCCTATGAAAGTTATCTTTATAGTCTCGGGTTGATCACTACAGCCAATCAAAAAAACACAACAAATAAGAAAGATAAAAATATTTGGCAGTTTTAATTTGTCTGACATAAATTGAAATCGATTTTCATAAATTAGTTAACTTAATCATCTTAACAGACATAAAAAAAGGCAGCACCGGCTGCCTTTAGTGTCACTCATTCTCACCATGAACTTTAATGTTTACGCAACTTTCTAATTTCAGCGAGCTGTGCCCCGAGCATTGCCAACTCAGCTTCGACGGTAGCGATTTCTTGCTTGTCGGTAGACGCGTTGAGCGCTTCTTCTGCTCGTTTTTTAGCTTCTAGCGCGCGCGCTTCATCCAAATCATCACTTCGAATCGCAGTATCAGCCATAACCGTCACCGATCCAGGTTGCACCTCCAAGATTCCGCCGGCAACAAATATCGCCATCTCCTCTTTCGATTCTAGCGTCTGTATTCGCACCGACCCGGCTTTAATCCTTGTGATAAGGGGCGTATGTTTGGGATAGATACCTAAATCACCAAGCTCTCCTGGTACGACAATGAAAGACGCCTCTCCAGAAAAGACTGATTCTTCTGCGCTAACCACTTCTACCTGAATGGTGCTTGCCATAATGTCCCCAACGAACTCCGATTAACCTTGATTAATATATAAAACGCTTAACTATTTTTCTATTGTAAGGCCTTTGCCTTTTCAAAGGCCTCTTCGATTCCGCCGACCATATAAAATGCCTGTTCTGGTAGCTCATCACACTCACCACTAACAATCATCTTGAATCCACGAATAGTGTCTTTCAAGGACACGAACTTACCTGGAGAGCCTGTAAAGACCTCCGCCACGTGAAATGGTTGTGATAGGAAACGCTGGATTTTTCGCGCTCGTGATACTGCTAGCTTATCTTCTGGTGCCAACTCGTCCATTCCGAGAATCGCAATAATATCCCTCAACTCTTTATAGCGTTGCAAAGTAACCTGCACTGCACGCGTAGTTTCGTAATGTTCCTCACCGATCACGTTGGGGTCTACCTGTCTCGAAGTCGAATCAAGCGGGTCCACTGCAGGGTAGATACCTAGAGAAGCGATATCTCTACTCAATACAACTGTGGCATCCAAGTGCCCAAAAGTCGTTGCCGGAGAAGGATCGGTTAAGTCGTCAGCAGGCACGTAAACCGCCTGAATTGATGTAATCGATCCTACTTTGGTTGACACAATACGCTCTTGAAGCTTTCCCATTTCATCAGCCAATGTAGGCTGATACCCTACCGCGGATGGCATACGTCCAAGCAAGGCTGACACTTCAGTTCCGGCCAATGTATAACGATATATATTGTCCACAAAGAACAAAATATCTTTGCCTTCATCTCGGAATTTTTCAGCCATCGTCAGGCCTGTCAACGCAACACGCAGTCGGTTTCCTGGAGGCTCATTCATCTGTCCGAATACCATACCGACTTTATCAAGGACATTAGATTCTTTCATTTCGTGGTAGAAATCGTTCCCCTCTCGGGTTCTTTCTCCGACCCCTGCAAAAACAGATAACCCTTCGTGTGCCTTGGCGATGTTATTGATTAACTCCATCATATTTACGGTCTTACCAACGCCCGCGCCACCAAATAAACCAACTTTTCCGCCCTTTGCGAATGGACAGATCAAATCAATAACCTTAATACCCGTCTCGAGAAGATCAACAGAAGGTGACAATTCAGCAAACTTTGGCGCTGCTGCATGAATTGGTCGTAGCTCTTCAGATTCAACAGGGCCTGCTTCATCGATAGGCCGACCTAACACATCCATGATCCGGCCAAGTGTTCCTGGCCCGACAGGGACAGAAATCGGCGCGCCAGTTCCATCTACTTTCATTCCGCGACGCAACCCATCCGTAGATCCCAAGGCGATACAACGGACTACTCCGTCACCCAGCTGCTGCTCCACCTCAAGGGTAAGGCCGTCTTCCACTAGACCGCCTGACGCTTCTTCTGATAATTTCAGTGCGTCGTATACGTTAGGCATCGCCTCTCGTGGAAATTCAATATCGACTACGGCTCCGATACACTGCACAATTCTTCCGGTTGCTTGTGACATGGCTTTCTCTATCCGTTAAAAAAAATTCTATTAAAAATTAAACTGCTGACGCACCGCTAACAATTTCAGATAGCTCTTGCGTAATAGCGGCTTGGCGCGATTTGTTATAAACAAGGGTCAACTCATCTATGAGTGTGGCAGCATTGTCTGACGCAGATTTCATCGCCACCATTCTCGCTGATTGTTCGGACGACATATTTTCAGCTACCGATTGGTAAACCACCGCCTCGATGTAACGGTTCAAAACTTGATCTAGTACCTCTTTTGCATCGGGTTCATAGATGTAGTCCCAAGCACCAGTTGGTACACCAAGGCTCTCGCCCTTTACCGGCAATAGCTGTTCCATCGTCGGCTCTTGCTTCATGGTATTGATAAACTTATTATAAAACAGTACAACTTGGTCAAACTTGTCTTCGTTATATCCGTCAAGCACAACTTTAATTGCTCCTAATATGGCTTCCATCTTAGGAGCATCACCCAAGCCACTGACTTCAGCAACAACGTTAGCACCAAGCCGCTGCATGAATCCTACGCCTTTGCTACCAATACAACACACATCGACTTCCTCGCCGTCTGCTTGCCACTCTTTATACTGAGCTAACGCCATCCTTAAAACATTTGTATTTAATGCACCGCATAATCCCTTATCGGTCGTCACAACAATCATTGCTGCCCGCTTTACGGTATCTCTCTCAGTTAAATAGGGATGTCTATATTCGGGATTGGCATGGGAAATATTAGCCGCGACAGCCCGTATTTTGTCTCCAAACGGTCTTGCAGCGCGCATTCGTTCCTGAGCTTTTCTCATTTTAGATGCCGCCACCATTTCCATCGCTTTGGTGATCTTGCTCGTGTTTTGCACACTTTTAATTTTGTTTCTAATTTCCTTGGTGCCTGCCATCCTAAAATCTTTCTATCATCATTATTTTGATGTGGTTATTTTTTCCTGAAACTTAGTAGGTCCCGCTAACCTTCCACTCTTGAATTGCGGTTTTAAGCGCTTCTTCGTCTTCTTTAGTGAGGTTATTAGTTTCATCAATACGTGCGATTAAATCTGCATTTTTACTCTTGAGAAAATCCCTCATTGCCTTCTCAGCTGCCAACGCCTTACTGACTTCCATGCCATCGAAAACATCATTATTCAGCGCAAACAATGTTACTGCCATTTCCCAAACTTCCATTGGTTGGTATTGAGGTTGCTTCATTAGCTCAGTAGCCATTTGGCCGCGCTCAAGTTGGCGACGGGTGGCTTCGTCAAGGTCTGAGGCAAACTGAGCGAAGGCGGCAAGCTCTCGATACTGGGCTAACGCTAAACGAACACCTCCGCCGGTATCCTTACGTTTCATGATTTTAGTTTGCGCCGCACCACCCACCCGGGACACAGATACCCCCGCATTAATCGCTGGCCTCACTCCCGCGTTAAACAGGTCCGTTTCCAGAAAAATCTGGCCATCAGTAATCGAAATTACATTAGTGGGTACAAATGCAGACACATCACCAGCCTGAGTCTCAATGATTGGTAGCGCAGTCAACGATCCGGTTTTGTCCTTTACCGCTCCGTTGGTGTGGCGCTCTACCCACGCGGTTGACACTCGCGCCGCTCGCTCTAGCAAGCGTGAATGTAAGTAAAAAACGTCACCTGGGTAAGCCTCTCGGCCTGGTGGTCGTCTTAACAATAATGATATCTGCCTATATGCCCAGGCTTGTTTCGTTAAGTCATCGTAAATAATCAGGGCATCTTCGCCACGATCTCGGAAATACTCGCCCATCGTGCACCCAGAATAAGCCGCGATGTATTGCATGGCTGCCGACTCTGATGCCGTCGCGGCAACGACTATCGTGTATTCCATTGCTCCGTGTTCCTCTAGCTTTCGAACCACGTTAGCTACTGTTGAAGCCTTTTGCCCAATCGCTACGTATACACAGAAAAGGTTTTTGCCTTTCTGGTTAATAATAGTATCGACAGCGACGGCAGTTTTGCCTGTTTGACGATCGCCAATAACCAATTCTCGTTGGCCTCTACCCACGGGAACCATCGCGTCAATCGCTTTTAATCCTGTTTGCACAGGTTCGTCTACGGATTGTCTCCAAATTACGCCCGGAGCTACTTTCTCAATTACGTCCGACTCTTTCGCATTTATCGGGCCTTTTCCGTCAATAGGCTGACCCAGCGCGTCCACGACACGCCCCAAAAGCTCAGGGCCGACAGGTACTTCAAGAATCTTACCTGTACACTTTACTGTGTCGCCCTCAGTGATATGGGTATATTCCCCCAGCACCACGGCACCAACCGAATCACGTTCTAGGTTTAACGCCAAACCAAAGGTATTGCCTGGAAACTCCAGCATCTCACCTTGCATAACGTCTGAGAGGCCATGTACCCGACATATTCCGTCGGTCACGGAGACCACCGTACCTTGTGTTTTTGCTTCGGTCGCTGACGCAAGATTTTGGATCTTGCCTTTAATCAGCTCACTAATCTCTGATGGATTCAACTGCATGGATCAATGCTCCTAATAATTAATTCGTTAAAGTGACCGCCATATGTTGGAGGCGCCCTCTAACCGACGCATCCCACACCTTATCACCAACATGAACTTTTACGCCCCCGATTAAATTGGGGTCTACGGCAACGGATGGACTTATTTTTTTATCAAGCTTTTTCGACAAAATATCTGCGATAGCCTTCACCTGCGCCTCATCTAAGTCGAATGCCGACTGAATCACTGCGCTCACCACGCCTCCATCCTCAGCTTTTAGCGATTCATATTGCCTCACCACGTTGTCAAGGACCGAAAGTCTGCCGTTTCTTACAAGCAACTGAATAAAATTTCTCGCCTCTTCCGATACTCGGTCAGAGCAAATTGATAGAAATAAATCTTCAACGTCCGTCAACTGGATATCAGGCGCGCTGACAGTTGCCTGAAAGGTGGCGTCATTTGCAACGCTTTTTAAAAATTCCAAAGCTTCAGACCAAACATCCAAAGCATCGGTCTCTTTCGCTAACGAATAAAGCGCCTGAGCGTATGGTCGAGCCAATGTAGTGACTTCGGCCATCGCGCTAACCTAGCTCTGATTCAAGTCGCTTAAGCATATCAGCATGCGAATTTGCGTCGATTTCTTTTTGCAAAATTTGCTCCGCGCCAGCAAGCGCTAATGAAGCCACTTGCACCCGGAGTTGCTCTTTCGCTCGGTTGACTTCTTGCTCAACTTCTGCTTTGGCCGCGGATACAATTCGCTCGCCTTCGGCCTTCGCGTGGTTCTTTGCTTCCTCAACAAGCTCCCCAGAACGCTTTTCGGCCTGAGAAATAATCTCCATTGCCTGCTCCTTCGTCTTTTGAAGCTCCTGATTAACCTTTTCCGCCGCGTCAGCTAACTCTTGTCTGCCTTTTTCGCCGGCGGCTAAACCGTCTGCGATCTCTTTTTGACGGTCTTGCATCGCTTTTTGAAGCGGCGGCCAAACATACTTCATGGTCAACCAAATGAACAAGGCAAACCAGAGCGCTTGGCCTAAAAGTGTTGCGTTAATATTCACGCTTACCTCCTGCGCCTTAAGTCTCGATTGATGTTACTCATTAACCAGCAACGATCGCAATAAATGGATTCGCAAACAACAAGTAGAGCGCGATACCAACACCGATCATGGTAACCGCATCTAGAAGACCGGCCACAATGAACATCTTAACTTGAAGCGTTGGGATCATCTCGGGTTGTCGTGCTGCGCCCTCTAAGAAGCGTCCGCCAAGAATACCAAAACCGATGGCGGTCCCTAAGGCCCCCATACCAATTAGCAATGCTACCGCTACTGCTGTCATACCTAGTACGGATGCGAGTTCCATATTTATCTCCTAATACAAAATTTAAGTTATTAAAAATTAAATCTAATTACGTTAATGATTTTCTGCCGCCATGCTCATGTATACGACCGTAAGCATCATGAATACAAAAGCCTGAAGTGTGATAATGAGTATGTGAAACAGAGCCCAGCCGAGACTCAGCATCGCGCCTGCGGGAACCCACCAGTAAGATGCCCCCATCCATACGGCAAGAAGAATGAAGACCATTTCTCCGGCGTACATGTTTCCGAATAATCGTAACGCCAAGGATATCGGCTTTGCGAGATCCTCAATAATTCTAAAAAGAAGGTTAATCGGGAATAGATACTTTCCAAACGGCACTGTGAGCGCCTCTTTCAATAGACCACGAATGCCTTTGAATTTTAAATTCATCGCGATCATTATAAAAAAGACCGCTATTGACATTCCAAAGGTTAAGTTTGGATCTGTCGTGGGGACAACTTTTAGATACTCCACCCCTGCAGAGGACGCAGCAAGTGGCAAAAAGTCGACCGGTATTAAGTCCATCGCGTTCATTAAGAACACCCAAACAAAAATTGTGATTGCAAGAGGTGTAACTAAGCCACTTTTCGCGTGAAAGGTATCCTTAACTTGATCATTAACAACGGAAACAATCATCTCGACACAATTTTGCGCGCCAGATGGTATGCCGCTGCTTGCCTTTCGAGCTAAAAGCATCATGGCACCAAACGCTATCAGTCCGAGTAATCCAGAAACTATGAGGGTATCCAAATGCAAACTCCAAAAGCCTTCGCCCACATGTAAGTTTTGCAAATGGTGAGAAATGTATTCGCCTGATGTTTGTGGTCCTGCAGTAGCCATTCGTCACTCTATATAAATAACATTAATTTTTCAGCAAAAGCGCGGCCCAGTAACTAGCTAAAGTTGCTACATAGGTAACAAACAATGGCGGTGCCGCGATTGGCCCTAACTGCGTAAAGGCCACACCAAAGAGCACGACCGTTATGGCCAGCTTCCCTGACTCAGCCCTGTAATGAGCCTTAACTAAACTGCGCGGGTCTTGAGTTTTTCCTCTGGAAGACCTCCAAACATAAAAGCATGAAGGAAGCAGCGCGATTAATCCACCAACCAAAGCTGACTTGCTATCAACCGAAAAACCATGAACCCCTAAAAAGCCAATTAAAAAGACCGACATCACTAGCGCCTGTAATCCTAAAACACGCAATGATCCAGTTACCACGACCTTACTCATACATTAAGAGAGCGAATCTGGAGGCTCGTAAGTTTTCCTACCCACGAAAAGGACGCTATTTTAAGGACTCGGCTAATTTGTGTCAATGCAGACCACACTAAAAAACCTCCCGCTCTCAAGCCCTTAACTTAGCTAAAAGAACTTCCAGCTCATCCAAGTCTGAGTATGACAAAACGATCTTTCCTGATCCTCTCTTTGTATTAGTAATCTTAACAGGCAAACCAAGGTGTTGAGCCAGACCCTCTTGTAAGTTAACCGTATCTTGGTCAGGAGTTTGACGACTCTGTCGGTTTTTTGCCTTACCACCAACACGAACATTGACCGCTCCTACCAAGCTCTCTACCTCTCGAACCGTTAAATTTAATGCCACGATTCGTTTTGCTAGGTCAGCTTGACGCGCTGCGTCTAAAACTAACAAAGAGCGAGCGTGACCCATCTCTAATCTTTGTTCGCGCAGCATTTGCTGGACAGAGGGCGCTAATGACAATAAACGTTGAAGATTTGTCACCGTGCTCCTTGATTTCCCAAGGATGCGAGCCACCGCCTCATGGGTGATTTCAAACTCTTCGATAAGCCTCTTAATGCCAATGGCCTCATCAATCGCGTTAAGGTCCTCTCTTTGAATGTTCTCTATCAATGCCATCGCCATGGCGGATTTATCATCTGCGTTTTTTACTACTACCGGAACAGCGTTCAGGCCCGCTTTCTGAGCGGCCCGCCACCTTCGTTCTCCGGCTATAATCTCGTGCTGTCCGCTTGATAAGGCTCTTACGACGAGCGGCTGGATAATCCCTTGAGAACGGATAGACTCACTCAGCTCAGCTATTGCGTTTTCGTCCATTCTCGTACGCGGTTGAAATTTTCCCGGTTGCAACCCGTCTATAGGTAAGGTTACTACAGGCTCCTGGCTATCACTATTAGCTGGTTTTCCGCTAGAAAAAAGAGCATCTAAGCCCTTTCCCAATCCTTTTGCTCTAACCATAGTATCTAAACGCCTTTGATAGTTAGGTAAATCTAGTTAAAAATTCTGTAGAAAGCGATCGATAAGCGATCGCCCCCTTTGACATCTTGTCATACACCAACACAGGAAGGCCATAACTTGGCGCCTCTGCAACCCGAACGTTCCTCGGTATTACAGTTTTAAACACCTTGTCACCGAAGTGCATATCAAGCTGATCGGAAACTTGCTGGGACAAAGAGCTGCGCCCGTCAAACATTGTTCTGACCAAGCCACCAATCTCAAGATCGGGGTTCAAATATGACTTAATACGTTTAATTGTGTCCACAAGATCAGTCAAGCCCTCTAGAGCGTAGTACTCACATTGCATCGGTATAATCACGTAGTTGGCTGCAGTTAAGCCGTTTATAGTGAGTAAGCTAAGAGCAGGTGGACAGTCAATAAAAACGAAATCATAGTCATCAGTTACTGACTCTAAAGCTCTTTTGAGTATGGTTTCACGACCATTGACTCCGACCAATTCTACTTCAGCACCTGCTAAGTGTTGATTCGCCGTCAGTACGTCGTAACCCGAGGTGGGGCTAATAACTCTGACGGCCCTGATGATTGCGGATTCAGTCAGAACATCATAAACGCCCGCGTCTGCCTCAGACTTGTCAATACCGCTCCCCGTGGTTGCGTTACCTTGAGGGTCTAAATCAATGAGGAGCACTCGCTTTCCTTCAGCAGCCACGCCCGTTCCAAGATTAATTGCGGTAGTCGTTTTTGCGACACCTCCTTTTTGATTTGCGATAGCAATAATACAAGTCACTTCATCTACCTTTTTTACATTAAAAGATCCGGGGCGAGCTCCACGATATGACGTTCAGCGTCAAGCTGGGGTACCCGAATTTGCTTGACTTGCCTTACTCTTCCTTCAGGGATTTCCGCTAATTCTGCCGCAGGGTATTTACCTTTCATTGCGATTAACACTCCATCCGAATTACAAAACTTAGATGCGATTCGAAGAAAAATTTTTAACTCGCTAAAAGCTCTAGAAACAATAACATTAAATCGTTTTGCGACCTCATAACTCTCGATTCTTGACGTCTCGACTTTGACATTTTTAAGCTCGAGTTCGATAGTGACTTGCTTTAAAAAGGTCGTTTTTTTAGCACTGCGATCCAAAAGAAACACCTCTCTCTCTGGTTGTGCAATAGCAATAGGCAGGCCGGGAAAACCCCCTCCCGTCCCAATGTCAAGCAACGAGCCGCTCGGGAGATGCCCTATAATAGAACAAGAATCATACAAGTGAGTACTTAC
>MDTB01088800.1_pt1 | contig 69787 bp, 73 predicted proteins | sample 811161 | NCBI WGS metagenome assembly MDTB01 (sample SAMN05326650, study PRJNA326480) | marine metagenome | isolation source: seawater | place: Mediterranean Sea | collected 2009
TAACCAAATTTCTATACAAGGAGCAAGCGCATCCAAAGTCGGAGCCCTATTCGAAGAAATGGTTCTTCTCCTCGAACAAGGCCATGTAATAGATGCAACAAGCCTCGGAAGGTCAATAGACATGGTACTTGCGGATGAAAAACCCTCAGACATCTTCGGTACCGATATCTTACGAGTCAGAGGAAGAACAATCCGGCCAAAATCATCAGGCCAAAAGAAATATATTGAGGCTATAGCAGACAACGTAATCACCTTTGGCATCGGACCTGCCGGAACCGGCAAAAGCTGGCTAGCAGTTGCAATGGCAGTTAAAGCTTTACAAAAAAAGCAGGTGCGACGAATAATTCTCACAAGACCTGCTGTAGAAGCTGGAGAGCGACTTGGCTTCCTGCCAGGTGACCTAATGGCAAAAGTCGACCCCTACCTGAGACCACTTTACGACGCACTTTATGACATGATGGAGTTAGAAACCGTTGAACGTTTTCTTGAAGAAGCGGTCATAGAAGTTGCACCACTAGCTTTCATGAGGGGGCGAACACTCAACGACGCATTCGTCATCCTAGATGAGGCTCAAAACACCACACCTGAACAAATGAAAATGTTCTTGACCCGAATAGGATTCGGTTCACGCGTTGTGGTTACCGGAGACCTTACCCAAATTGATGTGACCAACAGCAGGGGAGGTCTCGGCGAACTCGAAGAAATTCTTGGCGATATCAAAGACATCGAATTTGTGCATCTGAACAGTAAAGATATCGTCCGGCACCGGATTGTCCAAGATATCGTTAACGCATACGAACAACGCTCCGAAAGAGGCAAAACCTCTTGAACGTTGTTGTCAACTCAGAAATCCCAATGGGGCACTCAAACGATGCAATTGACATACAGAAATGGAAAGAATTGGCCGTCGAAACCTTACAAGCAGAAGGCATCAATTCTGGTGAACTCAACGTGATCTTCGTTGAAGCAAAACGCATTCAAGAACTTAATAACACATACCTTGGTAAGAACGAACCAACAGATGTCCTAGCATTCCCGATTGACTCCCAGAAATTAACTACAGGGGAGACTCCAACACTTCTAGGAGATGTAGTTATCTGCCCAGCCAAAGCAAAAGAAAATGCTTCAGCTCAAAAAAAGAACCACGATGAAGAGATAGCCCTACTTGTCCTTCACGGAATATTGCACATACTCGGATATGACCATGCATACCCAGAAGAAGAAGCAGTTATGAAAAACCGTGAACAAGAACTACTATCGAAACTGTACAGATCATGAGCGAAACTGAAATTATTGGGGTGCTAGCGCTAATTATTCTCATAGCGGCAGCAGCACTACTAGCAGCAGCAGAGACAGCCATTACTCGAGTAAGCACAGCAAGAGCCGAAGCACTCGCAGAAGAAGGAAGAAAAGGCGCTCTCGTTCTCAGGGATTTGATTGATAGAAGGAAACATGTCCTTCACCCGATCCTATTCGTCGTACTAGCTTGTCAAATAGGAGCAGCAACCGTAGTAGCAGCACTAGTCCTAGAACATTGGGGAGCCTGGCAGTTAACAATCGTTTTTTTCTTCGAACTGCTAATACTCTATGCGCTGTCAGAAGCACTCCCCAAAAGCTGGGCACTAGCCCACCCTGACAGGAGCGCAACAAGAACAGCCCCATTAGTTAAAGTCCTCTCAAAAATAGCCCCACTCAGATGGGTAGCAAATGGTATGGTCCGATTAATTGGTGCCGATCTCCCAAATGGTTTTACGGAGGGAGAAGTATCCGAAGAAGAGTTATTAGCATTCGCAGAAGAAGCCGCAGCAAGCGACGCAATAAATGAAGATGAACGCCAATTAATAGAACAGGTCATTGAATTCGGCGACACCGTTGCACATGAAGTTATGATTCCTAGGCCCGATATCATCGCCGTCAAAAAACAAGCATCAATAAAGGATGCTGTAGACCTCGTCATAAGCAAGGGATTCAGCAGACTTCCTGTATACGAAGAAAATATTGACGACATCATAGGCATTGTCTATTCAAAAGAACTCATGCGCTCTTTAAGGGACGGAAATAAAGCACAGCAAGTTAACCAAATTATGCGGCACCCAGTCTTCGTTCCAGAATCAAAAAAAATATCCCAACTCCTCCGAGAAATGCAGGCAGAAAAATCTCACATTGCTATCGTCATTGATGAATACGGAGGAACAGCGGGATTGGTGACGCTAGAGGACTTAATAGAAGAAGTTGTAGGAGAAATAGTAGACGAATTTGATGTAGAGCCACCCATGATTGAACGGTTAAACAACGGAAGTCTACGAGTCAACGGACGAGCAAACCTTGACGACCTTGACGCAATTCTAGATATCGACCTTCCCGAAGGCGACTGGAGTACAGTCGGAGGGCTAATCTTCAACACACTAGGACACGTCCCAGAAGTCGGCGAAACCATAGAACTCAACCGACACCGCTTTCTTGTAGAACGCGTCCAAGGCCGACGAATAGCGCGCGTTCTCTTCACCCCTGCCTTGGTCACAAACGAATGAATCTAGATAATAAACACAATTCCATGAACCAAACCCCCTATAAATCTGGATTTGTCACCGTAGTCGGCAGACCCAACGTCGGAAAATCGTCACTAGTTAACAAAATGTGCGGCGAAAAAATAGCAATCACCTCAAATAAGCCGCAAACAACCAGGCACAAAATACGAGGCGTCCTTCACCAACCAGCTGCGCAACTCGTCTTCGTTGATACACCAGGGATCCATAAACCGCGAACAACTTTAGGAGAACGACTGAACACTAAAGCCGTATCAACACTTTCAGAAATCGATATTGTGTGCTTCGTTGTAGACGCAGCATCTCCTGTAGGGCCCGGTGATAAATTCATAGCAGAGAAACTCGGGCCCGAAACCATCGTCATTGTCAATAAATGCGATAAAGCCAAAAAGGCTCAAATCGCAGAACGGTTAATAGAAGTATCAAAATTCGACTTTGCTGAGTACTTCCCAGTATCAGCGAAAACAGGAGAAGGTCTTCCCGCACTTATTAACCACCTCTTCAATTCAATAGACGAGGGCCCCATGTTCTACCCAACTGAGCAAAAGACAGACATGTCTGATCGGGACTATGTCGCAGAACTAGTCAGAGAACAACTTCTCAGAATAATGGAGAAGGAAATCCCACACTCCATAGCAACAAGAGTCACAGAATGGGAATGGCCACGAATACGAATAGAAATATTAGTTGAACGCGAAAGCCAAAAGGGCATCGTGATCGGGCATAAAGGCGAAAACCTCAAAAGAGTAGGAACAGAAGTTAGAAAACAACTTGCTGAAGGGGCATTTATAGAATTGCAAGTCAATGTTGACAAAAATTGGCAAAAACGACCTGAAAAAATTGAGCGATTAGGGTATTGATCTAATTCCGACTAAAGAAACTCAAGAACCAAAACCGTTACGGTCAGCGCAAACAGAGACAGAATGCACAATCCAAAGAAAGGGAACTGAACAACTCGGCGCGGAGCAGTACCTTTACCATGGTAATATCTCACATCATTCGCCCAATCACGCTGACTTGTAGCCATGGTCACAACATATAACTACTGTGTTATTAAAAGGTGGATACAAACAACTATGCAACTAACAGGTCATACACCAAAAATGTCTTCTGGAGAGATAGCGTTTCATTGTGGTCACGAAGAAACTACCTACTAAAAAAATCCAAGAATTGAATATTGACCCCACAAAGCTACCAAGCCACGTTGCTGTGATAATGGACGGTAACGGAAGATGGGCACAAGAACGCAAACTTCCAAGAACAGAAGGTCACCTCAGAGGCGAACAATCATTATTTGAATGCGTTGAGGCCGCAATTGAGTTAGGAATCCCATGGCTGACCGCATACGGTTTTTCCACCGAAAATTGGAAACGCCCCAAGGAAGAAGTCCATTTCCTCATTAACTTCAATCGAGAAACCATCCGAAAACGAAGAGATGAACTCCATGAACGCAACGTTCGAATCCAATTCATCGGTCGAGAAAACTGGAGAGTTCCACAGGGCCTTCTGAACGACATGGAAGAAGCCAAAGAACTGACAAAGAAAAATACTGGGCTTAAATTCACTGTGGCGTTCAACTATGGAGGAAGAGCAGAGATCGTAGATGCCGTAAAACAAATGCTCACACACGACCCGGATTATTCAAAAATAACTGAGAAACGAATATCTAAATTCCTATACAACGACGAAATGCCCGACCCTGACCTAATCATCAGAACATCTGGTGAACAACGGATCTCGAATTTCTTACTATGGCAATCCGCATACACTGAATTCCTTTTTCTTGAGGAACTATGGCCGGATTTCAGCAGACAAAGTCTCTATAAAGCTATTCGGGAGTACCAAAACCGGACAAGAAGATTCGGGGACCTATGACCCGGTACCATCGAACAGAGGGCATAGTACTTCGCACATACAAATTAGGTGAAGCTGACCGAATTGTCGTGTTGCTGACACCAGATAAAGGAATGGTGAGAGCAGTCGCAAAAGGGGTCAGGAAAACAAAAAGCAAATTCGGGTCCAGGCTAGAACAGACAACTCACATAGCTATGCAAATCCATATAGGTAAATCAGACCTAGCACTCATCACACAAGTGGAAACCTTAACCTACTTCCCAAACATTCGAGATGATTTCGAGCGCCTTACAAAAGCAAATGCACTCCTAGAAGCCGTAGACCAAGTAGCCCTGCCTGACGAACCCGCACCTGAAATGCATACGATGCTCCTCAGGGCACTTCAATCATTAGAAAAGTCAAACTCTCCGCTGCTTGTCTCTGGATTTTTCTTGAAATTAATGGCCCTAGAAGGAACAGAACCACAAGTAACCCAATGTGTACTATGTTCCGAAACGGAACTCGTAAGCTTCTCCCCAGCTGAAGGAGGGTTATTGTGTCAATATCACAAACGAGGAATATCAATCTCCCCAGAAGCAATAGAACTTATGAGAAATATTTTGTGTGGCGAACTAGGAAAAGCACTCAACACCCAACATTCAGACGCAACGAAAGAAGTAGAGTCTATCGCCACACAAGCAATTGAATATTTCCTCGAACGGAAAATCAAATCCACCAAATTGCTCAAAAGCTGAACTAAGAAACGCCAATCGGTCATAGAAATTCAGAAAGTTCGCTAAAGATTCCTCCAATAGCACTGCACAAGCCCAAAGCTCCGTTACTATTTTCAAATGGAAAAAGAAAACCCTTCAGACTCCTTAATGGAAAAAATCGTAAATCTTTCTAAAAGAAGAGGACTCATTTTTCAATCAGCAGATATCTATGGGGGATTCCGGTCCACATATGATTATGGGCCAGTCGGATCCTTACTCCTTCGGAATGTTAAAGACGCATGGTGGAAATCAATGGTACAACTACGCCATGACGTCGTAGGGATAGACGCATCCATACTTTCGCCACCAGCAGTCTGGAAGGCATCTGGCCATCTCGAGAACTTCTCCGACCCCCTCGTCGATTGCAAAGAGTGCAACGAACGGTTCCGCGAGGATCAATTAGAAGACTTGAATACGTGCCCTGCTTGCGGAGCCACCGGAAGTTTTACAGAAGCCAGAGCGTTCAACTTAATGTTCAAAACTCACGCAGGACCAGTTGAGGGAGAAGGGCATGACGTCTACCTAAGGCCAGAAACAGCACAAGGTATGTTCACCAACTTCAAACTTGTTCAAGAGACCGCACGAAAGAAACCCCCCTTCGGAATAGCGCAAATAGGGAAAAGCTTCAGAAACGAAATCACACCAGGAAACTTTGTTTTCCGTACTCGAGAGTTTGAGCAAATGGAAATGGAATATTTCGTTCCCCCACAAGAAGCAAATAAATGGTTTGAGTACTGGTGCGACGAACGGATGAACTGGTACCTAGACTTGGGCATCCCGCAAGAAAAAATTCGCCTCCGTCCACATGAAGCAGATGAGTTAAGTCACTACAGTTCTGGAACCAGCGATATCGAATTTTTATTCCCTTGGGGATGGGGTGAACTAGAAGGAGTCGCAAATCGAGGAGACTACGACCTAAAACAGCATGCGGACCACTCCGGCGAGAAACTAACGTATTTCGACCCAAATCTAGAAAAACATTACGTCCCACATGTAATAGAACCTGCCGCAGGCGCAACTCGATCAATGATGGCATTTCTTCTCGCAGCATATGATGAAGAAACCGTCAATGATGACCTTCGAACAGTCTTAAGGTTTGACGAGCGGATCGCCCCCTACAAGGTAGCGATCTTACCCCTCTCCAGAAAAGAAACGCTCACCCCAATCGCACAAGAAGTCTTTGACCTAGTCAAGAAGAGATGGATGTCTGACTACGACGAAACACAAAATATCGGAAAACGCTACAGGCGCCAAGATGAGCTTGGGACCCCATATTGTGTGACAATAGATTTCGACACAATAGAAGACAAAGCAGTAACAATAAGAGACCGAGACACAATGAAACAAGACAGAGTAAATATTGACCAATTACTCAACTACCTGAGCGAACGCCTTACCTAATTCAAGGAAACATCTTGACTGCATATAACAAAATCGTCTCATTAGTAAACAAAGCTGAGAGCAACGAAATAGAACATATCGAAGCCATCAATGGTCTTAACGCCCAAGATCTAATCGACGTACTCTTCAGCTCGGCAAGTTCAGAAGGAAAAGGCCCTCTTGCCACAGGTATCGCCGCCTCTCCAGGGGCAGCTTCAGGAAAACTTTGCCTCAGCGTAGACACAGTTCTCGAAACAGTTGACGCCGGAGAAGAAGCAATAATGGTAGCAATGGAAACAGGTCCCGAAGACGAACCAGGCATGCGCTGGTCCTCTGGCATAGCAACCGCTCATGGAGGACTAGCAAGTCATGCTGCAATCTACTCCAGAGGCCTCGGACTACCCGCAGTATGCGGCATCGCTGAGCTATCAGTGAACGATTCCTCAATTGACGTAGGCGGCGTAACAATACGCGAAGGCGAAATTATTTCAATCAACGGCACAACAGGAGAAATTCACCAAGGAAAATTAAATATCTCTGAAGCTGAATGCCCTCCTGAGCTCGACACATTGTTATCGTGGTGCGATCAAGCACGAACCAACGTTCTAGGAGTCCGAGCAAACGCAGACACAGCTGAAGAAGCAACTGAAGCAGTCAAATCCGGAGCCGATGGTATAGGGCTATGCAGGACAGAACACATGTTCTTAGGGGATCGGCTCCCAGTAATTAGGAAAGTTCTTAAAGCTAAAAATCCAGAAGAACAAGAATCGGCGCTTAATGAACTTATCGAAATACAAACTCAAGATTTCATCAAAGTCCTTGAGCCTATGGATGCAAAGCCCGTAACGATCAGGCTACTAGATGCACCGCTACACGAGTTCCTAGAAGACAGCTATGAGCAGAATCCCATGCTTGGCTTGAGAGGAGTGCGACTTGCGCTCACCACCGAAAAATTATACCGAGCCCAAACCAAAGCTTTGCTAGCCGCAATCACAAAAAGACTAGAAGCTTCCGGAAACCCAATGGTAGAAATCATGATCCCCTTGGTTTCAATTGAAGCAGAACTAGAAAAAATCCTTACCTGGGTCCAAGAAGAAACCCAGAACGCACCAACTCACATACCACTTGGAACAATGATTGAGACTCCACGTGCAGCTCTCATTGTTGAGAAACTCGCACCGCATGTGGAATTTCTAAGTTTTGGAACAAATGATCTGACACAGATGACCTACGGATTCAGTAGAGATGACGTAGAAGCGACAGTAATCCAAAAGTACATTGACATGGGTATTTTGGAAGAAAGCCCATTTGCATCCCTTGACGAGTTAGGTGTGGGAAAATTAGTACAACATGCAATTTCCACAAGTAGGATTGCAAACCCGACCATCAAAGTAGGGATCTGTGGAGAACATGGCGGAGACCCAAAATCGATACGATTCTTGGCTAATGCCGGCGTTGATTATGTAAGTTGCTCTCCACCTCGTATCCCTATTGCCCGCCTAGTGGGCGCACAACAAGCAACAAAATAATCAACGGCTATCAATGAGATACCGTCCTACATCTCGTGTATGTTCTACACATGGGATGGAGTAGGCAATTCATAGAAAAAGTCAGAGATGCGACAGACCTTACCGTTGTCGCTAGCGACTTCGGTGACACTAAAAATGCTGGACCAGGAAAGGTCAAATTAAACTGTCCACTTCCAAATCACAACGAAAAGACCCCATCCTGCTATGTACAAAAGGAATTTTTCAAATGCTTTGGTTGCGGGGAAGGAGGTGACAGTTTCAAATTCATTGAAGTCATTGAAAACTGTGACTTCAATGAAGCCGTGAAAAAATTAGCTGACAGAGCCGGCATAATTCCCAGTAACGATGACTGGATTGGTGGAGGCGCCGGAGAAGATAAACGAAAGGACCTTTTCGAAACAACAGCTTTAGCCTCCGATATATACCTCAATCGGTTACTGGATATGGACAATAAAGACGCACAAAAAGCCCGGAACTTCTTAAGAGACCGAGGAGTCACAGGAGAAATGTGTCGAAAATACGGAATAGGATATTCATTCCCCAAACAAAAAGGGTTATCGGATAATCTCATCAAATTACTAACCCCGAAATTGCAAACAAACTTTAAAAAAGCAAATGTCAAAAATGAAGAGATACAGAAGAAAATAGAGAATACCTTAAGAGGGGCTGGCCTATCCTCCGAATACCAGAATCAAGCAACTGATTTCTTCTTCAGCGAACGGATCATGTTCACCATTTATGACGCAAGTGAGAGAACCATAGCGTTCAGCGGTAGGCAATTACCAGGTGGCCCCGAGCCTAAATACAGAAATTCTCCCGCCACCGAAATATACAAAAAAGATCAAGTCCTATACGGATTAAACTGGGCAAAGAAAAATTTCGCCAAAGAAGACCGCATCATTATCTGCGAAGGGCAACTGGACGTGATTGCATTCCACGAAAGCGAACTAGGCATTGCAGTCGCTCCATGTGGAACAGCCATAACAGAAAACCACATTAAAAAACTTGCGAATTACTCAAAGAATATGACCATTTGTTTCGACTCAGACCCTGCAGGTCAAAACGCTACAAAAAAATTCGCTCAATGGGAAGAAAAGCATAACCTCCAGATCAAAGTTGCGACGTTACCAGAAGGAAAGGACCCAGGCGATTACCTCACAGAGAAAAACCTAACAGCTCTAGAAAACATTGTACGAGAATCAACCCCTTTCCTGCGATGGCGAATAAACAACGTCATATCAAATGAGAACCCCCAAACGATAGAGGAGCGTGTTCAAACGGCCAGCGCATGTTTGCAATTAGTGAAAGACCACCACGAAGAAATGTTTCACGATGACTACATCAACTACATTGCAAGCGAATTCGATTTGCCATATTCAGGGCTCAGAGAAAAGTATGAAATTCTAAACAAGTCTCAAAAACCAAAAGTATCCCAATGGCAGCGAACACCCCAACAGGCAAAGGAAGAATCCCAGAGTAACAACACAGAAAAATCACAGTCAAATACTGGAGTCAGAGATACCCCATCTGTGCTCGAACTCAATATCCTCTCCTTACTTCTCCACAATCGACAAACTCTTGAAGCCGCAAAAATACTTCCAAACCATCTAGAGCCATGGCTATTCCCAGAAGGGGCAATAAGAAACGTCTACAACGCCCTAGTAAACAGCAAAAGTCTTAATCAAGCAATCGATCAACTCAAAGGAACCGAAAGCGAACTATCAATAGTTTCCAAACTCCGAACTTCGAAACCTACAGAATCACCTACAGCCGAAAATGCCATAAAAATAGCAGGTGAACTCCTTATACGGAATATCGAAAATACCTATGAAACCCTGCACGAAAGAGCAGTAGAAAACAATGACCTCAAAATCATCAGCGATCTGGGCAAAGTACACACAAACAAAAGCATTATGCAAAACGAAGGCTACGATCTATTTTCTTCCGAAGCGGACTTTCTTATTGGTTGGCTTCGTGAAAGGCTATTTACTATGGACTCGCATAGTGAGAAGCCAAGCCATGATCACTGATAAAAGATTACTCTCTCAAGGTGAAGAGAAAACCCACGCGACGCAAATACAAAATGCCGCCCAAGCCAGTTGCCAAATATTACGCGTAGCCGAATCTTTCATCACGCTCAATCCCAATTCTGAGCCTGCGAGTTTAATAAGGCAAATAATCGAGACAAGCAAAAACTTAGAATACAATTTCGTCAAAATTCAAGATATGAGCGAAATACTATTATCAGAACTTCCAACGGGTAAAGAAAGCGGAAGGGATTTAGTGCAGGCTAACTTAGAACAAATCGAGTCAGGAAAAGAATCAAAAGACCAAATGATTATTCGAAACCAAGGGCTAGTCCGAAAATTAGCATCAACACATTTAAGTCAAAAAGTCCCAATAGATGACCTCATTCAGGCTGGGAACATAGGCCTTGTCCGCGCTGTTGAAAAATTCGATCCAGATAGAGGGAATAAGTTCTCAACTTACGCCCGTGACTGGATCAAACAAACTATCAATAGGTATGTAGACGAACAACACACGATCAAAATTCCCGAATACCAACGAAATAAAATATCTCGCATTCGCAAAGTACAAAACGAATTTCTTCAGGCAACTGGCAAAGAAGCCCCGTTATCCATAGTCGCAACTGAATGTGAAATGACTCAGAACCAAGTCGAGACACTCCTAGCCATAAAGCAGGACGCCATATCACTCAATAAATCAATTGGAGAAGGCGAATCTGATCTTGGAGACATGATAGAAGATGAAGAATCACCTTCCCCCGAAGCTGCAGCGGAAGAAACAATGGTCAAAGAAGAACTAATAAAGGTGCTTAAAGAACTACCTGACAAAGAAAGAGAAGTAATCGTTAGGAGATTCGCTCTTGACGGAGAAAAAGAAGCAACACTTGAAGAAATAGGAGACTCTCTGGGGCTTTCAAAAGAAGCAGTGCGATTAAAAATCCAAAGGTTGCTTAGGAAACTAGCCACTTCACCAGCTTTGCAAGATTTAAGCAAGATGGAATAAAAGAAAGTATGGAAAGGAAACCGTTCACTAATTACACAGTTATACTTATGACCTGCTATTCTCTCAGAACCTTCCGGGGTAGCTCAGTTGGCAGAGCGTCGGACTGTTAATCCGCAGGTCGTGGGTTCGAGCCCCACCCCCGGAGCAGAAAGCCTCCTCAAAAAAAGAGGAGGCTTATCTCTGTTCGCATTACATTAATCGTTGATTTGCAGGGTAGGATCCATTCGGGCCTGTAGCTCAGTGGTTAGAGCAGGGGACTCATAATCCCTTGGTCGTGGGTTCGATCCCCACCAGGCCCACTCGAGATTACTTCTGCAAGTACTTACCAGCTTCTTTCCGATGATCAATCCCAGTAAGAAGAAGCTCATATAGTCGACTAGCTAAACCATTTAACACTGCATTTAAAGCCATGCGCCTCGGTAGTCTTACTTCCCTTCGCTCTTTCTGAACGGCTTTAACCGTAGATTTAGCAACTTTTAAAGGGTCAGCAACAGACATGATGCCTAATCTGTTGAAACGCTTCACACTTCGACTCAATATAGAAGAGGCATCAATCGCATGCCACATCCCAGTATCCACAGGCCCCAGATGCAGAATAGTTACGTTAACGCGGGAATAGCGCAACTCAATTCTTAGAGACTCAGCGAACCTAGTCAAACCAGCCTTAGTCGAGGAATACACAGACATTCCAGGATTGCCTGTTGTAGCAGCAATTGAAGAAGTGAAAACTATGTGCCCGTAACCTCGTTCGAGCATTTTCGGAAGCAAACGAGAAGCCAGGATTTGAGGCGTACTTAAATTAACATTTATGGTCTCCAGTATTTCTTCCTCAGATAAATCTTCAACCAAATTACTTTCTTCTATTCCGGCATTGTTTATGAATACGTCGATACTTCCGACTTTTGATTCAACTTCGTCAATGAAATTTGAGACGTTATCGGCTTTATTTGCATCGAATGGTATCGCTACCCCGTTAATCTCCAAGGCTAGTCTCTCTAGACTTTCCAAGGATCTTGCAGAAACAACAACCTTTGCTCCCTCTTGAGCAAACGCTCTGGCAGTCTCAGCTCCTATTCCTCGCGAAGCGCCAGTGATGACAACAACTCTTCCATTCAAGTCCATAAATCTTCTCTTCCAAAGGAGTTCAGTTCTGGGTCCTCATGTAACGTAATTAAAGGAATAATCCGATCAGTCTTTAGCTGGTATTCAGCATAATTAGGAAAGTTTTTGATGATGTTTTCCCAAAGCTCATCTCTTTCGGGTCCATCTACAATCGTAGCCCGCATAAATTTTGAGGTTTGGCCTGTATCGACTTCAACAATCGGGTTCTTGACCAAATTCAAAAACCAATCAGGATGTTTCTGTGCTCCGCCTTTTGAAGCTACCAATATGGGGCAGTTTTTGAATAACATAGGCGATGTCAGCATGACCGAGCGCTTTTTTTTCGAAACCCTGCCAATCGTTGTCAATTTCAAAACTGGCATCCCAAAAGCATCCCAGCCCCTTTTGCCTGAAGTCACTTTGATGAGAGAGCGATGTAAAATATTAGCTAATTTCATTACAGAATCGTTAGGCATTCAAAAACAATACCACCATGACTCCACAATCAAGAATCTTATTATCGCTAACGTCTACTGCTTTTTTTCTACTTGTAAGTCTATTTCTTTTTGGGTGCTCTCAAAATGATTCAGAAAAGGCTTTTTTGATACCTGTTGACGATTCAAACACGATGGCTGAAACTGTTGTAAGTCCCAGTCCTCAAGAAGAGTCAGTTATCGTTAATGCCCCTACTCCGCAGCCAACGCCTACAACTGTTCCCATACCTACAGAAACTCCTACACCAACCTTAAATATCGGTTATGAGGGGTACACAGGAGAGCGCCCAACTGGGCTAGTCAAATCAAAATGTACTCCGCTCACAATCTACAATAAGGACGTCGAAGGTGTCCGAGAGCATATCGATAGATACGATGCCATGTGCCGTTCAGCAGAAGAGGATGGGATAATTTTTGAGGTCAGGAGCGCGTTTCGTAATTACTATGACCAACTAGATTACTATACGTCAGAAAGGTTCGGCCCCTCAGTTGCATTACACCCTGACGAGTCAATGCATGTAGCTGGTATGGCGATAGATCTAACAGCGAACTCAAAAAATTGGACCCATGAAATCGTAGGGTGCTACGACGAGGTCACAAATAATTTCAGTTATTTAGTCGAACCCCTACCGCACCTCACCTATGCTACCAAAGTTAGAAATGGAGAAATAAGTACACTATGTCAACAATCACCAAGCGTTATCCCCATTAAACGATCAATGCTTTTTGGTTTGACACCGGGATGTACTGTTCTGACAGAACCTGAATGGTGGGGAGACCCTGAGGTAATTGAATGTAGCTCAGCAACGCTAAAAGCAAATGGCATGATCCGCGAAGATTGGCACTTTGAGAACGCCAACCTTATCTCGGCATTTTTAGATGAATAAATATTAAAGGAAAATACTTGATTCGAATTACTGGATATCGTGCCGATAGATTGATATTTCTTCTCGTAGTTATCGTTTTTCTTATAACAAGTTGTAGCTATGCGGAAAGTGAAGTCATTGCATCAGGCCACTTGGCAGAAGAACGGCCTACTCCGGAGTCCGCACCTACGCCCACGCCCACGCCAAAGGAAACCCCCATTCCATTACCAACTCTGATGCCCACGCCTGAACCTACCCCGACCATGATACGAGTTGACTCACCGCACGGCGAAAATGTTGAAAGATGGCGTGCTACAGTGCGAGGAGCTTTGGCTGAATATGGACTGAGCGATGAAGAAGACCGATTTATGAGGGTAATGTGGTGTGAAAGTAGGGGAGACCCAGATGCTATTAACGAAGAAAGTGGTGCGTCAGGTCTCATGCAACATATTCCGAGGTATTGGGAAGATAGAGCGCGGTCCGCTGGGTTCCAGGGAGCCTCACCATTTAATCCAATAGCTAACATCTACGCTTCTGTATGGCTGCTCGATGTCGGAGGTTGGAGCCATTGGGAGTGTAAGTAGGTTTCACAGGCTAACTGAAAGCATCCGGTTAGACTGCGACCATGGTAAGAGACCAGTTAAATGAACTGTCAACGGCTGTCACTGAAGAGAAGGTAGAGGCATACCGTAAAGATGGGCATGTCTGTATTCGAGGGTTGATTGATGCAGAAACAGTATCGAGCTACCGGCCCATAATTGAAGAAATTTCAAGCTTTTGGAAGTATGAAACTAGACCAATAGAAGAACGTGAAACATACGGAAAAGCTTTTCTTCAAGTCCATAATATTTGGCAGAAAAACAAACTTTGTAAAGAAATAGTTTTTGCCAAACGGTTTGCACATGCGGCATGTCAGTTGCTCGGGGTGGACAGTGTGAGAATCTATCACGACCAAACTCTGTTTAAAGAACCAGGAGGTGGCCATACTCCTTGGCACCAGGACCAAACTTATTGGCCTTTAGAGTCTGATAGGACTATTACGATGTGGCTTCCTCTTGCAGAAATAACAGAAGAAGTTGGATCAATGTACTTTGTTTCAGGGTCACACGCGAGAGGTGAATTTGGTGCTGGTCCAATATCTGATTTGAGCCATCACAAGATTCAGGAATGGATCGAAGAAAACGACTCTCCTGTAAAAACTCATGGAGAAATGGCTGTTGGTGATGCAACTTTTCACTCTGGTTTTACCCTTCATAGTGCTAAAGCAAATCCAACTATGAAAACACGCCCAATTCTTACAGTCATCTATGTCGCAGACCAAACAAGAATCTTGGACCCCACCCCGATGCAAGAATTCGATTTGAAACTTTGGCTAGGAGGCCGACAACCAGGGGATGTCGTCGACAGTGAAATTAACCCTCAACTCTACCCTTAATATTTAAAATGGGCGTAGCTTGAATAAGCCAGTCGGAGCAGGATTTTCTGGCGAGGAAAATTGATTCTCAAACACGATGTCATCACCTACTAATGGAGTAATCGCAGCAATAATTTCAGCTACAGCATATGTATCATCTAAAGCTTGGTGTGCATTAGCGATATCAATGCCAAAAGCATCAGCAACATCGCCTAACTTCCGAGTCGGGGGAGTAGTCGGAGCATAAACCGACGCTTTTCGACTATCCCAATTCGGAAACAATAACCCTCGGGGAAGGCATCCACATCTGTCCATTTCAGCATAAAGAAAACCAAGATCGAAGCTAACGTTATGGGCGACGATGACGCTCCCGTGCAACTTAGAATAGATATCGCCGGCGACATCCATGAAAGTTGGTGCATCAACGACCCAGTCGCTATTAATTCCATGAATATGTTCTGCACCCATATCGCATTCAGGCCCTGGATTCAGCAATGAAGTCCAACTATCTCGGATCTCGCCATGCTGGACCTGAATAATAGCTAGTTCGATTGCCCTACTTGATTTAGGCGAAAAGCCAGTAGTTTCAAAATCAATGCAAGCAAATTTAGTATCTTCGAATCGCATGGGAAACTAGTTTTCTTTCGTTATCTCAAGAGAGGATTTAATGTCACCCTCATTTTTGAACCACTTCTCACCCGAGGTAACTCTCTCCACTTGCTCATTGGCGTCAACCCATCCCGTAAACCCATGTTCGAGATGCGCAACGTTAGAGAAACCTAAGTCTTTCAGTGCGGATGTCACTAATGCTGAACGCCAACCTAGCGAACAAAAAACAATGTAACGTTTTCCAAAGGTGAATTCCGCTTTGTGGTAGGGGCTATCGGGGTCAAACCACCATTCAATCATTCCCCTAGGGGCAGAAATGGCACCTGGTATAGTTCCCTCCAGCAAACGCTCCCGAAAGTCCCTGATGTCAACTAGGACAGGCGCTTTCTCAGATATCTCATCTTTGAGTTCGTCAACAGATAGTTCTTCTATTTCTGATTTAGCTTTTTTGACTAGATCATTAATTGAGGTGCGTTGCATTGTAATAATGTAGCCGCAAGTTGAGAAAAGTCAGAATCATTGATGCTTGCCTGATTTGATTCCTTCTGGCGAACTAATAACCTCAAAATAGGAGGGGAGATATGACAACGTATGGGCCAGATACAACTACAGAGGAAGTGTTGCAGGGGCATGATTTAACCGGCAGGCATTTTATGGTGACAGGAGCTTCCAGTGGGCTTGGAGAGGAAAGTTCCAGAGCGCTCGCACAGGCAGGAGCTACAGTTACGATGCTGGCTCGTGACCCTAAGAAACTTGAAAATGCGATTGAACGAATTAAGTCCTCTAACCCGTCAGCTAATTTGAATACTGGAATAGTTGATCTTTCAGATCAGAGATCTATTCGAAACTATGCCAAAGAGTTTCTTGCAACAGGCGCATCAATTGATGTACTTATCAACAATGCAGGAGTTATGGTTTGCCCATTCAGCAAGACTGCCGATGGGATTGAAATGCAGTTCGGAACGAACCATATAGGTCACTTTCTATTAACTAACCTATTACTGCCAGTAATTCTCATTGGTGATAATCCTAGAATCGTTAATTTATCTTCAGCGGGTCATACGCATTCAGACGTCAACCTAGACGACCCCAATTTCGAAGAAAGCGAATATAACGCCTGGGAATCTTATGGGCGGAGCAAAAGTGCAAATATCCACTTCACGCAGGAGATTGTTCGTCGCTATGGAGACCGTATTCAAAGCTTTGCAGTTCATCCAGGAGTAATCCTCACCGAACTTGGAAGGCACCTTACACCTGACCTAATGAACGAAATGACGGAACGAGTAAAATCTCGTTCATCGTCTTCTTCCGAAGCGAAAAAAACTGGGGCTTTACCATTCAAATCCATACAAGCCGGAGCAGCAACACAAGTTTGGGCTGCAATCACGGAAGACCTCAAGGAGCATAACGGAGCATACTTAGGGGATTGCCAAATAGGTATTGAAGGAGGTAATCCAAGTGAGTCTGGATACCTACCGTACATTTTTAATCGCAAAACAGCTGAGGCATTGTGGGTGTTAAGTGAAGACTTAGTGAATCAGAAGTTCCCCAAAGAGATTCCCTGATAATCACTGACCCTACTTTTCAGACTGGTGAACTCCAGAAGCTATTAGTACCTGATAACTTCCCCTACAACGATTTACAGGATTAACATTATAAAAACAATTAGGAGGTAAAAGTGCCGGGATTACTGCCAGATGTTGACCCCGATGGTTTGATAGAATACTCAGTCGTCTATACCGACAGAGCAGTCAACCACATGTCTCTCAGCTTCCGAGAAGTCATGATTGATATTTCCGATACTTTAAAAGAGGTTTATAACGCCGATGGTGTTGCAGTAGTTCCAGGAAGCGGAACTTTCGGGATGGAAGCAGTCGCCCGACAATTCGCAACCAACCAAAACGTTATGGTTATTCGGAACGGCTGGTTCAGTTATCGGTGGACACAGATCCTTGAAATGGGATCTATCGCTTCATCCCATTCAATATGCATGGCAAATCCAGTAAGTGAAGAAGGCCAATCCGCTTTTGCCCCAGCTGATATTGAGCTAGTTCTTCAGAGAATTGATGAGGAAAGCCCTAAGGTTGTATTTGCTCCCCATGTAGAAACATCCGCAGGAATGCTATTGACAGATGAATACATAAGCAGAGTCGCCGATGCTACCCATCGAAATGGGGGAATAATGGTCCTTGACTGCATAGCGTCGGGAGCATTGTGGGTTGATATGAAAAAAACCGGAGTGGACGTAATCGTGAGCGCACCACAAAAAGGCTGGAGTGGAACTCCTTGCTGCGCAATAGTGATGATGAGCCAATTAGCCCTAGACACGCTTGAGAATACTCAAAGTTCAAGTTTTGCTTGTGATCTAAAGAAATGGCGGGAAATCATGGAAGCCTATGAAAAAGGTGGACATGCGTATCACGCAACAATGCCTACCGATGGGTTAAAGAACTTCCGAAATGTGATGAAAGAAACTCAAGAACTTGGTTTTGATAAAATGAAAGAAGCCCAAATTGAGCTCGGTAATAAAATTCGAATAGTTCTTGAAAACCATGGGTACCAGTCTGTCGCAGCAGATGGTTTCAAATCACCTGGAGTTATCGTCTCATACACTAATGATCCCGATATCAAATCTGGGGCAAAGTTCACCGCCGCAGGAATGCAAATTGCCGGCGGAGTTCCTCTCAAATGCGGAGAGCCTGAGAACTTCTCTACTTTTCGTATCGGCCTTTTTGGGTTAGATAAGCTAACTAACATTGACAGAACTGTTGAAACCTTTTCAGAAACACTCGCAGCTATTCAAGAGTAAAGAAGTCAGCGCGAGCACGACGATTCTGATCATAGACAGGCTCGCTTAAATCACACCGAAATTTCCTATGGTTCGAATCTCTCCCTGATGTGCTTCTTATAAGATTGCCCATGTTGAAATAATTTTCGTGATCAAAATGCTGGTGTAGAGAATCATAATTGTCCCAGATCTCAACAACGGCAATACGCTCTTCCTTGCAGGGGTCTGCTGAAAAAACATACATTTGACAACCAGGCTCGTCATTTCTTGTGGCTAGCTGCAGGGAAGCGGATTCAGCGAGAAGGTCACTCCTCTCGGAAGGGTCGTGGAGGTCAATATAGCCTGCAACAATTATTGGGTCTTCAGGTGACTGTTCGTCTTGAGAAAAGAAATCAGCCCTCGCACGAGGTGTTTCATCGTACACCGGCTCAAAAGCGGTAACTCGCCATTTTTTGCTTTCAGCTCCTGCTAGTCCTATCTCTCCGAACATGGAACCCATATTAAAATAATTCTCGTGATCAAAATGAGCATGAAGACTATCTCTATCCTTCCATAGCTCATACACCGCTACCTTGCTTTCCTCCGCTGGGTCCGGCGAGAATACATAAGCTTCGCAACCTGGTTCAGTATCTCTTGTTGCTTGCTGAAGTGGTGTCGCCTTTTGAACTGCATCGGGCCTCATGCTTGAATCCGCTAAAACGAATGTTGCTGTGATAATTATCATCCTGTCTCCAATTCTCTAGCAAAACTACTATTTGGATACTCTTACATCCAAATATCACGAGGCTCTTCAATGAGGCTACTCTAACGATATGGATAAACAACTACGCATATCAATCATAAGCCTCACCTCATCAACCTCCCTAGGTTTTCTTCTAGCATTGGCACTGAGTTCGGGTAGTACGGAAGTAAACGGAATGCCAGTTTTTGCTATTTGCGCAATCCTTGCCTATGCCATCAATTACATAGTGTTCATTCCTTCCTTCATAGCTAGGACGGAACATTATTTTGATCTCGTAGGGTCAATAACAACGATTACATTGATTATCTACGCACTTATGGCCGGGACAGACCCGGACGCTCGATCTTACATTGTTGCTGCAATGGTTCTTGTGTGGGCTATCCGTCTGGGTTCATTTCTATTTTTGCGAGCAAAAGAAACTGGGGGAGATGCTCGCTTTGACAGCGTAAAACATCGCTTTATCCCATTTCTATCGTGGTGGTCACTTCAAGGTCTATGGGTTTTGATGAACTTAGCTGGAGCACTCGTCGTCTTGACAACAACCAAACCTGCAAGCTTTGGAGCTTTTGCTGTCATCGGAATCTTCCTCTGGGTAATTGGTATCACTATTGAAATAGTCGCTGATCAACAAAAGAGAAAATTTCGACGCAATCACGAAAACGATGGGAAATTCATCTCAACAGGATTGTGGGCGTGGTCAAGACACCCAAACTATTTCGGAGAAATCTTACTCTGGATAGGTATAACAGTTATAGGCCTTCCCGTTCTTTCAGGATGGCGATGGATTGCTTTAATCTCACCTGTTTTCGTTATCGTCTTGCTCACTAAAATAAGCGGCATTCCGATTCTTGAACATCGTGCTCAAAAGCGGTGGGGCGAAGACCCGAAGTACATTGAGTATGTTAAGAACACACCGATTCTCGTTATAAAGCCACCATCAACTAAGTTAAAGCAACATAAGGAGATGGAGATTTAAATGAAATTTGGTTTAGCATTCGCCAGCAGTATCGGAACTGAAGGAAACAGCGCAGTTGAGATATGCAAACTCGCTGAACAAGTAGGATTCGAATCAGTTTGGGGAGGGGAACATGTCATCTTTCCTTCATCTATTGAATCCAAATATCCGTACACGGCCGATGGCAAAGTTCCAGCCACTAAAGACACTTGGATACCGGACCCTCTAATCTGGTTGGCATACGTTTCAGCTGCAGCACCCAGCCTCAGATTAGGCACATGTATTCTGATACTTCCGCAGCGAAATCCTTTGATACTGGCGAAGGAAATAGCGACGCTTGACCATCTTACTAATGGGAAAGTTGAGCTCGGAATAGGAGTGGGTTGGCTGAAAGAAGAATTTGAAGCTTTAGGCGTTCCGTGGGAGCGTAGAGGCGCAAGAACAGATGAATATGTCGAAGCACTTCACGCAGTATGGTCCGGAACAGATATTGAATTCCATGGAGAATTCGTTGACTTTGACCCACTGACTTGCACGCCGAGGCCAAAGCAAGAGAAAATTCCGATTCTGGTAGGTGGAGATACGCCAGCAGCGATAAGGAGAGCTGCAAAGCTTGCCGATGGGTATTATCCAGGAACAGGAGACTTTGCAGAACTCCAAAAACTTATAACTGACGTGCGACACGCCGCTGAAGATAACGACCGTGACCCTGCAGAAATTGAAATTAATGCACACTTTTCAGTCTTTGGTGAAGGCGACAGAACTGAAGGCGTTGAAAAGATGCGTGAAGCGGGAGTTGGGCGCATCATGGTTCCTGGCTTTATCTTTGGAGGGCCGAGCGGAATGGAGCAATTGCAAGAATTTGGCCAAAGTGTCGTATTGAAAACAAAGACAAACTAACTTTCGCCCTCGTCCTCATCTTCGTCGCCGAAAATGTCAACATCATTTACGGGAATTCCACCGAACGATTCGTGATACTCTTTCCTGAACTCATTGACGACAACACCTATGGCACGATCGCTAAATTTAACTCATCAGGATCAAGATGATTTCCCATCAAGCGATGATTTAGGATTAGATCACAAAATCCTTCACGTTCACTCCAGGACGATGATGTGGCAAAGATTGCTCCAAAAAGTGAATCTCCATTCGTTTTCGCTAGGTGTTCAAAGAGTTCGTCTGAGCAGGGAACATCAAATAAAATGATGCTTGAAATTTCAACAACGACGATACTATCCCAGTCATCGGTGAACCACTCAATTTCACGAATGCGGAAGTAGAGGTCCACGCCTTCGTAATCAACTATCCAACTATGGTCTTCTTCTCCTTTGGATGCTTTCCACCGTCCCCCCAAGAACTTTCCGATTTTCTTTTCAATATTAAGTAAACCGCTCATAAATCCTTTGTACTAAATGTCTTCTTCATTACTGAAACTAGCAGTCGACTATGACAATTAAAGAAGGTTAATCAGAGGATCTAGAGCGATACTTGAATAGGGGAATTGCAATGCATACATGGTAAAAAAGCACTCCAGCGATGATGGGAAACCACATCACAGACTTCAGAAAATAGAATACAATTTTTCCTAAAACAGTCTTAGTCGCTAGAAGGTACGTGATAATAAGAAAAACAACAAGTAATGACCAATGCTGATCAAATAAATATGCTGAAGCAACAAATAGGCCAAAGCCGACGATCGCGAATATGGCTGGTATTGAGGGGTCATCGTTGTCATCAATGAGTTTGATAGGAATAAAAAGGTTCTCTACAGCGTTTCGTAATTCATTCTTTGCTTGATCCCAATTCTCTACCTGTGCCATTGGGCAAGTATATGACCTCAGTCTCTAAACTAAACAATGCAAACTAATGACAAAAATAAAGTGTGTAGGGTATAAGCAGAGGTGATTAGATGGGCATGAACGTTATGCAGTCCTTGAACGATGTCGGAGCTAGTTATGAGATTATTGATTGCGACCCGTCATTTGCTGACACCGCAGCATTCTGTAACCGCTATGGTTATTTACCTGAAGAATCTGCGAACGCAATACTGCTGGAAGGTAAAGCCGACCCACCTCTTTATGCTCTTTGCCTTGTCTTAGCTACGACAAGAATTAACGTCAACAAAGTTGCTCGAAAACGGCTCGGTACCCGGAAGGCATCCTTTGCTAGCGCTGAGGTAACTAAATCACTCACTGGAATGGAAATAGGAGGGGTGACACCGGTAGGCCTGCCAACTGATCTCCCCATCTGGATTGACAACTTGGTCATGGAAGCCCCAAAAGTCATCATTGGGGCTGGAACACGTGATGCAAAGATTTATTTGGCGCCCGAAAATCTTCTGAGATTCCCAAACACACATGTTGTTGAGGGACTATCCATGCCAATCGCAAATAAATAATTGACGCAAGTCCCTTTAATCAGAATTAGGGAAGAATCTTCACCAATTCTTTCTCACCTATCGCAAAAAATGTGCTTTATCCGTTAGAGTGCTATCTAACTTAAGGGCGCTTAGCTCAGTTGGCTAGAGCATCTCGTTTACACCGAGAGGGTCGGGGGTTCGAGTCCCTCAGCGCCCACACCAGGAACTGTATGTTAGCACTGATTGATTTTGTTCGTTAACATACGATGATGGATTCGTTATTACCGTCTGACCCGTCCAACATTGACGGGCAGGTCGTAGGAGTAACCAGTTCGGTGGTTAGCAATGCAAATAATATAGGAATTGCCATAGCTCTGAAACAACTATGTGAGAATCTTCTTATCTGCGAAGAAGGGAAATGGCAATAAGTACATGGCAGAATCTAATCCTAAAAAATCTGGTCGACCTAACATCCTTTTATTCACACCTGATCAACTACGAGCGGATGCTTTAGGATGCTTCGGTAACACGCAAGCATCGACACCCAATTTTGATAATTTAGCAAAGCAAGGAACAAGATTTAATTCCGCATGGTCCCAACACTCAGTGTGTGGCCCAAGTCGAATTTCAATAATGACTGGCTGGTATCCACATACAGCAGGCCACCGCACCCTCGACAACCTTCTTAAACCATGGGAACCAAACCTCCTTAAATACCTAAAGGATGCTGGATATGAGGTCGCACTCCCAGGTAACCGAGGGGATGTTTTCGCACAGGACGTCACCGAAATGAGCACAGACTTCTGTGGAAACCTAGTTAAACCTTCATGGAACTGGAGTGATATTAACTTCAATGGTGACCAAAATGATTTACTTTACAACGCATTCTGGTTCGGGAAACAAGGAAACGAACCTCGGATAGATGGAGATGAGGCAACAATACAAACAGCAATCCAGTGGCTTGAACAAAGAACATCGGATAAACCTTGGGCTATGTGGGTTCCCTTGTTAGCGCCACACCCACCGTTCATGGTTGAAGACCCCTGGTTCTCACTTCACGACCGAGATTTTATGCCAAAGCCCATATCTCCGGAATCAACAATCGGGAAACCACAGTTCATGAACGAACTGCGGGCAAGATACGGGTGGGAACATCTCTCACTTGAAGAGCATGCTGAGATCACCGCTACTTACTTCGGGATGGTAAGCAGAGTAGACGACCAACTTGGACGCTTGGTATCGGTATTGGATCAATGCGGATATGCAAATAACACCTACACCTTCTGCTTCAGCGACCACGGAGAATATTTAGGCGACCATGGTTTAGTTGAGAAGTGGCCTTCAGGTCTTGATCCTTGCCTAGTCCAAAATCCATTAATAGTCACCGGACCAAAAGTCGCTGAGGGTGAAATAGCCCACTCCGGCGTCGAGATGATTGACTTGCTCCCTACGTGTCTTGAAATCGCTGAAACTGATGCAAGTCACACACACTTTGGGAAAAGCCTGCTCCCTATCCTCAACGATTCCAATATTGAACACCGCGATGCTGTCTTCTGTGAAGGTGGCTTTAACCCAGAAGATAATCACCTGTTTGAGGTCGCTGGGTGGATTTATAAACACAAATCAGAAATTCAACATGAGATGCCAGAACTAGTAGGTAAAGCCCAGTGCGTGAGGACACAGAAGTGGTCATTTATATTAAGGCAAAATGAACAGAACGAGTTGTACGACAGACAGAAGGATCCGCAGGAAAAAATAAATTTATTATCTACATCACAAAAAGGTGATGCTGATATTCAAGAGGTCGCTGAAGGTCTTCAAGGCCGTATTCTTGAATGGCTTGTGCAAACAAGTGATGTTATTCCATGGCAACCTGATAACAGGTTCCCCTCACTGGTCCATGGCTGGCGACAGGAACAAGAAAACGAGTAAACCTCTATTTTATTGCAGTAAGAATTGTGCTGTGTAGTTGATTTGATCCTGCACAAACTAGTTGTCTCCGCTTTATATCACTCACCCTACTCGGCTCATAGGAAATGGGGTCACTTTGTGTATCTGTGATTATTGCTCCAGCTTCTTGGCATATTAGGGACGCACCTGCATAGTCCCAGATAGCTAGCCCCTCTCCTGCATCAACGAAAGCATCAAAAGATCCATCAGCAACTTTACATAAATCTAACGCAGCTGAACCTAAAGCACGATATTGTCTCCATCCAAAATGTTTTGTTGGGAGATCATTGAAAACCACTACGGCATCTTCAATATCTGTAACTCCTGATACGAGGATCTTTTGGCCGTTCTTCTCAGCACCTGAACCAACTTCAGCAGAGAACGTTTCGCCCGTTACTAAATTTCTAACAAAAGAAGCAACGGCTTCTTCGTTATATAACAGGCACAGGCTCAGTGCATACCAAGGTAAGCTAAGACTCGCATTTGTGGAACCATCAATTGGGTCAACAATCGCGATGTAGGGCTTATCAAGGCCAATGGGAGTTGACTCCTCGCTGATAACACCCAGACCAGCGGCAATTAGTTGAGGCGTTGCTATCTCATCAGCGATAACGTCATGTTTATATTGTCCCGAGTGACCATCAGCTTTCCCCCAATCATCAAGATGGTTAAGGCTATAAATAATTTCGTCACTGATACTTTTTGAAAGTTCAAAAAATCGAGATGAATCCATATGCCCAGACTAACCTCAAGAAACTTTAACGGCTCGTATCTGACCGCTCTATCACTGGCACTCCTCTAGACGGATGGAAAACTTAAGTGTATGTTTCACAGATATGAGTAACCGAAGAGAAATGATACGAATGACCGAAGACGAGGTCAAAGAATTTATAGAATCTCAAAAGAGTCTTCAAGTAGCAACAATTAATAAAGACGGTACACCACATTTATCAACGCTTTGGTTTGATCTAGTAGATGAACAAATAGTGTTTGAAACGTTCACGAAATCACAGAAGATCAAAAATCTACAACGAGATAAACGGATTAGTTGCCTGCTTGAAGATGGACTGGTTTATGAGAAGCTAAGAGGTGTTCAGATTAATGGGGTAGCAGAACTCGTCGTTTCCCCTGAAGAAGTCCATAAATTAGCAAAGGGAGTCATGGCACGTAACAATCCTGAAATCCCCTCTGAAGCATTAGATGAAGTTGCAAAGGCTATGTCAATAAAGCGAACAGCAGTAATCGTAAAAGCAGAAAAGATCGTTTCATGGGACCATCAGAAACTCGAGGGAGCCTACTAAAGACGTTAGTGACATCAGTCTTAGCGAATACAGCGCTACTTTTGTAGATGTGAGGCCACTAACCATTCTTTTCCGCTTAGCGATTACTCTTGCCCTAGCAGGACTCGTGGTAGGAATAGTCGCTGTCGTCTCTGGCCCCCAACTTAAAGAAATAGCAACTTCAGGTGAATGGTCTCATTCACCAGTTGCTCTTGCCAGCACAGGTACGAGATCACTTATTTATGATCAGAATGGGGAACTAATGGCAACATTCTTTGATGAGAACCGATCGCCTGTCCTGCTTGATCTCATACCTGAAGAAGTCCGAGAGGCGATATTAGCTATCGAAGACGCTAATTTCTATAGTCATCAAGGGGTTGATCTCAAAGCTACAGCTAGAGCGTTAATAGAAAATGTTGATGCCGGCGGTATCAGCCAAGGTGGTTCAACTATCACTCAGCAATTGATCAAAAACTTGGTTCTAACGCCCGAACAAACAGTTGAAAGAAAAGTTCAAGAAGCTGCCTTAGCTGTCCGTTTAGAAGACCAGTTAAGTAAAGACGAAATTTATGAAATATACCTAAACACAGTCTATTTTGGCGGTTCGGCTTATGGGATTAAAGCAGCAGCAGAAGTTTACTTTGGCCTGGATTTAGCAAATAAAGGCCCTGAAGAAATACAAGTGACACTTGAAGCTGGCCTAGGTTGGCCAGAAGCTGCCCTTCTAGCATCCTTAATCAGTAACCCCAGCGTCAACGACCCCACTGTCAACCCCCAAATAGCCACGTATCAACGCCGTATCGTTCTAGACCGACTTGCTGAGTTGGGTTACTTCACCAGCGCAGAAGCCGATCAATATGCTCAAACTCCTCTTCCTACAGAACGATTCCAGCCTTCTTTGCCATCAGCAGATGATTTTTTTGTCTCCGAAGTAAGAAGAAGTCTTCTAGAAGATCCAACATTTCTTGGTGGCGGACTCCAATCACGGTTGGAAGACCTTCTAGGAATAAATGGAGGTATAAGGGTCTATACAACCTTTAACCCAGCAACCCAGCAAATGGCAATTGAAGCTCGCAACGAGGTACTACGAGACAAGTGGGGCGTCGACCCTTCCTTTACCGTCTCAATAGCGGCTATGGACCCAGACAATGGTGCTGTACGAGCAATGATTGGTGGCGAAAGTTTTGATAGCGAAAGCCAGTTTAATCTAGCTACGCAAGGAAGAAGACAACCAGGTTCTTCATTCAAAACATTTGTATTAGTGACTGCCTTACAAAGAGGAATCCAAACAAACGATAAGGTCAACGGAGAAGGGCCTTGCGAATTTCCAGAAGAAACAGAACCAGATGGAATATACGAAGCGAATAACTTTGCCAATGATGATGGAGAAATAGCAGAAATAAAATATCTACTTCTATCCTCATCAAACTGTGGATTCCTTAAGCTAGGCCAAATCTCAGGGCTTAACAACATCATCTCAACTGCCAGATCAATGGGCATACAATCTGAGATGGACCCTGTTATCTCATTGCCATTAGGTGTTGAAGAGGTAAGTCCAATGGAGATGGCAAACGCATATGGGACCTTAGCGTCCGGAGGTATTAGACGTGAACCATATTTCATAGAACGGATAGAAAGACTCCAAAATGATGAATGGGTTTCAATCTATGAGCACAGTGAAGATGATAGGTATCTCCCAAAGCGGATCCTCACCGAGACAGTTGCTTGCCACGCAACAGACGCCTTATGGGCGAATGTGCGACAAGGAACAGGGGTACGCGCCGGATGGCCTATGGGATCACAACCCGCTGCTGGAAAGACAGGAACAACAGAAAACTTTGAAGATGCATGGTTCGTCGGATACACGCCTTATTTGGCAACAGCGGTTTGGATGGGTAACCCAGATGAAAAGATATCGATGCGTGGGATCTACCCCTACGGGAATGTGACAGGAGGGTCATTCCCAGCTGAAGTGTGGGGTGCCTTTAACTCTAAGTACCATGCCAATCTTCCAACACGAACCTTCCCATACTGCAACCCGTTCTCTCAAAGGGGAGAATATCTCCGAACTGCAGATGATCCCGAATCTGGAACAAACCCATGTCCTGGCCAAATAACTCTTGACTACTCAAGCGATGAACAAATAGACGCATGCGAGGACGAAATTCCTGAAGGGTTTGAAGAATGCGATTACGAATACGACTACCTAGATATTGATGCCGTTCGGGTAACCATCTACTGCGGGGACCCACCGCCAGAAGAACCAGAAGAACCAGAAGAACCAGAAGAATCTGAGGAAACTGAAACTGAAGACGATCCAGAGAACGAAACAGAACCCGATAATGAAGAAGACGAAACAACTCCGGATCCCTAGCCACCTTTGTAAATGAGGACAAGTGCGCCTAATCTAACTAAGCTTTGAATATGCCGACAGAGATACCGGATGCCCTACAGATACTGCTCCAAATTCAAGATAAAGATACTCAAATTCTCGCTGCCCAACATCAAATAAAAGAACTACCGGAGAGAGAAGAAATAAGGACTATCCAAAATAGCAAGGAAGCCCTAGAAGAAATTCTAATTACTAAGCAATCTGAAGTTCACGAAAACAATCGCAACCAAAAGAGACTCGAAGATGAGGTAGCCACAATAGAAGAGAGAACAGAAAAGCAAAAGCAAAAGCTATACAGCGGTGAAGTCATAGCAATCAAAGAACTGCAGGCCCTAGAAGCAGATATTGAAAACCTAAAGGAACGGCAAATACTCCTAGAGGATCAAATAATTGAAGTAATGGAACTCAACGAACCCATCCAAAAGGAAATTCAAATCCTAAATGTGCAAACAGGCGAATACGAACAGAATGAAGCAAAGCTACTGAACGCTCTCTCTTCAGCAATAGAAGGTATTGAGTCTGCAATCAAGAAAATTGAATCAGAGAAAATAATCCTGACAACTGAACTTTCTAATGAACTACTTGCAGAATATGAAAGCCTTCGTGCACGTCCCGGCTACGTTGGCGTAGCAAAGCTCGTGAATAGAACTTGCAACGGTTGCCATTTAGACCTTCCAGCAGTTGAAGTAGACAGAATAAAGAAACTTCCTGAAGATAACATCATCAATTGCGAAGAATGCGGCTGCATTCTGGTTCGTTAGCTATGTTTTTTTGGTTCGCAGGGTTATCTTTCATCATCGTCGCAACAGTGTTCGCAAGTCCAGCCATTGATTACAGATTAGTAATCTTAGGGTCTGTCCTCCCAGTAACAGAAATGTTCTTCGGTGGCCCGTGGATACTTCACTCCCTGATTGCGCCGGTAGTAGCAATGGGTATCGTAATGATGGCTTTTTTAGGCAAACGGCTCCAGCAACGAAAGTGGTTAGGTATACCAATCGGTATGTTCCTATACCTATTCCTTGATCGTGCTTGGACCAAAGCAAGTTTATTTTGGTGGCCATTGTATGGATTTGAAGTGAAGAAAGTTGATCTTCCAACATGGGAAAATCCAATCTTGATAGCTGTACTGGAGCTAATAGGAATTATTGCTGGGGTATACGGAATTGCCAGATACAAAATTTACCAGAAGCAGAACAAGGAACTCTTCTTGAAGACAGGACGAATTCAGCGACAAGTCATGCGGAGCAGAAAGGAATAATATGGCAAAGGTAACCTTCCTCAGGCACGGCCAGACCGATTACAACCTTCAAGGCCTTCTGCAAGGGCGGGTAGACAATCCATTAAACGATACTGGGATTAGTCAAGCGCAAAGGTCAGCAAAGGCGATAGGTCAAGTCACAAAAGTAATTTCAAGCCCACTTAAAAGAGCAATCCAAACTGCTAACGCCTTTAATGCCCCAATAGAAATCAACGAAAACTGGATCGAATTAGACTACGGGGATTGGGACGGTATGCCCCTTAAATCAATATCAGAAGAAACCTGGAATGAATGGAGAAATAATCCATCTTTCATGCCTCCAAACGGAGAATCACTGTCGGCTCTTGGAGAGAGAGTGCAAAAGGCATTGAACCATATTCAAAGTGACCCAGACCAACATATTCTAATCGTTACCCACGTCTCACCGATAAAGGCTGCAGTGGCATGGACTCTAGGGGTAACCGATGCCATAGCGTGGCGGACAAGGCTAGATACTGCATCATTTACACAAATAGAAATAAATTCTGTTACGCCTATCTTGTTAGGGTTCAATCGCACGCCAGCGTCAAAGTAACCCCACAGCAAACAAATGACACATTTCACATGGCTAGATCGTCTATTCTGAAATTAAACAGATTGCGTACGGACAGCCATGAATTGTCAAATTCCTGCATTTAAAAAATCATTCTTAGCTCTCGCCTCCTACACCCTGTTTGCGTTACTAATATCCTGTAGCACTGAGGACATCACCTTTGAACCAAGCCAACAAGCAGTGGAAACAGAAACCTCAAACGAAATTGAAAACGCAGAAGAATCCGTAGATGCTGATCTGGAAGAAACACCTGTTTTCATTGAACCCACCCCAACCATCTCAACAGTTCCGCCTGGGAACGATGGGGTTCTAGACGAACTTGACTGTGCAAACCCGAAGGACGAAATAGCGCTTCACTGGGGCACTGATTCTGGAGATGGATTTGAAAATTCTATCTATGGTCCTTACCTCCTCACAGACGCACGGACAGGAGTACATGCAGATTACGATCGATTTGTTCTAGAATTTGAAGAAGACCCTGATGAACTTGATGGGGCACCAGACAGTTTCCAGATCCTCTGGTCTTCCGGCACTCCTGAATCAATGGGAAGTGGCGAACCTATAACGATCCAAGGAACACATACACTCGAAATATATTTACTTGGTTATGGATATTCACGAGACGATTTAGCGGAGCCTTCGCAAGCTCCAACAGTTCTAACCCCGACCCGAACTTCAAACCTAAGGGAAGCAATCTGGGATGGAGAATTTGAAGGCGTACTTCATTGGGTATTGGGAGTTGAATATAAAACAGACTTCAGAGTCCTGTCCATCTCAAACCCTCCGCGACTAGTCATAGACATCTGTAAATCCTCTGCAGGCTAAATCTCACAGAGTTATGAATGCCTAAAGAAAAACGCAATCTTCCCTTGTACATAGGAGGATTCATGGGGCCCTTTGGTGCGACATTGGTCCTACCAATGTTTCCTGAATTAAGAACAACATTCACAACATCAACAGAAGTAATTGGATGGGCCTTCACCGCGTATCTTTTGCCGTTTGCAATTCTCCTACTTATTTCCGGAACACTGGGAGAAAGATGGGGAAGAAAGAGGACAGTAAGAGGCACCTATCTTCTATATGCAATTGCTTCAATATTGTGCGCTCTAGCCCCAAGCTTAGAATTGTTCCTAATCGGAAGAAGCCTCCAAGGTATTGCAAATGCATTCATTACACCCTTGCTTTTGTCAGGGCTGGCAGAACGAAACCCAGAGAAAAAATTTGGAAGCAAAGTAGGAATTTATTCAAGTTTCCAAGCCTTGGGGATGGGTATGGCTCCAATCATCGGAGGTATCTCTGCTGATACAAACTGGCGAGCAGCATTTTGGGGAACAGTATTTGTATCAGCTATCTTGTCACTATTCCCTCCAGAAGGAGGGCCCAGAATTAATGCCAACATGCCTAACTTAAAGGACTTACTTCACCGGAAAGTCATCACTATAGGCGCAGCAACATTTATAGCAGCAGCGGGACCGATGGGAATGAATGTACTTGTAGCAGTAGTCGCACGTGACCAATTCAATGTCTCAGGATCAAATGCGGGCCTTATCCTAGTCGGCGGCGCAATTTCAAGTTTCCTGCTCGGCCCAATTTGGGGCGAAAAGATAGATAAATTAGGCTTTCATAAATCGTCAATATCTGCAGCGATAGCACTCGCCTTCTTTGCAGGCCTTATCGCTTTTGCCAATGGGCCACTTTCTCTAGGAATATTATGGTTCATGGCAGGTGGGGCTATCGGTTGCATGTCAGTTGTGCTGCAAGCTTTAGGCGCAACAGCAATTCCAAATAATAGGGGAGGGTCACTTTCATTTATTCTTTCTTTTCGATTTCTTGGAGTAGGGCTCTGGCCAATAATCTGGATACCAGTAATTAACCGGTCGTTTACGAGCGCCGTACTAGCAGCGTCATCGCTAGGGTTAATGGCTGCCTACTTGTTGTTTAGAAATAATCCCAGAAACCGCTAACAAAATGAACAAAGGAAAAATTAATGCCACTCTTTGAAAACGGCCACACCAGAATATCTTATGACACAGAGGGGAAAGGACCTCCAGTTCTTCTGCTAGCACCCGGTGGGATGAGGTCAGCAAATAATCTTTGGAATAACATGCCATGGAACCCGAGAAAAGAGCTGAAATCTAAATTTCAACTCATCGGTATGGACCAACGTAATGCAGGGAACTCAACGGGCCCCATTACAGAAGATGATGGCTGGGACACGTATAAACTAGACCAAATTGCGTTACTCGACCACCTAGAAATAGAAACCTGCCACCTAGTCGGTATGTGTATAGGAGGTCCCTTCATCGCTAACCTACTCAAAGAAAACCAAGGAAGGTTTAAATCTGCAGTCATGTTGCAACCTGTAGGAATTGATCACAACCGAGAGGCATTCTATGAAATGTTTGATACTTGGTCCAAAGACATCATCAATGAAGAGTTGGGCCCAAACTCAAGAACGATGGAACGATTCAAGCACAATATGTGGGATGGAGAATTCCTACTAACCGTTTCTGAAGAAGATATTAAACATGTTGAAACCCCACTGTTAGTTCTCATGGGGGATGATCTATATCACCCACAAACAACATCAAGAAAAGTAGTGGAACTCGCCCAAAACGCAGTACTGGTTGAGAACTGGAAAGATAAGGAATATCTCCAACTAGCGAATCATTCAATCATTGAATTTCTATTGGGTCATTCTTGATATAAGAAATATAGGTGAGTTGGCCTATAGGCGGGGTTCTGTTCGGGATATTGTTTCCAATTTGTCCTCTGATGATCATCCATCTTTGCGGTCCACCTGGGAACTATCACCATTTCTAGCAACTGGGATGAGCGACCCATGTTCCACACTTGACCTTGCTCCAAACGGAGGTTACCAAGCCACCTGAATCACTTCAGATGCTGGTGCGCTCTTACCGCACCGTTTCACCCTTACCTGTGCCCGTAAGGCCATCGGCGGTTTACTTTCTGTTGCCCTTATCGATAGATCACTCCATCCTGGCTTTCGCCAGCGTTTTGCTCATAGGAGCCCCGACCTTCCTCAACCCAACAAGTTGTGTTGCGACCATCCGGCCAACTCACCATATTCTAGTTTGACTCCTAAATCAACAAAGAACAACCTAATTAACGCAACTAGCCACCAAACAAAATTGGGAAGAAAGTTCTCTCTCAAGTTATATCTTTCCATTTAAAGTGCTAATTTTTTAAATAAGGCTTTGTTATACACAGACTAGGAGAAATTATATGACTGCACCTGAAGACCTAACCGTAGAGAACTTCGGACCGTTGCTTTCCATGGTTGGAACATGGGAAGGCCACAAAGGGATGGACTTTTCGTACCACAACGAAGAAGAAGAAACTGGTGAGACTAGCTACTTTGAAAGAGTAACTTTCTCAACATTTGGCCCTGTTGATAACGGCAATCAACACCTATACGGACTAGATTACAGAATGGCAGCATGGCGTTCTGACGAGTTAGACCAAGACCCCTTCCATACAGAAGTTGGCTATTGGCTATATGATCCAGCCGAAAAGCAAATCATGAGATGTTTCATGGTGCCAAGAGGAGCAGTGGTAATTGCTGGAGGTACATGCGAACCAGAAGCTACCTCTTTCAGCATGGCAGCTGAACTTGGCTCCACAAACTACGGAATTCTAGAGAATAAATACCTATCTCAAAATGCCTCAACCGTTGAATATAAGCTAGATATCACCCTGGGGGGAAATGAGTGGTCCTACGAAGAAGATTCAGTGTTGAAAATGGCTGTGCAAGAAGATCTTCTGCATCACACAGATAGGAACACCCTTACAAAGGTATCTGACTGAGCAACAGAGCAAAGTGAATCCGCTAACTAAGCCAAGCGATAGCCTAAATTAGGACACATGTCCGACAAAATTGAATTACCAAACTTTGGCGTAATTCTTGAGTCGCTCGCTCAAAGAAAAGATTTATCAAGCGAGATCGCTCAACATGCCTTAACTCAGGTACTTGAGGGAAAAATCTCAGATGGAGACCTTGAGTCATTTCTCCTATCACTGAATAGGAAAGGAGCGACAGACTATGAGGTTGCGGGATTTGTGAAATCAATGCGTGCCTCGTGTCTACGAATACATTGTCCCGAAGGCACGATAGACCTCGTAGGCGCGGGAGGATCAGAGATGGGAAGAAAGGCGGCCCTGAACGTCTCCACAATAGCTTCCTTCGTCGTCGCTGGTGCTGGAGCAAGTGTCTGTAAACATGGTAATAGAAGAGCATCATCAACATCTGGTTCCTTTGACCTATTGGAAGAGTTAGGTATAGATACGGAAAGCGACGCTGAACAAATAGAGCAGTGCGTAAACAAACTTGGAATCGGTTTTGCTTTCGCAAGGATCTTTCACCCTGCGATGAAATATGCCGGCCCTATAAGGGCAAAATTAGGAATCCCAACAATATTTAATACCTTAGGACCTCTTTCGCATCCCGGATTTCTTACCAGACAGGTAGTGGGCGTCCCATCTCACGAAACAGCGAAACAAATGGCAAGTGTCTTGCAGAACACCGGAACTCAACTAGGGATGGTAGTAACAGGTCACAACGGTCTGGACGAGCTTTCAACCACGGGAACGAATATTATCCATGTGATCACCCCGAGTTCTATCGAGATCAGAGAAATCAGCCCTACAGATGTAGGGATTGACATAGCCGCACCAGATCAAATCTATGGTGGTAGTCCAAAAGAAAATGCGAAGATAGCTATACAAATATTAAGCGGAGAAGAAGGACCGAAGAGCGACATCATTGTGCTAAATGCTGCTGCTGCTCTTGTCGTGTCTGGTATCGCAGAAAACTTTATAGACGGCGTTGAAAGAGCCAGAGCGTCAATCCAGTCCGGAGCCGCTCAGACGAAATTGCGTGAATTGCAAAACTTTACTGACGCTCCGGAGCACAAATGAGTACAAGTACTCGCTATAGATGCAAAGCTTGCGGAAACCTTACTCGCTTCGATGTTATCCGAGTGCAAAGAACGTCCGAGTACCACCACTTCACAACAGATGGAAAGTTAACTATTGAGGATGAACAAATCATGGATCAATGCATAGAATCTATTTCTTGTCGTTGGTGTGAAAGCGGCAGCGATGTTATTGAAATTCCAAATACAGTAAACAACTGACTATCAAAAATTAGAACTGTCACACCCTTATATTAATTTCATTACATGAATGAAAAACATATTTCTATTGACTGTGAGCTATGTCCACTTGCGAATTCAGACTCTTGCGATGATTGCCTAGTCACTTTTATCTGTGATCGAGACCCCGAAACGGCAGTGATCATCAGTCTTGATGAGTGGCGATCTATGAAAACTATGGCCAAAGTCGGACTTCTCCCTAAACTTCGCAATCCCATAATTACTATTAGAAGCTCAAACGTATAGTTTTAAAGCTGGCAACAATCTGCGATTATGAATATGTGCAAACTTTGCCAGATTTAGACGGTCTTGAAAGAATCGGATTCGAAAATGGGCTTGACGCGTTCGGCGTCGCAAAAGCTAAACAATTCACTTCTGTCCTTAACATACTCCAAGAGAGAAAATCACAAGGTTTGCATGCCGGAATGGAGTTCACATACCGAAACCCCATGAGATCAACCACGCCAACAATTACGATGCCAGAAGCCCAATCTCTGATCGTCGGAGCACGAACGTATTGGAAACCAGAGCAACAAAGATTACCTCACAGCAAGCCACTTGGAAGAGTAGCTCTCTACGCTCAAGAGGACCATTACAAAAAGCTTAAAGAAGGACTTTCAGCAATCGCCACAGAATTAAAGAAAAGCGGATTTAAAGCACACATCCTAGTTGATGATAATGCATTGGTAGACCGTGAAGCAGCGTACCAAGCGGGAATAGGATGGTATGGGAAGAATGCGAATATCTTAATCCCAAGAAGAGGTTCATGGTTCGTGCTTGGATCGGTACTAACCGATGCCAAATTTGAAACTAATAGTCCTATTGAAGAGAGCTGTGGCTCATGTACTAACTGTATAAATGCATGCCCGACTCAAGCTATAGTTTCGCCTGGAGTGATCGATGGGAATCGTTGCCTGGCCTGGCTAGTGCAATCCGCTGAAGACTTCCCCCATGAATTCAGAGAAGCTTTGGGAGATAGAATTTACGGTTGCGATGATTGCCAAGATGTCTGCCCTATAAATAAGTTTGAAGAACGTATAGAAGGCCCACGGGGAACTAGAGAGAATCATTATGTGTCAATCCATAATATTCTTGAACAAGATGATCAGTCTCTTATGTCAAACTATGGCCAGTGGTACATACCGAAGCGTGACCCTCGGTACCTAAGAAGAAACGCTCTTCTTGTATTAGGGAACATAGGGAAATCAACTGATAGGAGGACCCAGAGGGTAGTGAAACGATGGTTAAGTAGCTCTGATTCAATGTTAAGGAGCTACGCTGTCTGGACCGCAAAACGACTTGGTTTGACTTCATTACTTACTGGGATGGAAAACGACTCATCAAAGGATGTGCAGAGAGAACTATCACGAAAAGTGAACACAAACCATAAAGAATTTCCTATTGTAAACTCTGGATCTCATGGAGGCTAAGGCGTGAACCATCTGCTTGTTACAAACGACTATCCGCCTAAAGTCGGAGGAATCCAATCCTACCTCTGGGAAATATATCGGCGGCTACCTCAAGATGAAGTGACAGTTCTCTGTTCTGCGTATGAAAATTCTGAGAACTTTGATGCTGAACAAAATCATAAAATCATTCGAGCCAAACAACGGGTTCTTTTCCCAACCGCTAAATTAGCCAACGCAATAAGGAATGTCATAGCTGACCATAAAATAGACTTTGTAATGTTCGACCCAGCAGTGCCAGTAGGAATTCTAGGTCCAAAAATTGGGACACCATACGGAGTGATTCTTCATGGCGCAGAAGTAACCATCCCAGGAAGAATCCCCGGACTAAAACAAATGCTACGAAAGGTTCTCTTGAACGCTGAACTAGTCGTAACTGCTGGAGAGTATTCAACCAAAGAAGCGGAAAGAGCAGCCAAATCCAAACTACCGGTAGTGATCGTTCCGCCCGGAGTCGATGAAAAACGTTTCAAGCCACTTACTCTTGAAGAACGAAATAGCGCAAGGTCTTCATTTGGGCTTAATCAAAAAGACGAGATCATTTTGACATTAAGTAGACTTGTCCCTCGAAAAGGTATGGACGTACTTATAAAAGCCTGTGCGGAGCTTCAAAAGAGTCGACCAAATCTTAAATTACTAATCGCAGGTACTGGAAGAGATCGTCAAAGACTAGAAACTATCACTAAACAAAAGAAAGCTCCCGTCACCTTCTTAGGGTACGTTCAAGATCAAGACATCCCATCTCTTTATGGTATGGCAGACATATTTTCGATGTTATGTAGAGTGAGATGGGGAGGCTTAGAACAAGAAGGGTTTGGAATTGTATTCTTAGAAGCTGCGGCTGCAGGAATACCACAAATTGCCGGAAAGAGCGGAGGTGCAGAAGAAGCAGTTCTTCATGAGGAAACAGGAAAAGTTATACAGAACCCGAAAGATTCAAAAAGTGTTGCAGAAGCCATCAGCGAGCTTCTTGACAATAAAGCGAAATTTGCCGAACTCAAAAAGGTCTCCCGATCTAGAGCTGAAACTAAGTTCTCATACGACTATTTATCAAAAAAATTTCACAAATCTATTCTTGAAGCAGAAAGTCGTTCAAAAGAAAAGTGATCAAACAATGAGCCAGATTAAAGCAGAGAATCTTACAAAATTTTCGGCAGGCGGAACGCTCCTCTTTTTGATAGTCGGGGTCATCGCATCAATTGAATCTAAAATTGAAATATTATTTGTAATCGTTTCGTTAACGATGTTTGCTATAGGTGTCTTACTCGGATTAAGGGCGTTCCTGCAATCAATATCGCGAAGTAGATTCGAAGTCATCACAACCATTGACCTGATTAAACTTCCACAAAACACTTCCAGCGGAATAAAAGCCACACTCTACGGTTCAATTGCAATAGAAATCATTGGCAGCGTTATTCTCGCATCAATCCAATCAAGTACGAACTTTGCATTTGGTATCCTCGCATCACTATTTGCCCTTGGTAACCTCAATATGTGGGCTATCATGAACGGCACATTTAAAAAGAGACCAACCTGAAAGGGGTGAGATGAGCGATCACGCAACCCAGCGAAAAATAATAAACGCCACACCCCAGCAATGCTTTGATGTAATCACTGATTTTGAAAACTACCCAGAATGGGCTTTAGATATAAAATCTGCGTCTGTTCTCGTTACAGATGAAACCGGTCTAGGAGGTGACGTTAAGTTTCGGGCAGCTGCAATGGGAAGAAGTACCACATACACGCTTCGATACTATTACGGAAGCAATCCACTTAGAGTTGCGTGGAGGCAAATTGAAGGCGATATCACTAAAAAAATTGAAGGTGAGTACGAATTCAATCCTATAGAGAACGGTGACAAGACAGAGGTGGTCTACCACCTTGCTGCCGATTTAGCCATATTGATTCCTGGTTTCGTAAAACGAAGAGCTGAATCTCGAATCGTTCGTGCTGCTCTTGAAGCTCTAAGCTCCAGAATCGAATCTGTCGCTACTACCTGAATCATCTAATGCCTAGCCTCGGATTCGATATAGGAGGCACCAACCTTCGTGGCTTGCGTTTAGACGAAGACGGGTCAACGTCCCCACTTCTACAAGAAGGGCATTCAGGCGACCCAGAAGAAATCATCGGTACTGTTACCAGGATAGCCAGAGAACTTATACAAGAGAGTTCCTCAGAAGTTAAAAGAGCTGGCGTAGGGTGTGCAGGTCACGTCACCCCTTCCGGAATCATAAAGACATCCCCGAACCTCCCAAGCTTCGCTAATTTCTCTCTAAAAGATGTCCTAGAAGAAAGACTTCAGATGCAAGTTGTCATAGAGAATGACGCTAACTGCTCGGCATGGGCCGAGTATCGGATCGGAGCAGCTAAAGGTAAAAGTAATATTTTGGTCGTTTCATTCGGTACAGGCATAGGAGCTGGTCTTATCTTAAACGACTCAATATATAAAGGGTCTTACGGACTCGCAGGTGAAGTTGGGCACATAACCGTAGAGATTGACGGACGCCCATGCCCATGCGGAAATAAAGGCTGTTGGGAGCAATACTCATCCGGTGCTGAGTTAAACCGTTTAATTCAGAGAAACGAAAAACCCCCGACCAAACAATTCGCTGAAATACTATTTGAATTCTCACAAAAGGTATCTGTGGGGCTGCAGAACCTCTCCCATATTCTTGACCCTGAAATAATTGTTCTAAGCGGTGGAATTACCACTATAGGAAACCCCCTGCTCCAATCTGTACGCAAAGCTTTCTTCAAGCAAAAAGGGCATAGAGATAATAAGCAACTAACCCAAATAGATCTTGGAAAGTTTGGAAATGAAGCCGGTGCAATAGGGGCAGCTTTGTTTGCATCGGAGATCTAAAATTTTTTAAAGGAGATCTGAAAAGGTACGTACTCTAACGACTGAAAGCGGTTACCCTGAGCACATGGAGTTCAGACGCATAACAAATTTACCCCCCTACGTATTTACGATCATTAACGATCTAAAAATTCAAGGAAGACGTAATGGTGATGACATAATTGACTTCGGATTTGGAAATCCAGATCTACCCTCACCTGAAATCGCGGTCGAGAAATTGTGTGAAGCAGCTCAAAACCCGCGTAACCATCGGTACTCCCTCAGTAAAGGTTTACCAAAGTTAAGAGAAGCAATCTGCGATTTGTATGAAACTAAATTTGGGGTGAAATTAGATCCCGAAACAGAAGCTATCAACACAATTGGGGCTAAAGAGGGTCTTTCGCATCTAATGTGGGCGCTGGTGCAAGCAGGAGACGCTGTTCTCGTTCCGTCGCCTTCTTATCCTATTCACCTTTACGCACCCCTCTTTGCTGGAGCTGAGGTAAGGGAAATACCGCTATCAACGGGATCGGATTTTTTTGGGGCCATGCAGGAGAGATGGGAATATAGCTGGCCAAAGCCTAAGGTTATTCTTTTGTCTTTCCCACACAACCCAACAACAACATGTGTTGATCTTGATTTCATGCAAAAAGTCGTTGACTTTGCCAAGGAGAAAGATGTCCTCTTAGTCCATGATTTTGCTTACGCTGATCTTGGATTTGATGGGTACCAGCCTCCGTCAATACTTCAGGTAGACGGAGGCAAGGACGTAGCCGTTGAGCTCTACTCAATGACGAAATCGTTTTCAATGGCTGGTTGGCGCGTAGCGTTTATGTTGGGTAACAGCGATGTTATAGCAGCGCTTGCGAAACTCAAGTCCTATCTTGATTATGGAACATTCCAGCCAATACAAATAGCTGCTACGGTCACAATGAACGAAGCCGCTGATCATCCAAAGTTAGTCAACAGTATTTATCAAAACAGAAGAGACAGTCTCTGCGATGGACTAAACAGAATCGGTTGGCAGATTGAGCCGCCTAAAGGCACAATGTTTGCCTGGGCAAAAATACCGGACCCTTATATGCATATGGGTTCTATTGAATTTGCTTCTTGGCTAGTCAAGGAAGCGAAGGTGGCCACATCACCCGGAGTAGGATTTGGTCCCGGTGGTGAAGGGTATGTGCGGTTTGCTTTGATAGAAAATGAGCAGAGGACTAATCAAGCTATCCGGCAAATTAAGAACACACTTACTGAGCTATAGGGTTCTAGGACTCCCACTCTAAACTTCTATTCACCGCTTCTAGCCACTTCTGATATTTGGTTTCTTCTTCATCGCTCAGTTCATTCGGGTGTGCGTAAAAATCAGCAGACCAGAGATTTCCGATTTCCTCTAAAGAGCTCCAAAACCCAGAAGCGAGCCCTGCAAGATATGCGGCTCCAAGGGCCGTTACCTCGTGGGAAATAGGGCGAGAGACAGGAACTTGGAGATGATCCGATTGAAGTTGCAATAAGAGATTCATTGCGGAGGCACCTCCATCAACCCTAAGGTGCTTAAGGTCGTGTCCGGATGCAGCAGCCATCGCCTCGACTACATCGCGCGTTTGAAAAACCATTGACTCGATAGCAGCACGTGCGATTTCGCTCCTACCAGTTCCTCTAGTTAATCCGATCAGAGTTCCTCTAGCTGTTGGGTCCCACCATGGGCTGCCAAGCCCTGTGAAGGCAGGAACGAGAAAAACACCGTTAGTGGAATCACACTCTAAAGCAAGACTTTCTATCTCGGAGGCTTCATTTATAATCTTAAGCCCATCTCGTAACCATTGAATGGTAGCACCGGAAGAGAAAACTGACCCCTCCAAAGCATAGGTCGCAGAATGAGCGCTAGGGTCCTTTAGCGACCATGCAAGAGTGGTTAATAGGCCATCAACCGGTTCAGGACAATGATCGCCAGCATTCAAAAGTATGAAGGATCCTGTTCCGTATGTATTCTTAGCTTCGCCTTCAGAAAAAGCTGCTTGCCCAAATAATGATGCTTGCTGATCACCTGCTATCCCAGTTATAGGGATCCCCGAGTTCAACACAGCCTGATTTCTCGTTAATCCGAAATCCCCACTTGATGGAAAAACTACAGGAAGATTTTCAACCCTAACTCCGAATACCTCAAGAAGGTCGCTATCCCAATCTAAACTCTTGATATCAAACAGCATGGTTCTTGACGCATTGGTAGTATCCGTCGCAAAGGTCTCTCCGTCGGTTAATTTCCATAGGATCCAACTATCGATAGTTCCAAATGCAATGTCGTCTGTTGCTTGAATTCCACTGTTGAGAAGCCATTCAATCTTTGTTGCAGAGAAGTAAGGGTCTAGAACAAGCCCAGTCGAATTCCTTACCATGGGAAGTAAGCCGTCCGAATGGAGTTGTAAGCATCTATCAGAGGTCCTTCTGTCTTGCCAGACCAAAGCTCTATGCAAGGGATCTGAACTTCGCTTGTCCCAGCAAACTATAGTTTCACGTTGATTTGTTATTCCGATGGCTTCAGGTTGTCCCCCAAACTTATAGATAACGTCACCTATCGTCTCTTTGATAGCATCCCAGATTTCATTCGCATCATGCTCAACTTGGCCGGCTTCAGGGAAATACTGAGGAAATTCCCTATAGGAACTTTCAACGATTATCCCAGCCTTATCAACAAGCAAAGATCTTACTCCAGTTGTTCCTGCATCTATTGAGAGTATTACTTCCATATTATGTAAAGACCTTTAACAGCTGTAAAGAATAATTATTCATTTCTTACCCTGTGATTCCAATCGTGATTTCGGGAGCGTAACTCATAAACTGAATTCTTCTCAGTAACTGCTGATCACCGCTGTTGGTCGTTGGCCAAGTCTTTATATCCCCCTCAATAGAGATGATAATAGAATCTAAATCTCCGGTTTCGGTGAGTGTCCAAACAATCTGGGCTAAAGCTTTTGCGAGCTCGTCGCCTTCAATCAGTTCTAGACCTCCGTAGTTGAAATTGATTATTGCAAGATCATTTTCCTGAGTTACACCTGCTAGAGATAACCCACTAGGAACAGTCGTACTCAAAGTTGCCTTTCGCTCTGTTGGTAACAAGTCAGCAGTTAGTTCATTTATAAGGTCAGTAACCCTCAATTCAGCTCTTGGAATTACACGCAAAACTGGTGAGAGTCTTTCGTTCTCATCAAAAAGGTAGATGTATTCATTCCTGCTTTCTCCACTTTGGACTTCATCAACTGGAATCTCTGTCCTATCAATCAAAGGAGAAACTACTGAACCAGGCTTGCTATCCTCAGGTATCCCGCAAGAGAGCAGGAAAATTGGTAGAACGACGATTGTGGCAATACGGGAAAGTTTCATTTAACGACTCCTGGCAAAGTCACACTGAATTTAGACCCTGTTCCATCCGGGTTTGCAGCTGACACTGCGACAGAGCCGCCATGCAGCTTCACATGCTCAGCTACTAGCGATAGCCCTAAACCTGTTCCCGTTCCAAAGCCTCTTCTGCCACCGGCGGATCCGCGAGCAAACCTTTCAAATATCGAAGCCTGTTCTTCATCTCTTATTCCAGGGCCATCATCGGTTACTGTAATCGTCAAAGTATCATCAGTCACTGCTATTTCTATACTTGTGGCTCCTCCTGCATAATAGTCTGCATTATCAAGCAGGTTACTTAAGACTCTTGCTAGCCTTCGCTTGTCGGCCTCAATCAAAATATCTTTAAGTCCAATTGGAAAGTCAATTCTTAAATTTTCTGCATTCCTTTGCTCTATAACTCGTTCCAAAAATTCAATTGCAAGAAATCTTTCCAACGTGAGAGCGTTGACCCCGACATCGTAACGCGAAATTTCCAAGAGGTCTTCAACAAGTTGTGTAAAGCGCTCTAAATCTGCATTAAGTAAATCTAAAGCAAGTTGAGAGCTGTCATCAAGAGAATCACTGCTGCTGTTCAGAATTTCAACAGATGCCATGATGGTCGTCAGAGGCGATCGCAACTCATGAGATACATTGCTTGCAAATTTTGCGTCCGCTTGAATTCTTTCTTCAAGTATTTCCGCCATTTGATTAAACGTTGACGCAAGTGTCTCTAGGTCCGGATCATTGCCAACGTCAAGGCGGGCAGATAAATCACCTACGGCAATCGCTTTGGCTGTCTGACCGACTTCTTCAACGGGAAATAATACGCGACGTGATGACCAAAATCCTAGAGCAATCCCAAATAGGAAAATACCCGCGCTGACTAGCACAAGGATGTTAGCAAGCGAATCAAGAGTATCTTCAATATCGTCAAGAGGTGTCGCTTCAAAGTAAAGGGCATCTCTTGTAACTAAAGGAAAGCCGACCACAAGTACCGGAGTTCCATCGTCCAATCGATAGATCATTTCAGCACCCTCTGCCGTGGAATTATTTACAGCTTCTAACAATTGGGGATCTATGCTATCTGGAGCTGGAAACACAACCGGGTCTGCGGAAATCCAATCTGTTTCAAGCCGAAGAACTGCAGTAGATTCTGAGCGGACTCCTCTAAGGTTCGAAAGAAAATCTCTAACTGCTTTGTCAGTAGCTCCTTCAAAGATTCTGCGTTCGGCCTGCCTGGCATTGACTGACGCAACGCTGAGGGCGCTTTGATCTCGGTTCTCAGTTAAGCTCCCACGCACCAAGAAATACGTGAGAACTGATATGCCGCTAGTGATTAGTAGAGCGCCAACTCCAAAGGTAAGGATAAGTCTTGTTCTAAGACGAAGTGACCGTTTAGGCGGTTTCATTTATAGCTAACTTTTCAATTTGTAACCGAAACCACGCACTGTAACGACGTATTGAGGCTTAGCATCCTCCGGTTCAATTTTTTTTCGTAGTCGACGAATGTGCACATCAACCAATCTTCCGTCGCCGAAATAGTCCTCTCCCCAAACTCTTTCAAGGAGTTCATCTCTGCTAAAGACACGGTCGGGGACTGAAGCTAGCTCAACAAGAAGTTGAAATTCTGTTCGAGTTAGGTGAATTATTTCTTCATTTACAATTACTTGGCCTTGATCAGGGAGAATTTTTAAATCACCAAACTCAAGTTTGCTGAGCTCAGGCGAAGGGAGGCGAACCCGTCTCAAAAGTGCTCTTATCCTGGCACTCAATTCCTTGGGAGCAAAGGGTTTGGTTAAGTAATCATCTGCACCAGCTTCTAATCCCGCCACCACATCATGGGTATCGTCTCTTGCAGTCACCATCACAACAGGAACTTCACTTAGTTTCCGAATCGATCTACAGACTTCAAATCCATCAATGCCAGGAAGCATGATATCAATTAGAAGAATATCGCACTTATCTGATTGAAAAACCTTAAGAGCTTCCTCACCACTAGCAGCTTCTAATACGCTCCAACCTTCTTTTTCAAGTGCTAGCCGAACTGCTGTGCGAATACGTTCATCGTCTTCTACAACTAAAATAGTTGTGGTCATAGTGATATCATAGGTGAATACTTTGCAGGGTGGTAGGCCTGCATCAGGAATCCTGATTTAGAGTTTCTAGCGCAGCAGATACCAATTCACACAGTCTGTTATTTATATGAGGGTTAGAAGCAATTAGGAGGTCTATTTCATCTTCTAACTTCTCAACTCGTACGATTGCGCCAGCCTCAGAAGCGATGAGAGCGCCAGCTGCATAATCCCAGTAATTCAAACCCTCTTCGTAGAAGGCATCCAATCTTCCCAAAGCAAGCCAACAAAGATCTATTGCAGCAGAACCAAAGCGCCGGATATCCCCGACTCTAGGGAGGATATGTTGCAACAGCTTACTTTGAACTTCCCTCCGTTTAGGTATATAGCTGAAACCCGTTCCGACGATGGCGTTATTTAGGCTATCGTTCATATTTGCTTGAATAGTGACTCCATTACATCTTGCTCCGTGCCCTTTCACGGCATCGAAGACCTCACTGTGCCCTAAATCAGCTACTACACCGGCGACTATATCTCCGTTCTGTTCAGCCGCTAAAGAAATACCAAAACATGGAATCCCGTAAACAAAATTTGTTGTGCCATCAATCGGATCAATGACCCATCTAACCCCTGAGGAGCCAATTCTTTTAGAGCCTTCTTCGGCTAGGATACCATCCTGGTCTCGAGACTCTTTGAGGAATTCCGTCATCTTCGATTCAATCTCGCGATCAACCCATGTAACATAGTCCGAATTAGATGATTTAGTTTCTGGCAGCAGCATATCAGTCGGCACTTCCCTGATGTTGGTTGAGGACCTAGCTGAACTTACACACTGAAGAGCAATGTCACGTAAGTCATGAGGGTCAGTCATTTGGGCTCTTTGAATAATCATCAGAAAGCGCAGTTTTTCCCCCGCCAATTTTCGTTTTATTCTTCCACTCGTTCATAGCCCTCAATACTAAAACTGAAACAACTCCTACACCCCCTGCTCCAACGACCGCTCCAATGAGAGCGCCCAATCCAGAAGCGCTAGAACAACTCCCAGAGCATTGTAAGTCTGTAAACGCGAAACCTATTAATCCTCCACAAGCACCTCCTAGGAGAATTGACCCAAATGCAAGAGCCTGAGAGGGTTTTGATGGACCCGACATCGGAGTTGCGGTGATTGGGAGACTATCAATTGAATATTCGTTAAGGGCTGATTCTTTTGATAATTCTATAGCTGGCATACCTTCGTTAGGTAAGTCTTTTCTTTCTGAGGAGGAATTATCGGTCATTATCCAAGCATAAAGCATTGGATTACAAGAGTAGAAAGTTTAATCAAATTGGGGAATAATAGACCACCTTCTAAAGGAGTTGTAGATTCTTTGTATGGCATGTCATATGGTTTAGATAACCCCAGATCAAGAGTATGCCAAGCTCCTCTATTAGGTCAGATATGAAAAAAAATATTTCTACTTCTCATATTTTGCATGTTGACATGGATGCTTTTTTCGTATCAGCAGAACTTGTAAGAAGACCTGAACTCGTTGGAAAACCAGTTGTAGTCGGTGGAACAGGTAACCGCGGAGTTGTTGCTGCAGCATCCTACGAGGCAAGGTCATATGGTATTAGCTCAGCGATGCCGGCTTTTCAAGCAAGAAAGCTTTGTCCTGCTGCAACCTTTCTCCCAGGTGACCATACATATTATGCTGCGATGAGTTACAAAGTTATGCAGATATTCAATAGATACACTCCGCTTGTTGAACCCATTTCTCTTGACGAAGCTTTCCTTGATGTTGGAGGCAGTCAACGACTGTACGGAACGCCTGTTGAAATTGCGAATGCGATAAGAAGTGATATCCGCAATGAACAAGGTTTAAGTTGCTCGGTAGGAATAGCTCCTAACAAGTTTATGGCGAAGCTAGCAACTGAAGAAGCTAAACCTTCCCCAAGCCCTACTGGTCCTATACCTGGAATAGGTGTGATGGTAATTCACCCTGATGGAGTAATTAGTTTTTTGGATAAACTGCTGGTAGGAGCACTTTGGGGAGTAGGGCCAGCAACAGTAAAAAAGCTAGCTCAATTGGGTATAACCACTGTCTCAGAATTACGAAAATTCCCTCTAAGTACTTTAAAAGGAACGTTAGGGAAAACCCAAGGTTCCCATTTGCATAGACTCTCCTTCGGTATAGACGAACGGAATGTTGAGCCCACGCAGGTCGCAAAATCAATCTCAAACGAAGAAACTTTTACTTCTGATTTGTTTGACTTAACTAAAATCCATTCAGAGATACATAGACTTTCTGACTCAGTGGGCAAGAGACTAAGGTCTTCCGAGAAGCTAGCTAGGACGTTGTCTCTCAAAGTGCGCCTCACTGATTTTTCAACTCTAGTTCGGTCAGTAACGCTTCCTAACCCAACAGATAGTGGAAAGGTAATAGCTAGGGAAACAATTACTTTGCTTGACACAGTCGATTTAGCGATTGGGGTTCGCTTACTTGGTATCGGCGCCTCAAATTTTGCTCAGAGCAGAGATGGGCTACAACTTTCATTTGATGAAATAGATACAAATGACAGAGAATGGCGCGAAACAGAGGATGCTATTGACTTCATCCGATCCAAATATGGTCCGGATTCGATTGGTCTAGTCAGTACATTGACCGAAAAGGGTTTAAATTCCAAAAAAAGAGGCATACAGCAATGGGGCCCAAATTCATCGTAAAAACTAGGCACTGATACGTTGTTGATTGCCAGTGTTTATGAGATGATATATATATGCCTCTATCCGATGATGAACAAAGAATACTTAGTCAAATTGAACAACAACTCCATGAGACTGACCCAGCCTTAGCGAAAGAAGTAGCCACGACTACCGTTTATACTCATTCAGCTAGGAATATTAAATGGTCAGTTCTCGGATTTATCATTGGTCTAGTAACAATTGTCCTAACTTTATCAATAAGTTTCTGGCTAGCATTCGTGGGATTTGTAATGATGCTTGCTGCAGCTTTATTGTTTGAGCAGAACCTCCGAAGATTGGGTCGGGCTGGAATGAATCAGCTATCAATGAGTGTTCGCTCAGGAAACTTAAGAAACTCTCTTACCGATAGGCAAGGGAAACTGAAGGGTAGATTCCGACGAGACGACCCTCTGCAATAGTGAACAAAATGTATTGGGAGCCCCTTCCTAATGGGTTCTGAAAGTCTTCGTAAATGAATGCACGTGTATTACTAACGTTGATTACAACTGTGTTGAAAAGGCCGTCGTTATGGCCAATAGCATTAAAGCAAGTATGGCGAATTCGAAGATCTAATTGGTATTCCAAACCTCCTTTTTTGCCTGTACCTGAGAGATCGTACATTGAATTTAGGATCCATACAGCATACGGATCAAGCGATGACCTGACTGATTTAAATAAGGATGTCATCACCTACCTAGAATGGTGCCGTACTTGGCCATCAAGAAAGTGAATATGCATTGCGAGCCGGCAGAACTGTTTATCAATTGAACAACTGGAAAATTGAGACCAAATATACTGAAACGGCTTTAGCGCATGAGGCCAACTTAAAGGATTGGGAAACGCCTACTATTTGGGTTATTGAGCCAGAAGATACATGCCTTGTGTTAGGGAAGAGCGAAAGAGAGAAGCCATACCTAAATTTTGAATATGTTAGGGAAAATAATCTCAATTTAACTACCAGACAAAGTGGGGGAGGGGCAGTGCTTGTTGATCCACAAGACATACTCTGGGTTGATGTATTTGTTCCGAAGAATTCTCGACTTTGGGAAAGTGATATTGCGAAAGCATCAATTGGGATAGGTAATGCTTGGAATCGAGCACTCAAGGAAGTCAAGGTATCGTCTAGCGTTTATAAGGGGAAATTCTTGCGCTCAACTCTGTCCGATCTAGTTTGCTTCGCTGGAAAGGGGCCAGGTGAGATATTTAGAGAAGACAAAAAAATACTCGGTATTTCACAAAGGCGGTCTAAGTTCGGGACAAGATTCCAGTGCGCTCTCGTAATTGAATGGAATCCCGACCACTTAATAGGTGCCTTCAATACAGTTTCTATACCTAATTTCGAAGAGGAAATTACTGCTGCAGGTATCGCTTCCGGCTGCGAAAAGAACAAGGTTTTGGAGGCCTTTATCAAGTCATTGACTAGTTTTTCCGATAACTAGCCCATTTGGTGAAGTACTAATAGAACATGAAGTGGTAATGAATCACTGTTTTTTGCTTTTTTAGTTCAAAAGTGTTGATAAGTGGAGCGTAGTGGGCTATTGTGGAGAGAACGGGAGAGAAAGGGTGTTTACACCCAAAGCAGACTTGAGTATTTGTTAACTAAATCCTCATGTGCTGAGAACCAGGGAATGCGATGTTTACAGGTGAGCACGATCGATTACTTGATGAAAAGGGCAGAATAGTTCTGCCATCTAACTTTCGTCGGCATCTAAAAGATGCCGCTTTTATAGCGAAATCATTACAAGCCCCATGTTTAATGGTCTACTCAGCTGACGAAATTGAAAAGGTTGCCGAGCGTCTGATCGAACAAGTGCAAACAAAGAAAGTTACAGCAGATGCTCAAAGGCGATGGGCCGCGAGTATTTCGGAAGTTAGAACCGACACTCAAGGCCGAATACCCATACCCGCGAAACTCCGAAATGAAATAGGCCTCAAAAGGGAAGCTGTAGTAATCGGTGTGATCAATCGACTTGAGATATGGATTCCAAATGAATGGAACCGAATAGAAGGTGAGTCAGAAAAAGAACTCTATGAAAGCGTATGGCTATGAGATCTAAACCAGTAAATAATTCAAAGAAAGAAGGTAAAAGGTTGTAATGGAAAATTAGTTCTATCGCTTCTGGGCAGTCTTTCGGGTGATGAGATACGAGCCTCTACTCCGCCCGCTTGCTATCTAGTTCGATCGGGGAGAAATCCCGACGTACGCCCATTGTCCGAGAGACTGCCGATAAGCGAAGAAACGACAGCTATGAATTTATCCAAGCAAACAAGATCAACCACCAACGGGTCTCCCCTGGATCCGGCGACCGGTTCTTCCGGTCGCCGGATCACCCGTTTTCCTTCAGTTCCCTATTCGCATATTCCTGTAATGAGCAACAGCGTTATAGAACTCTTCTCTACGATTCCGTCTGGAACAGTCCTTGATGCAACCATTGGAGGCGGTGGACATAGCAGTAGAATCCTCAAATCAAGAAGTGACTTAAATCTAATTGGATTAGATCAAGACCCTGAAGCTATAAAAGCTGCTGAAATTCGACTAAAAGAATTCGGTGATAGGGTCATTTTGGTAAACGAGCGATTTGATAATCTGCATACAATAGTAAATCAGACCGCCAATCAAGGCCTTTCTGGTGTCCTATTCGATCTAGGCGTTTCCTCTTATCAACTAGACAACCCCGCCCGTGGCTTCTCCTATAGGGAAAGCGGCCCACTTGATATGAGGATGAATACAAATTCAAAGGTCACTGCCTACACACTCGTTAACGAAATACCCAAAGAGGAACTTGCTAAAGTCTTAAGAGACTATGGTGATGAAAGATTTTCAAGAAGGATCGCTGATGCAATCTTTGCAGCTCGTCCAATCAAGACTACAAAAGAGCTGTCAAGTGTCATATCAGATGCCATGCCAGCTCAATCAAGAAGGTCTCCTGGCCACCCTGCGAGGCGCTCATTCCAAGCTTTACGAATAGCAGTTAATTCCGAGCTAGAAATACTAGAGACGTCAATAAAGCAGGCAATAGACAACCTTAAACTAGGGGGCCGGGGAGCAATACTTTCGTACCACTCAGGTGAAGACAAGATTGTTAAAAGAACCTTACGAGAATTTGCAGGCTTAAATACAATTAACTCAAAATACAGGCCTGAAATTCAAAAAAGCCCAGTTATAGAGCTACTTGCGAAAAAAGCTGAAAAGCCTTCCGAAAGCGAAACCCTAGCTAACCCAAGGTCCTCTTCAGCCTTACTCCGCGTATTCGAAAAGGTCGGTGAGTGATGTCAGTCTTCTCACTACTTGATAAATCTCAAATTGAGGATAGTAAACCAAAATTATCTTTAGTTAGCAGCTCAAAATCATGGATTCAGTCTGTCGGTCTTATTCTTGTAGTATTAATTTCTCTTGGATTCTTTAGCAGAATGCTTCTAAGCGCCATGATTGTTCAGCGACAAAGCAAGATTGATAATTTCTCAGATTCAATTTCGGAACTCGATTCAACAAACCGTTCACTGATGTTTGATATTGCGCAACTTGAGTCTACAAACAGGATTATGAGGATTGCCTTGGCAGAACCAGATGAGCAATTTGAGGGTGTCATGGGGCTGGGAATGATTGTGCCAGAAATAACTACGTATCTGGACCCCTTATCAAGTGCCAACCTTAAAGGTTGGCAGGGAACACTAATTGCATCTTTGGAGCTTGAGTAATGAAGAAAAAAGTCGTCTACTCAGAGGATAAGAGGCGCCACTTTCTTTTAGTTGTCTTAGGATTTTGCGCAGTCTTCATCAGTTGGCGACTTATAGATTTATCAATCCTCAATAATACAAAATATGTTCAAAAAGGAGTTAATCAGAGAGTTATAGAGCGCGAAATCAAAGGAGAGCGTGGATCTATTCTTGATAGAAATGGTTATGAACTAGCTATATCATTTCCTCAGCCATATATTTTTATTGACCCTCAACTCACAGAAAATGGCGTAGAAAAATCCCAGATTCTAGCTGATTATCTTGATCTTCCAGGAGTTGATGAAAGTCAAGAGGCAAAGACGATCCTCACGAAATTTAATTCACCAACTCGATTCGAATATATTATCAGGCAAGCAACTCTTGAATCAGCCGAAGAGATCATTGAACTTAACCTTGAAGGGGTATACGTTGACTATGAGCCTCGGCGCTTCCATATTTCAGGTAATCAACTTGCCCGAGGTGTACTCGGGAGTGTAACGGTTGACAATATTGGCAGCTCAGGTCTTGAATTACAATATGAGGATCAATTAAGAGGAACTATAGGAATTCAAAGAGTAGAGCTGAGCGCTGATGGAAGCACAATTCCTACCGAAGCTGAAACCATCCGAGAAGCTGTTCATGGCTCTGACCTTATTCTAACTATTGATCGAGCTCTGCAATCTCAAGTAGAGCTAGAACTTTCAAAAACCATTCGAAAAGCCCAAGCAAAGGGCGGGACCGTCATAATTCAAAAGCCGTCAACAGGAGAAATACTTGCCATGGCGTCAATGGTTTCTAGTGAGACCGGCGAAATCCTTTCGACATCGCATAATCAGGCAGCAACACTAAGTTACGAACCTGCATCGGTTCTCAAAGCCATGACTTTCGCTGCTGTGATTAACGAGGGACTAGGCATCGGAAGCACGCGAAGAGAGATTCCAGACACAGTGATCTTGGAATGGGAAAACTATGAAGGTGAAACTGAAACAGAGATGTGGCGTGACGAATTTGAATACGGAATAGAGGAGATGGCAATAGAGGATATACTCACGCATTCCTCAAATACGGGAACAATTGTTTGGGCACAAGACTTGGGTCAAAAAAATCTCTACTCATATTTGAGAAAATTTGGTTTCGGGCAAAGTTCGGGTCTGGAGTTCCCCTACGAATCACAGGGGATTCTTCATGAGTTAAGTCTGTGGGACCCCTCAAATCTAAACACAATTGCTCTCGGGCATGGTATATCGGTAACGCCAATTCAATTGGTTAGCGCATATTCAGCAATAGCCAATGACGGGATATATGTGGGGCCCAAACTAGTCAGTCATATTGTAGATCCAGAAGGAAATATGAAGGCGCTTCATGGATCTCCACCTCGTGAAGTTCTAACAGCTTCAACAGCTCACCAAGTAGCTGATCTCCTAACTTCGGTTGTTGATAATGGAACAGGAGAAAAAGCTTCCGTAAACGGATATAAAATCGCAGCCAAGACAGGGACATCTTGGAAACACTTTTCTCAGGAAAATAGTTATGAACTTCCTAATGGGCAATTTGACCCTTATTTAGATAAGAATGGACAAAGGCACTACACGGCAACAGTTACTGGTTTCTTCCCAGCGCAGAAGCCCGAATTGTCCATGATCGTTATAATTGACGACCCTGCACCTATCGAGGAGCAGTTCTACGCGAGCCATGTGGCTGCTCCGTTGTTTGGGGAAATAGCAGGTTGGTCTTTACGTCATTATCAAATCTCTCCATTTAAAGAAGTTCAACTAAGCGAAAGCAATCAGCAGGCTTCAACTGAACCGACTGGGGAATTAACACTCAGAACAGACGAGGAGTCTCGATGAAACTGAGTGAATTAATTGGTTCTGATAATAACTCAGTTATAGAACTAAGTGAAGATACAAAAGACCTCCAAGTTCTTGGGTTGAGTTACGATTCTCGAACCACAACTACTGGAGATATGTTCTTCTGCTTGAAAGGTGAATCACATGATGGCCATGATTTCGCAGCAAGTGCAGTTAAAAAAGGAGCGAGAATCCTAGTAGTGGACAGAGAACTGGACCTTGACACTCCACAGATTGTCGTCGATGATACCCGAGCGACAATGGGCGATTATGCAGAAACATTCTATCACTCACCATCAAATGAATTAATTACGGTAGGGGTAACAGGAACAAATGGTAAGACAACGACAATTAATTTACTCTCGGAAATAGCAAAAGCAGCTGGAGAGAAGCCAGAAACAATAGGAACGTTAACGGGGAGCTTGACTACTCCAGAAGCTCCCGATCTCCAAAGAAAAATAAGAGAACTCGTGGGACAAGGAACATCTTTCCTAGCTATGGAGGTGAGCTCTCACGCCCTGTCACAAAACAGAATTTCGAATATGCTTTTTGATATCACGATTTTTACTAACCTTAGTCTTGATCACCTTGACTATCACGGGAGCATGGAAAGCTATTACAGGGCTAAATCAAAACTCTTTACGGCTAATCATTCAAAACTAGCGATTTTAAATAATCAGAATTCATATGGACGAAGGCTGTCAAGAGAAATTCCAATTCCAAAATTAGATTTTTCGCTCGAAGATATAGAGATTCTAGATCAGGGCCTTAAAAACTCTTCTTGGCTTTGGGAAGGAGAAATTATTGACCTTAATCTCGCTGGAAAATTTAATATCGAAAATGCCTTGGGGGCAGCAATCGCTGCTAACGCATTAGGATTTAGTAAACAAGCCATTAAAACTGGCTTATCTAAAATCAATGGAATACCGGGAAGGTTTGAAAGCATTGCAAAAAAAGATAACCAGCCTGATGTAATCGTTGATTACTCGCACACTCCAGATGGACTTCAAAAAGTCTTAACAACCATAAAAGAACTTTCAAATGAAGCCATTGTCCACGTTCTATTTGGGTGTGGTGGGGATCGAGATAAATCTAAAAGGTCTGAAATGGGTCGAATCTCCGAAGAGTATTCCTCTCATATATATTTAACATCGGACAACCCCCGATCTGAAAACCGAATGAATATTATTAATGATATTTTGGCAGGTATCAAGGATAAAAGCAGTGTTTACGTCAATCCAGATAGGCGAGAAGCTATCTATCAAGCCATTAAATCTGCAAATGCGCAAGATGTAGTTCTCATAGCGGGTAAAGGTTGTGAAGCCTATCAAGAAGTAGAGGGAACATTTTCTTCTTTTCAGGACATCGAAGTCGCCAAAGAAGCATTGGAGGCAAGAGGATAATGATTCGCCTTCTTTTAGCGGTTTCAATTTCTACGGCGATCTCCCTTTTGGGAACCAAATATTTAATCAAATGGCTTTCTTTAAAGGGGATAGGTCAGCCGATTAGAGAAGATGGCCCAGGAGGTCATCAAACAAAAGCAGGGACCCCCACTATGGGAGGCTTAGCCGTTGTATTGGGTGCTTTCATTGCCTACATAATTTCGGATCTTTACAATGGAATTTACACCCGATCTGGGCTCTTCGTCATGCTTGCTATTCTCGGAGCAGGTTTCGTTGGATTTCTTGATGACTGGATAAAAGTACGAAACGCTCGAAACCTTGGTTTAAACAAGAAAATGAAAATCGCAGGATTACTTATAGTGGCGTTCGGATTCGCAATCCTCATGGTTTCGTTTACAGAAGTACATACAGAGCTATCCTTTACCCGCTGGGATTCTATTTCATTAGATTTAGGGCCAATAGGTTGGGTCTTTTGGGCGGCGTTCATAATTCTAGCGATGAGCAATGCTGTAAATCTTACTGACGGTTTAGATGGGCTTGCTGCAGGGTCATCCACACTGTGCTTCAGCGCATTTACAGTAATTTCCTTTTGGGCATTCCGTCACCCAAACATATATGAACTTGATCACGCCTTGGACTTAGCTGTAGTTGCTGTCTCAATGCTTGGAGCTTGTGTCGGTTTTCTTTGGTGGAATGCCGCACCTGCAAAAATTTTCATGGGAGATACTGGCTCCTTGGCTATAGGGACCGGTCTAGCATGCTTGGGGTTAGCAACTAATACGCAACTATTACTTCCAATAATAACTGGCATATTCGTGCTTGAGACGATCTCCGTTGTGATCCAAATTGTAGGTTATCGCTGGATGAAACAAAGACGGATTTTTAGGATGGCTCCTTTCCATCATCACTTTGAACTAAAAGGATGGCCCGAAACAACAGTAATAGTGAGATTTTGGATTATCAGCGGTTTCTTCGTTGCGATAGCTTTAGGAATTTTCTATGCAGACTTCGTTGAGATATCTGACTTTAGGGAAGCGTTGACTCCATGAGCGATAACATATTTCGAACAGGCTCAGTTCTTGGGGTTTATGGGCTAGGAAAGACTGGAAAGTCTGTTGCGGATTTTCTAAATAAGAAAAGTTACGCTCTGCGCCTTTTCGATGATTCGCCAACAGAAGATACAAAAAGTTTTGCAAGCTCCTTAGGCTTAAAAATATTTTCTTGCAGGGACAATGACGATTGTCAAACGCACCTAGAGGACTTGGATGTTATCATTCCGGCACCTGGTTTGCCTGATACACATGTAGCTCTTCAATATGCTCAACTGGAGAGCTTACCTATTCATGGTGAGTTTGACTTAGCATCTCAATACGATGAGCGCTCGTGCATTGCTGTCACTGGTACGAATGGAAAGACAACGGTAACGATGATGATCGACCAGATGCTAAATTTGAGCGGAATTAAAACTAAAGCTGTAGGCAATACAGCCATTCCGCTAATCGAAGCAATTCAAGACTCTTCCACAGCAAAGTTTGTTGTTGAAGCTTCATCGTTCAGGCTAGGGCAATCACAGAAATTCTCTCCAGATATCGGAGTATGGCTGAACTTTTCGCCTGATCATCTAGATGTGCACTCTGGTATCGGAAGCTATGAGAGTGCAAAAGCTCGAATATGGAAAAATATTTCTGAAACTCAGATGGCTCTTGCAAATGCAGATGACCCTGTTGTACTGAGTTACAAGCCACTCAAAGGAAAATTTCGAACTTTTGGACTCAGAACCGGAGACAGCACATTATCAAATGGCTACTTGACCGTAGAGAATGAAAAGTTGATCAAAGCAGATGAACTTTCACGCAATGCTCCTCATGACGTATCTAATGCACTCGCAGCAGCCACCGCTGCAATTCATTCCGGAGCTGATCTCGGAGCAATTAAGGAAACTTTAAGGACCTTTAAACATCTTCCGCACAGGATTGAACTCGTAGCTGAACATCACGGCGTTCGTTGGTACAACGATAGCAAATCAACCTCTCCTCATTCTGTGATAGCTGCTGTCGAAAACTTTAACAAGTTAGTGTTGATAATGGGAGGGCGCAATAAAGGCCTAGACCTCAAAATAATCGAAAAGGTTTTGGATCGAGTAGAGCATTTAATCGTCACAGGGGAGGCAGCAAAGGAGTTGACAGAAATATTCAGTCACAAAGTGAATGTATCGCCTGTATTCTCTATGCAAGAAGCAATTGAAAAAGCTTATGAGCTGAGTAGCGAGTGTGGTGTAGTGCTGTTGTCGCCAGGTTGCACATCATTTGATTGGTATGGCAACTATGAGGAAAGAGGAACGGATTTTAAAAAGCGCGTGATGGAAATCATCAAGGAGAATCATGTCAATCATTGATGGCGCTAGCCAGAATTCGATTACGCGAAGTGTTAGGAATGCTTTGTTTGCGACTATGAAACCAGCAGCAAAAGGAAGCAAAGCGACCAGACCAACATGGACACAACTTCAAGTAAAGCTGATAACAATCATCATCGTCCTCAACCTATTTGGAATAGCGATGATATTGTCGGCTGGTTCTGTCGTAGCGAGTCAAGAAGGTATAGGGGAATTCTCATACGCGATTAAACAAACCCTCTGGTTCCTGATCGGTTTAACGGTTCTATATTTCTTTGCAAAATTTGATTACAGGAATTTGAAAGCCCTAGCACAACCGCTTTTGTATCTGACCTATTTCATGATGTTTCTGCTGTATACCCCTCTCGGAGTTGAAGGAGGTGGAGCAACTCGTTGGCTATCCTTATTTGGAATCACTATCCAGCCATCGGAAATCCTCAAACTCGGGACTGTTCTCTTTACAGCAAAGATCGTCTCTGATTACCAAAACGATCTCCGAAACCCAAATTTGTATGTCAAACCAGGAATCGCAACTATTCCTGCGATAATGATGCTGCTTACGCAACCAGATTACGGAACAATGTGTCTGGTGCTGTTTTTATTAGGCACAATTCTCTATCTAGGCGGAATGCCTCTTGATAAATTCTTTAAGTTCGGAATTATACTTACGCCACTTCTTATGCTTGGTGCTATTGCCGCACCATATAGAAGGAAAAGGCTACTAGCTGTTATAAATCCAGAAGGAGATGCACTTAATTCTGGTTGGCAAACACTGCAATCCCTAACTGGAATCAGTAATGGAGGTTTACTAGGGGTTGGACCGGGCTCGAGCAAATCTAAATGGTGGACTCCTGAGACACATACTGATTTCATCTTTACTGTCATAGCTGAAGAAATGGGATTGTTTGGCTCTTTAGTAGTTCTGTTTTTGTTTGGCGCAATTGTTACTTTCGGGGTGCAAATTGCAAAAAATTCAAATGATAAGTTTGGATATTTAACAGCAATGGGAATCACAAGTTGGTTTGCCGTTCAAGCAATAGTCAATATTGGAGTCACAATAGGGCAATTGCCTAATACAGGTTTACCATTGCCCTTTATTTCCTATGGAGGAAGTTCACTTCTTATTGGAATGGCAGCTACTGGGATAATGCTTAATATTGCTTATCAGAGTAAAAAATGACAGGGATTTTTGCGGTCGTTGCCGGTGGAGGAACGGCTGGCCATCTTCATCCAGGAATAGCAGTTGCACGAGCGCTAATTGACTTAGGAAAGCAAAGAGAATCAATTCATTTCCTTTCTAGTGATAGAGCAATAGATAGTAAATTGATCACCGCAGCAAATTTTGATTTTACTCAATTGCAAGGGGAAGGAATTCAGCGAAACAGCGCCTTTTCTGTTCTGAAAACCTTAGGACTTCTGTTTAAGTCAACTATCTCAGCATGTGTCTTCATAACTCGTTTCAAACCAAAAGTGATTCTTTCATTGGGTGGTTATGCGTCTCTTCCGGGGTCAATTGCGGGGTTAATAACCCGGACGCCGGTTGTACTTCATGAGCAAAATGTGACCCCAGGAAGAGCGAATAAACTAATAAGTAAATGGGCCAAGAAATCAGCAGTCTCATATTCGGAAACCGAACTACCAAGAAGTGTGCTGACCGGCAATCCGGTTCGCAAGGAGATAGCCTCTCTGCAAACCTATGAGAGGCAGATGCACCGTGAGGGACTGGGAATTCCTGATGGAAATAAGATGGTGCTAGTAACTGGTGGTTCTCTTGGGTCCCTAAAAATAAATACTTCGATAATCGCAGCATTAGACATTTTGGACTTAGATGTTGACCTCACTATTTATCATGTGGTCGGTAGAAGAGATTGGGAAGAAATAGAATTACCTGCAGGTCATGAAAAAATAGATTACAGAGCAGTTGAGTATGAAGACCGAATGCCAATGGTTCTGAATTCAGCAGATCTAGTGATATCGCGCTCCGGTGGTTCAATAACTGCTGAAATAAGTGTTGTGGGTGTCCCTTCAATACTCGTACCGTTACCTAGCGCGCCGGGAGACCATCAAACCAAAAATGCTGAATCTCTAGTTCGGGAACAGGTGGCGATACTACTTCCTGACGGTGAATGTTCCGGTGAAAGAATAGCTGAAGAAATTACAAGTATTATCTCAGGAAACAAGAAGTTGCATGGAGTTTCGGGCAACAGTTCTGGAACTCGAAATAAAAGAGCCGCAGAAACTATAGCTACGTTAATGATTGAGGAATCAAAATGAATAGGGGACAGATTAGTGAGATGGTTAACCTTGACATGCCTCAGAAGATCCATATTGTAGGAATAGGTGGCGCAGGGATGCGCTCTATAGCAAACGTACTTGCTGATATGGGGCACAGTGTCTCTGGAAGCGATCTCAAGTATTCCCCTGGCCTTGACCAGCTTCGAGGGAAGGGTATTGATGTCCAAATAGGACACGCAGAATCGAATTTAGGAGATTCAGTTCTTTTAACTAAATCGACAGCCATACCAGACAATAACCCTGAAGTTGTTTACGCAAAACAAAGAGGGACTCCTGTGTTAAGTCGAGCACAAATAATGTCGGCAATAACATCTAAAAAAAGATCGATCGTAGTCTCAGGAACCCACGGGAAAACTACTACCTCATCTATCCTTTCTGTGATCTTGGCAGCTTCAGGAGCTCAGCCCTCATTCCTCATTGGCGGCGACCTAAATGAGATAGGCTGTGGAGCGCTATGGAATACAGCTTCAGAACTATTCGTTGTCGAGGGCGACGAGTCTGATGGCTCCTTTCTGGAGCTAGAGTCTGACATTTCAATAATTACAAGCATTGAGTCGGATCACTTGTCCTTCTACAAGAGTGACAAGAGCCTTAAAGCCGCATTTCAAGCATTTGCAGATGGAACTAAGGAGATGGTGTATCTGTTTGGCGATACGCCTGAAACAGAGTATTTGAAGAATCTCTCCAATGTAAGAATGTACGGTGAAGGGGATAAGAACGATTATAAGCTCAAGAAATATAGCGGAACTAGATTTCTATCTACATTTGAAGTAGTCCATGAAGGGAAAAGCTTGGGTTCTTTCAAGTTAGCTAGCCCGGGACTCCACAATGCGCTGAACGCGACTGCTGCGATCTCGATAGCAGTTGACCTAGGGTTTGATATAGAGAGAATTCGAGATGGTATATCTCAATTTGCAGGGGTAGCGAGACGATTTCAATATAGAGGTGAGAAAGATGGGGTTTCGTTTGTTGACGACTATGCACATCTTCCAACTGAAATAGAAGCAGCAATACAAGCAGCAAAAGAAGGCAATTGGAACAGAATCGTTGCCGTCTTCCAACCTCATCGATATACCAGAACAAATGATTTGGCTAAAGAATTTGCTGAGAGTTTTGATGCAGCAGATGAAGTCATCGTTACTGGTATTTATCCAGCAGGAGAAAAAGCAATACCGGGAGTTACTGGCAAGTTGGTTGCTGATGCAGTTGCTGGTAGAAAAATAGATTCAATTATTCGTTATTGCGAACATCGAGAGGAATTGATATTCCTGTTAGATGATTTACTGGAAGAGGGAGATCTTTGCCTCACGTTGGGAGCAGGGGACCTTACAAATGTCCCAAGCCAAATATTAGGGTCGTAGTCAATGAGAGATGAATGGAAACAAATCTCAAATGAACTGAACCACCTCCTGAGAAGAGAAGCGGTTTCCTGTGACTTTAGAATTGGCTTGCACACAACCTACAGAACGGTCGGGACATGCTCGCTTTTCCTTAATGCCATGGATGATGTGGAACTTAAGGATGCAATTAATTTCTGCCAAAATAATGATATTGAGATTGCAGTAATAGGCAATGGCTCAAATCTTCTAATCGCAGATAAAGGTTTCCAAGGATTAATCATAAAATTAGGTGATGATTTTGAGAATGTAAGTTTTGATCGAGACAGGGTACATGTCGGTGCTGCTTCTAAATTACCGGTAATAGCAAGAATGACATCATCCAAAGGTCTTACTGGTTTTGAATGGGCAGTGGGGGTTCCAGGAACTATCGGCGGAGCGATCAGGATGAATGCTGGAGGTCATGGTTCTGACATGAGCTCAAATATTGAATCAGTTGATTTGATTGAGGTATCTACTGGTACCACTAAAAAACTACTATTGGACGACCTTTTATTCGGATACAGGAGATCAGCAATAACTCAAGATCATTTAGTCACCCAGGCAGTATTGAAACTCAATGAGGGAGATTCAGAGGAGTCTCTAGGGGTGATTAAAGATATTGTTCGCTGGCGCCTTGAGAATCAACCAGGGGGTCAAAACGCAGGCTCTGTATTCACTAACCCGAAAGAGAACTCAGCGGGAAGATTAATTGATAATTCTGGTTGTAAAGGTCTGAGAGTTGGCACTGCCGAAGTTTCAAATAAACATGCCAATTTCATTCAAGTTGATTCCGGAGGTAAAGCACAAGATGTGATTGACTTAATGGAGCTAGTTAAAGAGCGGGTGTTGTCAAAGCACGGGATTATTCTAGAAGCAGAGACACAGATGATTGGATTCAGTTAATGGTTGATATGGATCCTAGAATTCAAGAACGACGAATTGAAATAATTCGAGCTAAAGGTAAGAGAAGGCTGAGGATTCTTTTGATGTTCGTATTAGTGGTCCTTCTAGCGATAGCTGGTTTCTTCATATCGAAAAGCTCACTTTTAGATGTTGATGAGATTGTTGTGTCTGGGGCGAAGGGGGACCTAATGGAACTAATAATTATCCAAGCAAATATACCTAACTCTAAACCTCTACTTGAGATTAATACTATTGCGATTTCAAATCGCATCCAACAAATCCCGATTATAAAAGATGTAAGAGTTGCCCGTTCTTTCGGAGGAAAAGTCACTATAGCAGTAACTCTCAGAGATCCCGTTGTCGCCCTTCAAAACCTTGGGGAATGGTTTCTTATAGATTTTGATGGCCGAGTCTTAGAACAGGTAAATGAGTTACCGTCGGACATCGCATACCCAATCGTCGAAGGGAATTTTGAGGACCTCCGAACTGGGGAATGGCTCCCTGAACAGGCATTATTTGCTATACAGTTAGCAGCAAGTCTCCCCCCAATTCTTTTGGCAGATGTCTCTTTCGTGTTACCTGGCGCGGAGATAGAGTTAGTGCTTTTTGGGCAAGGAAAAGTATTATTTGGTGGTAACCAAAGAATTGAAGAAAAGATTCTTGCCGCGTCAACGATCCTCGAACAGGCTGACCTTGTTGATCTAATACACGTAGATGTAAGAACTCCAGACAAACCTGTGTTGTGTCGTTCACTGGAATGCTCATACGATTCATATTAATGCTCCGCCAAATTGCGAAAATTAAATTGCAGTTTTGGGAGCTACTCTAGAACAAGCTCATTAATACTAAAAAAACTCAAGGAGTGCATAATGGAAAGTCCTCATAACTATCTCGCTGTTATAAAGGTTGTCGGAGTCGGTGGCGGTGGCGTGAACGCTGTCAACAGAATGATTGATGCTGGGTTACGAGGAGTTGAATTTTTAGCTATTAACACTGACGCTCAAGCACTCTTACTTTCAGATGCTGAAGTCAAGATTGATATTGGTAGAGAATTGACTCGTGGTCTTGGCGCAGGCTCTGACCCAGAGATCGGCCGACAAGCAGCCGAAGACCACAGACCAGAAATTGAAGAGGCACTATCAGGCGCCGATATGGTATTTATCACTGCAGGAGAGGGTGGAGGAACAGGGACCGGCGCAGCCCCGATAGTTGCTGATATCGCGAAAGGATTAGGCGCTCTCACAATTGGCGTAGTCACAAGGCCTTTCGGATTTGAAGGACGAAGGCGTGCAGTACAAGCTGACCAAGGCATTACCCGCTTAAGAGAAAAAGTTGATACCCAAATAGTGATTCCTAATGACAGACTGCTTTCTGTCGCCGATGATCAGACAACTGTGGTTGATGCATTTGCAAAAGCAGATGAAGTTCTACTAGATGGGGTTAGAGGAATAACTGAACTAATTACTACTCCAGGTCTTATAAATACTGATTTTGCTGATGTGAAGATGATTATGAACGATGCTGGGTCCGCACTCATGGGAACTGGGGAAGGCAATGGTGAGCAACGAGCAACAAGCGCTGCACGGAAAGCCGTTTCAAGTCCACTGCTCGAGTCACCTATTGATGGAGCGAGGGGAATTCTGTTGTCCATTACTGGTTCAAGTAACCTAACGCTAAATGAAGTCAATGAGGCTGCAGAATTAGTCTTAGGAGTTGCGCACCCAGATGCAAATATAATCTTTGGAACAGTAGTCGATGAATCAATGGGAGACTCCGTGCGAGTTACTGTCATCGCCGCTGGCTTCGACAGATGGGATAGTGCATCAAGACCTCAAAAAACTGTTTTAGGAGGCGACATCCCAAATGTCTTCGGAGATGAAGAAGATATTGCTGACGAAGTTCATGGGGACCTCGACGTACCAGACTTTTTGCAAGACTCCTAGTTTCTAATAAACTGTGCAGATTAAAGCTACTTGGTCTAAAGAGTTAAAATGTGGGCTTAAAGCTAATGTGTTAGCTACTGACATCTCCAATAAAGATTTATCAATAGCACAACCAGTTGAGCGCCTTCATGCAAACCAAAGAGAACTTATAGCGACTCCTTGGTGCTACCTGAAGCAGGTCCATGGAGCAAATGTAATTAGAGTTCAGACACCGGGTCAATACCAAGGAAAGCAGGGTGACGGAATGGTCTCAACAGGATGTGGAATTCCAATGTCAATTCAGGTAGCAGACTGTGCACCTGTTGCTTTGATTTCTGAAACAGAAGTTTTAGGTATAGTTCATGCTGGCTGGCGAGGTTTACTATCCGGGGTTATAGACAATGCTTGCGCTGAAATGATAAATCTCGGGGGGCACCCTACGACTGCTGTCGTTGGCCCATGTATTAGCCCTGAACATTACGAATTCGGCGTCGATGACCTTAAACTTTTGGAACGCCAATTTGGTTCAGAAGTGAGATCTAGAACCAAACATGGCGAACCATCCTTAGATATCCCAAAAACAGTGCAAGTCGCTCTCACAAGGAACGATGTGCATGATATTTTCGTTATGGACCAATGCACAGCTACTTCAGATAAGCATTGGTCTTATAGGGTTGGCAAAGACAAAAAGAGGCAAGCAATGATCGCATGGCTGGAAGAGACTGTATGAGTCCAGAAGTTCGCAAAGAATGGGTTCAAGAAAGCTATGAACGAATAAGTAATTTGATACTAGCTAAAGCACAAAGTGAAGTCAGACTTATAGGTGTAACAAAAGGCTTGGGGGTCGAAGCAATAAACGTAGCTAAAGACTTAGGAATAAAAGATTTTGGGGAAAATTATGCTCAAGAACTTTTAGAGAAAGAATCACTCGCTTCAGAGGATATTAATTGGCATTTCATTGGGCAATTACAGTCAAACAAAATTAGGAAAGTTTCTCATTTAGTCTCTGCTTGGCACTCTGTCACTTCAATTAAGATTGCAAAGGAGATACATAAGCGAAACGAGGGTGCTTCAATATTGTTGCAAGTATCGATAAAAGGGCCTTCAAATAGGAAAGGCTTTAAGATCGAAGAGATACCAAATGCGGTTAACGAACTCCGCAACGAAGGCGTAAATCTTTCCGGTTTGATGACGATGGGAGTGCCTGAGAATAAAGAAGAAACACGTGAATCGTTTGTTAAGCTCCGTCAACTAGCGGATGCTTTAGAATTACAAGAATGCTCTATGGGGATGAGTGGCGATTTCGAAATCGCTCTGGAGAGCGGGGCTACGATGATCCGCATCGGGTCAGCAATATTTGGCAATAAAAGAGTTGATTGATGAATCCAGCAATATGGTGTTACATTAAAATGAAGTTTGGAGAAGCGAATGACAACATTTTTCAAAAAAGCTATGCTTTATTTAGGTCTAGGGTCAGACGAAGACTTTCTTGGTATGGATCCTGTAAGGCAGCGAGAACAAACTGATGAAGGTGCTGTGACCGTGCAGCCTACAAGCGGTGTAAATGTGAAAGCGATACCTAACTCACAAACTACAAACATTGGGAGAGAAGCGGTCAAAGTAAAGAAAGTGGCTCCCCCTAAAGTTGTAAAACCTCATGTCGTGACCCCGATTCGTTTTGCAGAAGTCAAAGAAATCTCTGAAGCGGCTCGAAGGGGTCAGCCTGTAATAGTAAACCTACAACAAGCAGATCATGAAGTGGCAGTGAGGATAATTGACTTTTGTTCAGGTTTGAAAATGGGCATAGATGGCTCATTTGAAAAAGCTGGCTCAGACGTGTTCTTACTTACCCCAAAAGATGTAGAAGTTTCTGACGATGAGAAGCGAAGATTAGCAGCAAATACAAATCGCTTAGTTTGACGGAAATCCCTGTAGGGACCTTACGGGAATAGTAACATTTAGTTATGGCTGCTACTGACTCAAAAACGTACCCGATAACCCCTGAATCCCTAAAGGCACTTAAGTTCAATAGTGTCAAAAGAGGAGGTTACGACCCCAATGAGGTTGATCTTTTCTTGCATCAACTTATTGCAATTTTGAATGAATCTCCAAATGATATTTTCGGATTATCATCAACAAAACCCGAAGACCCTGAAAGTGCGGCTCAGCGTCTTTTGTCTGCCGCTCAACGGACTGCAGACCAGATAATCAGAGACGCTAAAGAGCAAACCTCACAACTCCTAGCCTCAGCAGAGGCCCAAGTTGACAATGTAAAGAGGATAGTTGCTGAAGAAGCTAGGCAAATGGCCGAAAAGGCTGAAGCTGAACTGCGGCAATCTTTGTACCAACTTGCTGAGGATAAGAGAAAACTCCAAGATGATTGTGCCGAATTAAGTGGTCAACTCCAGGCTGGAAAAGATCAGCTTTTGTCTACTATTGATGAAATCAAATCAATGATTGAAGATGACGGTCTGCTACTACCAGGTACTCAACTACCCCTTGAAGCTGTTAAGGACCCAGTGCATCAATCAGTAGAAACCTATATGCTTTCAGATAACGAAGAGATTCAGAATGAACTTGAAATAGATGAGAGTCAATCTCTTCAGTTAAGCCAATCCGATTTGGTTTCTGTCGATGAATTGATGGACTCTCCACCTGAATTAACACTCATCCGAAACAAAGAATCAAACGAGGATTGGTTGGATAAAGCTGTACTCAAAACTGAAAAGGATCTGTCTGATTCTGAAGTAGCGGATCTCTGGGACTCTGACGCCCCGACCGAGTTGATTCAAGCAATCGTATCCGAGGAAATTAACTCGGGAGACCGTTTTTTTGAAGCGCTAGAGGATGAAGAAAAATCAAGTTCACTTGGAAAAGTTGACGATGAAACAAATCAGGCTATGGATGATTTCTTCAAAGATGAAGAAATCTAGCAATCAATCAACTGCAATCTGAATACTTACTTCTTCCCCATCAATTGACCCCGTGTCTGTCATGTGATCTTCATTATCTTGATTGAAGGTAAGTGATTTTCCCAAGACCTGCTCGCAAATATAGTCACTGAAGCTTTCCAATGCAGTAGCCGTTTCAGATGAAGCATTGATATTAACATGGATTCTGTCGGTGAGTACTAGGCCCATGCTCTTCCTTGCTTCCTGAATCGCTCGGATAGAGTCTCTAGCCTTACCCTCATTAACAAGCTCGTTTGTGATTTCTGTATCGAGAACTACGATTGCTTTATTTCCAGGCAAAGAAGCTGCCGTCGTGCCCTCATTCGCTGCCAAAGAGAGGTCAAATTCGGTTGGTTCAAGGACGTAATCGTTGATAAGGATCTTCTCACCTTCCAAAATCTCCCAATTGCCAGTTTTTGCAGACTGAAATACGCTTTGTACATCATTTCCTAATCGTGGGCCAAGAGTTTTTCCATCAGGTTTCAGTACGAAAGTTCCATGGGCTTGTAAGTCGCTGGTAAAAGCTATTGACTTGACATTAACTTCGTCTTTAATAATTAATTCGAAATCTGAAAGGGCGTCAGAGTCTATGCCAGCAATCGTAATCTTTTGCAGCGGGAGGCGAACTCGTAAAGAGGCATCTTCACGCAGCCTAAGAGTGGTTGATACGATATCTCGTATCAGGTCCATGGATTCGACTAGATCAGTATCACTTGTGAATTTTGTTAAAGAGGGCCAATCAGACTCATGAACAGAAGACTGTCCGGTTAGTCCTTTGAAAATCTCCTCAGTGACCATAGGCAAGAAAGGGGCTGAAAGTCTGCAAAGATTCTCCAGAACCGTAAATAGAGTGTCGTAAGCGTCTTGTTTGTCACCGTCATCTTTTGGTTTCGAGGGTGACCAAAACCTGTCACGGCTTCTTCTTATATACCAGTTATTCAAAGCATCAATGAACCCTTTTATCTCAGCAGTTGCTCCAGGGAGGTCATAAGAGTCCATAGATGAGGTTACGTTGCCAATAAGCTCATTTGTCTTAGCTAGAATATATCTATCAAGAGTATTCGTGGGTGAAGTAATTGGCTTAGCAGTATATTCATCAATATTCGCATAGAGAGTAAAGAAACTATATGCGCTCCATATTGGGTTAATTATCTGCCGGACCACTTCATCAATAGATTGATCACTAATACGTGAATCACCACCTCGAACTATTGAAGATGACATGAAGTACCATCGGAGTGCGTCAGAACCTTGAGCTTCAAAAATTTCTGTAGGTTCTGTGTAATTGCGAAGCTTTTTAGAAAGTTTCGTTCCATCTTCAGCGAGTAAAATACCATGGCAAATCACGTTCCGAAAAGCCGGCTTATCAAATAGAGCTCCAGCTAGTACATGAAGAGTGTAAAACCAACCACGGGTTTGGTTTATGTATTCCACGATGAAATCTGCTGGGAAGTGCTCTTCAAACCAGTCTTTATTCTCAAATGGGTAATGGACCTGGGCAAAAGGCATTGATCCTGATTCGAACCAGCAATCAAGAACCTCAGGCACTCTGCGCATCGTAGAGGACCCGGAAGGGTCATCAGGGTTTGGCCTAGTCAAGTCATCAATGAACGGACGATGAAGATTTGAAGGCCTAACACCAAAATCCTTCTCTAATTCATCAAGGCTTCCGTAGACATCAATTCTTGGAAAATCTGGGTTGTCGCTTTTCCAAACAGGAATAGGTGAACCCCAAAAGCGGTTCCGGCTGATAGACCAGTCGCGTGCTCCCTCAAGCCATTTCCCGAAACGTCCCTCTTTTACATTGTCAGGAATCCAATTAATTTCCTGGTTTAGCTCAACTAAGCGGTCTTTAATGTCTGTGACCTTTACATACCAAGAAGGCACAGCTCGGTAAATTATCGGTGTGTCTGTTCTCCAGCAATGAGGGTAATTATGCTCATAGCTGTCATGGCGAACTACACGTCCCAGTTCCTTTAGATGCTTTATTATCAGCGGGTTAGCATCAAAAACATTCATGCCAGCCCAATCAGAAACTTCTTCCGTGAAAGAACCTTCATCATTTACCGGAACGACTGTAGGGATTCCATTTTCGTCAGCTATTCTTTGGTCGTCTTCGCCAAAGCCTGGAGCAATATGGACAACGCCTGTGCCTTCATCCATTTCTATAAAATCTCCACTAATAATTCTGAAAGCACTACTTTGTAATTCAGAAAAGTAGTTAAACAAGGGTAGATATCGTCGCCCTAGAATTTTATCTCCTTTGAAAATCTCTAGAACTTCATAATCGTTAAAAATCTCCGAATAGGACTCTATTGTTTCTTCACCCAGAATATATTTCCGTCCAGAAGCTTCAATAAGCGCGTAATCTTTATCAGGTGATATTGCAAGCGCCAGGTTACTTGGAAGCGTCCAAGGGGTTGTTGTCCAAGCAAGTATTGTGGCGAAGGATTCACTCCCGTCATCTGATAACAAATCAAACGCAACTGTTATTGCTGGGTCTTGTCGAGGTCTTGTCGCATCATCAAGCCTTATTTCAAAATTTGATAAAGGTGTCTCAGCTCCCCAAGAATATGGGATTACCCTTTGCGACTCGTAGATCAGCCCTTGATCCCAAAGTCGCTTAAACGCCCACATAACTGATTCCATATAGTCAAGATCCATCGTTTTGTAGTCATTCTGAAAATCAACCCATCTTGCTTGTCTGGTGACTACCTTTTCCCATTCGTCTGTGTATTTAAGTACAGATTCCTCGCAGTATGCGTTAAATTTCTCTATTCCATAATCGGTGATTGCCACTCGGCCAGATACCTGCAGTTGCTTTTCGCTTTCCATTTCAGCCGGAAGCCCATGACAGTCCCAACCGAATCTTCGTTCAACTCTTTTTCCACGCATTGTTTGATATCGAGGTATGACATCTTTGACATACCCAGTAAGAAGATGGCCATGGTGGGGCAATCCATTTGCAAATGGGGGGCCATCGTAGAAGACGTATTCTTCTTCCTCAGGCCTTAAAGAAACTGATTGTGCAAATGTATTTGAAATTCTCCACTGCTCCAAGACTCTTTTCTCAATCTCAGGAAGATTAGGTTTTGATTGAACTTCAGGGTAGGGAGTCAGTTTCTCTTCGCCGCTCATTGTGCTTTCCAATTGTTGTCCGGTTGTATAGTACTGCTTAAATTAATTAGCGAGTTGCATAAAGAGTGAAAAGTAAAAAAAGAAAAACCTATACAAAATAAGCATTTACTAGCTATCACCGAATTTCTTAAAACTTCCCGATAGAATCCGCCCCTAAAGGTTATTGTTCATTGTTTAGATTTTAGAAAGAAATTACTAAATGGCTCCAGCAAAGAAAGCAACAGCAAAGAAAGCAACAGCAAAGAAAGCAACAGCAAAGAAAGCAACAGCAAAGAAAGCAACAGCAAAGAAAGCAACA
>MDTB01130488.1_pt1 | contig 69776 bp, 75 predicted proteins | sample 811161 | NCBI WGS metagenome assembly MDTB01 (sample SAMN05326650, study PRJNA326480) | marine metagenome | isolation source: seawater | place: Mediterranean Sea | collected 2009
ATTCATGAAATTATTGGTAAAAAGAAAGAGTTAAAAAACAATTATTGCTGGCTAACTTTTGATGACGGTTATATTGATCATTATGAAAATGTAATTCCGATATTGGAGGATAATAAACTTAAAGCATCTTTTTTTCCTCCAGTTAAATCAGCTTTGCAAAATACAATTTTAGATGTAAACAAAATTCATTTAATTTTAGCAAAAAACAATAATTATGAAATGCTTTTTGATGAAGTAAAAAAAATGTTTTATGAAATAGAGACTAAGAACAAAAAAGAAATTTTTGAAAATCTTTTAAAAAGTATTAAAACGACCAGTAGATACGATGATGCTAAAGTAATTTTGCTAAAAAGGCTTCTTCAAAGAGATTTACCAAAACAAATAAGAGAAAAAATATGTAACTTATTATTTAAAAAATATGTAACTAAAGATATTAAATCTTTATCTAAAAAATTTTATATGAACTTAACTCAAATCAAAAAAATATTTAAATTAGGTCATGAAATAGGTATTCATGGTTATGAACACTATTGGTACGGACGATTAACAAAAAAGAATCAAAGAAGTGAGATTTTAAAATCTTTTGTTTTTTGGAAAGAAAATGGAATGTTAAAAGATAAATTTTCTTTTTGTTATCCATATGGTGACTACAACAAAGATACTATGGATATTCTTAAAGAAATTAAATGTTCGATAGGGCTTACAACTAAAGCTATGGCGGTCAGTTCAAAAAATTATAGACCGCTTGAACTTCCCCGATTAGACACCAACGATTTTCCTAAATCCTCCTAAAAATTATATCGATTATCATTAAATTTGGTGGGCGTGATAAGAATTGAACTTATGACCTCTTCGATGTCAACGAAGCGTTCTACCACTGAACTACACGCCCTTACTTTAATTATTTATTATAATTAAATATTATCAATATATTTGAAAATAATTTTTTTTGGAAAAAATATTAATGCATTTATTTTCAAAAAGTTGATAAAATTAAATTTTTTAAAACATCTCAAAAAAAGTTTTACTTTTGATTTATCTAATTCTTTAATCAAGTTACAATAGTTATATTTATTAAGAATTGAGGATAAATCGTATTTTTTAAATTTATTTTTAATGTTTTTTTTTTCAACCCAATTGCAAAATTGTTGTGCTTGAAGAACCATTTTAGTTTTTTGTAATTGTTTTTGATGTATCCTATAATTGGCTAATGGTTTATTTAAACCAATAAAATTATTTTTAAGAGAAAAATTTAAAATATAATCATAGTCTGAGAGAAGATCATATTTATAATCGAATAATCTGTTTTTATTCATATAACTTTTTCTAATTACGACAGTTAAAAAGCCAATTTGATAATTTTTTACTATTTTATGTGTTACTTTTCCTGAGGGTAGTTCATTCTTGTAAGCAATTTTTACTTTGTTCTTATTATAAAACTTATAAAAATTACTATAAACCAATCCAACTTTTTTATTTTGAAACTTGGGGATTTGTAAAGCTAATTTATTTTTTTCCCAAAAATCATCTACATCTAAAAAAGCAATAAATTTACCTCTAGCTTTTTTTATCGCTAAATTTCTAGCATGGTATAAAACAGTTTTTTTTTTAGCGTAAAAATATCTAATTCTTTTATCCTTAAAACTTTTTAAAATATCAGCTGAGTTATCTGTAGACCTATTGTCCCAAAAAATTAATTCCCAATTTTTATACGATTGATTAACTATACTTTTTAAAGAGTCTTCTAAATATTCCTCACCATTTAAACAATTCATGATAATACTAACTGATGGTTTTCTAATCATTGATAACTTTTGATTGTTTTTTTCAAACCGTCTTTTAATTTTACTCTTGGATACCAATTTAATTCATTTTTTGCTTTTTTAATATTTGCAAAGAGTCTCATATTAGTATTTTTTTTGTATTTTAAACCTCCGAAAATTGGTTTCCCTTCCCCAATTATTTTTTTTACAGATATAATAAGCTTTTTTATTTGTGTTGGTTTTCCACTACCAATATTTAGAATTTCACCATTTAATTTTTTTGATAACAAAATCTTAAATATAGCTTTTATCACATCGTCTATATAACAAAAATCACAAAACTGTTTCCCGGGAGTTGTTAAAAAAATTTTATTTTTTTTACAACTATTAATCAAAAAAGGTAAAATTCTATTATCATCTTGCTTGGGACCATATACTTGGAATAATCTACAAATAGTTACAGGAAAATTTTTTTTTACGTTTAAATTTAATAAGAAGTTTGTACATGACAATTTGGCAATAGAGTAAGGGGTTTTGGGAAAACATTTAATATCTTCTTTAAGCGGTGACCTCGCTTTTCCATACTCAGCTGAGCTTCCTATTTGAACAAATTTTTTCACATTTTGAATTTCTATTATTTTAAGTAAATTTTTCAAACCCTCAAAGTGAGTTTGAATTAATTTATTTCCCTTAATGCCAAAATCCGGATGTGATCCATAACCTCCTGCATTGATAATGTATTCAAATTTACTTTTTATTTTTTTTTTAAATTAGTATAGTTAGAAATATCTGTCTTAATATATTTTACGCCTTTATGAAGCCTTCTTTCTTTAGGTTTTCTTAGTGAAATACTTGTTATTTTAAAATTTCTTTTCTTTGCTTCCTTAATAATATGAAATCCTAAAAATCCTGTTCCTCCAACAATTAACAGTTCTTTCATTTTATCCATGGAGCTTTGTTATCTAAAATAAGTTGTTCAAGATAATCTTTATCTAATTTATGATCCATACATTGCCAGAAACCTTCATGCTTAAAAGCTTTTAGCTCTTTGGCTTTAGTTACTTGCTCTAAAGGTTCTTTTTCCAGAACAGTTTCATCTCCAGCTAAAAACTTAAAAAAACTTGAATTAATTACAAAAAATCCACCATTAATCCAACTTTCTCCAAGTTGCTTCTTCTCTTTAAATTTGACTACATTCGTTCCCTCTAAACTAAGTGACCCAAACCTTGCAGGAGGTCTAACAGCTGAAATTGTAACCATTTTTTTATGATTTTTATGAAAAGAAATTAAATCATTTATATTTATATCTGAAATACCGTCACCATAAGTAAGTAAAAAAGTTTCATTCATTAAATGTTTTTCTATTCTTTTCAATCTTCCGCCTGTTAAAGTATCAGAACCAGTGTCTATAAAATTGATTTTCCAGTTACTTTTAAAATCTTTAAAATAATTTTTGATCACTTCACCTTTGTATCCTAAGGCAATATAAAATTCTTTATGTCCATAATCTGAATAAATATTCATGATGTGCTCAATGATTGGTTTGCCCCCGATAGGAACCATAGGTTTTGGAATAGTATCAGTATATTCAGATAAACGAGTACCGAAGCCTCCAGCAAGTATAACCACTTTCATTTTTTAGAATATATTTTAGGTTGTGGGAACGGAACAATAAATTTTCCACCCTGTTTTAAGAAAGAATTTTCTTGTTTCATAATTTCTTTAATAATATTCCAAGATAAAATTAGCAAATAATCAACTTTTTTTCTATTTATGTCATTCGGACTCAAAATTTTTATATTAGTTCCTGGAGAGTATTTTTTCTGTTTTAGTTTACTTTTATCGAATATATGATCAATGATATTTTTATCAATTTTACTATATTGAAGAAGGGCAAGTCCTTTTCCAGAAGCACCATATGCTGATATCTTTTTTCCAGATTTTTTCAATTTAAAAATAAAATTAAATAAACTTTTTCTATGATCATTTATTTTAAGTTTAAATTTTTCAATATTTTCAGTTTTAAATAAACCATACTTTTTCTCTAAGTATAGAAAATGTTTTACTTTTTTAGTTGGTTTTAATAAATCATTATTTGATATATAGTATCTAAACGATCCGCCTTGGGAATCAATATGTTCAACATCAAATAAATTTAAATTATTTCTTTTTGCAAGATCAATTAATGATTTTAAGGAGTGGAACCCAATATGCTCATGAAAAATATTATCATATTGATTGTCTTTAATTATATTTAACAAGCTTGGGGCTTCTACAATAAAAATACCTTTTTTGTTTATTATTTTTTTTACACCTTGAAATAAATCATTCGGATTTTTAACATGGGCCAGAACATTTCTTGCAAAAATAAAATCAAATTTTCCAAATTTTTTTATTATAAATCTTGACTGTTCTTTTGTAAAATAATTAGTAATTCTATGAATGTTTTTATCTTGGTTTTTTTTTTGATAAATTTTTGGCTGGATCTATACCAACAATTGTACATCCTAACTTTTTATAAAGCGCTTTTAAAAAGCTGCCATCATTACATGCAATTTCAAATACTTTTGATAATTTGTTAATTTTAAATATTTTTAGCTTTTTAATAATTTCTTTGATGATATTAAGATTGGAACTTGATACTCCTGTTTCCCATAAATAATGTCTGAATAACTTATTCGGGTTAATAAATTGAGAAATTTGCACGTGTTTACATTTGATACAATAACAAAGTTTTATCTTGTGTTTTTTAGATTTAAATCTAACTTTATTTAATAACTCACCAACTAATGCAATTCTACCAAGATCAATAATCGTCTTCAACTTTCCTTGACAAATTCGACAGTATCTTAAAATCATTTTATTTATTGGATTTATTCATGTAAAAATCAATATGATCATAAGTCATTTTTTTTACATCATGATTTTGATAAAAATTTACATACCAATCTGTTGTTAATTTAATTGTCTCATCTAAAGAAAGAATTGGTTTCCATTTAAGTTCTTTTTTTGCTTTATCAATATTCAAACTTAAAAGCTTAGACTCGTGAAAACTTTTATTTTTTTTAACTCTGATAGATTTTTTGTATCCTAAATTATCAAATATTTTTTTTGTTATAAATGAAACATTTTTACAATTTTTTTTTTCTGGACCAAAATTCCAACTTGGTAAATTAGTCTTAACTAAATTTTTATTTAGAATTTTATGTGCGAGTAGCAAATAACCTGATAGAGGTTCTAATACGTGTTGCCATGGGCGAGTCGAATCAGGATTTCTTAAAACTAAATTTTTTTTTTTTTTAACTGCTCTTATTATATCTGGTACAATTCTATTTGCTTTAAAATCTCCGCCACCTATAACATTACCTGCTCTTGCTGATACCATACTTATATGAGATTTTGATTTAAAATAACTATTATAGTATGAAAAAAATATGTTTTCTGCGCTTGCCTTTGAAGATGAATAATTATCAATGCCGCCTAAAATATCTGTTTCTTTAAAACTGTTCTTTTTATCAAGATTTAAATAACATTTATCTGATGTTATAAAAACTAGTCCTTTTGATTGCGATAATCTAAATGTTTCTAAAATATTTACACTGCCCATTATGTTTGACTTAAAAGTCGTAATAGGATCTTGATAGCTTAATGAGACGATTGATTGTGCAGCTAAATGTATAATTAGGTCAGGTTTTTCTTTTTTAACAACATATTTTAATTTTTTAAAATCTGAAATATCTAATATATATTGTTTAATGTTTTTTTTGATTTCTAATTTTTGAAACAACACAGAGTTTTTTTCTGGCTTCAAAGCAACACCAACGACTTTTGCACCTAAATTATTTAACCAAAAGGCAAGCCAAGATCCTTTAAACCCTGTTGTTCCAGTAACTAGAACCTTTAGATTTTTAAAATCTGAAAATTTTTTACTATAATTCACTATTTTAATTAGGTGGGTATTCCCTTTTACCGATAATTAAGTCAACAATGGTCAACAACCAAATTTGATGAACATTTTCAACAAAATTATAAGCTTTACTATCTACCCATAAGTTGAGGTCACCTGATTTAGAAACCGGGCTATCTTCTTCATGTCCTGTTAAAGTTAAAATAAATTTAAACTTTTTATTTTTAGCAGCTTTACACCCATTTATTATATTTTTAGATTTTCCGCTTGATGAAATGATAATTAACATATCTCCCTCATCTCCATAAAATTCTATTGCCTTTTCGACCCAGTGTTCGTATCCATAATCATTGGCAAAACAAGTAATTAGATCAGGCTCATTGCAGTTAATACATCTTACTCTTGCATTTTTTGTAATATCAACGCTAAAATGACTAGAAATTGCTGAGCTTCCACCGTTCCCGAAGATTAATAACTTTTTACCTGATTTACTTATCTTTAGAATTTCATTCTTTATTTGTATCAATTTTTTTAATATCTCATCATCAGGTTCAACTAATGCGGATAAATCTTGTAAATAATTTTTTAAAAATTTTTGATCAGACATATTTATGTTTTGACTAAATAATTTATAATATTTTTTTTATTTAATCTATAAAAATATTTTTCCCTTATTTTGGATTTAATAAATTTTTTATATAAATATTTTTTTTGAAATAATGATTTATTAATTTTATAAATTCATCTTTGTTACTTACAGTATGAGACTTTAAATTATGTTTAATTAGTGGGTCTATAGACTTTTCATTTGGTAAAGCTAAATAAATCGGTACGTTTCCATTTAATACAGATTGAATTGAAGCGCCGGACCCTCTATACAAAACAAAGTCTGTATCACCTAAATCTTTCCTTAAAGGCTTTGAGTAAGAAAAAGAGAAGTTTTTAGGAAATTTTATATTTTTTTTAATTTTAAAATATGGATTTGGTCTAAAAATAAATTTTATGTTCTTTGATTTTTTAGCTGCTTCAATTGAAAAGTTTAAAAGAATATTAGTCTCCGACTTATAACCTTCAGGTAATATTAAGCATCTTAATTTGAGTCGTTTTTTTTTTTTAATTTTGATTTCAGGATGTCTCAAATTTCCAATTAGCCGTTTTTTAATTTTCTTATTAAACTTTGAAGAACTTAATTCTCTCATAAAAGTTTTATTAGTAAAAAAGACTTCATCAGGAATAAAGGAAGACCTTATTTTTCTTTTAACAGAAAAATTTATAGGTGTTACAGGTGCGTGCTGGTATCCAAAACATTTTAAATGTTTGCTATATTTTCTTGATTCATAAAAAATCATTCTCTCATAGCCAAAACCTTCGTAAGGGCAAATTACTTTTTTGGGATTAATTATCTTAATTATATCAGCATATTGTAATCTAATTCTTAAATTAAACCTTGTTTGTTTATCAAATAACGAGATCATAGATTTAATTATAAAACTTTTAGATAATTGACTATTAGGTTTTAACATCAAAATTATTAACGAAATAAGCTGTTTAATTGCTAGAAATAATAATTTTATTTCTAATCTTAAGTCCAGGTGTCTGGGTAAAACAAAAACATTATTAATTTTTTTTGTTTTTAGAATATTATTTAGATCATTAGAATGAAACTTGGTATGATTAATTAAGATTTTAAAACAAAATTTATTACTCTTATCAATTATATTTTGGAGGTTGCCAAAATAAAAGTCTTTTTTTTGGGTTAAATCTCCCACCTTTATAAGATTTGAAACTATAATGATTGAAAAAGATTTATTTATTTTACGAATTTTACTTAACCCTCTTAGCCTAAATAAACTTCCCAATGATATAATAAAAGAATAAAAAATCTTTGCTAATGCCACAAAATTTTTTTGTGTTAATTTTTCAATAAACTCTGGATGATTTTTGATGCAATGCAAAAAGCTTATTGAATGCCTCACATAATCAGAATCTTTTCTCGATAAAATTCTATCGCTTTGAGAACAATATTTATTAAAATTCTTGCTAATCAAAATATAAATTTAAAATTTTAATTCTGAGAGACTTCTTGCTAATTGTAAATCGCTAAAGTTATTTATGTCAAAATTTTCGTTTTTTGAAATTAAAACCCCAATCGTATTATTTAAATCAAATGTTTTTTTTTGTAAATTTGGTGAGTTATTATTGATTAAATTTAAAAAAAATTTTGTTCTAGTGATTTTTAATGCTGCTGATCCCACAAATGCTTTTGGCCAATCTTGTGTTCGCTCTAGATCAGAATATTTATAATTTTTGTACTTAAATAAATTAAACTCCAACTTCTTTTTTTTAGGATAAACATATAAATAAGGATGCTCCTCGCTTGCAGTATATGAAAGGATTGAATTTATTTTTTTATTTTTTTTTAAAACATTAATTAATTTTATTGCTTTAGTTATTGAATTTAATCTTAAAAATGGATTAGTAACAGGAAGCACCATTAAAAAATCTGGAATTATCAGTTTATTTTTTTTCAAATAGCGCAAATATTCTAGGATTACTGAGATTGTTGAAGCTTTTGAGGTTGCATATTTTTCTTTTCTTAAAAAAGGTACGATTGCTCCATTCTTTTTTGCTACGTGCGCAATCTTTTGCGAATTCGTAGAAACAACTATTTTGATTTTTGGAATTTTTTTACAAGTTTGAATTTTTTTTTCTAGGAGAGAAATTCCATTTATCTTTTGAAGATTTTTATTCTTAACTCTTTTCGAACCCGATCGAGCTGGAATAAAGATTTCAAGGCTCATTTAATTTAATAAAATATCTTTAATTGTTAAAAAATTTTTTCTCTTAATTTCAACAAGTTTCCTATGAGTAGCTTCTCTACCTCCAATTTCAAAAGAACTTGATGATGTCAAAGTGCCTAAACCTTTTACCTCTTCATAAATCTCATGTTCTGCATATTCAGATGGCAAGTTAGTTTTAAAAACAGGTTCTAAATTTCCGTTTTCATTTTTTTTCCAAATATTATGACTATTGTTTCTTATAATAGGAACTATTGAGTCGTAATCACTTGAAAAATTATTTATTAAATTTTTAAAGAAATTTTTCTCTCTATTTATATAAATTTCTTCGGCTACGAGAATGTGAGTAGGTTTATATTTTTTAACATTTCTTTTATATATCTTACTTAATATATACTCTGTTCCTAAAAAGTCTTTTTGTAAATCTTTATCTCTATTAATAACTTTTACTTTTGGATTTCTAATTAAGTGCTTAATTTTTTTATCGGAAGTACTAATAAATATTTTGCTTATTTCTTTTAATTTTATAAGCTCATTTAAAGTATCAAAAAGAATGTACTTTTTATTCAAAATAACTGGCCTCTCTACGGGAATAATTGCAATAATTTTTTTTGATTTAGTACTAAATTTTAATTTTTTTGTTAACATTTTTGATATAGTGCTAACTCTACCCTTGTTAGAATGATGTCCAACTCCATGAAAATGGATTACACTAGCTTTTGGTTCATATATTATTTTTGTCTTATTACCAATGATTAACGAAGACCAAATTCTATCCTCAATATGTTTTACAGTCTCATCAAATTGAATTTTTTTCCAAATTGACTTTCTAATCATACTATTAGCATTGTGAAAAAATGGATCTTTAATTTGAGTTTTTTTATCTAAACCAAATAAATAAGTTAGATCTCTAACGTCCTCAGCATCAGAAATGCTTGATGGTTCTTGTCTCCCATAGCAAGCTGCGACATCAAAATTTTTAAAATTCATTACCAACGACTTCAACCACTTGCTATTTTTTGGTATGCAGTGACCAGAAATCATAGCAATTAAATTTCCCGAACTTTTTCTAATACCTAAGTTTAAAGCACGTCCTGGAAAGAATTTTTTTGATTTATATTTTACAATTTTTAGTTTTGGAAAGTTTTTTTTAGCTATCTTAATCGTTCCATCTGAGCTATTATTATCAACTAAAATTACCTCAAAATTTTTATAGTTTTGATTATAAATTTCATTTAAACACTTAATAATCCATATTTTTTCATTTTTACTTCTTACAATTATAGAAACTCTTGGGGCAAACATTAGATAATTTTTTTTTGGAATAATGATGCTAATTCTCTCGATTTTTTTACTAGAATCTCAAACTCTTCGAATGTTATTGGTTGCAAAGGATCTACAGCAGCATTCCTTGGATCTGGATGAAATTCTATCATTAATCCATCGGCTCCAGCTGCAACTGAGGCTAAAGTAAGAGCTTCTACCCACTTATGCCAAAAGCATGCGTGACTAGGATCTGCTATTATTGGTAAACAACTGTTTTCTTGAACAGCTGGTATTGCTTCAATATCAAATAAAAATCTACTTGATGACCTGTGGGTATGAGGGACAGAAACGCCTCTTTCACATAATATAACTTTTTCATTTTTCTCAATTAAAGCATATTCTGCGGCACATAAAAGATCTCTTATTGATGATCCAAAATGTCTTTTTAAGATTATTGGTTTAAGAGTTTTTGCAACATTAGTAATTAAAGGAAAATTTTGCATGTTACGAGCGCCTATTTGAAATACATCAATTAAATCAATCATGGTCGAAATCTTCTCACTTTCCATAATTTCAGATACTATGATTAAATCAAAATTTTTTTTAATTTCTTCAATTATTCTTAACCCTTTATCTCCTAACTCAAAATATTTTTCTGACCTGTAAGGAAAAGTAAGTGGTTTATATATCCCGGCTCTTAAAAATTTTAAATTATTTTTTTCCATCAAATCACAACATTTGAATATCATGTCTTTGTTTTCTAAAGTATTAGGACCAGCAATTAATGGTATTTGATCTTCCCCGAAAGATAATCCGTTCTTAATCTTAATTACTTTTTTTTTATTCAGTGAGGATGCAAGAGGAAACTTGTGCTTTAAATCACTATCGCTAATATCTTTACCAGGGAATTTATTATCCATTATGCATTGCCTTTTTAATTTTAGATCTATTATTAATAGAGTTAACTAATTTAAAACCCTCTACAGCTTGCATTAAATTCATATCTAAACCATTAATTACTTTATATCTATATTTTTTTGCAATTTTCATTAATAAGGTAGTTTTTGGGTTGTAAATAGCATCAAAAATATATCCCTTTTTATTTTTTGATAAAAATTCTTCAGATTCTTTTATATTTTTTTTTAGGGGTTTCTTATTTTGTTTTTTAAAATTTTTAAAATTCTTGTTTCCAATTTTATAAAATCTAAAATTAGTCAATGGTGAGAACTCTATCAAATTATAAAATTTTTTTTTAACTTCAATCCAAGAATTAAAACCTACGCTTGTAGAGTTTAAAATAATATTTACATCATTTATCTTAATTAAATTTTTTTTATCTAAGATTATTATTTTATTTTTTTTTTGTTTTACTAGTTTTTTTGAAAAAAATTTGAGCTTTTTAAAATTTCTATTTAAAAGATAAATTTTTGATTTACTAAAATAATCACATGCTGCTTTAATAATTGCTTTACCAGCTCCTCCACATCCTAAAATAATTATGTTATTATTTTTTTTGGGTATATTGTTTGTTTTAAGAGTAAATAATGCTCCGTAGTAATCTGTATTATATCCAAACAAATTATTTTTGTTTTTTTTAATTGTATTAATTGACCCGATATCACGAGCCTTTTTATCAATTTTATCTAGATATTGCATAATTTTTTCTTTGTACGGAACTGTAACTGAGGATCCTAAAAAGTTTTGATTTTTTTTTAACTCCAAACATATTTTTTTTAAATTTTTTTCTCTGACATCAGCAGGATACATTTTAGTTTTTTGACCAAGTTTTTTGTAAGCACGATTCCAAAGTTTAGGTGATCGGGCTCCTTTTGATGGAGTGCTGCCTATTATTAAAGCAAATTTTTCATTAATATTTAAATGTATTTTATTTTCTATTAAATTTAAAAAGTTCATATTTAGTTACCTAGTTTAGATTTAATATTTTTGTTTTTATTAGCAACCCAGCTATTAATTTCTGAAGATCTGTATATCATGTTAATTAGCTTTAATGTATCAATTGTATCAATTGCCCTCAAAGGTATGTGTTTAGACTTATTTAACAAGAAGTTAGATATTTTTTTAAAAAATATGTGGTGTGACAATCCTATCCCGTTAGGAACTTTTTCTGAAAATTTTTTTGATATAATTTTATTCTTATTTCTTTCAGAACCATCATAATTTATAATTTGAATTTCATTACAACAAAGTCCTTTTAATCTTATAATTTTATCAATTTGAAAGATTTCAATTGTACATGAGTAATCTTTGGGTCTCAAAGCTGTTGTTAATGAGAAAGTTGATTTGGCTCCTGAGAAATTTATTAGACCGATATGAGTATCCTCTGCTTGCAACTTATTTGAAATATTGCTCATACTTCCTAATGCTTTTATTGGCTTGCCAAAAAAATGGCACAGCAGGTCAATATAATGAATTCCTTGCTGAGCGATAACTCCACCATCTGTTTTCCATTTTCCATGCCATCCACGATAATATTTTTGAGGCCTAGACCATAAAAGTTTCAATGAAGAGAAAACTATCTTATTATTTTTTTTGATTAAATTCTGCTTAATAAATTTAACAGCTTTATTTTCCCTATTTTGATAAATCACAAAAAAATGAAGTTTTTTTTTTTTTAGAAAATTTATTCAAGAAAATTAATTCAGAAACTTTAAGCACGGGAGGTTTTTCAACAACTACATGTTTATTATTTTTAAAGCAATCTAAAATATTTTGAAAATGTGAGCCTGAGTCTGTTGATATATAGCAGATATCAAAATTTTGTTTTAAAAAAATATTATAGCTATCAACTGTTTTGCATTTGAAAATTTTTGAATATTTCTTAGTTTTAGATTTGTTGATGTCAAAAACTGATGTTATTTCTACTTTTTCCTTTAACTCCTTTAAAAAAATATTCTTTACTCTATTTTCAATAACAGCACCCAAACCTAACAAGCCAAACTTTAATTTATTTCTTTTCATAATCCAAAAACCATTGATAAAATTTTAATAATCCTTTTTTTAAATTAGTTTTAAAACTGAATTTAAATAATCTTTTTTCAAATTTTATATTTGCCGCAGTATTAATTACATCTCCTTTTTGTTTTTTCGTGAATTTCATTTTAAATTGTTTTTTTGTTATTTGTTCGATCAAATTAATAAATTTCATCAAAGAAATACTTTTAGGATTTCCAATATTAAAGCAAGGATTTTGATTAAAATTTATTTTATTTAAATTATTTTTGATTTTTACAATATTGTCAATTACATCGTCTATATACGTAAAACTTCGTTTGTGTTTACCTTTATTAAAAACCTCAATTTTTTTATTATTTATAATATTTTTAAAAAATTTATAATAAGCCATATCAGGCCTGCCATAAGCTCCATAAACTGTAAAAAATCTTAATCCAACAGATTTAAGTTTAAAATTCTTAAAATATACGCGAGATAAGTATTCCATAGTTAATTTAGAAACAGCATATACTGATATAGGTGCATCTTTCGATATGTTGCTCTTGCTGCCTTTAGACTGATCTCCATACACCGAAGAACTACTTGCATAAAATATTGATTTTATTTTTTTTGAATTCTTAAATTGTTCCAGTAAGTTTATGAAAGATAGAATATTATCATTAATATAAGATTGCGGATTTACTAAAGAATATCTTACACCTGCTTGTCCTGCAAAATGAAAAATATAGTTTATATCTGCATGATTTTTAAATATTTTTTTAATAAAAGAATAATTTTTTAAATCGCCGAAGTAAAATTTAAAATTATTATAAGTTTTCAAAATTTTAACTCTTTTTAATTTAATTTTCGTATCGTAGTATTGGTTTAGATTGTCAATCCCGATAACTATATTAGAATTATTTTTAAGCAGTTTGACCCCCAAATGCATACCAATAAAACCGCCACAGCCAGTAATTAAATAAATTTTTTTTTTCTTGTTCACTTATTCGCTTTTTCTAATATTGCTAGATTCAAACACATAAACAAAAATTTACTTTCTTCATGAGTTATATGGGTTTCTTCTTTCTTTAACAAACTTAAGAAGTTTTTATATTTAAGAAATTTTTTTAAAAGCTGAGATGATTTTAAATATTTTTTTACTTTATTAAAATCTTTTTTTTTAAAAAAAGATTTAAACGGAGAATAAAATCCAGTTTTTTCATAATTATTAAGAATTTTTTTTGGAAAAATATTTTTCATGGAGTCTCGCAGCAAAGATTTAGGGCGACCGTTATACATAAAAAAATCTTTTTTAAGTCCATAAATATAATCAAACATTTGATTGGATAGAAATGGAGATCTAGACTCAATATTATAATGCATGGTAACTAAATCAGTTTGTGCTAGTTGAGTTGGGATGCTTTGATGATAAATATTTTGAAGCATATTGTTATAAAAAATATCTTTTGAGTAATTTTTTACATATATTTTTTTTGGTTTAAGTATATAATCTTTTATTACTTGTGTCCCCTCTGTAAAAAAATGTAATTTATACTTATTAATTTTGCTTAAAGAATTTTTAAAATCTTTGAGATTTTTATTTCTAATATATTGATTAATATTTTCTCTCCAAAACTCATGTTTTTTTTTATATTGAATACTTTTTTTTTTAAATGAATTTATGTGAGCTAAATAATTTATGTAATAGCCACAAAATAACTCATCTCCACCAATTCCAGTTAATACTACACGTCTATTATCTTTTTTAATTTGATTACATAGCAGTGCTAAACCCAATGAAGTTGGGGTAAATAAAATATTTAAACTACTGAAGATAATATCTTTTAATATTTTTAGTGACTGATTTTTTTTAGAACTTATATACTTTACTTTAAAATTATTAAATTTTTTAGAAATTTCGATCTTATCTTTTTCATCATATTTCGAATTTGTAGATATAAGGCTATAACCCGCAATTTTTGAAATTTTATTAGCTTTAGAAACGATGGTATTAGAGTCTAGTCCTCCACTTATTAAAACAGAATTATTAACATCAGATCTAACATTCTTTTTTATTACATCGTTAATAATTTTTTTTATATTAGCACATGCAGTTTTATAATTTATTTTTTTTTGTTTTACTCTAATCTTCCAAAATTTAACTTCTTTGATTGTTTTATAATTCGCTTTTAAAATTACATAAGAACCTGGTGTGACTTGACTCACATTAGAAAAAACTGTGCTATTATCTAAACCATAAGTTTTATCTGAAAAAGATAGTAAATTATTAATTTTCTCAAAGTTAAAATTAAATTTAGCATTAACAATTTTTTTCAGAGATAACACAGAATTACTAAAATAAAAGTTTCCTTTATTTATATAGTAATACAGTGGTTTCTCTCCCAGCCTGTCTCTGCTTATAACAAGTTTTTTGCTTTTTTTATTAAAATAAGCAAATGACCACATGCCCTCTAATTTTTTTAATGCTTTAACAGAGTACATATTAAGCATTTTTAATAGTACTTCCGTATCTGATTTTGTTTTAAAATTTATACCCTTTTGCCTTAATTCCTTTTTAAGCTCTAAATAATTATAAATCATTCCGTTGAAAGTTATAATTCCATATTCATCCTCAAAAGGCTGGTGAGATACATTTCTTTTATCAATAATAGAAAGTCTTGAGTGAATGAAAGTTAAATTGTTATTATCAAAGTTTATTTGAGATATATTAGAGTAATCAGGTCCTCTTACTGATAATGAGACTTTACAATCTATTAAATTCTTATTTTTCGGTGAATTTAACTTGCTGCCAAAATAACCTGCTATTCCACACATAATCTTTTATTGACCTTTTATTTTTTAAAATTAATTAATTTTTTTATACCGTCCTCAAGGCTAATAGAATCTTTTCTATAATAATTAATACTTTTTGGCTCTTTGTAAGTAAAAGGTGTGGTTTCATAATGACCCAGTTGAGGTTTATTTTTATAAAAATGTTTTAATTTTTTTAATTTTAATTGATTTGACAAATATCTCATCAAATAAGTTATTTTTGTAACTCTTTTGCCCAATATATTAACTATTTTGTTATTAAACTTTCTGTCTATTAAGTCGGCAGTAGCTTTAATTGCATCATTTATATGTATAAACCTTCGCTTTGCTTTTTTTGTTCCCCCATACTCTAAAATTCCTTTTTTTTTAAAATTATAAAGTATTTTTGAGATACCATTTCTTTTATCCGCTTCAACTCCATAAATAGATCCAAATCTCATTATGGTGTAATTTAGTTTATGCTGTTTGTTGTACTCGTCAATGTAAAGCTCTGAAGATTTTTTACTAGTTTTATAAAACCCTCCCTGACTACTTAAGACATAAATTGAACTAGCAAATAAATACTTTTTAATATTTGATTTTAAGCTTGCCTCTAAAGTATTTATTGTTCCTAAGATATTAATCTTTACAGTCTCTCTTGGTTTTTTTATTGATTCTTCAATATCTGAAATTCCAGCAAAATTATAGACAAAATCATTTCCTTTTACAGCCTTAATCACATCATGAAAATTGATAATATCACCTTTAATTTTTTTTAAATTTTTATGTTTTAAAGAACATTTTTTTTTATCAAAAATAGTAACGTGATGTTTTTTTTGAAGAAAAAAAATGGCTAAATTTTTTCCTAAAAAACCACTTCCACCGAAAATTATAATTCTCATATTTAATTTTTAAATTTTGAAAAAAGGTATCTTAAAACTATTCTATCATTTAAAGTTGGACTAGATCCTCTATGAGAGCCACCTTCATCAAAAATTATAGCACCACCAGCTTTTATAGAATAATCATATAAATCAGTGTCACTATTATTAATTATGAAATCCGATTTTTTTAAAAATTCCTCTACTAAAAAAAAATTTCCCCCAAAAAAATTAGATAAATATTCTTTATTTTTAATAACTAAATTTCTTAAATCAATTAAATTCCAATAAGGTTGATACCCAATTTTTTTTTCAAAAATACCTTTTCTTATTGCAAAACCAATTTTATGAGATCCTGGTATATAACTCATACAACCATTTTTTGAGCTTACATCAGTCAAATAAATAAAGATTTTTAAAAAAAATTTTTCATGATTTACAAAATTTTCTGGATTCAAATTTCCATGATAAGCTTGATCGGTATGCCACGGAATAATATTTTGTTTACTTTTTTTACTTACGTAAGCATCGATAAAATTTAAAAATACTTTTTTACTATCAAATGCAGCTTGTGCAAATCGTTTAAGATTTTTCTCTTTTTCAAATTTTAAAATTTTTAGACTATCTTTAAATCTTTTAAAATCTAGTTTGAGTAGTTTTAACATAAGTAAATAGTTATTTGTTGGCCAAAAACTATTTTTTGTGTTTTTCTCTGCTGAATAGTAACTTATTAATTTTTTAAAATTAATAATTTCACTTTCGGATAAAAGATTTTCTATTTTAATTATCCCATCCTCTTTAAACTTTTTATTTTGAAAATCGTTCAACATTTTTTTACTAAAGCTATATATTTCTGATCGTATTTATTTGAATTATATTTTATATCTAATCGTTTATAGAAAAGATTATATTGAATTAAATTAGCCTTTTTAAGAGATAACAAAGTTTTATATGTTGCATTTGATTGATAAGGAGAAAATGGTTCCCCGTGAAAACATACGTCATCAATTAAAATAATTCCACCTGATTTTATTAATCTAATAGAGTTTATAATATCAGAAATTACTGTTGGCGCTCCATGAAATCCATCTATCCAGATTAAATCGTACCTCTTATCTTCGAAAATAAGATTTAAAGAATTTTTTTCCTTAAAATTAATTTGTTTCGTCTTACCCAAATTCTTTGATCTATTTTCATTTATTTCTATTTTGTTAGAGTCATTATTACGATTATAAAGTCTTAAGAATTCTTCATCATTTTCAGGTAAATCTAATGTATCGATCTCTGCGTGTGGGAATAGTTTTTTTAATATTAAACAATTAAAACCATCATAAGTACCAATTTCTAAAATATCTTTCACATTATTTTTTAGACTTATTGCTGAAAATATCTTTAAATGCTCTGATGACATTTTGTATTTTCTTAGATCAATTTTTTTTAAAACATTTTCTAGTTTATTTTTACCTTCAAGATAATTCAGATTGTTTTTTGAAAAAATTTCAGTCTGTTCTTCTTGAATTTTTAAATTTTTTTTTCTTATCAAAGACTCTATATAATAAAAAATTTTAATAAATTTCATATATTACATTTTTAAAAGTTTTTCGAAATTATAAAAAGGGTTTTCTCCAAATAAAGTTTTTTCAAAAGAGAAATTTTTTTTAAATAAATCGAAATTTTTGATAATTTTATCTAAATCTTTAGTATTATTAACATAATTTTTAACTCGTTTTGATTTTAAGAAATTTGCTTTACTAAAATGATTGTAACGTTTCCATCTATCTAACAATATAATCGGCAACCTGAGGTTTAGAGCATCCTCAATAACTGTAGAAGAAAAACTAATAACAGCTTTAGAATTTTTCAATAATTTTTCAATTCTTGTATTGCTAAAATACAAATTTTTAAAATTACTTGATAGTTCACTATTTAAATAAATCACCCCAGGGTGAAGCTTTACAATAATTTTTAATTTATTTTTTTTTGAATAGTTGTTTAAGAATTTTAAATTATCAAAAAATTCATAAAAAGTTTCAATACCATAAAAGTGTGTATTAACAAAATCTCTATTTGTTACAGCATATAAATAATAATTTTTATTTTTTAGATCTCCATTTGAAAAAATTAAATTTCCTGTCTTTAATAAATTTTTTTTGTTTGTATGATGTTTAAGATAAGATAAAGCTAATCCTGATTGTGCACAATTTATCGCTCTTTTTTCTGATACTTCTTCCGCTATCGTATTATTATACATCTTGCTATAATAATTTTTTTGATGAGAAAGAGTTCCATGAGAAATTAAAAAACAGAGTATTTTTTCTTTTTTTGCATAATCAATTAAGTAGCTATTAATGCCTCTTGAGTTATTTAAGAAAAATTTATTAGGTTTTTTTATTTTAAATAAATTAAGATATTGATTCTTTTCGTTTATTAAACTCGCAAGTTCTTGAATTATATGTGTGCTTCTAAAATTCAATAATTTGACAATATTTTTATTACTTATTTTAAACTTCATAATTGGCATGTTAATATTGCTTTTGGTTAATTTCGTTTCTTTAAATTTGAGGAATTTTACAAATAACAATCTATAAAGAAATTTTTTCAGTAGGCTCAAATTATTATCCTCAGGGGTTAAAATTTTCAGCCTATTCAAAAAAAAGTTTTTTATTACAATTTTTTTAAAATTGTATCCCAAGTTATTTAAATAAATGTAATTATATTTTATTTTTTTTGGTAATATTATAGATAAATTATTTTGTGAAAATTCATTTTTTAACTTATCTACTAAAACTATATCAATCTTAGATTGAAATAATTCATTAACTATTCTTGATACAAAAAAATTCTTTTTTATATCTTTAAAACTATAACTATCCCAACCAGATAAATAGATTTTATCAATAATATTTTTTTTTTTTATTTTATCAATAATTTTTAAAACAAAAAAAATTGAATTAAAATATTTTCTCAATATACCAATATATCTTTTCTTTAATATATCATCATAAATAAAACTCTTTTCAATCTGAGGAATAATTTTTTGGAATATTTTTATTGAGTCCTTATGAATCTTATTATTTAATATTTCTAATAAATTAATATACTTAATATTATTTTTTTTATAATATAAAAGCGTTTCAAGATTTAATGGAATCATAACAAAATTTTCTTTTTTTATTGACATTTTTTTAATAAGATAATTATATTCCGAGACTCTCTGTGCGATTCCTAATGATATTCTTTTCATATTAGAGTTATGTAAACTTACAGATTAAAAACTATTTTTTAAAAATTTTTTTTTTCTTAAATATTTTCTTATATTAGTAGCTGAAATTTTTTGAATTTTTTTTGGTAAGTTTATTTTTTTTATTTTATATCCGACTTTTCTACCATAAAATATTTCTGATATGTTGGGTGCTAAAATTATTTTTAATCTTTTTTGAAATGGCGATAATTGTTTTGTTATTTCTTTTTTAATTTGAGTAAATGAAAAAGGATTATCTCCAATTCCATGGACATCTTTAACCATAACTATTACTTGTCCTTTTTTTTTTAAAATTTCAAAAAAAAGTAATTTATGTCCTATATGAAAAGGTTGAAATCTTCCAAGCATTTGACCTGTTTCTTTTTGATTGTTCCATTTATATTTTTTTATTAAATCAATAATTGGAATTTTCCAGACCTCACAATCTTTTGATGTAACTCTAAGATTAAACTTTTTTGGTTTTTTGAATATTCTATTAATATGCGGGTACCTGCTTTTAGCTATTGTGTCCATCCACACAGTATAATGAGGTTTAAAAATCTTGAATTGTTCTTCAATAGGACAAATAAAATCAGCAACTACAAATTTTTTTTTGGATTGATCTGCTAATTTTCTCATCCTCTTAACTTGTCTTAAAATACCTTCTCTTGAAAAATCCCAATCATTATATTTTCCACGAATCTTATCAGCATTAAACCAATCTGCTTTAAGACTTTTTACTACCTCTTTTGCGAGTGTAGTTTTTCCTGATCCTGGTAAGCCCATAATTAAAATTTTTTTCATTAAATTTATCTTTTATTTTTAATGTATGTTTTAAAAATCTTTTTTAAGAGTTTAACGCTATCAATTGGATTTTTGCCTATTGCTGTTTCTGCTGCTAAAACAAGACCAGAAGCACCAAGTTCTAGGGTACTGTATACATCGTTTATTTCACCTCTGTTTGGAAAATTATTTTCAATCATGCTTTCTAAAAAATTAGTAGCGACATAAATTTTTTTTTTTTGTTTTCTACCTAAATTTATAATTGTTCTTTGGGCTACTGGTATTTGTTCTACCGAAATATCTTTGGACAAATCTCCTCTATCAATTATAAAACTTTTACCTTTTTTAATAATTGAGTGTAAATTTTTTAAGGCTTTCTTTGTCTCTAATTTATAAATTTTATTTTCATTTTTTAATATTTTAGAAAATTTTTCTATATCTTTTGTGCTGTTGGTAAATGAAAGAGCATAATTATTAATATTATATTTTTTGGCTATTTTTATTGCCTCAAAATCTTTGCCAGTTAAAAATGGTAAATTTATATTTCTATTTACTATATGAACCCCTTTATTATTCTCAAGAAATCCAGAATTAATTACTTTAAATTTTATTTTTTTTTCATTTTTTTTTAATATTTGTATTTTTAATCCGACAAATCCTATGTCTAAAATATCATTCTTTTTTAAAAAACTAACTACATTATGAGGATAAAGGAATAACGATTTTTTCTCCAAATTATAATTATAAATTTTACCTTTTTTGAAATATTTTTTCTTAACTACTTTAGTTCTTATTTGAGCTCCTTCCGTATCAATACAAATTGGAACTTTACTAAAAGCACGAATTTTTTTTATTAACTTTGGAAGTTCTGTTGTTTTTAAATGAGATAAGTTCAATCTCAATAAAGAAATATTTGAATTAGAAAACTTAAGAAATTTTTTATTTAAGGAAGAAGGACCTAAAGTACAAAATATATCTAATTTTTTTTTCATCTAAATAATAAAGTCACACTTAATATATAAATTATTTTTTTAAAATAATAAAAAATATTTTTAAAAATGTTATTAGGTCTTAAATTTTCCTTATTTTCAAATTTTACGAAATTAGAATAATTAAAAATTGACAAAGATATTTTCAATCGGTCAAAATAGTTATACTTTTTTATTTTATAGCCAAATTTTCTATAATCTTTGTAAATTAAATTTAGAATTCTAATTTCTCTTCCAAGAAAGTATTTTTCCCAATTATTATTTTGCACTTCATTATTATATTCTCCATTTTTTGATTTAATTTGTGATAATGAGTCCCCCTTCCAGGGTATCGAATTAAATGTAGCAGTTTCTATTTTTTCATCATAAGGAATTGATAGAAAATTACATATTGATTTTTTAGTATTTAATTCGCCGGCATTTTCTAATTTTACAAAAAGTTTTTCGTTTTTAATTTTTAGACCAAATTTTAAGTCTTCCCTTATCCTTTTTATATATAGATATATATGTTCCATATTTCTTTTTTTATAATCATAACAAAACCAATTTTCTAGACCGGATTTTAAATTTGCTCTAGGATCTCTAATTGTAATTAATAATTTCGCATTTGGAAAATCTATTAAACATTTTTTTGTATTGGTTAAACCGTGAGAGTGATGTACTAAGGCTCTCATATTTTTCAAATTCTTATTAATAGTTAAGTTATAAGATTTATAAATATTAAGAAAAAAATCTTTACGATTAAGTTTTACGTTATCTGATAAATTTAAAAAAAAATTTTTAAATTTTTTTAAATCAACTTTTGTATCGATATCTTCGATTTTATCATAAGAAAAAAGTTTTTTATTTTCGTAAATAAATTTTTCAATTAAAATTTTATTATCTTTAATCTCATTGTTTTTCTCCAAAAAAGAGTGATATTCAAATTTTCCACAAATGGACATCACTGAGTCCAGCCCATCCAAACAACCATGTAAATAATCACTTCCTGTCCTACCAGTTGTCATTATCAAATATATTGGAGGCATTATTTTATTTTAGGTTTTCAAATAACTTTTAAGAGCTTGAAAATCTTCTTCATGATCTATGTCTAAACCTTCTTTTTCTGAAACTTTAAACATAAATGGTTTTTTTCCAATCCTACAACCTAATTTAAGCAATGATTTTTTTTTAATTCCATAAAGGCCTGTGGTCTCTTTAATTACAGGTTTTGCGTCCTGACTTCTTGGCAATATATTCGGTTGATAATTAACTGGCTTATTATTAAACCAAAACCATGAAAAAATTTCATTAACTGTAAAAATAGAGTCGTATTTTTTATTTTTTTTTAAAAAATTTATGCAATGGTTAATTGACTTAATGCTTAATAAAGGTGCTGTTATAAATAGTTGAAAATATAAATCTGCTTTTATAAGTTTTAAATGGTGATTTAACAGATCATTACCATTTGCGTTATCACGTGTTAATTTTTTTAATCTTTTCAAATAGAAAAAATTATTTTTTTGGCAATATCTTCTAATTTCGTCACTATCAGAGTCAACATAGATCTCATCAAAATTTGTATATTTCAACTTATCGAGTAGATACATATAAAGAGGTCTTTTATTTACTACTCTAAAATTTTTAGACTTAACTCTTTTTGAATTTTTTTTTTATTGGAACTACTGCTATCACTTTCATTTTTTTAGTAAGAATATTGTTTATTTAGTTTTAGCCATTTTTTGTATTTTTTTCCCGGCCCGTATGAATTTTCAATTTGATTGCTATCTTCATTTCTTAAACCGAATAAATATTTTTCGTATGCCGAAAATTTATTTTTTTTATTAAGGTCAATATATTTTTTGAGATTCAATAGTTGTTTAAGATTTCTTTGTCTGTATTCAATAGCTATCATACCTCTTTTTTCTCCACTTAAATTACTGCCGCCTTTGTGCCATGTATTAGCATTCAAAATTAAAAGAGATCCAGCTGGTGCCTCTAATATAATTTCATTTCTATTTTTTTTATTCGGATTGATATGTTCACATGGATATCCAAACTTTTTATGCGAACCAGGTATAATAATTGTGGCACCATTTTTTTTTGTAGAATCGTCAAGATAAAAAAAACCTACGACCGATTCATATTTGTCAGATTTTTTTCTTCGAGCATGCCAATCAATGTGAATTTCTTGTTCCTTAGCTTTTTTTTCTGGCTCTCTGAATAAAATTGATGATAGTTTTATTTCACTTGAAATTATATAATGGGCAGCGTCAACTAAAATAGGTATTGAAGCTATTTTAGCAAATATAGTATCTTTATTTAATAGATTTCCGACTCTACGGGCGCCACTCTCAATTTTTTTGTTTTTTTTAATGGTAAATTCTTCTTTGCCTTCAGATCCAGCAGACAATCCCTCTTTTGTTATTAATTTTTCAATTATTTTTCTTATTCCGTTTAAGTCTTTTTTTAACCATTTTTTTAAATGTTGAGTTGGCTTAATTAAACAAAAACCTTTTTCATCTAGATTTTTTTTTTGTATTTTAGATAATTTCCATGATCTAAAAGATTTAATGTTTAAAATTTCTTCAGTGTTTAGCTGCATTTATTTTTTTGAGATTAAACCAATTCCACATTCCATTAAATGGCCTGAATAAAAGATTTCTTTAAATTTATATTGATTTTTATATTGATTTTTAATTTCTTTCCAAAATTTTGGTACACCTAAATCTAGATTAGATTTGATATCATGAAGTACAATGAGTCCAGAAGAATTAAGAAATTCTTTATAATTTTTAAAATCTTTTTTTACTGTATTGTAATCATGCCCTCCATCAATAAAAATCAAATCGTACTTTCCTAAGAGACCAACGTTGTTTATAGTGTTTTTATCTGTTGAATTTCCACAGATTAAACTTAAGTTTTTAAATCTCAGATTAGCATAAAAATTTTTTGTGTTAGTTCCAGCTGTATCAATTATATCTACGGCAACAATTTTGTTAAACTTAAAAAATTTATTCAGAATTGTGTTATTGATTCCTGTGGCGAAACCAATTTCAAGAAAATTCTTGAATTTTATATTTTTCACTTTTTCATATTTTTTTAATTCAAAAATTAGATCTACTATCTCATTAGGATTTTGCATGTAATGATTATTAGTACCATCATAAAGTCTATTGCCTCCTATTTCCGCATTACATAAATTTTTTATGAAATCTAAGAGTTCTCTCTTATATTTCGAAGAGAGATTAAATCTATTAAAAATATAATTTTTCATTTTGCATAATTAGTAACTAAAAGTTTTAATTTTTTTTCACAATTTTTACTATTAGTATATCTATCTAAAATATTGTTCCACTGATTTTTTTTAAGAGATGTAAGTTTATTTATTTTAACTTTAATATTTTTGGCATTATTAACATAATAAACAAAAGGTAATTTACTGTTTTCAAAAAACTTAAATTTTTCTTTATCATTTGTTAAAAATAAAACTTTCTCTCTTTTCATTAATAATTCATAACCTAAATTTGAAAGAGAACTAATTATAACATTTGATTTTCTTACCAAATTTATCGATTGTTTATCTTCAAAATGAACGAATGGAATAATTGATTTATAAAATTTTTTTTCATCATTTTTATTTATATTTTTTTTATCTTTTCTATTTGAGCTTAGAGCAATACAAATTTTCTTTTTATTTTTAAAACAATAGTCTTTAACACATCTAAGATATTTACGTTCGTTGTTGTTTTGTCTTATATTATTTTTTGTTCGTAAATTCATGCTTCTAAAAGGGGAAATATATAATAAATCGTATTTAATTATTTTGTTCTTCTTGAGTAATTTAGTAAAACTAGATTTTACTGAACCAAAAATTTTATATTTTGCTTTTACGTATTTCTGCATCATCTTCTTAGATCTTTTGTCATAGACTAAATAAATATCTGTACTTTTATTTTGAAAATTATTTTTGTAATAATTTTCGTCATTTTTAAAAATAAAAGCTAGTTGATATGTAATTGTAGACAAATTAGGTATCAATTTTTTAACCCTAAATGTTATCCCCGTCATATCATGACCCAAAACTACTTTGGGCGAATAAGATTTTATCATTTCAATAAAGTAAAAATCAGACAAGGTAATATTTTTTTTTCTTATGAATAAAAATTTAAATAATCCGATTATTAAATACCTTAAGTTTAATTCATTTTGGTCTAAAAAATTTTGAGATATATTTTTTAATTTTAAATTACCTATCACCTTATCGCAATGTAACAGGTCAACTTTCAAATTTTTTTTAAAAGATATATTTCTTTTAAAAATGTTCATTAATAGTTCGTTAAGATCTTTTTAAATATTTAATGATTTCTTTTTCAGATTGAAGTTTTCCAATGTCTTTTGATTTAATACTCAAATTGAATTTTTTTTCGATCTTTTCAAGAAGGATCATGTGTCCTAAAGAGTCCCAATTTTGAATATTATCTGCATCATATTTTTTTGGTTTTTTTCGACCTATTCTAAATACCTCCTTAATAATAGATCTTACGTCCTCATTTTTAAAATTTATTTTTCTCATAAATAATTTTGCAAAATAATCTTTTCCAAAAATTTTTTATCAATTTTTCCGTTATAAGTTCTTTTAAAATCTTTTATTATAAAAATTTTGGAAGGTTTAAAATACGGGGGCAAATAAGTATCAATTAATTTATAAGACTTATTAACTAGTTGTTGGTCACTAGATTTTATAAATGTGAATAGTTCTAAATTGTTACTTTTTTTTCTTCTTACAAATGGATATGTATAAATCTCTTCTACTCCATTTAACTTTATTATAAGTTCATTTATTTCTTCCACCTCAAGACGATGCCCTCTAATTTTGACTTGAGTATCAACTCTTCCTTTAAAAAAATATAATTCATTTTTATCCTTATAAAGCCTATCTCCACATTTATAGAACTTATTGGAAACTATTTCTTTATTTGGACTATCAACAAGAGATTTTTTGGTTAAATAATCGTTATCTAAATACCCTTTAAATATTTGAGGTCCAGAAAAATATGCTTCGCCCTTATTTGAATGGACTTTATCATTGTTAACCAAATATAGTTTGATGTTGGGTAAAAGATTACCAATAGGAATGTTATCTAATTCATTTTTTTTTATTTTATGCCAGTGAGTTATAATAGCCGTTTCAGTGGTTCCATAAACATTGTAAAAATTTGTTTTTGTTAATAATTGCATTGGTTTTTTTAAAAGATTTTTTGGAATAGCTTCTCCTCCTAGAACCACGTGCTTTAATGAATTTAATTTTTTCAGTGAAATATCTTTACTGTCGAGTAATTGTTGTAAAAAGCTAGGTACAGTGAACATTACATTTATATTTTTATTATTTTTGAAAAAACTTGAGGGACTGATTCTATAACTTTTTTTATTAAATGGGATAATTGTTCCAGCATTTAAAAAACAAATAAAAATATCAAAAATTGATACATCAAAAGTTAATTCAGCTATATGTGCAAATCTTAATTTTTTTTTAGGCTTAAAATATAAATTCGAATATTTTAAATAATTACAAGTATTTTCATGGGTAACCATTACTCCTTTAGGTTTCCCTGTAGAGCCAGAGGTAAAAATTATATAAGCTAAATCAGTTGAACATAAATTTTTTGGGTTAGATTTTGTTTTTTTTTGATCATTGATATTTTTTAATGTTAGGTAATTTTTTTTTTATATTTTTCATCGATAATAATTACTTTTTTGTTGTTAAAACTTTTTACTGATAAAAAATTTTTTTTATCAGTAATTATCATTTTAGGTTTTATTGATTTTATAAGATCAATTATTCTTTTTTTTGGAAAAAAACTACTTAAGGGAACCCAGCATGCTCCACTTTTTAAAATACCTAAAATACTTCCGTACATATTAGAATTTTTTTCTGTGAAAACTATGACTCTATCATTTGGTCTACAATTATTTTTCAATAGTAAATTGCTAATTTGATTTGAAAAAAAATTTAATGACTTATAGTTCATCTTTTTTCCGTGATCGTCGATCGCAATATATTTTGGATATTTTTTTGCAATTGACTCAAAAAATGAATGTTGGAAATTCATCATTTAATTGGTGGTTTATTTTTTATAAAAAGAGGTTTTTTGTCTAAAAAAAAGAATATATCTTCTAACAGCTTTTCTACACCATATTCAAAACAATCTCTCATACTTAAAGACATAGCTTGTATCTTTTTATTAGATGAGAAATTTATAACGCCCTTTTTTTTTAAAAATATTTGAAAATTTTTTAAATTATAATCTAAATAAAAGTAGTCATATCTTAAAGTACTACTTGAGTACTTTGAAAGAGTTTTGCCCTTTTTTAAAATTTTTCTTCTAAAAAATTTATTATAAAGATATGGAACACCAAATCTAAATTCGATATATCGCACAAAAGTACAAACAGATAAATTACATCCTAAGAAGATCATTTTTGAATCTAATTTAAATAATCTATCCCAAGATGACTCAAACCCAAAAGCTGTTGGTGAGGGTGCATATGCAATATATTTTGCTTTTTTACCAATTGATGACAAACTAAATGGTGGATTTAATGATCTAAAACTTCTTTTATCTCTAAAAATAAAATCACTTAGAGCACCTAATTCTCTTGAAGAGGGTGAATTTTTAATATCAAATTTTTTTTTTTTTAAACCATAATCGTAAAAAGGAGTTAAAGCCGATAATGTTCCATTAATTCCAATTTTTTTTAAAAGCTCATTAGTTATGAATTTTGGTGTATCTAATATTTTAATTCCTTTTATTAAACCAATTCCTCTTATTGAAGAATGTAAAAGATAGCTTGAGTTTTTTTGTATTTTTAAATCTTTTATAATAGATTTAAACTCAGCAACTGTTAGGGAGTTCATTTATTAATTTAAAAAATTATCAACTTTTAAATCTGGCTCAATTTTTTTTTGAATAGTCTCTTCTATTTCATCCGTACCATCTGGGTACCATACGAACATTTTTCCATCACTATCTATTTCAACACTATCTGGTTTTTTCCATGATGGGTTCCATTCGAGTCTATCTTTAAAATTAAAACCAGACTTCAGAAGTATAGCGTTATCACTTTTTCTCCTATCAACTATTGTGTCTTGATATACAATTATTTTTCCAATATCGCTTAGAATACAATATCTAGCTTTTGCTCTTCCTGAAAACTCTCCACAACTACTCAATGCGTTTGTTAAATCTATTCCTTTTTTAACAGATGTTCTATGATGTGACATCCCTCTTAATGGTACAGCATGAAATAAATAATGAGATTCAATATCGTGATCTCTTAATTTAGAATACAACTCCGCCAAAGTTTCAAAATCGTCATTAACACCTCTTAATAGGGGATTTTGATTATAAATTCTGAAACCAACACTTTGTAACTTTTTAATACTTTGAACTGACTCTTCCCAAAATTCCACAGGATGATTTATATGTGTTCCTAATTCAAATCTTAAATCTTTATACTTAGAAAAAACTTCTAACATATTATCATTAATTCTTTCTGGGTCATGAAATGGAACTCTACTAGCAATTCTTATAATGCTTATATTGGGTGAATTTTTTTTTATTTGATCGATCGTAAAAGATAAAAGAGGAATACTCATTAATGGATCTCCTCCGGTGATAAGAACCTCTTTTAAATTATTTTTTCTTTCATCACTTCCAATAAATTTCGTTGCATTAATTATATCTTCCTTTTTCATTGTTTTGACAGGATATTGACCTCGTACACACCATCTGCAATGAGCTGCACAAACTGTGGTTGGTTCAATTAGAATAGTTCTCTTATAAAGTCTTTCTAAACCTACTAAAGGTTTGTTATCCCAAAAGCCTTGGACTTCGGATTGGTAGTGTCTTGGTTTCTCTAAATTTTCCTCTACAAAATTTTCTCTGCTATCGTAATTATACTGTTTATCTAAAGCTATGTATTCTCTACTTTTGATTCCTTTATTCTTTTTAATCTCATCCATCTTATATTTTAAAAAAGGGGAGATCAGTTCTTTAAAAAAATCTTTTTGTTTTGTCCCTGCCATTATTGAAATATACTATCCATTTTTTATAAGTAAACCATTTTTCATCTCGAATATTTTATTACATTCTTTAATTGTATTTTTTCTATGTGAAATTACTATCAAAGTTTCAACTTTGCTCTGGTTAAATATACATTGCATTATTTTATCTTCCGTTTCAATATCTAGTGCATTTGTAGACTCATCTAAAATTAAAATTTTAGGCTCTTGATAAAAAGCTCTAGCTATACCTATACGCTGTAGTTGACCTCCTGAAATTCTGACTCCTCTCTCACCTACAGTTGTTTCTGCGCCATTAGGTAAACTTTCAATAAATTTATCAAGTTCCGAGATTTTTATAGCCTCTTTAATTTTTTTTTTATTTACCTTATTTGGATTTTGACCAAATGCTATATTGTTTGTTATTGTATCATCACTTAGATATACTTTTTGTGGTACATAGGCAACATTCTTTCTCCATCCTTTCAAATCTTCCTTGATGTTTACTCCGTCTACCTCAATAGTACCAAAATCTGGTTCGAGTAAACCAAGTAATATGTCAATGAAAGTTGATTTGCCTGAACCACTTGAGCCAAAAATTCCAACTTTATCACCCTTTAACACAGAAAGATTTAAATTGCTTAAAGAAAAACCCTGAAAATTATCATACTTAAATTTTAAATTATTAACACTAATAATTTTTTTAAAATTAATATTTGTAGATGAATTTTCATTTTCTAAATCGTTTTGATTTTTTTCTTTTAATCTTGAAAATTCTTTAAAAATATTATCGACTGCAGGTAAATTAAACCTTAAAGTTTGTGAAGCATTAATAATTCTATTTAAAGATGGTAATATTCTAAATGCACCTGCCATAAACGTACCTAATACTGCTAATAAATCTAGATTACTATTTAAATAAGAAATATTTAAAAATAGAAAAACTATGACCCCTAAAATTAAAATTACTTCTACCCATATTCTTGGTAAACTTACAATAAATTCTTTACCAAATTGTGCATCATTGGAAAAAAATTTATTTTTTTTTAATTGATCTGAAAAATAATCTTCAACATTTTTAATCTTTATATCTTTTATCCCCCCAAATCCCTGTTGTATATTTTTTAAAACAAGTCCATCGTATATTTGTTTTGAGGACCCCAAATTTTTTAGTTTGTTTTTTGATATTAAATATAAAAAAGCAAACACTAATAAAAAAGTTGAAAATAAAATTAAGGAAAATTGAAAATTTATTATTGTTAATAAAGTAATAATACTTATCAAGATTATAATTTCAGAAAATAGAACTATAAATGTTTTTAAACTGTTTGCTGTTATAGAGCACTGGTTTAAATTTCTGAGTAATATTGCTGAATTATTTCTAAGATGGAAATCATAATCACTCTTTATATATTTACTAAAAAGTTTACTTACCCAACTTATATCAAGTAATTTTATATATCTAAATTGATACCAATTTGAAAAAGTGAGAACTGCTGCCTTTAAGAAAAATATAGAAACTACTGACAATAAAATTAAATACACTAAAGTTCCCTCAAAATTTAAGGTTTCGGCTAAAAATGGTATTTTAAAATCTTTAAAAAAATGTAAATTTTCAAAAAACTCCACCTCTTTATCTAAATTTGTCCCTAAAACTACTTTAATTAATGGAAATATAATTGCTATACTTAATGTTTCAAAAAAAACTGCTTAAAATTATTAGAATTAAAAGAAATAAAGATGATATCTTTTGTTTTTTATCTAAAATACTTAGAAAAAGTTTAGCTAATTTCATTAAAATTAAAAAATTTTGTAATCAAAATGTTTACAAAACTCATTTAAATCATTTTTTTCAAAATAATAATTATATAAATTTTTCATACTCTCTGGCCAATCATTCCAAATTGTTTTTTCGTCTAATGGTTGATCTCTATGATTATTAATTTTTTTTGAATTAAAAACCTGTTTTAAATAGTCGTCATTTATATTTAGTTCTGAACTTACCCTTATTGACAGAATTTCTTTGAAATAATTTGGACTTTTTACAAACTCTTCCATCTTGATTCCCGATGTTTTCTCACAATTTTTAAATAAAATATTGTCAGTTTTTAAAAATTCCCTTACACAAGAAATAAAGGTATTTATTAAAAAATCTTCTTCTTTTTGAAAAATTTTAACTTTACTATTTCTTTTAATTCTAAAATCTGAAATTTTTTCTTTAATAATTGAATGATATTTATTTGGAATAAAAGATTTGCTTACATTTTTAATGAGATTACTAATTTTAAAATTATTACTAGAGTTATCTTTATCTTTTGCAATTTTCACTAAATTATGATTTTTTAAAACCTCACAAGTCCTCTCATGAATTTTTTCATTTTTTAAAAAATTATCATTTAAGTAATAACCCCTTACACAACTATGAATGAAAACACTATGAACTCTAGAGATAGGATTTCTTGCGATGTAAGAAAATATACCATTTAGTCTTTCACATGGCTCTTTTGCTAATAAGCCATGATAACCATGGATGCTACCAAAAATTTTTTCGCCATGTACTGACTTATTACATAATAAAAGAGACTGAATATATTTTTCAGCAGATATTTCTCTAATCCAATCATGTTGGTGATCTTTAAATGGATAAGTAAAACCGGGCCAGACTGGAGGGAACGATCTTGAAGATCCAAAACAAACAATTTTAGGATGCATTGAAAGCATTTTACCTATCCAAGTGTTAGCCGATGATCCAAGTGAAGATATGTAAAACATTTAATATTTTGGGTAAAAATTAATTTTTTTGTATAAATTAGTTTTCATTTTAATTTGATTAGGTAAGTTTAAACTTACATCTTTATAACTTAAAGGTTTTAGATAATTCAAATATAAATCTTTGTGTTTAATAAATTCACAACCAATTTCATATCTGGATTTCAAATATTTTGATGGTAAATTAAATGAGCCTTTTAAAGACCTTTTTCTTAAAATTTTTTTTATTATTACTAGAAAATCCTTTAAATTCATGTGGTGCATTTTCTGATTGAAAAATAATTTTGTTATTTTTTTTTTTTCACAAGCTTTTATAATTTGACTATAAATAGTATCGTCTTTTAAATTATCGCTATAAATTTTAGGTAATCTTAAGATTATTAGTTTTGAAAAATATTTTGAAAGTTTATTCTCAATTTTACGTTTACTCTCACCATAAGAATTTTTTGGTCGTCTTTTTGAATTATCTAAAAAAATATTTTTTCCACCTTGAAACACCATATCTGATGACAAAAAAATTACTTTTACTTCATTATTTATTTTTTTAAATAATCTATTTTCCAAGTAATTTTCAAATAAAAGAATTTTTTTTCGATTTTTTGAATAAAATCTTATTGATCCTGGATTTGAAAGAATAATTAAAGTATCTTTTCTTCCAATTTTACTTATCCATTTTTCAGGCTTATATTTTTTTTTAAATATATTAGTTTTATAGATATTTTTTTTGCTTTTTGTAGATATTTCAATTTTTTTTTCCTTTTTTAAAAGTTTAGAAATTTCATTTCCTAAAAAACCTGAGGAGCCAAAAATAATAGTACTCATTTTTTAAATAGATCTTCGATAATTTTAATATCAATTACTCCTTTTTTAGCATCACACAAAGAATCATTTTTTTTAAACCCCTTAATATATTTTATAAATTCATTTATTTGATTTCTAAAAGACCAACCAGATTTTATCCAAGGTTTTATTACGTTTCCGTTTTTATAATTTTCTATAAAAATTTTTGCAGATGCATTTTTATACAATGGAGTAGGTAGATTTACAGTTATCTTTCCAAATTGATAATTTAAAAAAATTTTTTCTTTCCATGATTTTGCTGGCGTATATTGGTTGTTAAATATAATTTTTGAATTTAACTTATTCTTAAAGATAGCTAATCCTTCTCCACTTGAATTAATTTTTTTGCTTTCAATTTTTAAATCTCCAAATAAATATCTTAAAAGATTTATGCAATGACAGTTAGTATTAAGATATTTTAAATATAAGTTTTTTTTATCTTTAAAATTTTTATTTAATGAATTTAGTTTTTTATAATTTTTTTGATTATGTTTAAAATATTCAAATGGATTATTGTAAGAGTCTCCTAAAAAAGACTCATAATAAACAGAAATTAATTTTCCTAATTTAAGTTTCTTCAAATTTTTTTTAAGATAGACAATACCATTATCATTTCTCTTCATGTATCCTAAAACATACTTTGTTCTATTTTTTTGAGAAGAATCGCTTAAAGATTTTGCCTCTTTATAACTTAATGCTGCTGGTTTTTCTGATAATAAAGGTATTCTTTTGTTTATTATGTATTTGGCGATTCCAGATGTTGCTGATCTATTTACTGATAAAACTATTCCATCAATTTTTTCTTTGGAAATCATGTCAATGTAGGAGACATAAGTTGATTTTACGTCGTATTTTTTAGAAACTTTATTTAACAAATTCTTGTCAACATCACACAAAGCAACAATTTTTACAGATTTATTACTTGAAAGTGATGGTAAATGAGCAATTTGAGATACAAATCCTGCCCCGATTACAGCTATTTTAATCTTACTCATATTTATTAAATAAATTTTTTATAATTCTTGTTGTGTATTAATTTTGGATTAGGATAAATAATTAAAAACTTTCCACCTCCCTTTAAGTATTTCAAATTTTTCCTAATTATTTTTTTTGAATGTAAGTATGCTAATATTACGGATACATTATTATTAAAACTATTAATCATTTTAGTCGGATAAACTGGAAGGCCGTTCAACCCAGTAAACTTGTTTCTTTTTAGTGGATGATCATCAAAAATAGCTTTTATTTTATCATTTATTCCATAATTAAATGCTAAAGTAGGGCCACTTCTCGCAGAGCCAAATCCAGTAACATTTAATTTTTTGTTAGAAAGAATTTTTTTGCATTCTTCTTTTTTAACTCTTACAAATTTTTCAAATTTTTTTAAGTATTTTAAATTTCTATTTCCTCTAAAATTTTCTTTTTTTATTGAATTTTTAACATTTTTTTTAATTTCAAATCTTTTTTTAAAACCTACGTAACCAATTATCGATCCTTTTTGTATATTTGCTTTCTCAACGTCAAAGAGCTCCATACCGTAAAGATTAAAAAAATATTTCAATGAAGAAACTGAATGATGGTATAAATGTTCGTGAAAAAAGGTACCTAATATTTTATTTTTATAAATATCCATCAAATATTGACACTCAAAAATAAAAACACCATCCTTGTCTAAAATATTTTTTATACCTTTAACAATACTTCTTAAATTTTCAGAATGTGCAAAGGTATTGAAGCAAGTAATAATTTTCGCTTTTTTAAATTTCTTATTAATTAATTTTGATAAATTAAAATCGAAAAATTTATTTAGAGTGTTTATATTTTTCTTTTCTGCTAGTTGTGCAACGTTTTTTGCTGGTTCCACTCCAAGAACTCTTATTTTCTTCTTACTTTTTTTAAATGCTTTCAATAAACTTCCATCATTACTTCCGATATCAATTATCAAATCATTTTTATTAAGATTAAATCTTTTTAAAGTTTTTTTAGTAAATTTTTCAAAATGTTTAACTATTGCTTCAGTTTGGCCAGACAAATAGGTGTAGTTTTGCCATAAAAGTTTGTTATTTATAACTTCCATCACTTGAACATTATTACATTTTGGACACCATCCTATTGTTTGAGGAAATTTTTTTTGTTTTAGTGCTTTATTTTTATTCAAAAAATATTTTTCCCCTAAAGGTATCTTAGACAATTTAAACGCTATTTTTATTTCTTTATTTAAACACAATCTGCAAAATTTTGTTAACCGATACATTTATTTATTTATGGTAATAATTTTTTTTTGTTTTAAAAGTTTAATTATAGGAAGTAATACTCCAGGTTTTCTTTTTAATTTTAAACATAAATCTGAAAATCTGATATAATTTGAATATGAGCAGATATTAAAAATATCTTGCTCATTTATTGTTAAAGCATTATTAGTTCCAAGTTTTCTATACATATTATATTTCCTGAAAAATGGTTCACCAACAACATTCGATTTTAAGATGAAATCATTCTCTATAAATTCAATTACATCTCTTAAGAATGAAAAGGAATTATTAATTTCTGATTTCTTAAATATTTCCATATTATCTAATGACGTGTGATACTGCTTATACGATCCAAATTTAGTTCTCATTATTGTAGCCACGGGTAGTTCTATTCCAGGAGCATTATATTGCCTCTCGTCACTCCCTCTGTCTAGGAAAGAGTATTCTTTATAGCCTTTATAATTTTTATTTAAAATAATTTTTAGGATTTTATTTGTATATGTATCTTCATTTTTAGTTTTAATTATTGAGATATTTTTTCCATATCCAATGCAAGTTAAATGAAATCCTGCCAATAATCTTTTTTTTAGGACTTCAATATTTTTATTGATATACGCCAAGCATCCAATAGTCTCAGGCATATAAATAAATCTATAAGTATAAAAAGTATCTAATTTTGACAATTCTTTAGCTAATAATGTCATTAATACAGGACCTGAAAGCTCATTGTTGGCCATCGATGGGTGACAAATATTTGCCGAAAAAAGTATTTCTTTATCTGATTTTCCTTTTTTTATATAATCACCAATAATTAAATTACCTTTTGAAAATTTGCTTTTTATATAAACCTTATAATTACCCGCTTTTAATTTTTTATAATGATTTTTAGATAAACAAAAACCCCAAGATTTATCATAGTAAGAAGTAATATATGGAATTGCGTTTGGAAGTTTGTTTAAAAAATAAAGATGGTTTTTCAATTTTTTAAAACTCATCGATGTGGATTTAGGTTGTGAATAACCTACTAAGTGTAAATTGTTTTTTTTAAAGTCACATATTTTCTTATTTTGAGGATCAATAATAAAAGCATCTTCAACATTCCATTCCTTAGGAATAATCCAATCAAATATTTTTGTACCAGATTTAAATTTTATAATTCTAATTTTTTTTAAAAATTTTTTTAAAATATATAATGTTTTTAAGTTATCTTTACCTGTTAAGCTCCTGTTTAAAGGAAAAAGTTGCGTCATCAAATCTAACGCATTATCTACAATTTTTTTTTTAATTTTAAGTCTAAACATTAATAAAATGATCTGAATTTTATTTTTGAAATATTTCTTTTTGACCAATTGCTAGAAATTTCTTTAAAACATTTTAAAAAGGTCTCTATCATAAATTCTAATTCGAATGGCTTGATATTAATTGCTTGTGAAAAGCAAACTCTATGCCATTTAGCACTTATTAACATTTTGTATTTATTTTTCGCTAGTTCGGTTAATGCAATGCCGAATAAATGTTTGTTTTCACAATCATACTCCAAACTATTTCTTAACCCTCTACCTCTTGTATTAAAAAAAAATTCGTGATTTTTTAACTCAGAATTGAGAGTATCTCTTAGAAAATTACCTTTTTTTACAACACTTGATAAAAAAGATTGTTTGTTAATAATTTTTTGCACTTCTAAGGCAGCTGCGACTCCTAATGAATGTCCTTGATGAGTGGTCGAAAATTGTATTGATCCAAATTTTTTTTTAATTTCTTCCCCTATTTTTTTTTTTGTAGCTATAGCACTCACAGGAATGTAACCAGCTGCTAAAGTTTTGCCCATGAATAAAAAATCTGGGGTAATATTATCCCATTCTATACAAAAAGTTTTGCCAGTAGTTCCAGTACCACACCAAACTTCATCTAAAATTAAATGTATCTTGTATTTATCACAAATTTTTCTTACTTTTTTCCAATAGAATTTCGTAGGAGGAACATCTCCGACTAATCCTCCCATTATTGTTTCACCGATGAAACCAGAAACATTTTCTGGCCCTAAAGAGATAATCTTTTTCTCCAAATCTTTTACCGAACGATTTTCATACTGCTCAATAGTTTCATTCTTTTTTATTTGTCTATAAACATTATGTTCTTCAACTTTTGCTCTAAATTTAGGAAAAAAAGATTTATAAATATTTAAATTTGGTCTATCGCCTACGGAAATAGCGTCCGAGCCACTACCATGATATGATTGTTTTCTTGAAATAAACCATTTTTTATTAGGGTAACCCATCGCACAATTATGTTGATAACTTAATTTCATTGCTGCTTCACAAGCCTCGCCTCCCGATCCACCAACTAAAAATAATTTATTTAAATTCGTTTTTGTTTTTTTTAAAAGAAGTGATGCTAACTTCTCTCTATTTTGATCTAAAAAATACTTATAATCTATTAATGAGATTTTTTTTAATTGATTAATTATAGAACGATTGACACTTGGATTTGACCATCCTAAAATTGCAGTACCAGTTAGTCCGGAAGTTGTATCAAAATATTTGTCTTTTTTTGTATATAAATAGGGTCCTTTTCCCCGAATTATATTTTCTTCCTCAGCTAGTTCAAAACTTCTAAGTAAGTATTCTTGTGTTTTTGACATAATTTAATTTAAGAAAAGTAAATAAACTCGTAATCACCGGAGTACTTAAATTTCTTAAAAATCCATCTCCAGCTATTTTTTGAGAAAAAACTTTTACAAGTTAATGCCCAACATTGTAAATTAAAAAGTTCAAAATTATTCCTATAACTTTCTACAACTATGTAAGATTTTTTTCCAATTCTTGAAATTTCTTTGAGCGATTGACTTAATTTATCTATTTCTAAATTATGTAAAGTGTTTATTGAAATTACTAAATCAAAATAATTTTTCTTATATTTATATTTTTTTGATGCATCAAAAACTTTTATCTTATTTCTTATTTCTGGATGAGAATTTTTTTGAGCATATTTAGAAATATCGAGTCCGTAAATATTTATTCTAGGTAAAATTTTTTTAATTTCGTAAAGTAAGTATCCTTTTCCACAACCAATATCTAAAATTTTTGATCTACCGGTTAAATTATAGTTTCTAATAATTTTTTGAGCAACTGGCTTCCATCTATCTTTAATATACTTATATCCACCATAACCAAACTTTCTATTTCCATCCCAATAGTTTTTTCCAAATTTTTGTGCCTCCGTCATGCAATTGACTTTATCGTTATTCATTCTTTTTAAATATTTTCTTTTAGAAGAAATATGAAGATCTTGAATAAATTTTAACTCCATGATTATACACTAAAAGATCTCGGACAAAATTTTAAATTTTTTTTGACTAACCAAATATCTTGTAACTTTTCAATTTCACTTGTATTTTTAATTCTTAAATCTTCTACTGCAAAATGAATTTCTTTTTTATAATTAATTATTTTTTTCAATATTTTTAGTCTCTCGTTATCATCTTCAGGCAGCTGAAACATGCTATAAGCTATAACCCCATCTAAATTTTTAAGTTCATTTAAAACTTGTTTCAACATATAAAAACTATTTTCCATTTTGTATTCAACTGAACTTAATAAAAAAAAATATTTGTTTTTTTCACAATAATTTCTTATAACAATATTTTGAACATGTTGTGGGACTCTTTCACCCATAAATTGTCTACTAAAAATATATCCTCTTAGTTTTTTCATTGACCCGGTAGTTTATAATTCATTCCACGTCTAGAAACAGGTTTAAGTGTAATTGGTTCAAAAAATTCTCCTAACTTTTTATCACCATAAGGAGTAAAAAGACCTTTAAATCTTATATTCATTGACCAACGAGTTTCGTTCTCTTTATTAATAATATTTCCATGTGGTAATGATTGATCAAAAATCAGAATCTCACCATAATTTACTTTTAACCAAATTAAATCCTTTTTAATTAAGTTGAAAATTTGGCCACTAGATTTTATTTTTTTTCCAATTAACTTTTTTTCATATCTTTTTAATTTATTTGCAGGCAAAATATACATCGTTTTAGTTTTAAAACAGTCAACTAACGGAAACCAGACAACAATCTCGTAAGGGGAAACTCCAGACCACGTGTCAGCATGCAAAGGTAAAAGAGATGAGCTATCGTTTGGCATTTGTATGCTTAAATTTATTCTTTTTTGAATAGCTAGTTCGTTTCCTACTAAAATATCTAAATAAGATTTTGAAAGTTTATGTATTTTTTTTTTTATATTATCTGAATTATTCAACTTTTTAATTATTTCCAGTCGAAAATTATTTAAATCTCCTACTTTCACAAACTTATGTATTTTATCAAAATTATCACTTTCTTTGCTAAATTTTTTTTTGAGAACTTTTTTAGGCAAATAATTTAAAAAAGTATTCCTTATTTCTTTTAGAGTTGAATTGTCTTGTGCTTTAAAAATTAAAAAACCTCTATTTTCAAATTTTTTAATTATGGATTGATCGTTTTTATCAATGTACATTTTATTCTTTTATCAATTTTTTCATTTCTCTTGAAAGATTTTCTCCATCTATTTTCCACAACTTAAATAGCGTCTCTTGAGATCCATATTGCTCTGTAAATTTATCGGGAACTCCTATTCTTTTGACTTTAGTGTTATAAATTTTATTTTCATTAATAAATTCTAATATGGAGCTTCCTAAACCCCCTATTATTGAATGCTCTTCTACAGTAATTACACATTTCATTTGTTTCAATAATTTTTTTAAAAATTGTTTATCTAATGGTTTAATAGTATTAAAGTGTACCAAGCCTACTTTGATTTTATCTTTTTCTAGAGTCTTAATTGCCTCTAATGCTATTTGAGTTGTGACCCCAGTAGTAATAAATAAATTTTCTTTTGGTTTAATTATTTCAACAGCTTTTCCAATCTTAATTTTAGATGTTTTTTTTGTAATTATCTTATCTCCACCTCTGCCTAATCTTATATAAATTGGGCCTTTAAATTTTTCTGTCTCTAGCATAATTTTTTTCATTTCTACTGCATCGCATGGAGCAACTATTGTCATATTAGGTATGGCCCTTAATATAGCAAAATCTTCGATTGACAAATGTGTTGGACCTAAAGGCGCGTAAACACCGCCGCCACCATTTCCAATAAATCTCACAGGAAGATTGTGTAAGCATACATCTAAAAAAATTTGTTCATAACATCTTCTGGTCAAAAAGGTTCCAATTGTGTTAACATAAGGTATAAAACCTTCCATAGCTAAGCCTGCAGACATACCAATTAAATTTTGCTCGCAAACTCCTTCCATTAAATAATTTTTTGGTAGCGCTTTTTTCATATCATCTAAAACCTTAAAGCCTAGGTCTGAGCCAACAAACAAAATCTTTTTATTTTTTTTTGCTAATTGATATACGGTATTAAGAGAGGTTTTTCTCATTTTAGATATTTATACATAGAATTAATTTCTTCATCACTTAAATTAGATTTATGATGCCAGGATCCATTATTCTCTGAAAATTTAAATCCTTTACCTTTAATAGTATTGCATATTAAAGCTGAAACATGGTTTTTTTTTAAAAGGTAATTTAGAAAGAGTTTTTTTAATTTTTTCAGTATCATGGCCGTCAATACTTTTGACTTTTGCCCCAAAACTTTCAAGTTTATTTTTTAATGGCTCTAGACTTAAAACTTTTTCTGTTTCTCCATAAGATTGGAATTTATTTCTATCAACTATCAATATTAAATTATCTAAGTTATACTTTTGAGAAGTCATTAATGCTTCCCAATTCGATCCTTCGTTCATTTCTCCATCTCCTACAACTACAAAAGTTTTAAATTTTTCTTTTTTTAATTTCGCAGCTAGGCTAATCCCTACAGCTATAGGTAATCCATGTCCCAGTGACCCAGTTGAAGCTTCTACGCCTGGTATTTTATTTTTTTCAGGATGTCCTCCCAAAATTGAATTAGGTTTACAAAATGTTTTTAAAGTAGACTTACTTATAAAACCTGTATCTGCTAAGATAGCATATAAAGCTAAACAACCATGACCTTTGCTAAAAATAAGCCTATCTCTTTTGGACCAGTCAGGTTTTTTTGGATCAATTTTTAAAATATCTTTATAAAGCACATGTAATATTTCAATAAGAGAAAGAGCTGGACCAAGGTGCCCTCCTTTTCTAACTTTTATCATATCAATAACTAATTTTCTTAAATATTTAGATTTATTTTGTAATTTCATTTTTAAGCCATTTTACTGAGTGAAACTTTTTATTATCTTTAAATATGCCTTCATCGAAAAGGTATTTTAACTCAGCTATTGCATCAGATATGGTTTTTTTTGGTCTGAAACCCACTTTTAAAATTTTTGATGAACTAAGTCTATAGCTTCGTGGATCATTAGAATTTTTATAAATCTTGATATTCGATTTAATTTTACTTTTAATTAATTTTGCTATTGATGAAATACTTTTATTTTCAAAACCTAAGTTATATATACCCTGTAATTTTTTTTTCGATTTAAGAAAAAATATATATGCATCTACCATGTCATCGATATGTATGTTTGGTCTTATTTGAGAACCTCCAAAAACTTTAATAGTTTTATCTTTTAAGGCACCAAACGTAAGAGCATTAACAGCAACATCTAACCTCATTCTTGGAGAAAAACCACATACAGTAGCAGGTCTTAAAATGAAAACTTCTATGGACCGATTGTAAGATAAGATTAGTCTTTCGGTGCACATTTTCACTTTATTATATAAAGAGATGGGCGTTAAACTTAAACTCTCATTTACTTTTTTTTCTTTTTTAATTCCATAAACTGAACCTGAAGAAGCGTATATAATTCTTTTAACTTTGCTCTTAACTGCGTGTCTAATTAAAATTTCTGAGCCTAAAACTGAAGTTTCCCAGCTTAGATTTTTATCAATTTCTGCCATAGGATCATTTGAAATAGATGATAAATGAATAATTGTATTGACGCCTTTAAGTGAAATTTTTTGAATATCTTTAATGTCTAATTTTAAATTAGTTAAATTTTTATTTTTTGGTAAATAATTGCCAAACCACTGTTTGTCTACTGAGATCACCTTGTGCCCAAGTTTAAGAAGCTTTTTTATAAGAACAGTGCCAATGTAACCACAGCCACCTGTAACTAAAATTTTCATTAAAAGTTTATAGACTTAATTTTTTCTATTAAAAAAGGATGTGATTTTTTTTTGCATGTAATAAATATGTTTTTTATCAATGAACTCATGCACTGGCAAAGATAAGGAGGTATCAGCCATTTTTTCTGATATAGGAAAGTCACCTTTTTTATATCCAAGATATTTTGCAGCTTTCTGTAAATGCACTGGAATAGGATAATGTACTTTTGCATCAATATTATTTTTAATTAAATAATTCTTTAAATCATTTCTGGTTTTTAAGTTTTTTAAATTAATATGATATAGGTGAAAAACTTCTTTAAGATATTTTAATCTTTGAACTGTAATAATATTTTTGTTTTTGGATAATAATTTATCAAGTAATTTTGAATTTCTTATTCTTTTATTAGTAATATTATCAAGTTTATTCTTCATTTTATAGTTAGCTACAGCTGCTTGAATCGTGTCTAGTCTAGAATTATATCCAAATATCTCAACATTATTCCTATTTTTTAAACCATGATTTCTAATTAGGTACAATTTATTTGCCAGGGCCTTTTTATTAGTGATAATAAAACCACCATCTCCCCAAACATTAAGATTTTTAAGTGGATGCATGCTATACGTGCAAGTATCGCCGAAATTAACTAAATATTTATTCTTAAACTTTGCTCCGATGATGTGAGCACTATCTTGAATGATTTTTAAATTATATTTTTTTCCTATGGAAAAAATTTTATCCATTTCACATGGTCGGCCAGCCCAATGGACAGGGATTATTGCTTTAGTTTTTTTAGTAATTGCGGCTTCTATTTTTTTTTCATCAATATTGTAATCACTTTTAATATCTACAAACACTGGTTTTGCTCCCGCAGTAACTATTGAACCTACAGTAGCTACAAATGTATATGGAACTGTAATCACTTCATCTCCTGGGCCAATATTTAGGGCTTTGAGAGATAACAGAAGCGCATCTGTACCGTTACCAACTCCGATTGCATATTTTGCCCCGGTTCTTTTAGCAAAATTTTTCTCACAAAGATCAACTTCATTTCCTAGAGTGTAGTCACCTTTTTTTACTACCTTTTCAATTTCTTTAAAAATTTTAGAGTAATTAGCAAATTGCTCGACAAGATAACTATGGTTTATTTTTAAGTTTTGATTTCTTTTATACTCGGCTGGTAAAAAATTTTTTGCCATTATGCTAAATTTTTATCTTTATATTTGTTCTCATTAATAGAATTATTTGTAAAATTTTCTTTATGGTAGTTTATTACTTCGTTCAACCCTTTTTTTAATGAATAAACTGGATTCCATGATAATGATTTTATAGTAAAAGACGACTGCAATTTATAGATCGTATCTTGTCCCACTCTTTCTTTGGATTTGCTCAAAAGTTTGCTAATTTTGTATGATTTAAGCTCACATATTAATTTTATTATTTCCAGAACACTGTAAAATGTTTTTCCAGAGAAATGATAAACTTGCCCTATTTTACCTTTTTTTAGAGTTTTATATATGCCGCTGCAAAAGTCTTTAGAAAAAATAAAGTTTCTTTTTGATTTTCCACTTCCTTGTAATGGAAACTTTTTATGTTTATCTATGCATGAAATTATTTTGGGTATCAATCTGTATAAAGGCTGCCCAGGACCATAAAAATTGGAGAATCTAGTGATTATTAAAGGTAAGTTATAGTGCTTGCAATAATTTTTTAATAGCATCTCAGTAGACAGTTTTGAGGTTGCATATGGTGTACTAGGATCAAATATTCCATTTTTTTCGCTTATAAATTTTTTTGAAGAGCCAAATATTTCTGGTGTAGAAATATAAATATATTTTTCAAGAAAACTCACATTGCAAAGATACTTGATTATTTGAGCTCTATATAAAACATTAATATTAAAGTAAACGTCAGGATTCTTCCAACTTTCATTAACCATGCAAATTGATGCAAAATCTACAATGTATGTTGGTTTAAATTTTTTTAAAACTTTTATTAGATATCGTGGATTTTTTGTAAAATCGATTTTCAAATTTTTAAAGTTTTTTGAATTTACATTATTTAGATAGGGCAAATATTCTTTGATCTTTTTCTTTCTGTAAGTTCCGATTAATGAATATTCTTTTTTTTCAAGCAAAAAATTCACCATTGAAGCACCAGCAAAACTAGAACTTCCTAAAATCAATATTTTTTTTTTCATCTATTTGTAAATGTGTTCAAGAAATTTGTATAAATTTTTAGGATTTAAAGTTCTATCATTTCCAAAATCTTTTAGAGAATTCGCAGCTGCTAAAGATCCAAAAAAAAGGGGTACCTCAGGGTTTTTTAAGAAAAATAAAAAAATTGAGAATACAGACAACATGGCATCTCCTGCTCCTACTTTATCTGAAATATTTGTTGCAAATGCAGGGCATTTGATAAAGGTTTTTTTTCTACTTTCATAAAATAGCGAACCTTCATTACCCCTTGTTACAATTATAGATTTTGATTTAAGTTTTTTTGAAAGTGAAGATATTAGGTTTTTAGTGCTGGATACTCTATCTCTTAATTCATGTCTCATTTCTGTTTCATTTATCAACACACAGTTTGCATTCTTAAATTTTTCAAGTGTATGTTGACCGCTATTATTTGAATTAATTTGTGAATTAATAAATAAAAACTTTGATTTTGAAGATATTAGTTTAGCAATTTTATTCGAAATAAATCCATGGCCGTAATCTGAAACAATAACCAAATCATTTTTTTTGATTTCAGTAGATAAATTATTATAAAATATTTTTTCACTTTTTTTATCAAGTTGATTATCATTTAAATTATAAACCCCTAAAGTTTTGGAATTACTTGCTTCGTCTACATATCTTTTTTTCAATATAGTTGGAGAATTTTTTTTAATTATAAATTTAGACGATACATTTTGTAAATTTTTTTTAATAAAATTTTTAAATTCCTCTTTTTCTCCTATAATCGAAAAAAAAGTTACTTTATTAGAAAATTCTGAAACCTGCTTGCAAATAGCTGCGGCACCTCCTAAAAAATCTCTTTGAAAATTTTCTTTTAATACTAGCATTGGTTCCTTGCCTGATTTTCCTACAGTTTCACAAAAAACATATCTATCAATAATTGTTTCACCAATAATAAGAACCTTAATATTTTTTATTTGTTTAAAAGATTTTTGTATCTGATTTAAAGAATATTTTTTTTTCAATATTTTCAAAAATTGGATTTGATTATCTTTAAATATCATGGAGAGATTGTTGTTGATAATATTACTAGAGCTAAAAGATTGTCCTTTTGTATAGATAATCTGTCCTTTATTTTTCGTCACTGCTTTTTTTTCTTCAATGATCTGGCCGGTAACATCTTTTGAATTTTGTTTATAATCAGGTCCTTTAACATAAAAATTTGGTTTAATGATATTTATTAAGTTTTTTGATGTTTTTTCATTATTTGTTACAACATAATCAACTACTCTTAATGAAGATATAAACTTTGCTCTGTGGCTATCAGAGAATACTGGCCTTCCCGGCCCTTTGTTGACAAAAATATCTGATGTTATTGAAACAATTAATACATCTCCTTTTTTTTTAGCCTCTTCAAAATGAATTATGTGTCCAACATGTAAAATGTCAAAAACTCCGTGGCATAGCACAATTTTTTTTGATTTTTTTTTTAATGTAGAAATAACTTTTTTTAATTTATTAAAATTTAATATTTTTTTGGACATAATTTTTACTTTAATAACCAATTATTTTTTTTTATGAAATAACTACATATTATCGCTTCTGGCTTCCTGCAATAAATGTAGTCTAATTTATGTTTTTTCACATTATGAAATAAGGAGTTTCTAAACTTGTTTTGTATGATAAAATTTTTTTTAGAAATGTTCCATTTATTTTGAATTAACATAAGAATATTTTTTAATGAATTTAAAATTTCATTACTGCTATTCTCTTTTAACTCAATTTTCTTTTTTTTGTAATCTTTAGAATTTGTCATAAAATTTAGTTGCTTTTTAAATATTATTGATAAACCGATTATTTTTTTCTTGTATTTAAGTTTCTTTGTAAGGAAGACACTTTTCCTATATCCAAGTTTTAATATTCCTACCGGTGCCATATTTGTAACCATTAACGGCTTTCTAAACAATCTAGCTAATTCATCTAAGCCAGTATTACTTCCAATCCATAGATAACAAGATTTAGCTAAATAAAAATCCATAAAATCTGATTTTATAGGATGAAAAGGATAATCTATGAAATTCTTATGATTTATTTTTAATTTTTTTTCAACGATTTTACCCATTCTTATAACTATAAATTTTTTTTTGAGTAACAATTTTATTGCGGGAATAAAATTATTTATATTTGAGTCTCTATAATTATGGTAACCAAAATTTGTCTTGTTTGTTTTTTTTAGGTATTTTTTATCGCGACAAGTTATACAAACTATTTTTAAATTTGGATTAAAATTATATTGTTTCAGAATTTTTTTTCCTTTTAAAATTTCATCTGGTAATAAATCTAATTTTGTTTCAGTTATATTTAATTTATTTTCAAAATCGAAAGTATTACCTGAAACATCTATTAAGTGTTTTTTAAAAAAAGGAAAATATTTTGCTACTATTTTAAGACATAGGTAGAATATTTCTAGCTTTTGAAGTAAAAAAAAATTTCTTTTTAAAATTTTAAGATACTGGTAGTTGCAAATAGATTTATTAGTAAAAAATATTTCAAAATTATTTGATTTTTTTTTTTCTATAAATTTTATATAATTCATAATCTAGTATATTCCCTATTCTATCAGTCCCTAAAAGACCAAACCTCAAAAAAATGAATGGTCTAATTAAAAGAATAAATAAAAAAAAGGGAGATAGTAAAAATATAAAAATAAAAAATTTTAATTTTTTCATTTAAGTCTGATATTAAATTTTTTTTAAAAATTTTTTACTTCTTGGCATTAAGTATTTTAAAGGTTGGCCGTAGTAAATTGACCATTTTTCTAATTTTTTAGAAGCTAAAGACAATGCGCCAATAACTGTTCCTTCACCAAACACGGCATTAGGCACTACAACTGAGTTAGTTCCAATAATACAATATTCTCTCAAAATAATTTTTTTGGATAAAACATCTTTTTTAGAATTTTTATTAAATGGTCCAAAAAAATTTTTTCCACTATAATCATCTGTAGAGGAAAAAATTTTTACTCCAGAAGATACACCACAATATTTTTTCAGCTCAATTCCCTTTTGACCTGCATGTAGAAGAACATGGGATCCAATATGAATAAAGCTCTCAATTTTTACTTTGCTCGATGAGACTATAGAGGTGAATGAGTCTATCCGAACATTGTCTCCTAGCACAAGATTTCTTGGCTCAGTAATCATTACTGTTGAATGTACTTTACAGTTTCTACCGGCCTTTATACCTAATTTCAAAAGGTCGTCAGTGCTGTGAAAAAAATTAGGAGACATTTTAAAACTCAATGTAAGTATTATTTTTTGAGTCTATTTTTTTTGAAGTAACCTTGGATTTTGGAATTATACCAAAACCAAAAGCATATCTTATTTTATTTGTAGTATTCTCACCGTTGCCATGAACCAAAAGAGCAGAAAATGCTGTAAATTCTCCATTGTTAATTTTGAATTTTTTTTGTTTTTTGAGATTTACTCCAGATAAAATTTTTTTCGGAGCATACACGAAGCCAAGTTTATGTTCTGGTGAAAGTTTTTTAACTTTATTATTTAAAACTTTAACTCTTCTTCTTTTTATCTTTTTGTCTGATATTAAATGAGACTTTGGAATATATTTTAACATATTCTTTTTATCTACTTTTGATAAGGGAAACCATACGTTTATTGCATGATAAGTGGTTTTCTTATTGCTATAAAAAGTTTCTCTATGCCACGATAAACTCTCGGTGTTATTTTTTTTCAATGATGGTCTGACAACTCTTAAATATCCTGAAGAAGAATACATTGGTAAGTCTTTTGGGAGTAATTGCTTTAAAAAATCTTTCTCTGAAAGATGAAATCTCTTGATAATTCCTGACCTATTTATTTCATCCTGGCATTTGAGAGCTATCTTACTAAATTTATCTCTTGAAACTTTGCAATAATATTCTTCATTTTTAAAAAAATGTTTCTTTATTATCCTACGAATTACATTGGTATAATCTTTATCTTTAAAAGATTTAATTATATAACCATTTTTTTTTAATTTTTCAGCAAACATAAAGCTTTTTAAATGCTAATATTTAAATTTGATTTGAGGCATTGGGTGTTTAAAATAACTCTTAAATCTTTTTTTTTGAAATAGTTTCTTGCATGCATGAATCTTCTATTATCGATCATGAGAAGATCATTATTTTTCCACTTATGGTAATATGTAAGGTTGTCTGATTTTTTTTGAATTTCATTTATATATTTTTTGGGAACCTTTTTACCGTTGATCAAACCCCATTTTTCAATACTTTTGTCTAAATATGGTTTTTGATGTAATAAATGATTAGCAAAACTTAACTTTCCTGGAATATAAGTTTCACTCATCGCAAACCTTAATTGTTTAGTTCTAAGTTCTCTATTATAATAATCCAAGTAGGTATCGAATGAGCCTATAGAATTTAATTGCCACGGTTTTTTTTTAGAGTTACCTTTTTTGATGTTTAAAGGAATTTTTAATTGATATTTAATTGGATTTGCTAAAAAGAAATTTTTTGTTTCAAAGGATAACGAGTCCCAGAGTTTAATACCATCACAAATAGTAGTTTCTCCTTTGTAACTCGGAGCTTCTTGACAATAAAACCAAACTATTTCGGGCCAAGATGGTGAAAAACTAGCCTCTGAATGTAAACTCATTTTTCTATGTCCAGCATCAACTTCTCTTACATTTTTCCCGAACTTAGTTTCTTTTCTTCTACTAGTATCATTTGTGTCATTGGCGTAAGTCGCTGTAAAAATTTCTGTAAATTTTTTGTAATTTTCTGAAGTAAAATCATAATTTCTAAAAAGAATACAACCATATTTTTTGAACAATTCGCAAATTTCTTTAGCATCAAGAGACCCATGTACATTGCTATTATTAGGTTCAATTTTTAACCCCTTATTCCAAAATAAATTTGTTAATTCATTTAAAATCATAAATTACATTTTTACCTTATACTTATTAAGAATTAATTTACCTTTTTTAAATGAACTAAAATCGACTATATCATCTGTATCTATACTAATTTGAAAACCTTCCTCTAAAGCTGAAATCAAAGTCATGTGTCCTATAGAGTCCCACTCTGGAATTTCGTTATATTCAATAGAGTCTTTAAAATTTTTAGGGTCAATTGATAGAGACTCTGTAAAAATTTTTTTATATTTTTCTTCATTTTTCATTTTGAATCTTTTTATTAATAAATAATTTTTGTGTCTACCTTTTTTTCTTTATTTCTATATTTTTATTGGATGAATAAAATTTTGGCCTGAGATCTGATTAGAAAAAAAATCATTTTTTTTAAAGCTATTTCTAAATAAATGCATTGGCCTGACATAATTTGGTAAAAATTGGTTGTTCATAGTAATTCTTGTTTTATTTAGACTATTGTTTTCTCCCGCTGCATGCCACATTAATCCATTAAAAATAACCATGGTACCTCTTTTTTTACTATATTTTTTTTATAGAAATATCTTTGTTTCATTTTAGGTTCTCGCAAGTTTTATTTTAATCTGTTTGACAATTTTTTCTGAGGAAATGCCATGTAAATCTTTTAAATAACTATAACTTCCGCCTTTACTATAGTTATCATTAATTCCTAACATTAGTAATTGTGTGCTTGAAGCTAAAGAAGATTTATACTCAGCAACAGATGACCCTAGACCACCAAAAATATTATGTTCCTCAACCGTCACTATTAACTTACTCATACAAGCATCTTCAATTGCAGATTTATCGATAGGTTTAATTGTATGCATGTTAATGATTTTTACGGAAATATCATCTTTAGCTAGTGTTTCAGCAGCTATTAAGCACTCGTCAATTATCGCGCCAGAGGAAATAATAGTCACATCTTTACCGTCTCTTAATTGGATGGATTTTCCAATTTCAAACTTATAATCTTTTTTATTTATAATTGTATTATTGGATCCACCAGTTAATCTTAAGTAAATAGTTTTGTTTGATTTCACAGCCTGGTCTAACGCTTTAATAGTTTCTAAAGAGTCAGACGGAGAAATTATACAGATTCCTGGAATAGACCTAAGAGCTCCAATATCTTCTATACAACAATGAGTGAAACCTAAGGTCCCTAAAATTAATCCGCTAGCGAGACCTACCATACACACCTTATGCTTCATATAGCCAAAATTTACTTTAATTTGCTCACAACATCTCATGGTTTGAAACGGTGCAAATGTGGTAGTTACTACATCAAAATCTTCTGAAGCTAAACCAGCAGCTACACCTATCATATTTTGTTCAGCTATTCCTAAATCCAAATAATTTTCTGGGAATTGTTTTCTAAACCTGTCTAAACCAGCTGAAGTTGAAACATCTGAAGTAATTACCATCAAATTTTTATTTTCTTTAATTATCTCTAACATTCCTAAGCCAAGTGAAGCTCTAGGACCTAAAGTTGACCATAATTTAATATTTCGTTCGTTAATAATACTTTTCACAGATTAACCTAATTCTTTGATTCCTTGATCGTATAGTTTCTTAGACAAAACTGAATGATGCCAATCATTATTATTTTCAGAAAATGAAAAACCTTTTCCTTTCACTGTCTTAGCAATTGCCACTTTAGGAAGATCAATATTTTTAGTGTTTTTAAAAAATTCTATTAACTCTTCGATATTGTGCCCATCTAATTCTGTAACATGCCAACCAAAACTTTCCCATTTTTTAGCAATATTACCAATATACATTATATCTTTATTGCTACCAGTCTGTTGAAAATTGTTATTATCGATAAAAGTATATAAGTTTTTAAGTTTTAAATTTGGCGCAGCCATTGCGGCTTCCCACACCGATCCTTCGTTACATTCCCCATCACCAATAACAGTGAATATATTGAAATTTTTATTCCTTTTTTTTGAAGCAACTGCAAGACCTATTCCTAAAGACAATCCCATACCTAAAGATCCATTAGAAAATTCAATACCAATTTTTTTATTCATTACCGGATGGCCAAGCAAATCTGATCCATTTTGTTCAAATGTTTTAATTTTATCTTTTCCTATATAACCGATCTCACATAACGCTGCATAATAAGCTAAACAAGCGTGTCCTTTACTAAGAATAAACCTATCTCTTTCATTCCAGGACGGATTTTTTTTATCAATTTTCATCATGTAACAAAATATTGATGCAACAATCTCAACAATTGATAATGCTCCTCCAAAATGAGAGCTGTTAGCACCTGCGGTGAGTGACATTTCTAAAATATTTTTTCTCATTTCTCTTGAAAAAATTTCAATCTCTTTTTTAATTTTTAAATTATTCATTACATTCCACCGTCGACTCTTAAAACTTGACCTGTAATATAATTCGATAGATCTGAAGCTAAAAAAAGAGAGACGTTAGCAACTTCATGTGGCTGACCAACTCTTTTTAAAGATAATCTAGAACTAATATCTTCAATTATTTCTTTTTTTGTATTTTTTTCTAACATATCAGTTTTTATCAGTCCTGGTGCTATTGCATTTACTCTAATATTATGAATTCCTAGTTCTCTAGATAAAACTTTACATTGTGAAATAACCGCAGATTTAGTCATAGAATATGCTACTCTACCTAAATCTCCATCTACACCTGAGGTAGATGAGATGTAGATGATGCTACCCATTTTATTTTTGATCATAGATTTTGCTAAAATTTGAGTAAAAATTGTTTGAGAGAATAGGTTTATTTGAAAAATTTCTTTTAGATGTTTACTTGTCGTCATCTGAAAAAGAGCTGTTTTTAAAACTCCCGCATTATTTATTAATATATCAATTTTTTTAGATGACGTTAAAACTGCTAAAGCTGCATTTTTAACATCTTCTTCTTTTTCTAAATTTAGTTTTATTGGCGTAATTTTATTATTGTATTTTTTTGCTAAATCGTTGGTTAAATTTAAAAAATCATTATTTAGATTTCTCGAACATGCAAATATTTCTGCTCCATTTGCAGAGAAAATTTCAAGAATTTTTCTTCCTATACCTCTGTTAGATCCTGTAAGAACAACAGTCTTATTTTTAAGTAACATTATTTTATGAAATCTTCTTCGGAAAAAATATCTTTAGCTAGTGCTGGTTTAAATATTGTTTGGCCACTTTTAGTCATGAACTTTTTTATAAATTCTTTATCTTCTCCTGCCAAACAAAGATCACTGTGATTTCTAAAATATTTAATTTTAAAACCATGATCTATAATCTCTTTTAAAGATTGTTCAAAAATATTTCCTATTTTTATATGAACATAAGGACAAACTAAAACATCTCCTATTGGGGTAACATAAACTCTATTAACTGTAGTGCAGCCAAGAATTTTTTCATGATTTTTATCAAAAGGATTCCATATATTTCTGACTAAATTTTTATACTCTTTTCGAATTTTTCTTAAATATTCTCTGTCTTTATCATCGCAAATAATATCTTCAGCATTCTGCCACATGCCTGAAGGAACAGCTACGTTTAGGAGAGTTTTATATCTTTTTTCTTTAGAGTAATCTAACAAATGTTTAAAGTGTTCGGTGTTGGCGTTATAGTGCCCAACGGTAATGTTCAAATAAGGATCCATGCCAGCATTTCTAACATGCTCAAGAGCAGCTATAGCCCTTTTCCAAGATTCTTTTCTACCTCTTATTTCGTCGTGAATTTTCTCATCCATACTGTCTATACTTACCGAAACTCTACTAACTTTGTATTCTGCAAGTTTTTTTGCCATAGGTTCATCTAAATAATATCCATTGGTCGTTAAATACATATAAAATCTTTCAGGTCTTATTGCTTCAAGCACTTCAAAGAGTTTTTTTGGCTGTAGAAGTAATTCACCGCCTTGTAAATCAAATTCAAAATATCCTAATTCATCTGCCTCATCAGCTAATTTTTTTATTGCTCCTAAATCTAGATATTCTTTAACGTGATCTCCTTTAGGTGAATTAGTAAAACAATATTTACACCTTAGGTTACATGCATTGTTGAAATTTAAATCAATACCTCTAGTTTTTGTACCAACTTTACCATCATTTTTTTGAACGTAAGAGTAGAAATCTTTAAGTTTTTTTACTAATCTTGGTTTATTTAAAAGTGAAGAAGCTATAGGCATTTAATTATTTAATTTATACTTTTTAACTTCGTCTGGCAATATTAAGCAAAATTCAGCTTTACATGAAAGATTTTTGTCAACTAAGCCTTGTCCTTCACAAAAAGCCAGTCCTCTCTTAAAACTTTTTACTTTTGTTTCAATAAGCATTCTTTTACCTGGCAAGATTTTTTTAATAAATTTTAAATTATTTGCAGATGTGATATAAAGAATTTTTCCTTTATTTCCAGGTAATGTTAATATTGATAATGCAGCCATTTGGACTAATGCCTCTATTTGTAGCATTCCCGGAACGTTAGGATTATTCTTCCAGTGTACTTTAAAAAACCACTCGTCCTCTACAAAATCTTTGTATCCAATCGCTAATTTACCAGGTTCTACATTAGATGCATAATCTATCATTAAATATGGATCTCTATTTTGTTGAAATTCTAAAATTTGATCTTTGTTCAATATCATAACTAATTTATGTCTATAATTCTTGATAAAGATCTTCTTAAGTCTATTCCGTCCCAAACCAAACCTATTTCTAAAGCTTCACCAATTGGAACTATTCTATCAACTCCTTTAAGATTATTATTTTTTGCAAAATCGACCATGTCAGATTTTTTGACTCCGTAGTAGGTAATAGTTTGAAAGTTTGTATTAATAAATTTTGAAATTACATTTAAGTTTTTAAGGCAATACTCATAAAAATAACCCCATTTCCCTCTAAGTTCATGTAGATTTTTACTTAATTTCTTTAGTTGTACTCTATAAATATAGTTATTCATTTTATAAATGTTTTTAATATTTTGAAGTTTAGCAGAGTCATCGCGTAATTTCATTATTTTATCAATATTGCTTGAAGCCTCTAATTTGTATTTGCTCTGAGCTATTGAGGATAATTGTTCCCAAAATTTTTTTGATGCTGTTTGATGATTTTTGCCTAGCCATAAGACCAAATGAGGGGAAGAACATGCATTCTGGTCAAATAAAAAAGTATCGTTATAAAATTTTTCTGCAATCTTTTTTATATCAATATTTTTTAATTTATTTAACTTATCGCTATTTATAATACATATTGAATATTTATCAGAAAATACTATTTCTTTTGCATTAGGTGGAATAGGTACGCTTCTCAAATCATTTATAGTTTTATTTCCTCCCCATATTACTCTGGCATTACAGATAGAAGAATAATATCCTGTAATCTTATCATCATGTTTATATTTTATAAACAAATTTTTTTTTTTTAAATTTTTATATTTTTTTTTATTAAAAAGATTCTTAATTTCTTGACAGATTATGACTGTTTGAGGAAAATTTTTTGAGGAAACCCTAATGACATTTGAATTGCCGGTAATTAATCCAAACACAAATGTATATGCAAAATTTATTGGCACATTAGACGGGCTAATATGAAAAATTAGTCCTAGCCCTATTCTGATATTGCTATCTGAAAATTGATTTTTGAGTTTATCAATATTACTTTTTCTGCACCAAAAAGCGAAAGATATTATATCTTGATAAATTTTAGCTTTTTTACTCTTGATTAAGTTTTTTGAAAGTTCATCTAGAAAATCGCAGGCAAGTTGAGAAAATAATATGTCTGGCAATGATTTAATAGTTTTTGCACCTGCAAGGAACCTCAAATCTTTTTCAAACATTTGCGCATCCTCTCATTTCAGCCTTTTTTAACCTCCCAAAAATTTTAAATCTTTTACCAATTTTCGAACAACTACAGTCACTCTTATTATTAATTAATCCAATATCTTCTGTAATTATGTTATGACCAGGGTAACTTGTTGGTAATAAAGATATTAATTGAACAATTCCTTTTTTGCCTTCTTTCTGAGGGTTAAGATTATCATCTCGAATTATAATCTCAGAGTAAGGATTGGTTACAAAATGTGAGCATAAATTACATTCAAAAAAAATAGATCCTGTTTGCTCGATCATGCCGTAGTAATTATGTACTTTAGAAATATTGAAATTTTTTTTTAACTTTAGTTTAAAATGATTATTATTAATTCCTTTATTAGAGAGTTTTTTCCATCCTCCCCCATGAATAAGAATAGCGTTTTTAAGATTTAATTTTTTATTAATTAAATTATTTATACTAATAAATTTCTCCCAAATTATTGAGGTGAGTCCAAAAATTAAAATATCTTGATTGCGATATTTTGAAAAAAAGGATGATAAATTTTTTTCATTTATTGTCATGTCTTCATTAAGCGCAAAAGTCATGTCTTTGCCAAAAATTGAGAAGCCTGCAATTGCTGCTATTCTAGCTGGTAAAGTAATTTTATCCTTTTTTTTATAAATGTTACTATCAATTACAAGCATTGGTAACCTAGAGTATTTAAAAAAGTTTTTAAAAATTTTACTTAGAACATTTATTTGTTCTTTTGAATTTTTTTTATCAAGAAAAATTCTTGACGGAGATTGATTTGATGTACCAGATGAATGAAGAACTTTAAATACATCTTTTTTTTTTACACTCATTAATTCAAACTCTTTAAATGCTCTAACAGGTATAAAAGGAAGTTTCTCTAGAGAATTTATTTTATTAAAATTAATTTTATCAAATTTGAAAAAATCGTTATAAATTCTGCATTTTTTTAAATGGTACACAGTAAGATTTTTTATTTTTTGTAAAAAAATATTTTTTTCTTTAAGATTGCGCATTAATCTAACAATTTAGTATATGCCACTTTTCCGTTGCTGGTTTTTGGAATTTCATTAATAAATTTAACTACTATTTTCGAAAAATGGATATTAATTATTTTTGAGATAAATTGATTATTTATTTTTTTTTTAGAATAATGTGAAACTATACAAACGTAAATTATATCTTTATTATTAACGCAGATGTTTTTTATACCTGCAGAGTTTAGTTTTTGTTCAATATCATCTAAATTTATCCTTTTCCCAAAAATCTTCACAAAGCGATTTTTTCTACCAGTAATATAGTAAAAACCATCCTCATCTTTATAGGCAATATCGCCTGTATTGAGTCTGCCTTTGTTGCTATTTTCAGAGTTTAAACTTGCAGAGTCATAGGCATATCCTAAAGAAACATTTTTACCTAAATAAATTAATTCACCTTTCCTGTTTGATTGAGTTATTTCTCGACCTTTGTTATCAATTATTTTAAATTTTCCACTATTGATTGTCTTTCCAATACTTCCTGTTTTTTTTAAATTAAACTTTGGATCTAAATATGACATCCTTGGTGACGCTTCTGTTTGGCCGTACATTGAAAAAAGTTTTATTTTCTTCGTTTTAAGATTTTTAATAACGTTCATTAGTGTACTGTTGGTTAAAGAACCTCCTGCATGAGTAACATATTTAACGTTGCCAAAATTTATTTTTGGTATCTTCATTTTATCTAAAATTTCTAGTTGAAAAGGTACTGCTCCAAAAGTGCTAGCTCTACTTTTTTTTAATATTTGCCAAAAATTTTTTTCAATTATAGACATATTATTCAAAACAATTGATCCTCCTTGAAATAAATGAGTATTTATTAAAGATAAACCGTATGAATAGTGAGGGGGTAATGTTGTTATAATTCTGTCACGCTTTTTTATTTTTAAATATTTTATTATATCTATTGTATTACTTTCAATATTTTCTTTAGAGATTTTTACATATTTCGAGTTACCTGTGCTTCCGGATGTTCCTATTAATAAGCAAAGGTTACTAGTATTTTTTTTAACAATTTCTTTAAAAGAACTTTTTAACAAGTGATAATTATTAAATTTATAAATCTCTTTAAAATCAAAATTATAATTAAATTTAGGTTTAAAAATAAAATTAGGTTTATATAAATGAATTAGTTTATTTAAATCCTTTTTATTGATTTTTTCCTCAATTAAAAAAAGTATTACTTTTTTATCTAATGCAGCCAAATAAAAAACAATCCATTCTAAATCATTTTTTCCTATTAAAAAAACTACTGAGCTCTTCCCGAGAAATTTTTGTAAACTTAACGAATAATTTAAAAGCTGACTGTAAGTCGTCTTAGATAAATTCTTATCTATTAATGCGACTCTGTTATTGTGCTTTTTAATTTTATCTAAAAGTTTCAATTATTGTAATTTGAAAAAAGTTTTAATTTACCAATGCTCCGCACTTTGCAAAAGTGTGATAATACAATTCTACATTTTTTTCAGAATCTAATTAATCGAGCTATATAAATAACTTTTGTTGTCAGAAATTGTTGTTTCTATATTACCGATTAAAACTTTAAGCCTTTTCTTTTCTCGTGAAATAATTTCAAAAATTACGTTAGTAAGGGGACCGGAAATGAATTTGGCTTTTTTGGTGATTAAATCCTTAAAAAAAACAGGTTTTATATAACCATTTTCATTCTCATAAGATTTACAATTAATTATAAAGTTTTTTATTTCATTTTGATTTTCAATATACCCGCTTAAAAAATATTTAAGACCTGTCACAAATTTAATTTGATTTACGATACTTGACTTACTAAATTCGCTATGATGACAAAAAATATATCCTTCCAATATGTCTTTCTCGAATTTTTTAAGTTTATTTTTTATATATTTATGGCAAGAAATTTTAGGAACATAAAATTGTATTTTATTCTCAAACTTTAAGGATAGTTTTTCTTTAAAAACATTAATTTCATTTTTTTTAACCCTTGCTATTGCCCACATTTAATTATCTCCCAATTCCTTCTTTAGTTCGTCATATTCCTTCATTTTCCTTTTCATAAAACTTATAGTAAGCTTTGTCTTTTCAGCTATTCCTTTGGGAGTTAAAATATAGATGTAGTTAATCTTATTTTTATTTTTCCTAAAATTTTCAGCCTTTATCAGGCCTTTTTCTTTCAGCTGGTTTAAACAATAATTAAGTTTTCCGAGGCTAAAACCTGCCCCATTTGCAAGTTCTCTTTGTGTTGAACCAGGTTTTTTATCTATTTCTCTTAATATGTTGAAATAGTCTTGATTTTTGCTCATAATTATCTATTTTGTTCAAGTATTGAACATATGTTCATAATTCGAACAATTAGTCAAGTAATTTATGAAAAAAAAAAGTATTTCATCTTCTAGCTAGTAAAAAAGCAGTAGTAGGTATTGTGGGCGCAGGTTACGTCGGACTTCCTCTAGCTCAATTAATTTCTAAAAAATTTAGTATAATTCTTTATGATCATGATGAAAAAAAAATACGTAAAATTAAAACCTCACAAAATAAGTTTTTTAGAAAAAAAGATAAGACAATAATCACTTATGATATTAAAATGTTGCGAAAAGCAAATTTTATAATTATTTGTTTACCAACTCCTCTCAAAAGTAAAAGAGAACCTGACCTAAGTCACATTCACGCTTTCTTTAGAAAAAAAAATTATTTTATAAGTCCAAATCAAACTATCATATTAGAGAGCACAAGTTACCCTGGCACATCGGAAGAAATGATAAAAAAATATTTTTCTAGTAAGAAATATAAATTTGGCGAAAATATTTTTTTTGGCTACTCTCCCGAAAGAGTTGATCCAGGTAGAAATCTTAATTTAAGTAAAATTCCTAAAATTGTAAGTGGATTTAGTCAAAATTGTAAAAAAATTGTCAAAACATTTTATTCTAAAATTTTTAATAAAGTATTTGAAACTTCTTCAATGTCTACTGCAGAAGTAACAAAGCTATATGAAAATATTTATCGATCAGTAAATATAGCATTGGTTAACGAAATGAAAATGATAAGTCACAAATTGAATTTAGATATTTATGAAATAATCAGCGCTGCAAAAACAAAACCATTTGGTTTTAGTGCTTTTAATCCTGGCCCTGGTCTTGGTGGACATTGTGTGCCAATTGATCCTTTTTATCTCGCTTGGAAAATGAAGAAATATAAAATGAAAACAAATTTTATTGAACTAGCTGGTAAGATAAACTCACAAATTCCAAAATGGATTTTAGGGAAAACTATAAATTTTTTGAGAAAAAAAAAATATTCTTTGAAAAATTCGAAAGTTTTAATAATTGGAATTAGTTATAAAAAAAATGTTGATGATATAAGACTTTCTCCCTCAATTGACTTAATTAATAAACTTTCTAAGTTTACAACTAAGATTAATTATTTTGATCCATTTGTAAAACAGATTAAAAAATCATCTGGTATTTTCAAAAATATGAAATCATCAAGGCTTAGCAAAAATTTATTAATAGGTAATGACTTGGTAATGATACTTACAGATCATGATAGAGTAAATTATCGTCAGATTTTTAGGTTTTCAAAACTAATAATAGATACAAGAGGTATCTATAAAAATTTAAAATCTAGCAAAATTTTGAGTGTTTAAATGAAGCTTATATGTTTTATTCAGGCCAGAATGTCTTCAAAAAGATTTCCGAACAAAGTTCTTTTTAAAATAAAAAAAAAAGAAATTCTTAAAATTATTTATGAAAGAATTAAAAGAGACATTAAAAAACTAAAAATTGTAATTCTTACCTCGAAAGATAGAAGAGATAAAAAAATAGTTAATTTTTGTCTAAAAAATAAATACTCATTTTTCACTGGATCTTTAAACAATGTTTATGAGAGGTATAAATCTGCACTTAAAAAAAATAAAACAGATGCATTTATAAGGATTACTGGAGATAGCCCCTTGATAAGCGTTAAATTATTAAAAAAAATGATAAAAGTTTTTAAAAAATCGAATTCAGACATTGTTACAAATGTATTTCCAAGATCATTTCCGATTGGTCAGAGTATAGAAATAATTAATAAAAAGGTCTTTTTTAAAGTCAGCTCGAAAAAACTAAGCAAATTTCAAAAAGAACATATTACCTCTTACTTTTATAAAAACCCGTTAAAATATAATATTTTAAATATAAAAAATAAAAGGAATTTGTCTAAAATAAATTTATCTATTAATACCAAAAAAGATTTAAAAAGACTTGAAAAAAAAATTTATGAACAAATATAAAGTTGGAATTATTGGTCTAGGAGTTGGTGAAAAGCATCTTAAAAAATTCAAACAAATTAAAGGATGTGAAATTATTTCAATTTATGATAAAAATATAAAAAAACTTAAAGTAATTTCAAAAAAATATAAAATAAGATATTGCAAAAATGAAAACGAAATTTTTAAAGATAATCAAATAAATTTAGTTTCTATTGCAAGTTATGATGGTGACCATTACTCACATGCGTCTAAGGCTATTTTAAATAATAAGAATGTTTTTATAGAAAAACCTGCTTTTACAAGCATTAAAGAATGTTTGAAAATTAAAAAAATTCTAAAAAATAGAGATATTGGAATTTTTAGCAACCTAGTTTTAAGAACTTCTGACAGATTTATATCACTAAAAAAAAGAATTAAAAAAAATTTTTTTGGAAAGATATATTTTATCGAGGCAGATTATAATTATGGAAGACTAGAAAAAATTATATCTGGTTGGCGGTCAAAAATAAAAAATTACTCTGTTACGTTAGGTGGTGGCATCCATTTAATAGATTTAATTTTGTTTCTATTAGGTAAAAAGATAGTGAAAGTGAGAGCAGTAGGTAATAAAATTGTTACTGGAAAAAAATCTACCTTTAATGATTTTGTCTCTGCAGAATTAATTTTAGAGAACAACGCAATACTAAAAATTAATTCAAATTTTGGTTGTGTATATCCCCATTTTCATAAATTGAATATTTATGGGACAAAGAAAACCTTTGAAAATCATTTTAATTATGAAAAAATTTTTAAGAAAAGAAATAAAAATATTTTTCAAAAGATTAGAAGCAAATATTTACCTAAAGATAAAGGGGCTTTAATACCATATTTTTTAAAAAATTTGAGTAATAGAAAACAAAAAAGAAAACTAATTAATGACATGTTTAGAACCCTTTCAGTTTGTTTTGCTATCGAAAAGTCTCTAAAAAATAATAGTTCTGTGAAGGTAAAATATATTAAGGTATAAGATTTCATGAAGATACCATTTGGCAAACCACTAATTGATCGTACAGAAATTAAACTTGTAAATGAAGTATTAAGATCCCCAATACTCACTCATGGAGAAAAAGCTATAACATTTGAAAAAGAGTTTTCAAAATTTACAAATTGCAACAACTGTACAACTACTTCCTCCTGTACATCAGCATTACATCTATCTTACTTAGCCATCGGATTAACAAAGGGTGATGAAGTAATTTTGCCTGCTCAAACTCACGTAGCAACTGCGCATACGGTAGAGATAACTGGAGCTAAACCAGTATTAGTTGATGCAGACAAAAATGGAAATATTAACATTGATTTAATCAAACAAAAAATTAACAAAAAAACTAAGTGTATAACTATAGTTCATTTTTTAGGACTACCGGTTGATATGTATAAAATCTTAAAATTAGCGAAAAAGTACAAACTCTCCGTAGTAGAAGACTGTGCATTAGCCTTAGGCGCAAAAATAGGTAAAAAACATGTAGGAACTTTTGGAGATTTTGGTTGCTTCTCTTTTTATCCTGCAAAACATATTACAACTGGTGACGGGGGAATGTTAATTGCCAAATCAAAAAAAAATATCATGTTGGTAAAAAAACTTAAAGGATTTGGAGTTGATAAAACATTTAAAGAAAGAAAAACGCCTGGTGTGTATGATGTAAAATATCTTGGTTTAAATTTTAGATTAAGCGAAACACAAGCTGCTATGGGAATTGCTCAAATGAAAAAATTGAGTAAAATTTTGAAATTAAGAGAACGAAATTTTCATTTATTACAACATAAATTAAATAATATTGAAAATTTAAAAGTATTAAGAACTGGAAGCAATTCAAAATTTAAAAGCGCTTACTATGCCTTGAATATTGTTTTAAGTAAAAATTTGATTAAAAAAAGAAAATATTTGATTAATAAACTAAAATTAAATGGGATTGGTACGAGCATTTATTACCCAAAGATTATAAGTGATTTAACGTATTACAAAAAAAAATACAAAATTAAAGACGCTAATTTTCCAAACGCAAAAAAAATTAGTTATGAGTGTATAACATTACCAATTGGTCCGCATATAAACTTGGCAGGTATAAATTATATAGCAAATAGACTAAAAAAAAATTTAAGGGATTTAGTTAAATGAAACAAAAAATTTTGATAATTGGAGGAGCTGGTTTTATCGGCCACAACCTAGCTTTAAAATTAAAAAAAGAAAATTATGATGTATTTGTAGTAGATAGTTTGTCAGTCAATAATTACTACAGTCTTAAAAAAAATAAAAAACATCCATATAAGAATTTTTACTTAGGAGTTTTAAATGAAAGAAGGCAACTTTTAAAAAAAAATAAAATAAAATTAGTCATTAAAGACGCGAGGAATTATCATATTATGTCATCTTTAGTGGTAAAGTATAATCCTGATTATATTTTTCATTTAGCGGCGGTAGCACATGCAAATGTTTCTAACAAAGATCCTTTTTCTACTTTTGACCACAGCATGAGAACTTTGGAAAACTTATTAGATATTTCAAGAAACATAAAAAAATTAAAAAAATTTATCTATCTTTCATCAAGTCTTGTTTACGGACAATTTAAACAAAAAACTGTTAATGAAAAAACTCTTTGTGATCCATTGGGAATTTACGGTAGTTTAAAATATGGTGCAGAAAAATTAGTAATTGGATACAATCAAGTATTTAATTTACCTTACACAATAATAAGACCATCTGCTCTTTACGGGCCTAGATGTGTAAGTGGAAGGGTTCTTCAATTATTTATTGAAAATTTAATTTCAGGGAAAAAAATAAAAGTAAACGGAGATGGAAAAGAAAAGCTTGATTTCACTTATATTGACGATTTCACCAATGGTCTACTTAATGTTTTACGAAGTAAAAAATCAACAAATCAAATTTTCAACCTTACATACGGAAGATCAAGGTCAATTATTGATGCAATTAAAATTCTAAAAAAATATTTCCCAAAGATGCAGGTGGATTTTATTCCAAGAGATAAATTGTTACCGTTTAGAGGTACTTTATCAATTAATAAATCAAAAAAATTAATTAGCTATAAACCAGAATTTAATTTGGAAAGGGGAATAAAGAATTATTTGAATTGGTATTTAAAAAAAATAAGAAAATAAAATAATGCCAAAAAAAATATCATTTAAAAAAGATAAATTTTTAACTAAAATTTTAAAAAAAAATTGCTACAACATTAAGGGAAATTTAAAAAATAAAATAGTTTTAAAAACAAAATCATTTTATCAGTATAAAGTCAAAAATATAAATAAAAAACAAGAAAAAATTCTTAAAGATAAAAAATTTAACCTTATAGAAACTAGTTTAGTCTTTTTTGGTAAGTACAGAATAAGAAGATTACCAAACAATGTAAAAGCTGAAAGCTTGACCAAAAAAGTAAAACTGTCAAAAGAACTTTTTAAATTTGAAAAATCACGATTTTTTAAAGACAAAAAAATCCCTTCAAAATTAGCAATTAATTTTAAGAAAAATTGGATTAATAATTTTTTTAAAGGAAAAAGAGGTGACAAACTTTATATAGTTAAAAAAAAAAGATCTTATTTTAGGGTATTTATTAATGATTATAAAAAAAGATACTGCCTTAATAGATTTAATTAATATAAAAAAAAAATATAGAAATAAAGGATATGCTAAAGAATTGATAAATCAGTCATTCGTTAACAATAAGAGGATAAAATTTCTTAAAGCCGGAACACAGCAAACAAATATTGGTGCAATTAAATTTTATAAATCTATAGGTTTAAGACTTAAAGAAAAATATCTTGTGTTTCATTTACATACTTAAATATTATGATTTGTGTCATTGATTATGGTTGTGGAAATTTAAATTCTATTAAAAATGCTATAGATAGATTGAATTTTCAATGTGAAGTTTCTAGTGATCCAAAAATTATATCTAAAAGTGATAAAATTATTTTGCCTGGCGTAGGAGCATTTTCAACAGCGATAGAAAAACTAAAGAAAAACAAACTTGATACAATTTTATCTGAAGAAGTGTTAAATAAAAAAAAACCAATATTAGGAATTTGTTTAGGTTTTCAATTAATGTTTTCAGAGTCATATGAATTTAAAAAAACAAAAGGTTTAGATTGGATTAATGGTAGTGTTACAAAAATAGACTCGGATATGCGCCTGCCTCATAACGGATGGAATACAATAAAAATTTTTAAAGAAAATGAACTAATAGAAAGTAACGTTGAAAAATTTTTTTATTTCAATCACTCGTTATCCATAAAAAGTAATGATGATAATTTTGAAGTTTTAGGCAAGACATTTTATGGTGAAGAATTTATATCTATAGGAAAAAAAAATGATAATATTTTCGGTATTCAGCCACATCCAGAAAAAAGTCAAATTGCTGGATTAGAATTTCTTAAAAAATTTTTAAAATTATGAATTTATTACCTAAAAGAATAATTTTTTCTTTAAACTTTTTAGATGGTATTTTGTACCGGACAAGAAATTTTTCTCCAGATTATCGATATACACATAATTTCATTGATCTTTGGTCTATCGATGAAATAGTAATACTAGATATATCAAGAGGGATTAATTTTACAAATCCAAAAAAGAATAAATTTTTAAACGTTCTTAAAAATTTATCTAAAAGTAGTTTTGTCCCTTTTTCTGTTGGAGGTCATATAAAAAAATTGAGTGAAATAGAAACTCTTTTAAAAAATGGAGCAGATAAAATTGTTCTAAACTCGATAGCTTATGAAAGAGCGAATTTTATAAAAGAAGCTGCTAACGAATTTGGAAGTTCGTGTATTACGGTATCCGTTGATGTCAAATTAAATGATAAACAAAATTATGATCTTTATTCTAATTGTGGTTCAAAAAAAGAAAAAATTGATTTTAAAGAACATATAAAAATAATACAAGATATGGGTGCAGGAGAAATTTTTTTACAATCAATAGATAATGATGGAACATTAGAAGGTTTCGATTTAAATTTAATTAATTTTATTAAAGATCAAATTCGTGTTCCTTTTTTAATAAGTAGTGGAGCGGGTAGTTGGAAGCACTTTTTAGATGTTTTTAAAATTAATGAAATAAGTGGTGCAGCAACTAATAATATTTTCCATTTTACTGAAAAAAGTATAAATAATTTTAAAGCTCTTTTAAAAAAAGAAAAAATAAATATAAGATGAAAAATTATAGTGAAATATTCTACTGTGCAAAATGCCTAATGCCTAGTTCACGACCAAGAATAACTTTTAAAGATAAAGTTTGTAATGCATGTATTTTCAGAGAAAATCAAAAAAAAATTAATTGGGAAAAAAGATCAGATGAATTAAAAAAAATTTGCGACATTTATAGGAGCACAAACGGTGATTGGGATTGTATAGTCCCTTGGAGCGGGGGTAAAGATAGCAGTAGTGTAGCTCACAAGCTAAAATTTAAATACAATATGAATCCTTTGCTAGTAACCTTTTCACCTTTAATGGAAAATAGTATAGGAAAACATAATAGGATAAATTTTCAAAAATTAGGTTTTGATAACATATTCTATGTTCCTAATGTAGAAACATCAAAAATTTTAAGCAATAGATTTTTTAAAGAAAGAGGCAATCCAAAAATTCACTGGGATGCCGGGGTGAATGCGCTTCCGTTAAAAGTTGCGCTAGAAAAAAATATTAAGCTTATCTTTTATGCAGAGCATGGGGAGAGTTTTTATGGTGGAAAAATTTTGCATGCTAATTCTGATAAAATAAGAGATTATACTGAAGTAATTGAAAATCAAATAGGTGATAATCCTAACAATTGGGTTGATGAGAAAGTAAAAATAGAAACTCTCAACTCATATATTTATCCAGATAATAAAAAACTCAAAGACAAAAAAATTACTGCATACTATTTTAGCTATTTTGAACCTTGGGATACTTTTGAAAATTATAAATACATAAAAAATAAAATAGATTTTAAAATTGAAAAAAGAACCGAAGGCACTTTTACTAATTTCGATAGCTTAGATGATATTATTGATCCGCTTTATTATTACATGCAATACATAAAATTTGGTTTTGGTAGATGTATCCGTGACTCAGCAAGGATGATTCAGCAAGGACATTTAACCCTTGAAAAAGCTAAAGAGTATAACAAAAAATATGATGGAGAACTTCCTGAGAAAAATCTGGATTTATATTTAGAATACTTAGATGTAAGTTATGATGATTTTTTTAAAATTATTGATAATCACAGAAATGATGAAGTTTGGGTAAAAAAAGGAAACAAATGGGAATTGAGAAATGAGATAAATTATGAGTAAGTTTAAGTATGGAATGTGTCTATCCGACTACCAAAAAAATAAGGAGTATATGAATCTTTCAAGAAAGAGATCTCAAGGAAAAGTGCCGGAACCAGAGCATTCGAAAGCAACTGCTAAAATAATAAATACACTAATTAAAGGGAATTTTAGTTTATTAGATGTGGGTTCTCAGACAGGTCATTTTTTTAGAACATTCAATAGAGTATTTAAAACTAGAATAAAATATATCGGTTTAGATCCCTACAAAATACATACAGAAATAGGTAACAAAATTTGGAAAAATTTTAAAAATTGTTCGTTCAAATTAGGTTGGGTTCAAAAAATTCCACTAAAAAAAAAAACGGTAGACATAACGTTATGTTCAAACGTTTTAACGCATATCCCAAATATTGGGCTACCTTTAAAAGAAATGTTAAGAGTTTCAAAAAAATTTATTATTTTAAGAACGCCAGTTCATTACAGATCTTATAGAATCCAAATGGTTTATAATAAAAAAGTTTGGAAATACTCCAATATTAAACCAGAAAATGAATTCGATAAAAGTGGTAAACCCAGAGAATATAATTATTTTGATGTGCATTCAAAAGATTACTTATTAGGACAAATAAAAAAGTTTAATAAAAAAGCTTCAATAAAATTTATCAAAGATACTTTCTGGGATGCAAAAAAAATTAATAGTAAATCTGAAAAAAAAGTTGCTCCAACTAGAGTTATTGCAGGCAATCAAGTGGCAGATTTATTAATAATTCCTCATTATTTCGTGATTATAAGGCTTTAAATGTATTTGTTTGGAAAAAATTTAAATAATGAAACTGTATTAGTTGCAGAAATTGGCCTCAATCATGAAGGTAAGCTATCTAAAGCTAAGACTCTTATTGACCTTGCAAAAAAAGGAGGTGCGGATGCCGTAAAATTCCAATCCTACACATTAGATAATTACTGTTCGATTGAGGACAAAAAAAGATATAAAATGTTAAAAAAATTTAATTTTACACAAAATCAATTTTCAAAAATATTTAATTACTGTAAAAAGAGAAAAATTCACTATTTTTCAACGGCGGTAACAGAAGATTACGTTGATTTTTTATCAAAAAAATCAGAGGTAATTAAGATTGCGAGTGGAGACTCTACTTTTAAACCAACATTGTTAAAAGCTGCAAAAACTAAAGCAAAAATAATACTTTCTACTGGTGGAACAACATTTAAGGAAATTTTAAATACAATAAAATATTTAAAAAAAAATTCTAAACTTAATTTAAGAGGAAGGCTTGCTATTTTACATTGTATTTCAGCATATCCTGCTCCCATAAATGAATTAAATTTAAATTCGATAACATATCTAAAGAAAAAGACAGGCTTAATTGTAGGTTACTCTAATCATTCTCCAAATCCAAATGTTGTCCCGTTAGCTATAAATTTAGGAGCAAAAATTATTGAAGTTCATTTTACTAATGATAAAAATAATAAAAGTATAAGGGATCATGCTTTATCCTTTGATTTTCAAGATTTAAAAAATCTTTCTGAATTCATCAAAAGTAGGAAAAAAATATTTGGAAAAATTGACAAAAGAGTTCAAAAAAGTGAAATAGAGAATATTTTATCTATTAGAAAAGGGATAATAGCATCTAAAAAAATAAAGAAATATAAAATTATTTCCAAAAATGATTTAAAATTTGCTCGTCCTGCGAAAGAATTTAGCTATAGTAAATTGAAAAATTTAATTGGAAGAAAAATTAAAAGAGATAAAAAAAAAGGTGAAATAATTAAAAAGATTGATTTTTAAACCAAATGAAAAAAAAATAAATTCAATAAAAAAGATAATTGAAGATTTTCAAGGCGGCGGAGAATATATCAAGGTTCCAAATATTAGAAAATATTCAAAATCAGAAGTAAATATTTGCAAATTTAGTGGATTGGTTACTGTAGTCAAAAGGAGAAATGATAAAAAAATTGCAGATGATTGGTCAAAAAAAATTTTTTCTAACAAGTTTTCTAAAATTAAATACTCCGCTAGTATACCCGCAGTGGTAGCGAGACAAACTTATGTTTTAGAGACATTAAGTAAACTGAGAAATTTAAATAAATTAAAAATTTGTGACATTGGGGCTGGACAAGGACAATTTTTAACTTTGCTTAAAAAAAAATATCCTTCAGTTAAAACCTTTGGAATTGAACCATCAAAAAAAAATTCAGCGTTATTAAAAAAGGCTGGTCATAAAAATTTCTGTGGAACCATTCAAGAGTATAATAAAAAAATTAATTGTATGGAAAAATTTGACGTAATATCAATAATGTGGACTTTAGTGAATACATCGTCTTGTTTAGAAATGATAAAAATTGCAAACAAGATGTTGAAGAGAAATGGAGTAATTATTCTAGCCGAGAGCAGTAGAATACTCGTGCCATTCAAAAAACCCTTAAACTTGTACTTTTCTCCACTAAGGTCTGATTTACACCCATTTCATTTTAGTAAAAACTCTTTGAGTAACTTGCTGATAATAAATAAGTTTGATCCCTTTTATATAAATAGATATATAGATACGGATTATCTAGTAATAGCAGCAAAAAAATCTTCTTCAGTGAAAGTTAATAAAATAAAAGTTGATAAATATAAAGACGTAGCTAATTTTTTTAATCGTTGGCATAAAGAAACCAAAAATTATAAAAAAATACTATAATCACAAACGAACTTATCTATATTTTTTTCAAATATTTAATAGACTACTAAAATTTTTTTCAGTGCATAAATCAAGCCAATTGAGCTATTAGTACTGGTCAGCTACACGCGTTACCGCGCTTCCACATCCAGCCTATCAACGTAGTG
>MDTB01189854.1_pt1 | contig 69683 bp, 69 predicted proteins | sample 811161 | NCBI WGS metagenome assembly MDTB01 (sample SAMN05326650, study PRJNA326480) | marine metagenome | isolation source: seawater | place: Mediterranean Sea | collected 2009
GACTTGGGATCTGAGTTAAGCGGAACTTTGCCGAATCCAGCGACCCGCATGACGACCGATTCGGGATCGAGATTATTTACGCCCGAGAGATCTATTTCAATGTCGGGAAGGCGTGAAGCAATGATTTCTCCAGGTTCGGGTTTGGTTGGGTGTGGAAGGGAGATCGGGACAGTGGGAACTCTAGCCCCATTGCGGAAAACCATAGCGGCGTTGAAGGCGGCGTCATGATTTCCCAGCACGATGTAACGTGGCAAAGTATACCGGGGGGAATCCCGTCGAATTTTCCCGGGTTTCACCGTGAAAAGTTGATCATATCCTAGTTCTTTCGCGAGCGGGAACATTTCGTTAGTATAGTAGCCTCCAGGGTAGGCGTAGGTGTTAACCTTGATCTTGAAAGTATTATCGAGAAACTTTTTCGAGGTTCCTAATTCGTTGCGAAGGAATTTTTCGTATGCTTCCGGGCCTTCTTTGGCTACTTTCTTTATTTTGCTGGGGAATGGGTGACTGACCGAGTGAGATCCGATGGTGCAGAGCTTGCTGGAGACCATTTCACGAATCATAGAGAGCGAGAGGGCTCGGCCACCCCGATTGGATCCCACGTAGTTTTTATAAAGAAAGATAGTAAAAGGTAGCTTGAGTTCCTTCATAATAGGGAAAGCCTCGGTGTAAACTGATCTCCAGCCATCATCCATGGTGAGGAGAATGGATTGGGGTGGGATTTCACCTTCGCCACGACGCCAGGTGAGGAATTGCTCGAGTGTAATCACTGCAATGTTGGATTTTTTAATAGCTTCCATTTGGCTACGAAATTTTGAGGTAGGGATCCTCATTTGCGTTGCAGGAAGGGTCCCGTGGAAGACGTGATAGCCTAAAACAGCGACGCGCGAGCCATCATCGTCAACGCTCTCTTCTGGGAGAGGGCTGCTGTCGGTCGTGGTAATTGGTGTTTCTTGCGCGTGAAGGCCGTAGCAAAAAATGCCCAACATGAGGGTGATTCGGACGACTGTCATAGGGTTAAAAGTTTAGTTATTTAAACTATTTTTGGCAATGATTGAAAAAGCCTGCACAGAGGGAACTCCGGGCAGGCTCTCATTAGAAAGTGCAAACAACCTTATTTGCCGGGAGATGGTTCGGCAAGGTCGGTCGGCATGTCGAGCGAAGCATCAAGAAGCTCCTGTCGAAGTTTACTACCTTTTTTGCTCCAGATGTAGACGACAGGTGCCGCAATGAAGATTGAGGAGTAGGTTCCGATAACTACGCCGATCATGATGGCGAATGAGAAGTCCTTGAGAGCCGATCCGCCAAAGATCCAAAGAACAAGGACTGCCACAAAGGTGGTGACCGAAGTCAGAATGGTTCGGGAGAGAGTTGCGTTGATCGCCAAGTTCATGACTTGAGCAACGTCACCTCGCTTCGAGCGGAGGGATTCTCTCATCCGGTCAAAAACCACAATAGTGTCGTTAATAGAGTAACCTGCGATCGTTAAGAAGGCTCCAACGTGAATCAATGAGAGTTCAGTTCCGCACATGATAACAACTCCAATACAGATCAAAATATCGTGGAAGAGTGCGGCGAATGCCCCGACCGCGAACGAAAATTCAAAACGAAGACTGATGTAGAATAAGACCGCCAGAAGACCAAGTCCGAGAGCATAAAAAGAGTTTTTCAGAAATTCGCCACCAAGAGAGGCTGAAATCGTTTCGTTATCGAGCGCAATGTCGTAATTTCCTTCGGTGTTTTTCTCAGCGAGGATTCCAATAATGCCTGAGCGCAATTTAGTTTCAATCTTTTCAAGATCGTTGGTCGCGCACTTGATTGAGACGAGATCGCCTTCGGCCTGAACAGGTTGCTCAAGTTGGATCGTAGGAGTTTTTTCGAGAGGCAGATCGTCAATTACTTTTTTAACGGTGGCTTCGCTTAATTCCTGGCCCTTCTTGAGCTGGATATTCACAATGCTTCCACCGAGAAAGTCAATGCCGAGCGAAGAATCCCGCTTAGTCCCCATGACTACGAGCGATCCTATCAAAAGAATCGAGGAGAGCATGAAGGCTGGCTTTCGCATCTCCATGAATTTAATTGTTTTCGCTGGGATCAGATTCAAAAAACTGAGCTTTTTGAGAGCCCCGGTGTCACTTCCCCAGAAGAAGAAGACACGGGTCACAAGAAGAGCTGCAAACATTGAGGAGAGGATTCCGATTGTTAGGGTAATCGCAAAGCCTTTCATCTGATCGGAGGCCCGCCAAAGAAGAATAATCGCAGTGAGAAGGGTTGTTATGTTAGCGTCAAAAATCGCACTAAAGGCCTTTTCGTATGCGGCGCGGATCGCATTGATAAGAGATTTGCCTCCGGCCAATTCCTCCCGCAAGCGTTCGTAAATGAGAACATTTGCATCAACTGCAACACCAATCGTGAGGATGATCCCAGCGATCCCTGGGAGGGTGAAGGTGGCACCAAACATGGCCATTGCCCCGAAAAGGATGAGCATGTTGACTGTGAGTCCGATGAGGGCGACGAAGCCTGCGATGCGATAGTAGAAGATGACAAAAATAAGGGTTAGAGCCAGTCCAGCGCCAGCAGCGTAGACACCTTGGCGCACGACTTCCTCACCGTAGCGAGCACTTACATTGCGCTCAGAGAGAATGTTTAGTGGATACTTGAGTGGGTTGTTGAGCGCATTTGAAACCGTGCGGACTTCTTCACGTCCGTCTAGACCTTCCACGATAAAGTTACGTCCGAGAATGGCATTAACGGAAGGCGCAATGAGAACTTCATCATCGAGGACGACAGCCATGCGATCCCTGCCGATTGTCATGTTTCCAGTTGCATTGGTAAGGCGTCTACCACCTTCCTTGCTGAGAGTGACGTTAATAACACCAAGACCATTTCCAGGGCGGGCAAGATCGACCTTATCTCCACCAACAATGGTTCTTCTACTTAGAAGGATTTTACCTGGCTCAATTAATTTTCCGCTCTCAGGGTCAGTTCGGCGAATTGGATACACTTTATATCCGGGTTCTAGTGTCTTCGTGCCTGCCTCGATTTGAGCAATAATCTGATCGCTGTTAGGATGAACGTTCTTGAGGAGAAGTCGGGCCGTTGTTACTATTGTCTCGCGAATTTCGTCGCGGCGTTCGGGTCCGACTCCTGGCATTTCAATGATGAGGCGATTTTCACCAAGAGGCTGCATGAGATTATCGCTCAGGCCGCTATTAGAGAGTCGTTTTGAAAGAGTAGCCTTGGCTTGTTCAATTGCGCCTTCGTTGACGGGCAGGGGGTTTCCTTCTTCATCTTGTCCCGGCTGGATTTCGACGATAAAAGAAGATCCACCAACGAGGTCGATACCCCCTTTGAGTTTTTCCTTAAGCGGAAGGACTGCCGCTAGGCAAAGAGCGACGACGATTCCAATCGCAATACTGCCGACGGTACGCTTGCGGCGATCAATCTCGGTAGCGACATACCAGAAAATGAGTGCGACGATAGCGATACCAGCGCCGACGACGATGAGAGGATTGTCTTGGAGGTCCATGAATTAATGACTTTAGAATCTTAAAAATTACTCTTGTGGCACCTGCTTAGGTTAACCATGACGAGTTTTAAAAATATGAGGATGGCTAGATCCGAGCGCAACTAGCTTTTGGAAACTTCTTCGAGAACTTTTTGCCCAGTATCTCCTTGGCTTTTGCTGGATTTTTCAACGCTGGCAATAGCCACCTTATTAAACGGGACAAAAACCCCTTCGGAGATTTTGATAGATATGGTTTCTTTTGAAACGGCGTGTACGATTCCGTGCATCCCTCCGATCGTCACAACCTTATCGCCTTTTCTGAGTGCGGCGACTCGAGCTTCTTGTTCTTTACGTTGCTTTTTCTGGGGCCGGATAAGCAAGAAATAGAACATTACGATCATGATAATGATCATGGGAAGTCCCCCGGCTAGCGGATTGCCTCCTTGCTGGGCTAGAAGCGATAATGTTGTCGTCATTTTAAGAAATAGTATTTTGTTTGAAAAACCCTGCTAATTGCGAAGTTCGCTGCGGGAGAGCAAAAAACTAGGATCAGCGAAGGAAAGCAACTCTAAACCGCTTGATTTCGGGGAAAGAGGGTTATTTGGCTCCTGCAGTGTAGCGTTCAACAAATTCTCGCTGGAATTCCCGGAAACGCCCTTCCGCGATTGCTTGGCGAGAGTTTTCCATGAGCTGGAGGTAAAAGTGGAGGTTGTGAAAGGATAAGACGCGCTGGGCGATAATTTCGCCAGCCCGGAAGCTGTGTCGCAAAAAGGCACGCGAAAAGCGAGCAACATGAGGGTGAGCTTCGGCGGTGAGCGGCGCTGAATCAAATTCGAAGCACTTGTTTTTAATATGAACAGGACCGTCTGGTGTAAAGGCCTGCCCGTGGCGCGCGCAGCGGGTGGGATGAACACAATCGAACATATCGACCCCCTGACTGATCATTTCTAAAAGTTGGGTCGGAGTTCCTAGTCCCATGGCATAGCGCGGCTTATTACCTGGGAGAAATGGTTCAGTATTTTGGATGGCGGCAAACATTTCTTCCTCCGGTTCGCCGACTGATACTCCGCCGATGGCGTAACCGTCGAGGTCCAGATCGACGAGTGCTCGTGCGGATTCTTCGCGGAGATCTCGATAAACTGAGCCTTGAACGATTCCGAAATGAAGTTGCCGACCGTTGCCGCTGGTAGGCCTGTTGGTTTCGACCCACTCCTTACAACGCTTCCCCCAGCGGGTTGTGAGAGCGGTCGATTCTTCAGCATATTTTCGTTCGCACGGATAGGGCGGGCATTCGTCGAAGAGCATAGCGATATCCGAACCGAAGGTTGCCTGAATTTCCATGCTCTTTTCGGGGCTGAGCATCATACGGGTGCCATCGAGATGACTCTGGAAATTCACGCCTTCTTCAGATATCTTGCGAATCTTAGAGAGCGACCAAACTTGGAAGCCACCTGAATCGGTGAGAATGGGGCCATCCCAAGTTGTAAATGAGTGGAGCCCACCTAGTTTACTGATGACGTTTGTCCCGGGACGTAACCAGAGGTGGTAGGTGTTGCCGAGAATGATCTGGGCCTCCATGAGGTGGAGGTCTTCTGGGTGGAGAGTTTTGACTGATCCTTGGGTGCCCACAGGCATGAAAATCGGGGTCTCAATGACACCGTGGGGAGTAGTGAGGCGTCCGCGGCGGGCCTTGCAATCAGGGTCTGTCTGAAGGAGTTCGAACATGAAGATAAGCGGGTGTTAACTCAGGTATACCAAAATGAACACCGAATTCATTATGGCTACTGAAAGTTGAACGGACACTATGAATTTTTCGATGCCGTGCTTTTAGAAGTTTCATCTTGTTAGATGGAAGAGTTATCTATTGGATCTTTATTTATGTCAGAAGAAAATCCATATACTCCTCCCGTCAATCAAGTTGAAGATCCTCCCATTCAGTCTGCTGTTCCAAGCTCGCATAATTATGCGAGCTTGGGAGCACGATTCTCGGGTAAACTAATTGATGTTCTCATCATGATTCCGCTAGGACTAGTGATTGGAATTGGCTATGCTTTTGTTTCTCCTCCTAAGGACATCGCTGTTGAAAAGACCTCAGATCTCTTTTCAATGGGCGCTACAGGCTACGGGTATGGCGAAGCACTTCTCTTGGCCGTCCTTGGGATGGCTGCTTATATCGGGATTCAGTGGACGTTTTGGGCGTCGACTGGTCAAAGTATTGGAAAGAAAGCGATGAAGACTCAGATCGTCAATCTTGACGGATCTCAGGCCAGCGCGAAGACGATTGCTCTCAAGCGTTATGCAATTATGAGCCTAATCGCTAATGTGCCTGTCGCCGGAAGTTTAGTTTCTTTGATTGGCGTCCTTCTCATTTTTCGTCGGGATCGGAATTGCCTTCATGATGATATTGCTAAAACCCGAGTCGTTAAATTTGCTGCTTCTTCTCAATAGAAGTGATTCGATTTGATGATAATTCGAAAGGCGATTTGTTATCTTTATGTCTTTACGGACAGATCTCGAAAGTCTGTTGTTTACAGTGATAGCTCATGAAGGATTTGCAATCTGGAGAGACATGGAAGTTTGAAATAACCGCGAAGATTCGGCGAGAATCGTTATAGTAAGTAAAGTAGGTAATCTACTATAATTGTTCTTCCTGTAGCCATTGTTTCATGCCGCCTGCCACATTAGTGACGTCGGAGAAGCCATTTTGAAGCATCCAGGTTCCTGCTCTAGCGCTTCGCATGCCGGCTGCGCAGTGGACGTAATATTTTGCGTTCTTGGGAAGGTTGACGGCAGAGCTGGGCCAACCTGAAAGCGGAAGGAGTTCCGATCCTTCGATATGAGCCATCATGTATTCATCCTGTTCGCGGACATCGAGCAAGATGCCTTCGAAGCCATCGGAAAGAATTTTGCGTAGTTCAAGAGTCGTGATTTCGGGCAGCTCTGTCATTTCTTTTTTGTCAGTGGAGGGTTCGGTGATAGTGGGGTTGGCCCCGCAAAGTGGACAGTCCGGATCAGGTTTGATTTTAATTTCTCGGAATGAAGACGAAAGGGCACGATAATGAATGAGTCGGCCTAGTGGGGCTTGCCCGATATTTGCGAGAAGTTTGATGGCCTCCATGGCTTGAAGGCTTCCAATGATTCCGGGGAGCACGCCCAGGACACCTGCTTCACTTCATGTTGGAACTGCTCCCTCAGGCGGAGCTTCGGGTAAAAGGCAGCGATAGCAGGGCCCGCCGAGATGGGGTGCAAAGACTGTGACCTGTCCTTCAAATTGGAAGATAGCTCCGTGGATGAGTGGTTTCTTGAGGAAGAACGCGGCGTCATTTACGGCGAAGCGAGTAGGAAAGTTGTCCGAGCCGTCGAGAATAGCATCGTAAGGACCCAGTAGATCGAGGCAATTCTCTGGCTCGAAACGACCTTCATGAAGAATGATCTCCACATGTGGGTTTACTTGGTAGAGCCTAGCTCTGGCGCTCTCTATTTTGGGTGTGCCAACGCGATCGGTGTCGTGGAGGATTTGGCGGTGCAGGTTAGAAAGGTCGACTAAGTCAGGATCAATGATGCCGATTTTACCAACGCCTGCTGCTGCCAGGTAGAGAAGAGCAGGTGAGCCCAATCCGCCGCTTCCGATGCAGAGAATAGATGACTTTTTGAGACGCTCCTGTCCCGCTTCGCCGAGCTCTTTGAGCATGGTTTGCCGCTGGTAGCGGTCGGCTTCTTGCGGTGTCAATGGCATACCCCAACGATGTCGCGTTAGATGTAGTCAGGCAAGGAACGATTGCCTGATTTCAAGACGAGTGCTAGGATTGAGGCTGTGAAAGTCGCGATCGTTGCTCATCCCCGCAAAACAGATGCCCCGGTGGCGGTGCGAAATGTTCGAGAATGTCTTTTAAAGCGTGGTATCAAGGTCGTTCTTGAACAAGAAACAGCACGCTTGATTCAGGAGGTGGGGAAGTTGGACTTCGCTGATGGCGCTGACCTTGTCATTTCGCTTGGAGGTGATGGGACATTGCTCAAGACGCTTCATCGTCTGGGGCCTAGGCCAATTCCGATTGCGGGGGTAAATATCGGGACGCTTGGTTTTTTAACAGCCTGCACCGATGAGGAAATTGACTTGTTAGGTGATCACTTGGCCAATGAAGAGATGAATATCGTTGAACGAAGCATGCTCAAGGTGGAGATGACTGAGGAAGGGGGGAAGGCACATCAATTTTTAGCTCTCAACGAAGCGGTGTTGATGCGGGGAGAGACCGGGCGTTTAGTTTCGCTTGAAGCAAGGGTTGATGGGGAACTTTTAAATCATTACCGAGCTGATGGTTTGATTGTGGCGACACCGACAGGTTCCACAGCATATTCAATGGCGGCAGGGGGGCCTCTGCTTGGTCCTCACGCGGGAGTATTTGTCATCACCCCGATCTGTCCCCACAGCATGAGCAATCGCTCGTTAGTGGTCGGGGAAAAATCTGTTATTGAACTCTCACCAGTAGGCAACGGAGAGGATTCAATTCTTTTCTCAGTAGATGGCCGGGATATTCTCCGAATAGAAAAAGAGAGTGTTGTGAAGGTCACTTGCCATGATGCAAGCTTGAGATTAGTGCGTCTCCCAGGACACTCTTTTTATGAGACCCTTCGAAAGAAACTACATTGGCACGGCGGATAGCCTTGGTTGGCAACTACTTGGCCTGTAGGGATGAAAGTCCACCATCGACTGAAATCGTCTGCCCGGTAATCCAAGCGTTATCTGGTGAAAGGAGAAAAAAGAGAGCGTTGGCAATATCACTGGGAGTTCCTAGACGGCCAAGCGGGTGCATGGCTTCAGAGAATTTCCTTGTCGACTCATTACCGGTAATAGGGGCTGCAAGTGGGGTATCCGTGAGTCCAGGGGCGACACAGTTGATTCGTAGTTGGTTCCTAGCGTAAGTAGCAGCAGCCGAACGGGTGAGGCCCGCAAGTCCGGCCTTCGCTGATGCGATTGCCTCGTGATTTGAGAGACCTTTTTCAGCTGCGGCTGAGGTGACAAAAGCAATAGAGCCGCCGGATTTGCTCATGGGCCTTCCTAAATGATGAAGAAGGTAAAAGGCAGAGTTGAGATTGGTATCGATGACAGACTGCCAATCGGAAATCGAGGTTAGATGTGCTGGTTTGAGGAGGATTGAGCCGATGCAATGAGCGACCGCCTCAATTTCGCCCAGTTCTTCGATTGCAGCTGTGATGCAGGAGGCCACTTCGTCGGGATGAGTAAAATCACAAAACAGTGATTTAGCCCCTAATTCGGACGAGAGATTTTTTAAGGCGTCTTCGTTTCTACCTACTAGGACAAGGCGGGTTCCAGCTGAATGAAGTTTACGAGACAGAGCGGAACCAATGCCTCCATTGGCTCCGGTAATAAGGGCAGTCTTCGGTCCAGTCATCTTTGGGGGAAGCTTAGCTCTGAAAGCCAGTTTCGCATCTGGTTTTTTGTCCCCTCCACCTCAATTCGATATTGCCCGATTTTTCCTGAACCGTCCTTGAGTTCCGTTCCTAAGGTCCGGAAAATGCTTCCGTAGTGTGTCGAGGGAAGGTGAGCATGATACCACTTCACTGTTTGGTCCGCGACCAGAGCTTTTTTCCATAGCTGTGCTTCGTCGACCTCAATTGCGCGTCCATTGATCATACGGGTGCCTCTGATATGAGGCGGGTAAAGAAGAAAGAACATGAGTTTATTTGATCCTGTGATAATGAGCTTTTCTTTGCTGTTGGAGGGATTGGTGTAGAGAAGTTGATACCCATCTTTCATTTGAGTTTTCTTGGGAATTCCCCAGGCATTAGCTCGGGCCGGGCTTGAGAGGACTGGGATAGTAGAGGCTTCTAACGAAGATTCAGAAGTTGTCGATGAGCAATGGGTTAGAAAGCAAAGGAAACAAATTAGCGGTATTATTCTACGATTCATACAGCCTTTAAGATACCGTATATTTTCAAGTTTGCACTCCGAATTGAGATTGTGTCAGGCAAACGTCTTTTGATCATCGCGAGAGATAGTTTTCGGCTATAAGAAATTCTTTTGACTTACGAGAAAGGTTTTTGATCCGGTATTCCTCGCTGGATGCCTCTGCTCGAGTCCCGATTACTCTCTCATAGACTAAATTAAGCGGATTTCGCCCCCGCAAATATTTGGCACACTTTGGCCCCTGCGAGCTATGTTCTGACAGACGCCGTAAGACATCATTCGAAATACCGCAGTAAAGCGAATCATCACCACAGCGAATCAGATAGACAGACCAAAGGGATTCACTAGTCATCCGGATTAAGGGTCATTTGAGAAAGAAGCCTTTGGTTGAACTCGTCAGCCATATCGTAGCCAATTTTTCGGAGTTGGAGATCGAGCGCGGCAACCCCAATTAGTCTAGCTGTATCTCTTCCAGCAGCTACTGGAATCTCGACAAGGGGAATTTCGACATCAAGAATACGCATTTTTTTCTGCGATATGCCGATTCGATCAACTTTGTTGAGGTCGCTTTCTGATTTTAATTCTACCACCAAGTCTAGCCGTTTTTCTGGTCGAATAGCAGATAGACCATACAGATTTGCAACATTGATGATGCCGATGCCTCGCATCTCTAAATACCCTCTCGCGAAGTCTTTTGCGCTTGCCGAAAGTTCACCACTAATCTGCTTTAGCTGAACCGAATCATCAGCGACTAGGGCCGCCCCTTTTTCCAACAGTCCTATTGCGGTTTCGCTTTTTCCGGATCCGCTTTCTCCCATTATTAAAACGCCAATACCTCGATAGTCGACCATGCAGCCGTGCAGAGCAGTTCGATGTGCAAAATCATTTTCGAGGCTAATTGTAGCAGCGTTAAGCAACGACATGGTTGGTCGAGGAGTGTGTAGGATGGCGATGTTTTTCTCTCGGGCTACTTCTTTGAGAATGGGCGAGAGATCATGGCCGCGGGCAATGATCAGACAGGGAATATCTTGTTCGCAAAGAATGGTAAATCGTTCAAGGCGAAGTTCGTCCGAGAGTTTTTCAAGGTAGGAGTTCTCTGAATTGCCCAGAACCTGAATACGCTTTTTGGCAAAGTAATCGATAAAACCTGCCAATGCGAGGCCTGGGCGGTTGACCGCGGGTTCTTCAATTACACGATTGAGTCCCGTTACGGGGTGCTCGGTACTCAACTCGAGATTATCTCCGTGCCGTTCCAGAAACTCTTGAACGGTAATGCTCTCGATGACCCTTCGTTTTCCACCTGCTGCCATAGGGAAAGACTAAAACATTAGTCTTCTTTGGGCGAGATGTTGTTTTTCAGCCTCCGTGGTTTCTTCTAAAAGAAAATTTCTCGAATCAGCTAAGAAATAGCTCACTCTGGGAGATTATTGACCCAAGTGGCTATGTCAGCGACCACCTTTTCACTTTGGTGGTCGTGGAAGAGAAGGTGAAAACTTTCAGGGTAGAATTTTCTGGTGGCGAAAACTTTCTCCGGAAGCCCATCAAAAAAGCGCTTCACGTCTTTTGGGTCCGAAAAAACGTCTTTTCCACCATGAAGAACTAAGATTGGGAGATCGAGTTGTTGAGAAGCCTTTCGCGAAGTTTGCATCATCTTACCCAGAGTAGTTAGGAGTCGCAGAGTGTGTTTGTGGATATGGTATGAATTGGTAGCAGCCTGCTCTTGGTGGACTGTGTTTTTAGTCACCCGGACTTCATCCTCCCCCGATAAACTTTCCAGTGAAACCCGTGCCTTTGGGAAAAGAAATCCAGCAATGTTAGCGGCCGAGATTATCCATGGTGAAAAATCAGAACGAATATCGGTTATGGGTGATGCTAATATCATTGCGTCGCAGTGGGCTCCGGAGTCTTTTATCTGTGCATAGGTATGAAGGACAATGAGCGAGCCCATGCTTTCGCCGCACCAGACAATCCTAGCTTTCGGGTGTTGTTTACGAATTAAGCTAGTGAAGGTCGTTAGGTCTTTAAACCATTCTTTCCGATCATGAATATGGCCACGTCGTTCTTTTACTGGATCTTTGCCTTGCCCCCGTGTTTCGGCCCCGTAAAGCGTTATTTTAGGATGCTTGGTTAGTAGATGTTTGGCAAGAGGCCGAAAGTCCGAAGATGCACCGCTGATACCGTGGACTCCAATAATCACGAGTTCGGGATCCTCCTTGGAGGCCCATTTAGTATAAGGGAATTTTGCCCCATCGAAGGAACTGAAATGTGTTTTACCTAGCTGTGTTTCCGCTTGTTTAGTCGCTTGGTTTTGGGCGGAACAAGAAGCAAGGGGAATGAAAATAAAGACCCCGATCCCCACAAATATGCCGCGTAGAATCGAGATGATCATTTTGAGGTGAAGTTAAAATTAATACTGAACAATAGGCTTTTCCGATTTCGCGTCAATGATCGCGAAACGCTCCCTGTGAAGGTTAGCGTCGCTTCTGAAAATTAGGCGGCCGCTATGGGATCGTTCCAGCTCCATAAGGATTTTAGAATCCTCAGATTTAAAGCGATTCAAAACATCGGTATTCACCATAACAATAAGGTCTCCGTCTTCGTCATTCTCCTTTTGGCGCTGAATTACGGTATTGAGGCTACGTTGAATTTCAATACTCATAGACATAGTCGTCTTGATTCGCCCACGCCCCTGACAATAACTGCAGGGCTCGAGAGTTGAATCGAGAAGGCTCTCGTTCAATCGTTGACGTGTCATTTCCATGAGTCCAACGGATGAAATCTGAAGGACTTGGGTTTTTGCTTTGTCCCGCTTGAGCCGCTCCTTCATTGCTCGATAGACCGCTTGTTGGTCACGGCGATGTCGCATATCAATAAAATCAACTACGACAAGGCCGCCAATGTTACGAAGTCTCAGTTGGCGGGCGACTTCCTCAGCGGCCTCAATATTTGTTTGGAGAAGGACTTTATCAACGTCCTTTGATCCTCGGTTTCGACCCGTGTTAACATCGACTGAAATCAGGGCTTCAGTCTCATCAATGACAATATAGCCACCACAGGGGAGCCAGACTTGGCGCATAAAGGCTTCGTCGATCTGTTTTTGAATGCCGAAACGTTCGAAGATAGTTTGTTTGGAGTAAAGGTAATGAATCTTACGTTTAGCACGTCGGGAGACTCTTGAAGCAATTTCACGAATGTGGGCAGTCGTTTTTTCGTCATCGCAAATAATTTTATCAACCTCGTCCGTCAGGAAGTTTGTGGCTGTTCCCTCAACCAGATCAGGTTCTCGGAAGCAGCAAGCTGGAGCACTTTTGTTATTTCTAATGTCATCGACCTGTTCCCATTGTTCTAGGAGCATAGCTAGGTCACGGACAAAATGACGGGCGCGGGTGCTGGTGGCGACAGTGCGCATAATAATACCCATTCCTTCAGGAACACTCAGCCGCTGCATGATTTTCCGAAGGCGCTGTCGCTCTTTTGGATCGTCAATGCGTCGTGAGATGCCGAATTGATCAGAATAGGGCATTAGAACGAGATAGCGACCTGCAAGCGAGATGTTAGTCGTCACTCTCGGGCCCTTGTTGCCGATCGCGCCCTTCGAAACCTGAATCATGATTTCGGAGCCGACAGGGTAGATGCTGGGGATATCCTTAGAAGTGATCTTTTTTTGTTTTTTTTGCGTTCGTCCTTCACGACGAATTTCCTCGAGGCCACCATCGAGAGCCGCTGGGATAGCATCCCAAAAATGAAGGAAGGCATTTTTATCGAGGCCGATATCAACAAACATGGCTTTGAGACCTTGTTCGATGTTTTTGACGCGGCCTTTGAAGATTCCTCCGACGATGTTGTCGTCGCCATTACGCTCGACATTGTATTCTTCAAGGACACCGTCCTCGAGAAGAGCGGTCCGACGTTCGAGTGTTTCTGAGTTGACGATGATGGTGCGCCCTTCGCGAGGGTCAACACTGGTCAAGCCGAGTGCGTTTTTGATTTTTTGGATCATATAATTAAATTAGTCTTTAAAGTTGAGTTTTCAGTTTGTTAGTAGCGGTCCGCTTCTTGATCAGGAGTCGGTGCGATTGATGGGAGAAGAGGTTTATTTGGAGTGCCCAAAGCAGGTTGCTCCTCGGGGAGAAGGACGTCGTCGATTTCATCGCCGGTTTCACCTTCATCATTATTAGTCAAAGAATAGATTTCGCCTTCGGGGATTTCAATTTTCTCGAAGGCGTCGAAGTTGCCCGCATAGGTTCCGAGGCGGGTGATTCGCGTGTTAAGTCCAGCTTCCATATTGAAAATTTCGCGATAGATTCTCTGGGAAAGAACTCCGGCCACCGCGCCTCCGCTCTTGCCATTCTCAACCATCACGCAGATGGAGTAGCGAGGGTTCTCGAAAGGTGCGAAGGAAGTGGTCCAGGCATTGTGGGTATGCTCAATGTTTGTCTTTCCCGTCTGAGCTGTTCCTGTTTTTGCGGCAACGAAAACATCCTCTAGCGCAACCTTAGTGGCAGTTCCTCCTAGCTCATTGACCGCTTTCCACATCCCCAGCCGGATGATGTCCATTTCCGCCTTGCTGACGCCTTCATCCATTAGGTTCGTTTTAACAATTGGAATATTTTCTTTGAGAACTTGTAATTCTCCTTTTGAGTCTGAACCAAGAATGCGGCGGACAATTCGAGGTTGGTAGTATTTTCCTCCGTTAGCGATTGTAGCTGCAACAGAGCAGACTTGAAGCGGGGTGGCGAGGGATTGGCTCTGCCCAATTGCAAATTGGGCAAGGGTTGCACGGGTAATGGATGCTCCCGGATATTCACGTCTCCAAGTGTCGCTTCCAGGGAGAAATCCGGGGTCTTCGGAGGGGAGTAGAATACCAGATTTCTTGCCAAAGCCGACTAGTTCAAAGGTGCTTATCATAGCTTTAGAGCCTAGGGCTCCCGCAAGTGACATAAAAAAGGGATTACAGGATCGCTGGATGGAATCGGTCAGGCTGAGAGAGCCATGCCCATAGGTTTTCCAGCAGCGAATCTTTGTTTTTCCAAACTGGCTGAATCCGAGGCAGTTGTGCCAGAAATTTGTCTTTTCGTGGCAGGCCGCGGCGATTGCGGTGGGGAGTTTGAAGGTAGAACCCGGGATGTAGCGCCCAATGGCGCGGTTTATGAGGGGGCGTGCCCGATTTGTGTTATACTCCGAAAAACGACTCTCTGTAATGGCGGGAATAAAGTCGTTAGGGTCAAAATCAGGGACGGATACCATAGCAAGAACTTCGCCGGTGTTTGGATCCATTACCACGGCAGCGCCGCGTCCGATCAGGCGCATAACGTTTGCGACAATCAGTTGGATCCTGCTGTCGATGGTGAGTTGGACCTCGGCGCCCTCACGAGCAGGTTGGTAGTCTTCAGTTGCGATAACCTTGTTTCTCTCATTACGAACTAGGATTCGTTTGCCGGCCTTTCCCTTCAAGAATTCATCGGTTGTAAATTCAACGCCAGTCAGCCCCTTGGCGTCTCCTTGAAAGTGTTTATTCTTGTTTTGGCTCCCTCGATATTCGTCGGGAATGTCTCCTTTCTCCCATTGTTTAACGTAGCCGATAATGTGTCCGGCAAGGGCACCGTAGGGATAAACACGCCGGGGCATAACGCGTACTTCTACGCCAGGAATCTCGTGACTTCGGACCGCTATTTTTGCAAATTGCGCTGCCGTTAGATCTTGCCGGTAGCGATAGGGGACAAGACCATGATAGGTCTTGTAGTGGGTTCCGATATCCTTTGTGTATCGTTGGCCGGAGAGGCCGAATGATTCGAGCTGGGGTATTACCCATTCGCGAACAGCTTCCACAATCATTTCTTCGTCTGGAGCTTTGTTTTTAGCTACAGCCAGCAGTGGTTTTTCATTCTGATCGATGTCTTCGTTTTGATCAGCAAGAGATTTTTTGTGTTCCTTGTAGCCGACGTAAATATCCTCAAGATTAAAGACGATTTCATAGGACCTTCGATTGCGGGCGAGAACTACGCCGTTGCGATCTACAATACGACCACGAGCTCCCGGTTCACGAATCTCTACCGTGTGGGTGATTGGGATCTTGGCGACGAACTGGGCTCGACGGTCGATTTGAAATTCGTAAAGCCGCGAAAGAAGAGTGCCGCAACCCATCAGAATGAGGGCGGTGAGCAAATAGAGTCTTATGCGATACTTTGGTTCCATAATTCTATTTTTTGTAATGAATAGTGTGACCACAAAGATCGGCAACGCGGAATAAGATCCAAAAGATAAGAGGAGAGAGTAACATCGTCAGGACCGAGGTGGCCCAAATTTGTTGGATCATTCCGTCATTTTGGTGGAATCCACCACCAACAAACCCGCGAAGAAGATACTCCACAAAGAGGTAAAGAAAAATAGAAACTCCGGCGAGTATGGCGGAAAGATACCATTTGCCTTCTCGAAAAATCGGTCGAATTCCCTGCATTAAAAATCCCATCAGAGTGTAGAGGACTACTGAATATCCAAATTGAAGGGAATCCGGCGAATTTTGATATACGATGGGGTCGCCTTGAGTGACAGAGAGGATTTGTTGAGCATCCCATAGAAAGCCTCCCAGATATGCGAGGATCAGCATAATTCCGGTTGAGACTGTGACTGATCCACAGAGGACAATCAGGGGGAGAATGAGAATTCTTGCGTCATACCAAGAAGAGATAGACGGAAGGAACTGCTGAACAATACAGCTCAGGAGAAGGAGGCCAATTAGACTTATGGAGTAAAGGAGCATGTCTTTGTCTTAACCACCGGGAGAGTCGGTAATGACGAAGACGTTTTTCAGGTTGGTAAAGTCAACCGCTGGTTTGATTTCCGCCTCGCCGTATACGGGGCCTACTTCAAAGTCTTCGATAGTTCCGATAGGAATGTTTGGAGGAAACAACTTCCCCCGCCCATCGGTGTAGACCTTCATTCCCTTTTTGAGAATGGCGGTCTTAGAGAGATAGCGCAGCCGCAAACGAGGCGTCTGGCCAAAGGTGGTTTGTCGGCCCACAATGATGCCGACTTCACTAGTACCCTCGACTTCCGCTGAGACCTGCGAGATCTCGTCGGTGATGAGAAGTACTGATGAAATTTGCTCGCCAGAAAGTTGGAGGCGCCCCACTAACCCGCCGTTTGAAGCAAGGACGCAAAGGTCAAATTGAGGATCGGCTTCGAATCCGTCATCGGTTCCTCGATCGATCTCAATAGTTTTCCCCCACATTTGAGGTTGTTTTCGAATGACTCGAGCTGCAACCACATCAAATTGAGTCTTCTTTTTAAAATCTAGCGCATTCCGGAGTTGATTGTTTTCAGCCTCAAGTTCACGCACCCGCCCGGCTATAAGCCTAAAGCGATCACGTTGTTCGATCACTTGCTCCATCCGTTTTTCAAGATCTGCGGAGTGTTCGACTTCTTCTAAGAATTTATTAGCAAAGGCCTCGGTTTCACTTCCCTTAGATATGAGGGGGGAGATCGCCGAGTAGTAAGATTGCTGAATATGGCGCACAGATTTTTCGCTTAGCGTAAAAACCCATACGAGCCCCGCGACAAAGAGGATTAGAGCTAGAAAATTGAGAGGCTTCATCTCCGGAATCCGGATTTTTCATTGTCAGAATTAGTAACGCGTTTCAGGAAAGTAATTTCCTGAAGAACTTTTCCGGTTCCTTCGGCAACCGCGCTAAGGGGATCCTCTGCGACGTGCACTGGAAGTCCGGTTTCTTCACGAAGCCGCTTATCAAGTCCACGGAGCAGTGCTCCTCCGCCAGCAAGGACAAGTCCGCGGTCAACAAGGTCGGCTGCAAGTTCGGGTGGGCAACGTTCTAGCGTGGTGCGAACTGCATCGACAATGGTGGTAAGCGGGTCAGCCATGGCTTCACGAATTTCCTCCGAAGTGATCGTGATTGTTTTCGGTAGGCCAGAGACGAGGTCACGCCCCTTGACCTCCATGGAGGATTCTTTGGGGAGAGTATGGGCTGATCCTATTCGGATTTTGATATCCTCGGCAGTGCGTTCACCAATCATCAGGTTATAGCCCCGTTTCATGTAAGAAATGATTGATTCGTCGAGGTCATCACCGGCAGTGCGGACGCTGCGAGCGTATACAATGCCAGAGAGGGAAATGAGCGCGACTTCGGTTGTTCCACCGCCAATATCGACGATCATATTTCCGGACGGGTCCTGAACAGGCAGTCCTACTCCGATCGCTGCTGCCATGGGTTCTTCAATGAGGTAAACCTCCCTAGCCCCAGCCTGTTCGGCGGATTCCTTAACAGCGCGGCGTTCGACCTCGGTGATGCCTGATGGGATAGCTATGACAACGCGCGGGTGGCTTCGTCGTTTACTGCTCACCTTTTTGATGAAGTGGCGAAGCATTGCCTCAGTGACCTCGAAGTCTGCGATGACGCCATCCTTCAGAGGGCGGATTGCGACGATATTACCTGGAGTACGGCCGAGCATGCGTTTGGCATCATCTCCAACCGCAAGAACTTCGTTTGTACCGGCTTTTACAGCAACCACCGATGGTTCTCGTAATACAATTCCGTGATCCTTGACATTGACAAGGGTGTTGGCTGTGCCGAGATCAATTCCGATATCGTTCGACAGGAGGCCGAAAAGTCGTGCAAACACTGACATAGAAGGAGTTAGGGTGGGAAAGAGGTTGTTTGGGTAAAGGGATCACAGAGTTACAAAAAATAACTAGCGTTACAGGCGGAGACGATGGAGAGGGAGCATAGAATGGTCAAGCAGCATCCTTGGCGCTTATTTATTTTGCTATTGCAAAATATCACTTTGTCCTTAATTTCTCCTCGCTAAAAACTCCTTGGCGAGCTTTTCATAAGCCTTCGCGCCTGCTCCATTTGGGTCGTGTTCAAAGATAGTAAGACCATAGCTGGGGGCTTCCCCGATACGGATGGAGCGGGGAATGAGGGTCTTGTAGAGTTGTTTTGGGAGGAAACTTTTAACCTGAGCCACAACCTCTTTCGAAAGATTAGTGCGGCTGTCATACATGGTCATTAGAATGCCCTCCAGCTGCACCGAGGCTCCCGAGCCTGATTCTCGAATTTGGTCGATGATATGGACGATTTTTGCCAATCCTTCTAACCCAAACCACTCGCATTGTAAGGGAATGATAATTTCATCAGCAGCGGCAAGCGCTGAGGTCATTAGGATCCCGAGCGAAGGGGGCGTATCGAGAATGATGAAGTCATAATCTTGTTTTTTGCCTAGTTTTTTCAGTAAGTCCCGTAGGCGGGACAAGTAATCGGGCATTTGTGCGAGTTCAATTTCAACTCCGGCAAGGTCCATGTCACCCGGGATGAGAGACAAATTTTTAATACGAGTTGGGATAATTTTATCCTCAATTTGAGCTTGGCCGATGAGGGGTAAATAGAGACAGCCAGTCGAGCTTGCTTCTTCACCGATTCCACTGGTCGTATTAGCTTGTGGGTCAAGATCGATCAGGAGGATTTTTTTACCCTTTTGAGCCAAGGCACCGGAAAGGTTGATTGCAGTGGTGCTTTTTCCCACTCCTCCTTTCTGGTTAGCAATGGCTATAATGTTCATTAAAAAAATCTGATGAGAAGCTGACTTGGGGCGATGCGAAGAGAAAGGAAAAAGGCAGTTTTGGGGGGTGAAACCTAGCGTCCCAGGTCGCGGGCCTTTTCGGTGGCTGCCTTGACGGCGTTAATCGCTGAAGATCTGAAGGCGCCTTCTTCAAGTGCCGCGAGTCCTGCGATGGTGGTTCCGCCGGGCGAAGTCACCCGATCACGCAGAACGCTGGGGTGTTCCCCGGAATTCGCTACCATCCGTGCCGCTCCAAGAACGGTCTGGGTTGCTAATGCAAGCGCTTGATCGCGGGGTAAACCTTCGAGAAGGGCTCCGTCGGCTAGGGCCTCGATAAAGGTGTAAACATAGGCAGGTCCGCTACCCGATAGTCCAGTGACTGTGTCTAGCAGTGATTCTTTTACCTCATATACGATTCCGATTGAGCCCAGGAGCTTTGCGGTAAAATCGGCGTCGGCGTCTGTGGCGTTTTTGCCTAGCGTAAAGGCTGCAGCGCCCTCGCCAACGAGAGCTGGGGTATTGGGCATCGTCCTTACGATCCGCGCTTCATGATTACAACTCCGCTCCATAGTCTCAATCTTGACCCCGGCTGCGATAGAGATGACGAGTAGTTTTTCAGGAGATTCAACAAGCGTAGGGATTTTGGCGAGAATTTCAGAGACTTGGTAGGGCTTGACACACAGGAGGAGGATATCACTTTCTTGAATTGCTTCTTCCAGAGATCCAGCAGCTGAGATTCCGTCTCCAAGCGCTGCAATGGCCTCCGGGACCGGGTCGTAGGCCAAAACTTGGTGGGACTCGAATACTCCTTTCTTGATCGCACCCAATGTTAGGGCGGATCCCATTTTTCCACATCCAATAAGGCCGATGGTCATGCTTCAGCTTTGACTAGATTGAGGGGCGCTGTCGAGTCCGGGGTCTTTGTTGTTGATTGATTGTTTGCCAATTGAGTCTGATTAACAGAGAACTTCGGTGTGAGAAGGACCTTACTTTTGATATTTCACTTTGTGCTCTGCGGTGAGTTGGGTGCCGACGACTTCAAGGTGGAAGATGTCATCCACCCGGTTGTTCTAAAACTTGGGAAGCCAAAGGTCATAGCAGCGCTGGGTGAGGGTCATATGGCGATTTCCTCTAGCTCAGAAATAGCGGCTAGCCACGTTGCGCAAGGACTTGGGCGAATGAATGCATCATGGGATTTTGAAGCTTATAGGCATTTTTGTGAGGCAGTGAAGGCCGATCCAGATTGCTTAATGGCCTATTGGGGAATCGCAATGAGTTTGGCTGGAAGCCAACATGAATTTTTCTCTGAAAGGAAGGTTGCGGTTGATCGAATGCTTGACTTGCTGGAATCCGAGATCGCGGCAAAGAAGATTCGCTGGTCCGATCTTGAGAAGCGATATGCTCAAGCAGCTGGTTACTTGTTGACCAGCGGTGTCAGGTCCGCGGGGCTGGCCTTTAATTCACTCTCGGAAAAGTATCCAGGCGATATCCAGGCTCGTCTATTTTCTCTATTTCTCCAAAGGGATGGGTTTGATAGCGGAGGTAAGCCATTGGTCGGTCAGAAAAAAGCGAATGAGGGCATCAAGAAGATGCTAGAACAATACCCGGAACATCTTTCGGTCATGGCGTTTTGGGTTAGTAGTCAGGCCGAGACTCCTTGGAATGTTTTAATGCTTCGAGAAGAGGTTTTACCAGTGGCTCGAAAATTAGTGAAGCTGCTTCCAGAATATCCCCCATATCACCTGATGTTGGCTCATGTTGAAGCTCGGTGTGGTAACGCAGCTCTTGCGATTCAAGCTGCGAATGCTGCTGCTAACTTTTACCAAGCCTACATGGACGAAGAAAAAGTAGATCTTTATGATTGCGACGGATGGGTTCGTGCCAAGGTCTACCTTGCCGCTCTTTATGAAATGAAAGGGGAAAAAATAGAAGCTGAACAGGTTGGAAAGGAACTCGCTCAAATTAAAGTCAACGAGGAGCGCCTTTTCTCGCGTGGTGCGGGATTACTGCTCTGGGAAGGTCGTAATGTAGGTGCACGCATTATGATGGGCCGAAGCGATATTGCTTCATTTAAGAAGGGGCAAAAACTTCTTGAGACATTGCCAGAAGAACAATGGTTCAAGGATAAATCATTCGCTTTGCCTTACCGAAATTGTATTGCGATCTACCTGTCTGTCCGAATGGCTATTGCGGATAAAGATATGAAGAGTAGTAAAGCTCTCTTCGACCAGTTCTTACTCAGGGTTGATGCCTTAGGGAAGACGCAGAAGCTTGCCTCTAAGACTAGCAGTTATTCTGATTGGGTGCGGGCGATGAATACCCTGCTGATGATGGTCCCAGAGCTTCGAGGCTTAATTGCTCAGAATGAAGTTGGGGCAATTCGACTTGCGGCTGCGACTTGGTTCCGCTCTGCCTCTGACCGGCAAGGAAGTCCTTCTAATCTACTCCCTCCTTCGGTGGATTATCCAATGATGTGGCGGCTCGGGTTATTTTACCTTCAGGAAGGGAAACTCGAAAAGGCTGAGGATGCCTTTCGTGAAGGTCTTGCTTTGCGTCCAAATCATCTCGCGACCTTAGAGGGATTTCAGCGGGTTTTGAAAAAAATGGGAAAAACACAGGCTGCTAAATTACTTGAAGGCAGGATTGAAGCAGTAAAAAGATAGGCCTCTTCGATCTTTTGGTGCTTTGATCGCATAACCGCAAAATTCTTGACTCTCGAGCATACAGCCCTGACATCCTCCTCGCCATGTTGACGATCAAGAAAATGACTAAGGCCCTCGGTGGTCGTGTGCTGTTCGAAAACTCGGAAATGACTATCAATTGGGGCGAGCGAGTCGCGTTGGTTGGACCAAACGGCGCGGGTAAATCGACACTCTTCAAGATTATCTTGAAGGAAGAAGATTCCGACCAAGGAACTGTTGATCTTGATGAATACGGCATGGTAGGCTATCTCGCGCAGGAAGCTGGGAATCCTGGGAATGCCAGTATCATGGAAATTGCGATGGGGATCACTGCAGAGCATCGCGAGGTGCTTGAGACGATGCGGACAATGGCGGAGGATTCCGAAGAATTTGGAAAGTCCCAAGATCGGTGGGAGGAATTGAATGGTTATCAACTTGAGCCCAAGGCTAAGAAAATTCTTTCTGGTTTGGGATATTCACAGGAAGATTTTGACCGGCCTGCTGATATGTTTTCAGGAGGTTGGATCATGCGTGCTCATTTGGCTCGCTTACTTGTCGAAGAGCCTGATCTTCTTATGCTCGATGAGCCAACGAACCATCTGGATTTGAACTCCCTGATGTGGTTCCAAAAATATCTCCAGCAATATCCTGGTGCGCTCCTCATCATTTCGCACGACCGTTCGTTTATGGATGGTGTAGTCGAGAAGGTTTACGAAATTGATGAACAAAAATTCATTAATTATACCGGAAACTATACCAAGTATTTGCAGCTCAAGGATGAGCGCTACGACCAGCAAATGAAGGCCTTCCAGAATCAGAAAAAGGAAATCGCCCGGATTCAGGAATTTATTGATAAATTTCGCTCGGTTGGATCGAAGGCATCACAGGTCCAAAGTCGTGTTAAGATGATTGAGAAGATGGTTCGTCTGCCCAAGCCACGAAAGCCACGAAAGCTCTTCCATTTTCATTTTCCCCAACCACCACGCTCAACCCAAAGAGTGATTTCCCTAGAAAATGTGGATAAGGCCTATGGTGATAACGTGCTCTACAAGAATCTCGACGTTCACATTGAACGGGGAGACCGTATTGTTTTGGTAGGCCCCAACGGTGCAGGAAAATCGACGCTCATGAAAATGATTGCGGGTATTGAAAAAGGTGACGCTGGTCGGCGGAATGTTGGAACCACCACAAAAATCGGGTACTTCTCTCAGCATCGAGCTATGACCTTGAATGAAAATAATTCGGTGCTAGAGGAAGTGATTGAGGCTGGTGGTGGTATGCGTGAAAATGAAGCCCGCGCTATCCTCGGTTCCTTTCTCTTCAAAAAGGATGACGTTTCAAAGCGGGTTAAGATTCTCTCCGGAGGTGAGAAATCCCGTCTCTCACTCGTTAAATTCCTGGTTGATCCTCCAAATCTTCTTTTGATGGACGAGCCGACTACTCATCTTGATTTAACTTCGATCGAAGCGCTTGTCTCTGCTCTGAAGCAGTATGAAGGAACTCTGGTTTTCATTTCTCACGACGTGCATTTTATTCGCTCGCTTGCTGAGCACACCTGGCATATCGCCGATGGAGAGGTGAAAAAGTACTCTGGTGGTTACGATTATTATTTACAAAAATCTGGAGCCTTTGGTGACGATTTCTTTGATATTTAAATCGTCGATTGTTCCAGTGATTTAGCGCGACTAGATTACTCTTATGATTCGGAAGATCATCCACATTGACATGGATTGCTTTTATGCAGCCATTGAGGTGCGGGATAATCCTTCATTAAATGGTAAGCCTGTCGGAGTGGGTGGCAGCACGGGACGGGGGGTTTTGACAACGGCAAATTACGAGGCTCGTCAATTTGGGTGTCACTCCGCAATGCCGGTTTTTAGGGCTAGGCAGCTCTGCCCAGAGATTATCCTGACTCCGGTTCGCTTTGAAGTTTATCGTGAAGAGTCCTCAAGAATTCGAGCTATTCTTGGTCGCTACACTGATCTCATTCAGCCTCTTTCTTTGGATGAAGCATATCTTGATGTTAGTCATCGCGCTGAATCTGGGGCGGCACTGGCACTGGAAATCCGTCGTGCTATTTATTTGGAGACCGGTCTTACCGCTTCGGCTGGAATCGCGCCGAATAAGATGATTGCAAAGGTGGCAAGTGATTGGAATAAACCTGACGGCCAGCTTGAGGTAAGGGTTGAAGATGTTGATGGTTTTATGCGGGGCCTACGGGTAGCGAAACTCCAAGGAGTGGGGAAAAAGGGGCAGGAAACCTTGGCGCGTTTGGGTATCGAATCTTGTGGTGATTTTCAGCAATTGAGTAAAGTCGAGGCCGCAGAGAAGCTTGGGCGTTGGGGGCTTGAACTCTACGATAGATGTCGTGGTAATGATGATAGGGAGGTTTCAGTCAGCCGATCGAGAAAGTCACTTTCGAAAGAGCGAACTTTTCGTGAGAATATTGATGATGTCGATTGGCTCATGAACGTTCTGCGCAAGTTGCGATCTGAAGTTGAGGAAGCCGTGAAGCACAAATCTAGTCAGGAAATTAAATCAAGGGTGGTGAAGTTGAAGTTTGAGGATTTCACCCAAACTACTGCTGAGAAGGCGGGGAAACAAATGGATGAATTAGCTTACAGGGAACTTCTTAGTTTGGCTTGGAGCCGCAGAGAGGGTAAGTCGGTAAGGCTCCTTGGGGTAGGGGTGAAGTTCGAGGGGGAGGAGCACCAATTGGACCTTCTTTAACCCTTTCGCTAGATTATTTGAGTGTTGGATACTTATTGAAATCGAGACTGGTGATACTTAGAGTATTCTTACCGTGTTTTGGGGTTTTTACCGATAGGGTTACCTTTGGTTTCTTTTCGCCCCAGTTGATATCGATTAGACCGTAATTAACTTCTCTCGAATAGGTTCCAGGGACTCTTAGGTGAGATGGGTCATTAGGGGCTCCGGCATGAGTCATTCCACTACAGGTCATTTCGTAGAGGTCAAAAGGAAGGTTTTCTTTTCCATTGGCTCGTATCCGGCAGACCTCGGCAAGATGACGATCACCGCTAAGAATAATAGTGGGTCCTGGGCTGGAGTCTTTCAGTAGCTTCAAGAGCTTCGTGCGTTCCTGTGGAATGTTACTCCATTTTTCAAAACGGTGCTCGGTGTTAATGATCTGAATGGAGCTGACTATAAAACGTAATTCAGCTGCCTTTCTTAGCTGAGCTTCGAGCCATTTCCATTGAACCTTGCCGAGAATGGTGGCATCGGGACCTTTTTCAATTTGATAAACTTTTCGTTTACCCTCCTTAATTTTCTTCAATGGACTCCGGAAAAAGCGGGTATCAAGCATGATGAATTGAACACGCTTTCCATTAGGTCCGACGATCCGCGAGTGATAGACACCGGGAGTTTTTTTGGCCTCGTGATGCTTAGGAAAGTTGAAGGCTTCGAAGAAAAGTTGTGCAGACTCTTCCTTCATCTTGTATTCCCGCCCAGCATCGTTGAGCCCATAATCATGATCATCCCAAATTGGAATAATGGGGACGGTTTTTGCCAAAGCCGCATAGTCTGGCTGGACCTTAAGCTGGCGGTATTTTTCCTTCATTATCTTCGGGTCATCGGTATCTGCGTAAATATTATCACCCATGAATAAGAAGGCCTTTGGTTTGTCTGCTGCGATAGCTCTAAAAATTCCATTATCACGTTCCGGCTTGTAACAGGAACCACAAGCAATTCGAGTGATTGGTTCTTGAGCAAATCCAGGAAGGACTGTGGCGAAGAAGAGGAGTTTTTTCATAAGGTGAATCAGTGGATAATTTGGGCCTCACAGATTTCGAGGATTGATTCGAAAGGGTGAAGTTCGAGAAGAGAGTAGGCATCGTGTGAAATTAGACGCTGTTTTCGGCTAGCTCCGTTTGGGAGATACCAAGAGTAGGTGGTGGCGGGAGACGTCATTCCGCAAAGAAACCGAGCAAGAGCTCTGGGCGTTCGAAGACCGGGTTGTTTAAGGTTGATTAGGTTTTGAATTAAGCTGAGGTCCTCATCGGTGATTTCGGGAGGGTCTGAGGAAGGGAGAGTTAGGGGTGGAGCGTGGCCATGGCAATGCGAACAATGACCACAAGATCCCATTTTTTCGCCAAAATGATCGAGGAGCGATGCATAGAGGCAAGACGGGTTTAGCGAATGTGCAACTACCGCCTGAAGGCGCTCGATATCCGATTTTTCGCGTCGTTGGAAAAGGTCGATCACTCGCTGAGTGAGAGCGAGAAGATCATCGGGCTTCTTAAGAAGTCGATACCCCTGGCGAACTCCAGAGGGTTTGACGATGATGTCCTCAAGATCTTCAAGGTAGCCAATTGCTTTTATAATTTTTTCTTTGCTTTCACCGATCTCGCCGGCTGCGTCCTCCGGGTTGAGTTCGAGCCACTTATAGCCCGGTTTGGCGGTCTCAAAAAGTTTACGGAGGAAAGACTGACGATTTGAATCGAAGCCGTTTAGAAGATGCTCAAGATCTCGTGTAAGCGAAATCTTATAAGTAGAGTAGAACGGAGAAGTAGCCCTGAGAAATCCTTCCAGTTCGAGGTAAGTTAATAGGGTGTTGATGACTAGCGGACGAATGTCGTGGGAGCGCGAAAGTTCGTAGGTTGAGATATCGAATTCCCCCGGTTGGTCTAACAAAATACGGAGAATGGCACGGAGTGCGTCGGGTTGAGGAGTGTCGCCATAAGTAAAGTTCGCGAGGGTTCGGAGATCATCTTCGCAGGCCAAAAGTTCGCAGTGTGCTTGTTTCCCATCCCGTCCGGCTCGACCGATTTCTTGGGTGTAGTTTTCGAGCGATTTCGGGAGGTTATAATGATAAATCGCTCGGATGTCTGATTTATCGATTCCCATTCCGAAGGCGATGGTGGCGCAGATAATAGGAACTTCACCGGACATGAAGGCGTCTTGAATTTCAGAGCGGGCCTCGGATCGTAGTCCGGCGTGATAAGGGCGGACGGAAAGGCCCTTGCTTTTGAGAAAGGAGGCGAGGGATTCCGCCCCATGCTGCAGCGTAGTGTAAATGATAGTCGGTTGAATGGGAGATTTCTGGATCTGCTTGAGGATGTATTCAGGGCGATCGTGTGTGGCGATAGGAGTGATTACAAGATCGAGATTTGCTCGATAGAAGGTCAGTTGGTGGTGGTCCTGCGGTTGAATTTGAAAGTGTTTACAAATATCATTTGCAACCTGCGGGGTGGCTGTTGCAGTGAGACAAAGAACACGCGGAATTTTGAGTTCGTCGGCAAAACGAGTTAACTTGAGATAGTCAGGACGAAAATTATGTCCCCATTCCGAAATGCAATGAGCCTCATCGATTGCAAGTAGAGCGAGTGGAGTTTTGGCAAGACGTTTTCGAAAATTTTCGTTCGCGAGGCGCTCGGGAGCCACGTAAAGGAGCCTTATTTTATTTTTCTCAAGTCTTCGATAGAGTTTACTCGTTTCGTCCGCCGAGAGAGTGGAGTCAAGTCGGGCAGCTGGGATTCCTTTGGTGACGAGCGAGTCAACTTGATCTTTCATCAGGGCGATTAGCGGAGAGACGACGAGAGTTAGCTCATTAAATAGTAATGCGGGAAGTTGGTAACAAAGTGATTTTCCGCCTCCGGTTGGAAAGACAGCGAGGGCAGATCTGTCCGATAAAATGGAAGCGATGACCTCTTCTTGGCCATCTCGGAAAGAATCGTGTCCGAAGTATTTCCTGAGGGCTTGTTGAGGGGCGGACATAAAGAGGTTAACAAGTTTTGATATAGCAGAGGGCAAGAGTTGTCGCGGTGAAAGATTCAGCGAGCTGGATGGACTTTCCGATGGAAGGTAAGAAATTGAATTTTCTCATTCTTTTTTTGAGGAATGATTGCAGTTTTTATTGGAGACGCTTTAGTGAAGTAGACAAAAATACGATGATGAGTGAATTCGAAAAAAAATCGACTAAAGCATCTGGAGATTTAAAGAACCGGCAAAAGGGAAGGTTGGCCTTGATTTAGAGTTTGTGCCAACCACTCCACCTAGCGTTCCAGCGGCCTTTCCCTCTTCTGTAAAGCCGGCGATTAACTCCGAAAGAATTGGTGGCGTTAAAACTCCTAATGATTCTGGGGCTTCAGTTTTAAAGCCTAGGAGCGGGAACTATTCGGTGAGAAAGCCTGTTGGCAAAGTAGTTTACCTAGATCCAGGGAAGGTCTTTGGAAAGAAAGAAGAAGTGAAATTCACCTTCCCCCCGGATATTCCAACTCCCATTTCTGAGGGATTTTTGGATGAGTCTCATTTAAGTGGAGAGGAACTTGTGTCATCGAATAAAAGTATTGGGGTCAAGCCACGATATCCATCGATAAAGCCGGTCGCTCTTGATTGGGAAAAGGTTTATTCAGCAGTAGAATCAGACTTTGATGATATTGAGCTGACTTTAAACGAGGGAGGTGGTTTGAACCTCGATATTAATGGATTTGAAGAATCGATTGAGGGAAAGATAAATGATGCTGCTCAGCCAATTCTTCCTGACCCTGATAGGGTGGCAGAACTAGTTACAAAGAAAGTGAAATCTCCGGAGCAAATTGAGGTGCTTGAGCCCGAGCGAGCTAAGGATGAAGAACTATCTGTGCCAGAAAATAAGCTGAGTAAATGGGCCTTTTGGAAGCGCCCTTCCAAGCGTGACCAACAACTTGCACGAATCTCAGAAGGTTATTTAGAGATGGTCGATCTCGTTCGTTCGATTCGTGGTCAACTAGATTCCCAAAGTGAAAATAATATGATCCTAAGGGAATCCTTAGTCCATCTACCTCAGGTCATCAAGGGGCTCGATCAAGGAATTGAGCAGTTCGGCAAATCTCAACTCGTAGTGGGCAAAACTTTGGGTGAAATCCACACTCAATTGAAGTTCAGTAATGAGAGAGATAATCGTCTGGCGGGTTCAATGGATGGGTTCAATGACACGTTAAGGTGTATGGATGAAACCAGTAAGGAAACGATGAGGACATTTGACCGAGTTCAGGAACGGATGAAGGATTCTAATATCCGAATGGAGAGCTTTTTTAAAGATGTCCAAGATACTGAGAAAAAGGCCAGCGAGACAATGGTTCGGCTTCAGCGGAATATGGCAACTATGCATTATATTTTCTTAGGTTGCTTAATGGCAGTTATTGGTGTCCTCGTCTTCACCGTAATAATGAAGAAAGAGGAGGCCACGCCCTCTCAGTCTATCGAGCGAATTGAGCCCAAGCCAGGTTCCGAAAATAATAGGACGAACTAGGCTAACCCCCAGCAGCAATCGTGATAATCTCTAGCTGATCATTATCGCTGAGATTCTGGGACTCAAACTCAGAAGGTGCGAGTGCTTTCTGGTTGAGTTCTACTACTACTGGTTTGTCAGCGAGGCCTAACTCTACCAGGAGAGTCTGTATATTGAGGCCGCTGTTAAATTTGCGAGTCTCTCCGTTGATTGTGAGGTTCATAAATGCGTAAGAATTGCGGGATCCCAGTCTTTCCATACTGGATCAAATCCCTGTGTTTTAAGAATACGTGCGATTTCATCGACAGGTCTCTTGTCATCGATTTCGAATTGTCCGGTGGCCCGGTCATGAGCTTGTTCTTGTTCGAGTTCAACCCGGAGTCCTTTTAGCGTTAAATGCAAATCTTCGGTTCCTGCACCAGTATAGCCGCCGGGATCGGTTTGAGAGCCAGCCGAAATATGAGTGACGCCAAGAGGGAAGAGTGAATCCCGAAGTTCGGCAGGTTCCCGGGTTGAAAGCACAATTCCCACTTGAGGGAAGCAAATGCGAAATGCAGTGAGTAATTGCACCAGACTCCGTTCGTCTAGGGATAACTCTGGATCGGGAGTGTATTGGTAGTTTCCGGCATGTGGTCTCATGCGAGGGAAAGCGATAGTAAAGTTGGCCTTCCAACAATGACGGAGTAGATAGTCGAGGTGGGTCGCCAGTGCGATCGCTTCATAGCGCCAGTTGGCAAGGCCGAAAAGAGCGCCTATTCCGATTCGACGAAAGCCTCCAGCGTAAGCGCGCTCAGGGCAATCGAGCCTCCAATGAAAATTCTTTTTAGGGCCAGCGGTGTGGAGAACTTTGTAAGTTTCTTGGTGATAGGTTTCTTGATACACGATGAGGCCTTCAGCCCCGTAATCGACCAACTCGCTATATTGATGGTCTTCCATCGGGCCTACCTCGATTCCGATAGTTGGAATTAAGGATCTCAGAGCATTAACGCACTCCTGAAGGTAGCCATCTGAAACAAATTTGGGGTGCTCGCCCGCCACGAGAAGAATGTTTCGGAAGCCCAAATCGTGAAGATATTTGGCCTCAGCGACAACCTGAGGAACTGTAAGAGTGGTTCGAAGGATAGGATTGTTACGAGAAAAGCCGCAATATTGGCAGTTATTTACGCACTCGTTTGACAGGTAGAGAGGAGCGAAGAGACGCATCGTTTTTCCAAAATAGCGGCGGGTCAGGGTTTGGCTCTGACGTGCCATACTCTCGAGCTGTCGATCAGGGCAGGGATCAAGTAATTTACGAAACCTCCGCATGAGAGGAGTTGGGTCCTCCATGAGGGGCTTGAACTGACTGGCGAAGCTCACGCTGAAGTCGTCCTCTTTGGAGAGCTTTTTGTCAAAAGCTTTCCTAAGAATGGCATTGCCAGGAATGCCTAAAACTGGTGGACTCTCCCCAAGATTATGGCAAATGCAACCAACATCCTCACTCAGGGGCTCGAAATTAACGGATCAATCAAATTTTCAAATGATATGATCGTTGATGGAAAAATCGATGGAGAGATCATTTCAGACAAAGGTAAAGTGACGATCGCTGAAAATGCTGCTATCAAGGGTGACGTTAAAGCAGGGGAAGTGAAGCTTTACGGAAAAGTTGAAGGCACGATTACATCTGATCGTTGCGAGCTAAAGGAGAAGTCTTTACTCAAGGGAGATATCAAAACTAAGACTCTAAGTATGGAGGAAGGTGCGACTCTTCAGGGAAAGACTTCGATTGGAAGCTGACCCTCATGAGGGGCTTGTGAATTCCCCTTTTTTTTTCTAGTGCAATAGGAAACCTTTCGTCCAGTGAGAGCTTTTTGTTACATCTTACTTTTCGGTCTTTTCGGTCAATTTACCTTGGTAGGGAAGCCGATGGTGGTAGCGCATCGAGGCGCGTCGGGTGAGGCTCCTGAAAATACTATTCCGGCATTCAATTTGGCATGGCAGCAAGGGGCCGACGCAATCGAAGGCGATTTTCATCTCACTAAAGATGGGCAGGTTGTGTGTATCCATGACGCGAATACCATAAAAGCGGCAGGGGAAAACTTAGTGGTTAAGAATACGACTCTAGCAGAACTCAAAAAATTAGATGTTGGTATAAAGAAGGGGCCTGCGTTTGAGGGCACTTCAATCCCAACAATTGGAGAGGTGTTTAAGACGATTCCGGCAAAAAAAAAGATCTATATCGAAATCAAGTGTGGGCTTGAAATTATTCCACAGCTTTTGAAGGAGGTTTCTAAGTCCCAACTCGAAAAGGAGCAGGTCGTTTTTATTTGTTTTGACGCCAAAGTTATTGCGGAAGTGAAGATGAAGGCTCCTGATTTTAAGGCCTACTGGCTTGCCGATTTGAAACAGAACAAAGATGGCACGTTTAAACCTTCATTCGAAGACGCTCTAACCACTTTACGAAAAGTGAAGGCAGATGGGATGGGCTCAAGTAGGTCTGGGATTGATGATGAATTTATTGCTAGATTACAGAACGCTGGATTCGAGCATCATGTTTGGACAGTCAATGAGCCCAAAATCGCCCAATGGTTCGTGGATCGGGGGACCCGATCGGTGACTACAGATTTCCCGGGGAAGATCAAAAGGGCTTTAAAGGCGAAGGCTTCCAACTAGGGGCTGAGTCGCTCCAGCACCCAATCTTTGCCAGACCTAAAAAAACAAAGCCGATCGTGCAGGCGCCCTTGTCGGCCTTGCCAGAATTCAATGTAGTTTGGCATAAGGTTGTAACCACCCCAAAATTCTGGGCAGGGAACCTCACGGCCTTGAGGGAATTCTTCCTCTAGCTGTTTTTGACGGCTCGCGATTGTTGTGCGGTTCTCAATAGGTTCAGATTGACGTTCGGAAACCCAAGCACCGATTTGAGAATCGTAGGGGCGGACTTTGAAATAATCCTCAGATGTCTGCCGCGAGGTTTTTTCCACTTTCCCTCGAACACAGATTTGGCGTTCCAATTCCTTCCAGAGGATCGTGATCGAGGCATTAGGATTCTCAGCGAGGTCCTGAGCCTTCTTAGAGCGGTAGTTCGTGAAGAATTGCAGATTGCCAGCGACAATTCCTTTGAGGAGTAGTGTGCGAGAAGTCACCACGCCATCTTTTCCGGCGGTCGCGACGGTCATGGCATTGGCGTCTGGAATATTCTGGTCATGAGCGACTTCGAGCCACTCTTCAAATTGTGCGAAAGGGTCACTCTTGATACTAGACCGGCTTATGCCCCCTTTGGTGTAGTCTTCACGGAGGTTTGCAAGATTCATGGTTTTTGGTCCTCTTCAACTTCGAGTGAGACATATTCATCACCTTGTTTTTGGAGGCGGAGGTTGTTGATTAAGAATACTGCCAGAAGCCCAAGAAAGGCAAAGGTGAGCTCTAGGAAGACGGGGGTAAACATAAACCCCGTGATTTTGCGGAAAATTTCTCCTGGAAGACCGGGGAGGCGTCCACCGAGACCAATTCCGAGAATTGTCGCCGAGACAGACAAGATTGTAATAAAACCAGTTAAAATTATCCGGGAGCGTTTGCTCATGGGGGAAGTTTGACAGAAAAATGAAGAGACGCAATCTTGGGAAATTCGATTGCCCGAAACAGTAGGACTGTTAATGCTCGGGCTGTGAGGTTGTTTGACACTCTAACGCGCGAAGTCGTTCTCCTGAAGCCAGTGGATGGTAAGGTATTTAGATTTTATTGCTGTGGCCCTACGGTCTACGGCCCGGCTCATATCGGTAATTTTCGAACTTTCGTGATACAAGACGTGATGCGGAGGGTTCTCGAACTAGGTGGAATGAAAACTAAGCATGTTCGGAACATAACGGACGTGGACGATAAGACGATCCGCGATTCAGTAAACGCAGGCATGGAATTGGCTGATTTTACGTCTCAATGGCGCGATCGCTTTCACGCTGATTGCGAGGCCTTAAATTGCCTTAAGCCACACATTGAACCGAGTGCGGTGGAGCATATCCCCGAGCAGGTTGCGATGATCGAAGAGTTAGTAGAAAAGGGTCACGCTTACGTCTCAGAGGACGGTTCGGTGTATTTCAGAATCACTTCATTTTCTGAATATGGAAAGTTATCGCGTCTTGATACACGTGAGCTTGACTTGGGAAAGACCCAGAATGAGCGGGCTAATTCCGATGAATACGAAAAAGATAATATCGCTGATTTTGTTCTTTGGAAAAGTCGTCGTGACGAGGATGGTGAAAACTATTGGGACAGTCCATGGGGGCAAGGTCGGCCTGGCTGGCATCTTGAGTGCTCGGCGATGAGTTTAAAATATCTGGGCCGGACATTTGACCTTCATGGCGGTGGAGAGGACTTGGTTTTTCCGCATCACGAGAACGAGTTGGCACAGTCCAAGTGCTCGTGCGGCGGAGAATTCGCTCGGCATTGGTTTCATTCCACCCACCTGCTGGTGAATGGTAAGAAAATGTCTAAATCGAGTGGGACTCTCTATACCTTGAGTGATTTAGCCGATGAAGGTTGGTCGCCAATGGAGGTTCGGTATGTTTTGATTGGGGCGAATTATCGGAAACAATTGAACTTTACGATGGAGTCCCTTCACGCTGCTCGCGAGGCTCTCGGAAGGTTGGCAAAAGCTGCAGGAGGCGAAAGCGTCCCGGGATATCGTGAGCTATTAAAAGGGGGTGACCTCGGTGTTTTCGACGGTGCCTTCAAGCGATTGAACGAGGATTTAAATACGGCAGCAGCTTTGGGCGAACTTTTTGCAAATCTAAAGAAAGCGAGATCTCTTGAAGATTGGCGTGGATTCTTTACGGTCCTTTCTGCTCTTGGTCTCATCTTACCCGAACCTGAGGGGGTAAAAGTCCCAGAAAAGATCGCCAAGCTTGCTGAGTGTCGATGGAAAGCGCGTCAGAGTAAGGACTGGGCTGCCTCTGATCGTTATCGTGACGAGTTAGCTGAAAAAGGTTGGATGGTGAAGGACGGTCGCGACGGTTACGAGGTTCTTCCTTTATGAAGGTTTGTGTAGCATCACCTTATCCGCTTTCTGAGTTAAAGGGAAACTCGGTTAGTGCGGACCGAATTGTGAAGATGCTAAATGAAAGAGGCATTGAGGCAAGAGGCTCATATGGTTATGATAGTGAACCCGCTGATATTCTGATCTCACTCCATGCTATCAAAGGTGCCCCGGCGATTTTTGAATTCAAGAAGAAGCAGCCAAAAGGAAAGGTCATAATTTTAATGACTGGCACCGATATTTATCAAGGGCTCCCGGAGGGGTCTCAAATTGGGGAAGAGGCTCTCGAGGAGGCGGATCGGATCGTTGTCCCACAAGAGGCGGCGATTCTAAAGCTTCCCGAGGAAGTGCGAGGTAAGACGGTAGTGATTCGCTCAAGCCTCGATTCGATTGCGATTAAGGCCTCTCCGAGCCGATCGCCGTTTGTGATCTCGGTGGTGGGACATCTTCGGCCCGTAAAACGATCATTTTTGACGATTGAAACTCTAGCTAAGCGCCCGGAATGGTCCGATATTGAAGTTTGGCAAATCGGGCAGGCTTTAGATGAGGAGATGCGTAAAAAAGCAGAGGTCTGGGCTAAAGATTATCAAAGATATCGGTGGTTTGGGGGATTGCCAAGAAGGGAGTCTTTGGCTCTTTGTGCCAAAAGTTCACTAACCATTAATAGTTCGATCCTAGAAGGAGGGGCAAATGCTGTTTTGGAGGCGATGACGATGGGTGTTCCGGTTTTGGCTAGCAGGATAGAGGGTAATGTTGGGCTTTTGGGCGATGATTACCCGGGCTATTTTGAAGAAGGGCAAATGGATGAAGCGTTACAAGCGATAATAAATCAGCGGGTAGATCTTCAAGAGTGGATTCGCCTGTCAGCCAATCGGCTCCCATTATTTTCCCGGGAGAGAGAATCAAATTTATGGCTTGAATTGTTAACAGAACTTAAGTAAAATAATGGAGGCTTATGAGCATTCGCAAAGATGATATTGCCGGAATTGGCAGCCAATTCGCAATCAATGGAATCTTTGTTGAGGGTGAGGAGGTTCAAAGTGGCCATATTAACACGACTTATTTAGCAACTTATCGGAATGACGATGGGGAAATTCGTCGATATATTTTTCAGCGAATCAACGAAAATGTCTTTAGGCAGCCTTTAGTGGTGATGAAGAACATTGAGCGGGTAACCAGTCATATTAATCGAAAGGTATTTCGGAAAAAACGGGATTTTGGTGGCCAGACTCTCAATCTTTATCCTGGGAAAGATGGGAGAAACTGCATTGTCGGCGTTTTTGGAGGAATCTGGCGGTGTTACAATTATATTGAAGGGTGCAGAACTTACGATGTTGTGGAAAATACCCGTCAAGCCTATCAGGCAGCCAAAGCATTCGGGGCATTTCAGGATCTTGTGAGTGATCTTCCGATCGAAAAAGTGGAAGTTACCATTCCAGGTTTTCATGATACACCTAGACGATATGCCCGTCTGATTGCGGCAATGAAAAGTGATGCCTGCGATCGAGTTAAGGATGTTCAGAAAGAGATCGATTTTATTACCTCAAGAGAGTCAATTGTCGGAGTGCTTGTGGATCATCTTGCGGCCGGACGTTTAATCGAGAGGGTAACGCATAATGACACCAAACTTAATAATGTCATGATTGATGAGCAGACTGATGAAGCTGTTTGTGTAATTGATTTGGACACTGTCATGCCGGGACTCGCTCTTTACGATTTTGGGGATTTGATTAGGGGTGCGACGAGTCCTGTCGCCGAAGATGAACCTGATACTTCTAAAGTTGAGATGCGACTTCCTATGTTTGAGGCAATTGTTGAAGGCTATCTCGAGACCGCCGCGAGTTTTCTTACTCCTTTGGAGATCGATCTGCTTCCTTTTTCGGCTAAATTGATTTCCTTAGAGACGGGGATCCGTTTTTTAACCGACTATTTGGAAGGGGATAAATATTTCAGGATACATCGCGATAATCATAATTTAGATCGATGCAAAACTCAGCTCGCTTTGGTGAAATCAATCGAAGATCAAGAGGGAAAAATGCTAAACTTCGTTAAGAAGTGGCATCGTGCGTGAATTGAGTCTTGGGTTTTTTACTCTGGGCGCTTAGCTCTAAGGCATGGTTAGCGTTAGCGATTTGAGCAGCGAACAAGTTGAGATGGTTAAGAAGTGGGTCGCTGAGGGTGCTCAGATGGCGGATCTTCAAAAACGGTTGAAGGATGACTTCGGGTTTAATGTAACTTATATGGACACGCGTTTTCTTTCTCTAGATCTGGCGCTTAATTTTCAAGTCGATGAAGAGGAGTCTGAAGGCCCAAATGACATCGATAATCCAGAGGGTCAGGAGGAAGTAGACCTTGAACCATTAGAGCAAGATGGAGAAACTGTCACAGTTACGCTTGATCAAGTTGCCCGCCCAGGCGCAATGGTAAGTGGGACGGTCACTTTTAGTGATGGAATGAAGGGTTTATGGCTCATCGACGAAATGGGACGGCCATCAATTGATCCAGATCAGCCAGGCTACCAGCCTTCCGAAGCAGACTTGGTGAGCTTCCAGGCTAAACTAAAAGGGCTCCTCGACGGCCAGATTTAAAAAGATTAGCTAGGTGGCGGACTTCCGAAGCTTGGGGGGAGGGATTGCGTTCTTTTTTGTGAGAGCTTTTTGCATCTTGTTGAGCGCGATATTTTGAATCTGTCGGATGCGTTCCCGACTGACTCCGAAATCTCTTCCAATTTCTTCAAGGGTTAGAATTTTTTTCCCATTTAGCCCAAAACGAGCACCAATTATTTCAGTCTCCCTTTCGTTAAGGGTATCAAGGACTAAATCGAGCTCATCGAGTCCATTTTTTTGGCTCAGCGCTTCCAGGGGGTCGATTGCACGATCGTCAGCAATCACCTCGCCGAAGCTCACGATACTATCATCATGTGTGGTCTCATCCATCGAGCGGTTTTGTTTGGATGCTTGAAGGAGCAAGGCGAGCTTTTCTCGGGGAATCCCTAGTTCTTCTGAGAGCTCAGAATCTGTTGGTTCCCGGCCCAGATCTTCGGCCATGAGGGCTGAAATTCGGCGGACTCTTGCGAGCTTATCGACAAGATGTATTGGAAGACGGACGGTCTTGCCTTGGTTGGCGAGGGCCCGCTTAATCGATTGTTTAATCCACCAGGCCGCGTAGGTGCTGAGTTTTCCTCCTTTGTTAGGGTCGAATTTTTCAACTGCGCGAATCAAACCGATATTACCCTCTGAGATGAGATCAACGAGAGGGACACCATAATTAGAGTAGTCTTTTGCGATTTTAACAACGAGACGAAGGTTGGATTCAATCATTCGAGCACGTGCTCGTTCGTCGCCTTTCGCAATTCGCGCAGCAAGTTCGATCTCCTCCTCGTGAGTTAGAAGCTTGGTCTTTGCGATCTCCCTCATGTAGACTGAGATGCTGCTATCTGTTCCCGCGCTTGTCATAAGTGCAGGATAATATGCTAGAAGTATGCCAACTTGCGGAGATGTAGTAAAGGACGCCTACTATTTCGGAAAGATTGGGATTTCTCTGCCCTTTCGAGGTGAGCCCAATGTGAAACTGTTTTGTTAGGAACATTATTGAGTCAATAACGGCCCTTGATATGGGCTGCGATGCGACAAAATGGCGCGCTGAATCAGCCGATTGAGGACAGAATACCGCGCCAAAAATTTTCGAACGATTGGGGGAAATGCTTTTTAGATTAAAGGAGAAATAGAGATGAAAATGTTTAAGGATAACATGGAGGGACCCTGAGCATAGCCTGTGTTTTCAAAAGTGATCCTCGATTGAGCGGAGCACTCGGTTACGAAGAACTCGTCTTCGGAAAGTTCGATGAACGAGGGAGCTTGGGCCAGTTGAGTGTCAGTTTATTGGCCCTACCTTTACCTCGTACTGCGATCGCCGAATAAGCGCCGCTGTCGGATGACCGAAGAAAAAATACTGAGTCAGGTCGGATGAAGAGAAACTACTCAGCTCCTTTTTCTTTTGACTCCTCCTCGGATGGAAGGGCAGGCCGTCCCTTACTGATATCGGAAAGAAGTGAGAAATCGCCCTTTCGTCCGGCGTCACGCTGTTTCCCAGAATAGCTGTGATCTAGTCCGGCATAGAATGCGGCGACTCCGCAGACGAATAAGGCAATGCTATACAAGCCTCCGCTACCCTGATTGGTTGAAGCGAGAACCGTAGGAGGGAATGGCGTAGCTGGCTGGCGAGGTGCAGCGACCACGTTTGTCTGGGCTTTTTTAGTTGGCGTAGATTTTTCTCCGGAGTCTTCAGATGCTTCCTCGATAGTTTTGGCGCGAGGGACAAAGTCTTCATCGTCGATTTCATCAAGTTCCTCGTCACTGAGAGTATATTCGAATTTGACGTCTCCGACTTTAATTTCGCTGTCATTACGTAGGTCAATTACAGCCATGTCATCGTCACGAAGGCTAATTCCGTTCGTTGAATGGCGGTCACGGAGAATATATCCGCCATCGACCCTTTCCATTGTACAGTGCAGAGATGAGACAGAGGGACAAGCAATTGTGATATCATTATCCTCGCTTCGGCCAATCGAGACTTTTTTAGTGCTAAGTTCGAAACGATAGGGCTGGGGACTCTTTCCGGAAATGGTGATTGCGACGCGAGGCATATTTCTTAGAGATTGTTAATGAAACTTGACCACACCGGGTGGCGGTTGGCGATAAGAAAACTACGCTGGGTTGGACTTGCCTTTTTTGGGAGAAATTAAAGCATGTCTACCTATGGAAGAAATCCGCGCTGCTGGGATAACTAAGCAATTTGGCGATGTTACTGCACTCAATAACGTTTCGCTCGAAATTGCCCCTGGAGAGCTGTTTTTTCTCCTGGGAGGAAGTGGATGTGGGAAAACGACCTTGCTTCGCTGTATCGCCGGGCTCGAGACTCCGACTAAAGGGAAAATCTTTTTTGGAGAGCGAGACGTTACAGCACTACCCACTCATAAACGAGAAGCTGCGATGGTTTTTCAATCCTACGCGCTTTGGCCGCATATGACAGTGGGGCAAAATATTGCCTTTGGCCTTGAGGAACGAAAGGTCGCAAAAAAAGAGATTCAGTGTCGAGTGGAGGAGGCTCTTGCGATGGTGAAGCTTGAGGGGTTTGAAAAGCGGGGAATTGATCAAATGTCCGGAGGTCAGCAACAAAGAGTTTCTCTGGCCCGGGCTCTCGTCGTCCGCCCAAAGTGTCTTCTTCTTGACGAACCGCTCTCAAATCTTGATGCGCAGTTAAGGTTGGAAATGCGTTCTGAGATTCGCCGTATAGTCAAAGAAAATGGCCTCACTGGAGTTTATGTCACACACGATCAAGCTGAGGCGCTTTCGATGGCCGACCGAATGGCTGTGATGGATCAAGGTGTTGTAGTTCAGGTGGGGCCGCCTGAAGAAATCTATAGACAACCGATTTCCAGCTATGTCGCTGGATTTATTGGTGAGACTAATCTTCTGAAGGGAACGGCAAATGAAAATAATTTGGTAGATACCGCAACGGCAACTTTGGCCGCAACTCCGAGTGTGACGGATTGGACTCCCGCTCCTGGAGCTGAGGTTACCCTTTCGATCAGGCCCGAAGCAGTAAAAATTGTTGATTCCACTCAAGCGGGCTTGGGGGGTAAAATTATCGAGCGGATTTATTTGGGGAGCATCATTCAGTATGCTGTTGAATTAGGGGATGGTTCGGTGATGCAGGTGACGGAGCAAAATCCGAAAACTATACGTTCTCCGGGAGAGGAACTTGTGGGGCTGCAGTTTTCCCGTCAAGACGTGACACTTTTAGAGCGATGAAAGGGGCTTGGAAAAAATACCTTGGAGTTTTTCTCCCGATGGCAGCTGTCATTGCTGCGCCAATCCTCCTGCGGGACGACGACGCTGCTGCTATGAACCAAGCTGAACTCCGTCTCGAAGTCATTACGCCACACAACGAGCTTATCCGTCGGGAATTTGGTGAGGGATTTTCGCGTTGGTATAAAAAGAAACATGGGGAAAGCGTATATGTGAATTGGCGAACTCCCGGAGGAACGAGTGAGATTAAGAGAGTGTTGGACAGCGGTTTTAAAGCTGCCGAGAAGAATGGAAGTGAGGGGATTGGCCTTGACCTTTTCTTTGGTGGGGGAGTTTATGATTTTAAAGGTCAGGCCAAAGCTGGCCGGTTTCAAAAACTAAATATTTTTGAGAACGAAGCCGGGTTGTTTGAGCGGGGGACCATCCCCGAAATTCAGAGTGGGGAAAGCTACTACCCCAAAGAACACGATTGGCTAGGGACTTGCTTATCGTCTTTTGGGATCTGCTACAATCTCGACAGTTTGAATCGATTAGGTCTCTCAGCCCCGACAACCTGGGATGACCTCGGTCGCCCAGGATTTCAAAAGGGAATTGCTCTTGCCGATCCGACTAAGAGTGGGTCGGTAGCAAAAGCTTTTGAGATGTTGGTGCAGCAAAAAATTCACGAACAGCTTGCTGATAATCTTCCTCGCAGAGAAGCTTGCGCGGAGGGATGGGTGAAAGGTCTTAATCTGATTCAGCGAATCGGTGCCAATGCTCGTTACTTTACTGATGGAGCTTCCAAGGTTCCCCATGATGTGGCTCAAGGAAATGCCATTGCAGGGATGTGTATAGACTTTTTTGGTCGCTCATATAACGAGGCGCTTAAGAAAGAAAATGGCACCTCGCGGTTGAAGTTTATTTCTCCGGTTGGCGGGACGTCCTACAGCGTAGATCCAGTTGCAATCTTCAGAGGAGCTCCCAATCTCAAGGTTGCGCAGGAATTTGTAAACTTCATCTTCACCAAGGAAGGGCAAATGCTTTGGAATGCTGGACCCGGCACAAAGATGGGGCCGAAAATCCGCGGTTTGCGACGGTTGCCTATTCGAAAGGATCTCTATCAGGAACCCTTTCTTACAGACATGGTTGATGCCGTTGTCATGCCCTATGAAGTTGCGAGCGAATTTATCTACGATTATGATTTAACGGGTCGGCATTTTACGCCTTTACGAAACATTATCCGTGCGATGTGTATTGACTCCCATGAGGAAATGAAAGCGGCTTGGGCCGCCTTGATTGATGCGGGGTTCCCCCCTGAGGCGACTGCGAAATTCTACGAGGTCTCACCGGTCGGCTATGAGGCTACGTTGTCCGATATTAAAGTGATTTTAAAATCGGGTGATAAAATTGCGGTCGTGCGAATGATGAATGATTTAGGAACCTACTTTCGTGAAAACTATCGCGAGGCAGAGCGCATGGCGCTCATGGTTGGGAAAGGAGATGCCAAGTGAATAAGCGTGCTGCTTACGGTCTAACCGCATGCGTGACAATTTTCTTCACGGTGTTTTTCCTCTACCCAGCGGTGATTGTATTAAAGGAGGCATTTTATTCTTCCGATGATGGTTTTACGCTCTCTTTTGTAGGAGAGGTTTTTAAGAATCCAGTATACACTGAGGGTCTTTGGAATGCGTTTGCTCTAGGGATTTCGAGTACACTAGCTTCTCTATTCATTGCATTTCCTCTCGCCCTGATTGGCCATCGCTATTTCTTCCCGTTTAAAAAATCATTATCGGCCTTGGTTCTGATTCCTCTCGTTCTCCCTCCGTTTGTGGGAGCGGTAGGAGTGAAGCAGATCCTCGGGATTCAAGGCGCACTCAATGCCTTTTTTGTAAAGCTTGGTCTTATGGATCCAAGTATGCCGATTGACTGGTTGGGCGACGGGCGATTCTGGGGAGTCGTCATTATGAATGCCCTCCATCTTTATCCGATTCTTTACATGAATATTGCGGCATCCTTGTCGAATATTGATCCAGCTATGGAACAAGCCGCTCAAAATCTTGGGTGTCCTCCCTGGCGGCGTCTGATGCGGATCACTCTTCCGCTGACGACGCCTGGTATCTTTGCTGGGGGTGCAATTGTCTTTATTTGGTCCTTCACTGAACTCGGTGTGCCCTTGGTGTTTGATTTTACCCGAGTCGCTCCGGTGCAGGTTTACAATGGCATTAAGGATCTTGGCGACAATCCGTTTCCTTATGCTCTTGTGGCGATTATGTTGGTGGTTTCTACTCTTGTGTTCATCGTCTCTAAAGCCGTGCTCGGCCGCTCAAAACTGGGGACTGCTCCTAGGCCAAAGGGAAAAAATGTAGAAGTTCGTCTCAAAAGAGGGAGAGCTTGGCTTTGCACTTTGTTCTTCTTTTTGGTGTTTTTTGTGGCCTCTCTTCCACACGCTGGCGTGGTGGTGCTTTCTTTGGCGCACGATTGGTATGCCTCCATTCTACCGGAGATTTGGACGACTGCGCATTATCGGGAAGCTCTGGGTCATCCGCTTGTCGTGCCTTCAATTCAAAACAGTCTTTTTTACGCGTCGGCAGCGACTCTAGTTGATTTGATCTTGGGCGTGGCTATTGCTTGGGTAATTGTAAGGAGCACAATTCGCGGCCGAGCGTTTCTTGATGCGTTGGTTATGCTTCCGCTCGCTGTTCCAGGCCTTGTCCTAGCTTTTGGTTACTTAGCACTTTCCCAAAAAGGAGAAACTTTCTATTTTTTGGTTCAAGGCGCGGCTCAAAATCCTACCTGGCTTCTGGTGGTGGCTTATGCCGTTAGAAGACTACCCTATGTGGTGCGTTCAGCCGTTGCAGGATTACAGCAAAGTAATCTTGCGCTTGAAGAGGCGGCCCGATCGCTAGGAGCGACACCTGCAAGAACTCTACGACGAGTCTCGCTGCCGTTATTAGGTGCTAATTTGATAGCAGGAGGAATTCTTGCCTTTGCCTTTGCGATGTTAGAGGTGAGTGACAGCTTGATATTAGCCCAACAGTCCGAGCATTTCCCGATTACCAAGGCAATTTACTCGCTTCTGGGAATGCTAGGAAATGGCTATGAGTTGGCCTCTGCGCTTGGTGTTTGGGCAATGATTTTCCTTGGAATTTCCATTATCGGAGCCGTTATTCTCGGGGGTAAGAGAGGTGGCTTATTTCGGATGTAGGTAGCCGATTTACCGTATATAGGCTCTTCCAATTATATCGCCGGAGGAGGGTGAAGCGATATCGAATTCATCTGCTTCGGAGAACTTACGATAGCGATAACCGAGAGCAAGTTCCCCCATTCGGACATGTGATGCAACGGAGGTAATGAATCCAGCTTCTTCACTTTCTAGAAGAAGTTTTGCTTTTGTTGGAATGAGCGGTTTGTCGAGTGCGAGCTTTACGAGGTGACGGTTGGTTTTTCCGGCACGCTTCATCCGAGAAATTACTTCCTGCCCTGTGTAACAGCCCTTGGTGTATGAAATAGATCTTTCTTCGACTCCAGCTTCGGGCGGAAGGATGCCAGCGAAAAGTTCGTTAGGCCAACGAGGAATCCCATCAATAATACGCTGAGTCTCATTGATAACGCTTAAATAAGCAGTTTCATCTTGGCTTTCGTCAATGAGTTCAACGTCATCTGCGATAATATATTTATCGAGGCGGGCATGAATTTCTCTCGCTAGATTGATAGGGCCTTGAACAATAAAGTCCTCTTCTTCGCGATGAATGTGAATATAGAATTGAAGCTTTCCTTTTGCATCTAAAATGCAGGCGTCGATGACGCGACCATCTTCAGCGAGTCGGACGTCATTTGTGACTTGTCCATTGAGATATCGTTCGGCATCAGGACCTCTCACCCGTATGCGGCTACAGGAGATTTCAACATCTTCCTCAAGTTCTAGATCAGTGCTTTGATGCTGCCGAACAGTGGCGGAAAAATCTTCTGAGGCGTCTCGCATTTCGGCTTCGAAAAGACGTGCCCAAGTAAGGTGATTGAGATCGGCGGTGATACCAGTCGAGTCGGCGAGTTGGATGGCGTAGTTGGTGTCCTTTGCCATGTTTTCGGTCGAGAAGTGAGGAGTGAAATCATTTTCAAGGAGGGATGGTATTTTCATGCCCATGACTGGAGCATAGCATCCATTAAGCTTGGCTGCCTCATGCCACGCTCGTGGGTCAACCCCATAACGCCGTGAAATTTCTAGAGCTTCAGTGAGAGCTTGGACAGCGGACGCGGTGGCAAGGTTGGTTGTGATTTTCACAACGGTTGCAGCGGGTGGGTGACCGAGATAAATGATCTCACGCGAAGTGACATCGAGCAATGAACGATGCTCTTCAAGTAGGTTGCGATCTCCAGCGACATAATAAACAAGGTTTCCAGAGGCAGCAGCATCACGTGATCCAGTGAATGGGGCATCTAGGAATTTGGCGCCTGTTGCTCTGCAATGTTGATCGAGCCACATGGTGGTTTTGGGATCAATGGTGGCGTGATTAATGAAGGTCTTGCCTTCGTTGAGTTGGTCTCTGATTTGTGAGAAAACCTCTCGAACCGCCTGATCATCGCGAAGATAACATAAAATAACCTCGGCCCGCGAAGCTGTTTCGGCAAGGTCTGTGGTCGATTCGGGTCGATCCTTTTTTGTGCGGTTCCAGGTTTCTATAGAATACCCGGCAGCGATGAGTTGATCGGCGCTACGGGACCCGATAATTCCAAGTCCTAGGAGGAGAGTCATAATGGTAATATTTAACGTCGAGCTATTGCAACAAGCTGGGTGGAAACGGTCGTAACTTCTTTAACCTGAATGGCTGATGGTTTGGAGTTCTCTTCTAAAACCATTGCGTTACGAAGTCCCTGAAGAAGCTCCCTCATTTTGATCAAATGCGGGCGCCGGCTGATGTTAGGATGGAGAGAACCTATAGATTCTGCATAGTAGTCTGCGACGTCTTCGCGAAAGAGTATTAGTGCGCGCTCGGGAGTGTATTTTTTATTAACGGCGATTGCAGCTGAGTCTAGGGCTTCCAACCAACCACCGAGAGAAATTAAGTGTGAGAGGTCCGGGTCCCGCAGCTCGGTAAGTTCAAGCTCGACATCTCGCTGGGTTAGGGCGAGAGCTCGTTTCAATTTCGGGAGATTCTTCGCTTTGGCGTGTTCGAGGAGTTCAGCGGCGTGGACCTTTATTCTGTCCCCTGCACCAAGTGCTTTTGAATATCGTGAGATGTGTGCTGCTATTTTTGGGACATCTTCCGAATTTCCGGTCTGAACTGCGATGAAACCATCTGCAATCAGGGTTCCTAGCCGTAACGCGATTCGGGATCTGTCGATAGGAGTTCGTCCGTAGTTTTTATAATGTTGAGGATCGTAGGAAAGTGGTGAGACCTTCTCTAGCTCGTTGAAAACCTTGGAAATTGAAGGGACAGTAAATTCATTAAGCGCACTATCGCTTCGGAAATGCTCTGAATCTACTAAATCATCGGGGATTTTGGGTTTGTCTTGGGCCGATGCAACTAATGCACAAAAGCCCGAGACCGCGAGGAGGATCATCTGCATGGATAGAGTCTCACATAGGAAAAGGACGGGTGCTATTGAAATTTCCTTATACTGAAACTTGACACCTGACATGAAATCAATACTTTTTCGCTCCTCCCCAGCGGGATCTTCCTATGGCCAATACTAAGTCTGCAGAAAAAAGAGTTCGTCAAATTGCAAAGCGAACTGAGAGTAACCGTGCTGCCAAGAGCCGCATTAAGACCCTTCAGAAGAAGGCCGTCAGTGCCGCCAGCGAAGGCAAATCAGAGGAGGCGCTCAAGACTTTTAGCGAATTTGCTAAAGCCGTTGATAAGGCGGCTAAAAGTAATATCTTCCAGAAAAACAAGGCTGCGAACCTCAAGAGCCGGACCAATAAGGCAATTAAGCCTGCCTAAGCAATATTTTGTTTCAATAGATTTTTGTAGGCCATGAGGATTTTTCCTCGTGGCCTCTTCTTTTTTAGCCTTTGTTTAATCCATGTCGAAACCGGCCCAGCAAGATCGTCTCGCAAAGGCGAGGGAGATAGCTAACAATCCTGTTGCTTACAAGGTCTGCGAGGGGTGTGATTCAATCGTTACAACCGAGGTTGTAATCTGTCCTAATTGTCATGGATACCGATTTGACTCCGATCCATCTAGGGTTGTCGATCAAGCCGTTGAGCTTGGGACGAGGGAACAGCGAAGTGTCACAGCCGAAGACTTAAGCTAAGGGTATCCTTGCCCAAATGAGGTTGAAAAAATCGACCACTTCGTTGGAGGTGATTTTTCGGGGGCCTTGCACAAGGATTAAGTGAACCAGAGTAAAAAACTCTGTTGATTAAATTTATCGGTTTACTAATTCCTTATCTTTTCGGAAGGAATACCTCCCAAAAAAGATCCGCCCATCCTAGCGGAGGGCGGCCAACGATCTTTGAGAGGGGGAGTTCTAAAGCTAGCTGACGTTGACGGCTTCAGCGCCAGTTTCGCCAGTTCGAATACGGATGGCCTGCTCTACTGGAGAGATAAAGACTTTTCCGTCGCCAATCTTGCCGGTGTTTGAACTCTTTACGATTGCTTCGGCAACCTTTTGAGAGTCCTCCTCGTTTACGACAATCTCGATTTTTACTTTTGGAAGGAAATCAACAGTATATTCTGATCCTCGGTAGATCTCGGTGTGGCCTTTCTGGCGACCAAAGCCTTTGACCTCGGTTACGGTCATTCCTTGGACATCAACTTCTGCCAAGGCTTCCTTGACTTCTTCGAGTTTGAACGGCTTGATGATAGCTTCGATTTTTTTCATGGTCTTCAATAACAATTAGGGTCGAGAGGGAGTAGCAAGGCCTGTGCCAGCTTTTTAGTAAACTGATTTAGTTTTTGAGTCAGTGAAATTCCACCATTTTTTCGATCGGTAGACGGGATATGTCCGGAAATTGACAGTGTGGCTGGCAACGAATCGATCACAAAGCTATTCTCCGGAGGGGAAGCGCTCACCGGCAGTGAACTTGCCATTCATGATTTCATACTCGAGAGCTTTAATGATATTGGAGCTTCTTTGAGCCATGATTCCTCAAAAACCTGTGCCTTTTGTAAGGGTTTGAATCCGCATGATGTAGTAATCGGCCGTCATATAAAGGGTGGAACCATCCTCGCCCCAAGCGCAATTGGCGGTGCGGTGACCGGTGAGGATGCGACCAAGGAGCTTGCCCTTGGAGCTTATGACAAGGACTCCACCTGGACCCGTGCACCAAATGTTGCCCTTAGTATCGGTTTTCAGCCCATCTGGTAACCCTTTGTCAGTCTTTGCAAGTTCGGTGGCGTCGTAGAGAAGACTTCCCTTCCCAACATTTCCCTTTTTGTCGACTGAGTAAGACATAATCCAAGCCTCTTTGCCATATGATTGAGCTATATAAAGGGTCTGTCCATCGTTGGAGAGAGCGACGCCGTTCGGGCGCTTAAGATCAGGAATGGCCATGGTAATGGAGCCATCAAGGCCAATCCGGTAGACGCCAAAGGCATCAATCTCACGAGTGGGGTCTTTTTCTTTGAGAGGAAGTCCATAAGGAGGGTCTGTGAAAAAGATGAGGCCGGATGAATGGACGCAAAGATCGTTAGGCGAATTGAATCTCATTCCTTCAAATTTATCAGCAAGGGTTATTTTACCGCCATTTCCCTCGGTAATCATGGAAACACGGCGGTCTCCGTGTTCACAAAATAGAAGGTGACCTTCATTATTGTATGCTAGGCCATTTGAGCCGGGTTCACCGCTATAGTTGCTTGGCCCTGTGAATCCTGAGGGTTTTAAAAAGACCGAGACTCCATCTTTCAGGTTCCACTGGTAGACCGTGTTTTCTGGGACATCGGAAAAGAGAAGGCGATTATGTTGCTTGTCCCAAACGGGGCCCTCTGACCAAGTGAACCCAGAGGCAATGACCTCAATTTTGGTTTTAGGGGCAATTAATTGGTCGAGCGCTGGATCTAATCGTTCCACCGTTCCAGCAGTTGGGAAAGGTTGTTGTTGAGCTGAAGCGAGCGAAAATGCGATAGCATAGATGCAAATTATCTTCATTGGACTTTGTTATCTAGTCCAAGCCACTTTGTCGAAGATTCTCTTTCTAAAAGGGGTCTTCTTTAAAGGAAGGTATGAGTCCGATAATTCCCTCCAAAAGGATTCGAATCGGCTTTGCTATGGGGTTCTACTTATCTCGGAGTAAGCAGTTCTGCTCGATGCAATAACTCAGGGCTCTCTTCGTGGCCCGTTTTCTCAATGGTAAGTTAAAAGTACCGGGAACAGGGGTCGAACCTGCACGCCCAAGGGCACGTGATCCTAAATCACGCGTGTCTACCAATTCCACCATCCCGGCCTTTCTGGTGGGATTCTAAAGAATCGAAAGACATATGCAAGCGGTTCTCTCAGACAAATTTATCGCGGTAGGTAGGTCGTTTGAATTGCAGGTTTCCTTTCTTCTAGTCATGCTCGCTGCAGATGCGATTTGCGGTTTTAGGCAGTGGCAGTGGAGGTAATTCCGCTATCATTGAGTGCGATGGGGAATATCTCCTTGTTGATGCTGGATTGAGCTCCAAGCAACTTAATCTTCGCTTAGGACTGCTGGGTGTAGTTCCTGAGCAATTAAGCGGGATTTTGCTAACCCATGAACATGGTGATCACGTTCGTGGACTGGATGTATTTCTCCGGAAGTGTCCGGTTCCGATTTTGGCCTCGATTATGACTGGTCGAGTGGTGCAGGAGGGGCTGCGTGAACCGGTAGAGTGGTTTGTCTTTGAAAGTGGACAAAAGTTCAGCTGGAAGGGCTTTGATTTCACGACTTTCCCGCTGCCTCATGACGCTGTCGAGCCAGTGGGGTATGTGATTACTAGAGGGAAATATAGCGTCGGGGTTGCAACTGATTTAGGGCATGTTGATAAACAGGTCACTCTGGCTTTAAAAGGCGTGCAGGGATTAGTTCTTGAAGCAAATTATGAGTGGAAAATGTTAGAGGCCGACCAAAAGCGGCCATTTAGCACAAAGCAGCGGATTTCCTCTCAGCATGGGCATTTGTCTAATGAGCAAGCGGCAGATCTTGTAGCTGAGCTTATTCCAGACGGCTTAAAACGGTTGATACTGGGGCATTTGAGCAGTGACTGCAATAGCCCGATGAAAGCTGTTGAGGTGGTTCGCCAGCGAATCAGTAATGAGGAACTTGAGATATGTGTCGCTTCTCAAAATGAGGTGACACCCTGGCAGACGTTTGAAGAAGAGATTGACCCTGCGTTTTATGGAGAGCTCTTTGGTCCTCGATGAATTTCGCGTTGCTCTTCGTGGTATCATTGCCAGACTGAAGCCCGCGTGAATCAGGTTCCAGTCAAGCCCAGTGCCGAGGAGTTCGTTGAGTTAGCGCAGGCTGGGAATGTCGTGCCTGTTTATGCTCAGCTTGCTGCCGACTTTGAGACCCCGGTCTCTGCCTTCTTAAAGCTCCGTGATGGCAAGAATGCTTTTCTCTTTGAGAGCGCCGAGAGCACTGATGCGAGTGGGCGATGGTCCATCGTGGGAAGTCAGCCGCGTTGGGTTTTCACATCGCACGGTGATGAGGTGACTATCGAGAGAGGGGGGGAAGTCGAAACGAGAAATCGTAAGGGAGATGTGCTTGATGAAGTTCAACGATTAATGGCTGGTTACAAACCGGTGACCCACGGTGATGCTCCACCATTTTTTGGAGGCGCGGTTGGGTATGTTGGTTACGATGCGGCCCAGCAATTTGAGCCGACAATTTCTAAATGTCCCGAGGATGATTTAAGACTCCCAGAGTCCATTTTCTTTTTAGCTGATACTCTAGTTGTCTTTGATCATAAGTTGCGCCGCCTTCTAGTTGTGGCAAATGCGATGCTTGATGAGGCATCCTCGCCTGATGAGGCTTATGCGCTCGCAGTGGGTAGGATTGGGGCAGTGATTGAAATGTTAGATCGGCCTCTTCATGTTTCCCCGCTTAATGGTCTGGTAGATATCATGCCGCCTGCTCCACGCAGTAATACGACCCAAGCCGAATATGAAGAGATGGTTCTCAAGGCAAAGGATTATATTGCCGCTGGAGATGCTTTTCAGGTCGTGCCAAGTCAGCGTTTTGAGGCAGATTTCGAGGGTTGTAACATTGATCTATATCGAGCGCTTCGGCACATTAACCCTTCACCTTATATGTTCGTATATGAGACCCCGGAGTTTTCCTTAGTTGGAAGTTCTCCGGAGGTTCACGTTCGTTCAGTTGATGGTCGCATCGATATTCGTCCAATAGCAGGGACTCGATGGAGAGGTAAAACTCCCGAAGAGGATGATGCCTTGGCTGATGAACTTTTAGCTGACGAAAAAGAGTGTGCTGAGCATGTCATGTTGATTGATCTTGCGCGTAACGATGTCGGTCGAATTTCCGAAACTGGCACAGTCCAAGTTAATGATCAGATGATTGTGGAGCGTTACAGTCATGTGATGCATATTGTTTCGAATGTCAGTGGACGACTCTCTCCCGAGCATTCAGCATATGATGTTCTACGAAGTACCTTCCCAGCTGGAACCGTAAGTGGGGCCCCAAAAATCAGGGCGATGCAGATCATAAACTCACTTGAAAAAAATAAGCGTGGAACCTACTCCGGAGCAGTTGGCTATTTTGGATGGGATGGGAATCATGATTCCTGTATCGCCCTCCGGACTTGTGTCTTGAAAGATGATAAGGTTTACATCCAAGCTGGAGCAGGAGTGGTTGCGGATAGCGACCCTACCTATGAATATAACGAGACAGTGAATAAAGCGACGGCCATGATGAGGGCTGTTGAACTCGCTAAAACCCTCATAAAGCCTTAACCATCTTTTGCTATGTTAGTCGTAATTGATAACTATGATTCTTTTACATACAATCTCGTACAGTATTTCGGTGAATTAGGTGTGGAGCTGAAAGTTCTCAGGAATGATGTTATTAGGGTAGAAGAGCTACGTGATTTGGGGCCGACCCGAATTTGTGTTTCACCTGGTCCCTGCACCCCAAATGAGGCTGGGATCTCGTGTAAAGTGATTAAGTCTTTCGGTGGAGAGATACCGATTTTTGGTGTGTGTCTCGGCCATCAGTCGATCGGGCAAGTTTATGGTGGTGAAGTGGTTCGAGCCAAAGAGTTGATGCATGGTAAGACTTCTATGATTTATCATGATGGTGATAGTGTCTTCAAAGGACTTGCCAATCCTTTCGAAGCAACACGCTATCATTCGCTAATTGTGAAGAAGGAGAGTCTTCCTGATTGTCTTGAGGTCACGGCCTGGACTGAAGACGGAATCATCATGGGGTTGAAGCACAAGGAGCTGAATGTGCATGGAGTGCAATTTCATCCGGAGTCCATTTTGACAGATTCTGGAAAGCAGATTCTTCAAAACTTCCTGAATCTTTGACCAAAAGTGGATCAGATTAAGGAACTGGAACGCGACTCATGAGGCGCTCGACTATCTGATCAGTCGTGACGTTTTCGGCTTCGGCCTCGTAGGAAAGGAGGATGCGATGTCGAAGGATTTCTGGTGCAAGTTCCTTTATGTCGGCTGGGGTGACGAACGCGCGTCCTTGCAGAAAGGCATTTGCGCGGGCGGCTCGGGCGAAGTTGATGGTCGCTCGTGGTGAAGCTCCCGCCATAATTAGATTCTTAAGCGAGCTCTCGTAGTTTCCAGGAGTCCTGGTGGCTTGGACAAGATCGACAATGTAGCCTCGCACGGCTGAATCGATGTAGATTTGATCAATGAGTTTACGGCTTTCGGCGATAGCCTCAGTTGTAGTGACTGCACTAGTCTCTTCGTTTGCATCGGAAGAAGACATTCGATCCAAGATATCGAGTTCTTCTTCTCGACTTGGATAGTCGACAGTGATTTTTAGAAGGAAGCGGTCGAGCTGAGCTTCGGGAAGCGAATATGTTCCTTCTTGGTCGATTGGGTTTTGGGTTGCGAGGACCAAAAAAGGACTGGGGAGGTCATAAGATTCATCCCCAATCGTAACTTGTCGTTCCTGCATTGCTTCTAGCAAGGCTGATTGAACTTTAGCCGGAGCCCGGTTGATCTCGTCTGCCAAAATGAGATTAGCAAAGATTGGGCCAAGTTTTGGAGCGAAAGTCTTTTGGTCCGGGTGATAGATCATCGTGCCGAGAAGGTCGGCAGGAAGAAGGTCCGGTGTAAATTGGATACGGGCAAACTCTGCTTTAAGAGAGCCAGCAAGAGCTTTCACGGCCAAAGTTTTGGCCAAACCGGGAACACCTTCGAGCAGAATATGCCCATTGCTCAGAAGTCCAATGAGAAGCTTGTTAACCAGGTTTGTCTGTCCGACAAGAACGCGGCCCATCTCACTACGCATTGCTCCGACCCATGAACTAGAGTCGGAGATTTTGTTTTGAAGCTCTTGTGGATCCATTACTTGGGGAACTCTGGCAAAATCAGACGGTCTTGAGAAAGAAAAAGAAGTTTTTTGATTTCACTAATTATCTAGGGACGGATGTCTGTGCTAAATTGGTCTGGCTGGAGGTGTCGAAGAGCGGTAGTTTGACCGATTTGTAGACAATGCCCCCCCCTTAGGGAGGCTTAGTCTTTAGAGGCTTTGGGATCTAGGGCGTCACGAAGTCCGTCACCAAGAAAGTTAAAAGCGAAGAGGGTCAGTGAGAACATGACAGCTGGAACGGCAAGAACAGTGAGGTTCGTTTCGAGAAAGTTGGCCCCTTCTTGAATCAATTTCCCCCAAGATGAGTTAGGTGGTTCGATTCCAAGACCGATGTAACTTAAAGTCGCCTCGTAAAGAATAAAGCTGGGAATGGTTAGGGTGGCGTAAATTATCACGGGGCCCAGCATGTTGGGAAGAATGTGGCGGAAGAGAATCCGGCGATGGCTTATTCCAAGGGAGCGGGCTGCTTCAACAAATTCCTGTTTTGAGAGGGAGGCGGCTGCTGAGCGCACGATACGTCCCATTGAAAGCCAACCAAATCCGGCGATAGCAATGGTGAGCGGGATGAGGTTGGCGAATCGAAGAACGGTATTGTCGTTCCATCCCCAGTCATCGATGAGAAATTTGGCCAAAGTATCAATATATGGCGTGATAATCTCCCGAAAGAGAATGACGATAATCAGGAAGGGCATCGCAAGAAGCCCGTCAACGACGCGCATCATTGTGTTGCCAATTCCCCCCCCAACGTAGCCAGCAATTCCTCCATAAATGACACCAATCGTCACGGTCATGCAGGTTGCCATGATTGCGACGAGAAGAGAAATTTGGCCGCCTTCCAAGACTCGCATGAAAAGGTCCCGGCCGAGTTGGTCAGTACCGAGAACTCCTTTTTCACCCACTCCAGCAAAGCGGTTGGTGAGATCCTGTTCATTGGCATTCATACCAGAAGCGGCAAGGATGGGCGCGATAATGAAACAGAGAATAAGAATCAGGATAACGACAATGCCGCCAAGCATGGCGAGTTTGTTTTTCTTGAGACGAATATAGGCGTCGGCCCATAAGCTGGATCCTTTTTCCGTCGCCAGAGTTTCTTCATTAATGTTTTGAGCAAGTGAAGTCATGGCCATTAGGAATTGCGAAGTTTTGGATCCATGAAGATGAGGGCGAGATCGGAGAGCAAATTAGCGATGCCCATCAGGATGCCATAGAAGAGAACCAGCCCAAGGACGAGGTTGTAGTCATTGGAGGTGATCCCGAGAACAAAGTGTTTGCCCATTCCGGGGACGAGGAAAATATTTTCCACAACGAACGAACCGGTAATGATTCCTGCGAATGCAGGCCCAAGAAAGGTGACGGCTGGCATAAGGGCAGGTCTTAGTGCATGTTTGGTGATGATCTGAAGGGTAGGGACGCCCTTGGCCCGAGCGGTTCGAATATAGTCCTGAGATAGAACATCAAGCATTCCCCCGCGGGTGAGGCGGGCAAGGTAAGCAGCTACTCCAAAGCAGAGGGTTACGGACGGTAAGATAATGTCAGCTGGTCTGCTCCAGCCCGCGACATTTAGGACGGAAAGAGGTCGCGCAATTGAGAGCTGGAAGATGGGGCCAAGAACGAAGGCTACGATACAAATTCCCGCCATTGCAATGACCATAGCCGAATAGTCTTGCCACTTGTTATGGAAGAGCGCGGCTACGATTCCAAGCGGTATTCCTAGGCCCATTCCGAGAATTAATGAGAGAACACCAAGTTTGAGTGAAACAGGAAACGATTCGGAGATGATGGCAGAGACCTTTCGGCCTTTCATTGCTAAAGAATAACCAAAGTCGCCTTCGGTTAGAATGTTTTTCCAGTAGTTGAAGTATTGAATGCCGATTGGTTTATCGAGGCCGTATTGTCGTTCAAGAGCGGCCTGTTCTTCCGGGGCGAGGGCTTTTTCGCTGGCGAATGGATTTCCAGGAATTGCACGAACCGCGAAGAAAACAAAAGTGACTAAAAGGAAGACCACGACAATGGTCTGCGTCACTCGTGAGAAGATTGTTTTGAGCATTTTCGAAAGAGACTATTTTTCAAGTTTCACCGATTTGAATGGATGATTGTTGAGGAGGAGTGGGTTCCAACCTTTCACTTCGGGGCGAATCAAGTAATTGGTGGTATACCAGTAGATCGGAAGGACGGGTGTGTCGTTTAAGATTGTCTGCTCGGCTTGCGAGAGAATCTCCATTCTTGTTTTAACATTTGTTGTGTTTTCGGCCTCGTTCAAAAGCTCTTCAAATTCGGAGGAACCCCAGCCAGTGTTGTTATTGCCCCCATCTGTAATCCACATTTCTAAAAAAGTGGTGGGGTCGAGATAATCACCGATCCAGCCTGCCACACAAATGTCATAGTCGGCATCGTATTGTTTTTGAAGGTAGGTCGTCCACTCCCGCTGCATGATGCGCACCTTGATGCCGAGGTGTTTTTGCCACATTGCTTGTAGAGCCTCAGCTTCGCGAAGACCTGAATCTGAATTGGTAGTTAAGAGGCTGATCTCGGGGAATGAGGAAGTCGATTCGTATCCCGATTCGGCGAGCAAAATCTTGGCTTTTTTGGGGTCAAAATAAATGACACCGGGCGGTTTGTAGTTTCCGAACGGTGGGACGATTCCTGAGGCAGGGGTCTGGCCTCCCTGTAGAATCTCTTCGCAGATTGATTTTTGATCGATTGAAAGGGCGAAGGCTCTGCGAACCTTTGGGTCGTTGAGTGGCTCCTTGCGATTGTTGACCCGAAGAAAGCGGACACCGACGTAGGGTTCCTGACGGAGTTGAGTGGGATATTTCTCCTTTGCCATCGGGATAAGTTCCGAAGGCACGGTATATGTGAGGTGAAGTTGCTCATCACCAAACATTCTTGTTTCAGTGTAGTAGTTCTTTATTGGGAGGTAACGAACGCCATTAAGATAAACGTTGTCTCTATCCCAATAGTGATTGTTTCTTTCGATCTCTAAGAAATGGTTGGTTCGCCAAGTTTTAAGCTTAAATGCCCCGTTTGAAACGATGTTTTCAACACGCGTCCAAGGTGACTGGTAAGCAGTATTCATTTCGCCATGTTTCAGGATCACATGCTTAGGAACCGGATACCAAGTGTAGTGCTTGGTGATTTCTGGGAGAAATGGAATAGGCCCTCGGAGATTGATTTTTAGTGTAAAGTCATTAATCGCAGTGACACCGACTTCAGCCTTTTCCCAAAGATTTGGTTTCCCGGATTCATGGTGTGCAATGATGCGGTCTAGAACCAGTTGCCGGACTTCCTCGGGAGCTTGATCGACCCAATTGAGAAGACTTGTGTTTTTCTTGAGTAACTTGAGATCGCTCTTGCTCAGTTTGTCGATTCCTTTCGAATTGAAGAAGATGCGTTTTTCGACTTCCGTTAACTTTTCGGTATCCACTTTAGTGGCCGAGAGTTTTGTCAGGTCAATCTGTTGACCGTCGCTGAGATATGAGGAGAATTTTTTGCGATCTCGTTCCTCAAGGTTTAAGAATTTTTTATCGGTGAAGTTTGAGAGCTTAAGTTTTGGGTCACCTTTAAAATTACTCTTCTTCAAAATCTCCCATTTGATGGGGAAATCAGGATCGTTACCGCAAAGAATATTTCCGAAATGACTGCGATGGTAGGCCTCACCGTTTTTCAAGAAGTAGAGCATTTCGGCATACTCGGCGGGCCAATTCGGATCTGGTGAAAGAAGGCGACGATAAGAAAAGACAAAGTCGTGTGCGGTTACCGGAACTCCGTCAGACCATTTGGCTTCCGGGTTAAGTTCAAAGATCCATTCTGTTGAGTCTTCGTTGGGAGTCCATTTTTTAGCAACACCTGGAAGCGAGGAACTATCTTTATCGGGGTCCTCCACGCACAGCCCCTCAAACAGGGCCCGGATGATGTTTGATTCCAAGACTCCGGAAACAAGGTGAGGATCTAAGCCCTTGGGCTCTCCGCTGTTTCCGATGATAAGGATGTTCTCCTCATTCGCGATTTCCACGTCCGATCTGCGCTCACATGACACGAAGATCAAGCAGGTGAGAATGGTGATAAAGGCATTTCGAAACACGGTGAAAGATTGGACAAATTTGCTAGAAAGGGAATGAATTTTTATATTGAGAGACTTTGGTTTGACATAAGCGGTCGAAAAGAAGGAAAACCCTGTGGGTCAATTCGCTGACTCAGTCATAATGAAAGTCTATTTCCTCCGCCGATTGCTACTGGTCCCGTTGACCGTGCTGGGGGTTACTTTCCTTGTTTTTGCAATTACTAGGGTGATGCCTGGGAGTCCGCTGGAGCGTGAATTGCAGGCTGCGGCGGCTGGAACCTCCGAAGGTGGCGGCGGCGGCGGCAGTGGAGGGCAAAGCGGGGCGCTCTCTGAAGAGCAAATTGAGTCTTTTGAAAGGGAATACCTATACGACAAAAACGTCGTAGTGGCCTACATGACCTGGTTGGGGCTTTATCCACGCGAACGACTTTACAGTGAAGCGGAATTTAAGCCTGCAAAGCAAGGTGGTCAACTGAGTGAGGAGATTATTGGAGGAAGTTATGTGGAGGATCCTGACACCCAAGTTGAGGTCAGTCTTGCGGGAATAGGACGTCCAGTTTTGGTTCAAAGAAAAGACGGGGAAATCGAATGGGCCAAATATGCTGAGCGATCGAAACCAAGGGATAAATGGAAGGATATTACGGAGGATGGTTGGGAATATCGTCACGAAACAGCCCAGGAACGATTTGAAGTTCATAAGGAAAGGGAAGGAGGGGAGACGAAGCGGACTGTCGAAAATTACCTGCCGCGCGTCGTTATTTACAAGTCCCGTATTTCAGGTCTCCTTCAGGGTGATATGGGTAAATCATCGGTTTTTGGGGAGCCGGTTCTCGATCTGATTAAGTCCCGGATGCCCGTGGCTCTTTACTTTGGAATCCTGACAACAATTTTAACCTATGGCGTGTGTCTGCCTCTCGGAATCGTCAAGGCGATCAAACACCGAACTCCCATCGATAACTTAAGTTCGGTGGCTATTTTTCTGGGATACGCAGTTCCGGGATTTGCCCTTGGAGCTCTCCTGCTCGTTTATTTCGGAGCCTACAAGCCGATCTTTCCAATGGTAGGTCTCGTTTCTGAAGATTACGAATCGATGAGCTTTATGGGTCAGGTTAAAGACCGTGCCTGGCATACAGTTCTTCCTCTGGTCAGTTACGTGATCGGCTCGTTTGCGTGGATGACCATGATGATGAAAAATAATCTTATGGATAACCTTGCTGCCGACTATGTTCGCACTGCAGTAGCAAAGGGAGTGAGCTTTAATCGGGCTGTCTTCAGGCATGCCTTTAGAAATTCATTCATTCCAATTGCAACAAGTTTGGGGCAATTGATTACCATTATCGTTTCGGGCAGTCTTTTGATTGAAACCGTCTTTGATATTCAGGGTTTTGGCCTCTTGCAATTTCGCGCTATCACAGGTCCCGACCAAATGCTCATCATGGGAACTTTGACCGTCGCCTCATTTCTTATGGTCATGGGAAATGTTCTCTCCGATCTTATTGTCGCCTTCATCGACCCGAGGGTTAAATTCCATTAAAACATGAAACTTGGAATTGGGATCTCATTTGTGACCGCCTCATTCCTGAGCGTCTGGGCTGATAGTGCCGGATTTAAAATTCCTACCATCAGCTGGGGATATAATTTTTCGCGCTCGGCGGGGGAGTTGAAACTTCCATCCCAATTTCTGGAACATCTTGTTTCGGGAGCGGGTATCATTACGGCTATCATCCTCTTTCTGGTTGGGCTGTTTCTAATCGTTAGTAAAATGACAAGTGGCCCGCCAAATCCGGTCACTTTGAGGAAAATCCAACGCTTTAAAGCGATCAAACGGGGATATTATTCTTTTTTAATTTTGATCGGACTTGCCGGTCTCGCATCGCTCGACCAATTGATCGTTGGAAAAGAGGCCCTTGCGGTGAAATATAAGGGGGAATGGCAATTCCCGGCCTTCACTATAAAGTTGGAAAAGAACAAAGATTTTGGGATTAGTGACCCGGCAAAGGTAGACCTTGAGCCCGACTATCGGGCCCTCAAAAAGGACTTTGCGAAAACGGAAGGTAATCGCGTGATCCTGCCACTCCGGGCCTATAATCCAACACAGGATGCAATTAGCGCGCTTGCGAAAGAGATTAATCCTGCGAAACTCAAATACAGCGGTTTAGGAACGCGTCTATACAGTATCGACCGGCCCGAAGATCCTCATCTTCGTTTCACTTATCGAAAGGGAGTTCGCCAGGGGAACGCTGAGGGTTGGAATGCTGACGGTGATCGCATTTACAAAGCAAAATACAGCTCTGGTAATCTTGTCGCAGGATCCCAAGAATGGGAGGGCGAAGGATCAATGGAGGAGTTTTTGGCAGCAGGGTCCGAGACGCAGGAGTATCTCGTAAGTTATCCACCATCTAAACCAAAATGGTCTCATCCTCTTGGGACTACTTCCCAAGGCGATGATGTGGTTGCCTATCTCTATGGAGGTCTTCAAGTGAATTTTCAAGCGGCCATTATTTACATTCCCATCGTCTATCTCATTGGAGTTACGGTGGGGCTCTTGATGGGGTATTTTGGAGGATGGTTTGATTTAGTGGTTCAGCGGGTTATTGAGATCCTCTCGAACATTCCATTCTTGTTTTTAGTTATTATCATCACCTTAGGAGTACCGGCTCAGTATAAAGATCGTCTAGGCTTTTATCTTATCCTCGCCATCTTAGCCATTTTTGGCTGGATGGGAATGACCTATCTAATGCGAACTTCAGCCCTCAAGGAGAAGGCCCGAGATTACATAGCTGCTAGCCGGGTAATCGGGGCAGGTGTGCCTCGGATTCTATTCCGCCACCTTTTGCCAAACTCCGTTGCGATTTTGGTGACTCTCATTCCGTTTTCAATTTCTGGTCTCGTCCTTTCGCTGACAGCCCTAGATTATCTCGGGTTTGGCCTTCCTGTGCAATATGCGAGTTGGGGAAAGTTGTTGAAAGATGGTTTGAGTTCGCTTTCCTCACCTCTTCTTGTGACCTCTGCCTTTTTTTGCCTGGTGACAATGTTAGTTTTAGTGACCTTTGTCGGGGAGGCGATTCGTGAGGCTTTCGATCCCAAGAAATACACTTATTATCGATAATATTTATGCGTTGGTTTTTTCTGTTTTTACCCGTCTTTCTATTCTCCTGTGAATCGGAGAATGAGAGCTATGGGGATGGATTTGATTTTGATGACGCAACGTCTAATCTGAATAACTTTGTAAAGAATTGGAATGTGAATCAGTTAAAGGAGGCCAATGAGGAGTTGGCTAGTGCCGAGCCTGGGTCGTTGGCTGCTAAGGATGCAGTAAAGAAGGTGGCCCGTTTTGAACGCCGTATCGCGCTGGGCGATTACTTTAGTTTTAAGACTCCGGCCGATCTGCCCTCTAGTTTGCAATGGAAAAATGGTTTAGATGAACCTGAGGACTCCGATCCAGCTGCGAAGAAGGGTGGAGTGTTTCGTTACTTTGTTTCTAGCTTTCCTCCTACACTAAGACCGTTCGGGCCTGCCTCCAACAGTGGGATGAGAGGCGAGTTATACGACGATGTTCAGTTGGGCCTGGTAGCTCTAAACCGCCTGAATAGCTCGGTCGTTCCTGCTACTGCGAAAGAGTGGGCACACGGTCCCAATAAAAGGACCTGGTATTTCAGGCTCCACGAGGATGCAGCTTATTCCGATGATGTCGAAGTAAAGGCTCGCGATTTTGCACTCTCGGCTTGTCTTCGGATGTCAGATTACGGCGATTCACCTTTTTATAAACAGTATCTTCGCGAAGAAATTGCTCAAATTACGATTTACGACGAACACACTCTTTCGGTTAGTTTTCCCGAAGCTAAGAGTGAGCTGGGAATGTATAATACGATCGGAGAATTTGCTCCTTCGCCACCTCATTTTTATAAGGAATTCGGGGTTGGTTATGAGGAACGTTACAACTGGAAGCATCAGCCTAATACTGGACCTTATTACGTTCGGGACGGAGACATCGATAAAGGGGTTTCCATAACCCTCACTCGCAACAAAAATTGGTGGGGCAATGATAAGAAGTTTTACCGATATCGATACAACCCAGACAAGATTGTTTGGAGAGTTATTCGTGATGTTACCAAGGGCTTCGAACTGTTCCGGGCTGGACAATTGGACATCGCTATGGTCTCTAGTCCCAAGGCTTGGTATGAAAAGACCGAGATAGATAAGGTCTACGATGGATACATCGAACGGCATTGGTGGTTCAATGATTTCCCGCGTCCACAGTTTGGGGTGGAAATGAACTTGGATAAGGAAAAGCTCAAGGACGTTAATGTTCGCCTCGGGTTAGCGCATGCCCTGAACTACGACAAAGTAATCAAGGTCCAGTTCTGGGGGGATTACAATCGTCTACCTGGTTTTGTGGATGGCTTCGGAGACTTCGTGAATCCTGATGTTAAGCCGCGACCATTTTCACCCCAGAAAGCCCGCGAGTTTTTTGCTAAAGCAGGATTCACAGAAGAAGACGGTGATGGCATCTTGAAAAAACCGGATGGGACAAGACTGGAGTTTGATTTAAGTCACTATGCAATAAAGACTTATTCAGACATTATGTCTATTTTGAAGACGGAAGCTCGTAGTTCGGGTGTTGATCTTATTCTTGATGGAAAAGATCCCAGTATCGTTTTCACCGAAGCGATGGATAAAAAGTTTGAGCTTACCTCCGTGGCCTGGTCAGTCCAGCCTCCCTACTTTGCATTTTACGAGTATTTCCACTCACGAAATGCATACGATGAACAAGGGAACCTTAAGGACAAGACGAATAATGTGTTTGCCTATAATGATCCCCAAATGGATAAGTGGGTAGAAGAGTACCGTCAAACTTCTGAAAATCAGCTAAAGAAAGAGTTGGCTCACAAAATTCAGGCCCAGGTTCATGAACAATGTGTCTTTGTTCCAGGCTGGAAGCGGGACTTTGAACGCGTGGCCTGTTGGCGATGGCTGAGGTGGCCAGATACAGAAACCGTAAAATTTTGTCCTCCGGTAGTTTCATATCCCTATGAACATTACAGCTTCTGGATTGATGAAGAAATGCAGGAGGATACGCGAGCTGCTATCCGGTCTGGCAGAACTTTCCCTGAGGTTGAGAACGTGGTGGAAATCTATCGAAAGAAATGAGCAGCTTGTTGGAAATAAATGGCCTAGTCACCAGCTTTGATACCGATTCCGGTTGGGTCAGGGCTGTTGATGGGATCTCGTTTTCAGTTGAGAAGGGAAAGACCGTCGGCTTGGTCGGTGAGTCCGGTTGTGGCAAGACCGTTACCGCAATGTCTATTATTGATCTCCTTCCCAAACCGTCGGGAAATGTTCTTGAAGGTGAAATTAATTTCAAAGGGCAGGATCTCCGTAAGATAAATCGATCCCAAATAAGAAAGATACGAGGAGGGGAGATTGGAGTCATTTTCCAAGAACCCATGGCTGCTTTGAATCCAGTTCATCGAATTGGTAAACAGTTGGTAGAGATTTTAAAGCTACACGAAAGAATGTCATCACGGGTAGCCTTGCGAAAGGCAGTCGAATTACTCGATGCGGTCGGAATACCGGCGCCAGAGGAACGGATCTCTAATTATCCACATCAGCTTTCGGGCGGAATGAGGCAACGGGTCATGATTGCCATAGCGTTAGCATGTGAACCTGATCTTTTGATTGCCGACGAGCCGACAACTGCTCTTGATGTCACCGTGCAGGCTCAGATTTTAGAGCTGATCGGATCAATGCAGCAGAAGCTTGGGATGGCTGTTTTGATGATCACTCATGATCTTGGAGTGATCGCCCAGAACTGTGATGAGGTGGTCGTAATGTATGCTGGGCGGGTTGTTGAGAGGGCTCCCGTAGAGGAGCTCTTTGCGAACCCGCAACACGCCTACACAAAAGGTCTCCTTAGCTCGATTCCACGAATCGAGAGCGAGCGGAAAAGTCATCTTAATACGATTCCCGGGCAGGTCGCCTCGATTCAGGATTTTGTTTCTGGTTGTCGTTTCTGTCAGCGAATGGAACGTGGCGATGCTACGATTCTCCGACAGCGTCCTGATTACCGTGAAATAAAGCCCGGTCACTGGGTGGAAACTTGTCCCCAATGTTTTCAGGTATGAACAATAATGGCCCCAAACTCCTTCAAGTGGAAAATCTCCGCCAGCATTTTCCGGTTCGAGGTGGATTGATGATGAAGCAAATCGGTGCTGTAAAAGCGGTCGATGGAGTGAGTTTTGCTATCCATTCTGGGGAAACCCTGGGTCTGGTAGGTGAATCGGGGTGTGGGAAATCTACTTTAGGGAAATCAGTGGTGCGTCTTTTAAGTCCCACGAGTGGGAAGGTTTTTTTTAAAGGCCACGATATTACCCATATGGGCCAGGGGGCGATCCGACCGCTGCGTCAGGATTTTCAAATGGTGTTCCAAGATCCGGCAGAATCTCTTGATGCTCGGATGGCGGTGGGCGAATTGGTTGCTGAGCCTCTTGTGATCCAAAAAATGGGTAATCGCGTAACGATTCAGAAAAGAGTGGCGGAACTTTTGACTCGTGTTGGCTTGCCCGAAAATGCGGCAGGAAAATTTCCCTTTGAGTTTTCTGGCGGTCAGCGGCAGCGGATTGGGATTGCTCGGGCCTTGGCGCTCAATCCGGATCTCCTTGTTCTAGATGAACCGGTTTCAGCTCTTGATGTTTCTGTTCAGTCTCAGGTGATGAACCTCTTGCTCGAATTGCAACGGGACTTCGAGATGTCCTACCTTTTCATCGCCCACGACTTGGCGGTAGTTAAACACATGAGCGATCGGATCGCAGTAATGTATCTTGGTAAGATCGTGGAGTTGGCACCTGCTGATGAAATTTATCACAATCCCCGGCATGCCTACACGAAAGCGCTTTTGTCGGCCATTCCCACTCCTGACCCCACAGCTGAGCGGGAGCGGGTTGTGTTAGACGGCGATGTTCCAAGCCCAATTGATCCCCCTAAGGGTTGTGCCTTTGGTCACCGAGTAAACCATTCTCGGTATCCCGAAAGTATAGGGCAGGAACTACCTTTCGTCGAAATTTCTCCGAACCATTGGGTGCAAAAGTGTCCCTGCTGCGTTGACTAGATCAGTTCATCGACACAGAATCTTGACCATGTTTCGAGGGATCCGTGGAGCTTGCCTTTGAGGTCCTCAGGAGACTGAAAAGCTAGGTTGGCGAGAGCGTCTTCCGCCGATGTCACGTCTTCTGATTCAAGGTCGAAAATATGGACGACCCCTAGGTGAACTTTGCCGACGTCATTGATATCGTCATTTAGAAGACCAACGATCCTGTTTTGGTGACCACCTGTGATATTGAGTTCCTCGTCGATTTCGCGCTCCACACCTGCTAGGTAGGTCGCTTTTCCAAGTGGATCGGCTCTTTCGTCGACTGGGTTAATATGACCGCCGACACCAACGGATCCTTGGGCGTGTAGACGGCTCTCTCCACCGCTTTTCCCACGGGTGTAATGGAGATATTTCCCGTTGTGGTGGAATAAGGCGTAAGGAATGAGTTGTTTGAAGGACGGATCATCTTCGGCTTTGCCGCGATCCATGAAGAAGTTGTTTGCTGGATCAAGAATGGCCTCAAGGTATCCGTCGACATCAGTTTTGATTCCTTGAAAAGCTCCCAGTTCGTCAAAGAGTTGACGTGAAATTACCAAAATTTCCTCTCCTTGATAGTCGCGCATGGGTGAAGTTTGGCAGGTGGGTTTGCTAGTGTCGATTCTTTGCATGAAATAGGAAAAAAATCAGCTGCTGATGGTTCTTGATCGCTGGGATTGATTGCCTAAGTTAGGAGGATTATGAGATGTAGATTACATTCACAATTCAGATCATTCGTTTTTCTTGCTTGTTCTTTCTTTTTTGTTGGCTGTCTTGAAGACGAGAGGAAGGTGGATCTCGAGGACGTGAAGAGGAAACTTGATGGTGTTGCGTTTGATAAAGAGTCGACCAGTAAGTTTATCGATCTTGCTAAGGTTAAGCTTGCTGAGCTCAAGATAGCAGAGAGGGATTTCAAAAAGGCTGGAGAAATTAATGAAGCCATTTTCAATGTCACAAAGACCTTAGAGGAAGTGACGGCGTTGATCGACGAGGTTAAAGCATCCTTGGAGGCTAGTGAATTAGGATTTGAAGACTATCAGGCGAAATATCGCGCAAAGGTGAGGAAAGATGTGGTCGGGAAGAATCTCGATCTTTCGGCGACCAAGGGAGAAGATTTTAAGGAGGTAAGAGTTTTGTCGGTAAACCCGGTTGAGATCCGTATTTATCAGACCTCAGGACCTCAATCTGTTCCTATCAGTGAGATTCCGAAAGAAGTCAGGGAGATGCTGCAAATGAGCGAGGAGGAAGCCGAAGCACACCGTTCCAAATTAAGGGATAACGCAAAAGTAAGGGAGGAACGCTACAAGGAGTGGAAAGAAGGTTTGGCAGATCGCAAGAGCGAAGCTGCTCAGAAAGCTATCGCGAAGCGTTTAAAAGATATCCAAACCGAAGTTGAAAATATCGAAAAATCGATGAATTTACGTCTTCTTAAAATTCAAGATCTCAAGTCGCGATCATCACAGTGGCAACGTGATTACTCTCTTGCACGCGGTGATAAACGACGAGAACAAGCCTTGGGGTATTCCCAAATGTATCGGGATAAGGCTCAAAAGTTGACCGATCTCAACTCGGAAGGACATCTAGTGATCGCGCGATTGAGATCCGAGGAGGAGGATCTTAAGAAGATGCAGCAACCTGGGGGCTAATTGCTGATTTTTTCACGAACTCGGCAACTTTTGAAGGGTTGCCAGCAGCAGCCCATACATGTCGCAGAAAATCGGCGAGATGGATCCCTCCATTTTCACGGAGAAATTTACGATCCCCGCCACATCCAAACATCATATCGGGATCAAGTTCTCCACGAAGTTTGGCCTCCGCTTTGGCGATTATTCGTGGGAGATAAGCTAGCCCGTCAAATTCTTGACCGAATGAGGGGACATCATCGCGGGAGACTTCCTTGTGGCTTGTCTTGCCAGTTTGAACGGCAAGAAAGTAGTCTCGCCGGACCGCGGCTACGAGCAGGGCTGTCGATTTAGCTGGGAATCCTTCGTCAGCCAGGTCTTCGACAAAATCAAAGAGTTCGCGGGGTTTATGGCCGATACTAGCAAGAAATTCGTGGTCTCTTGCGGTATAGTAGCTCATAAAATCTGAATTGCCATTTTCGTAGGCAGAGAGGCAGCGGTTAAAGAGTTCGGTGAATTGTTCGTCCCAAGTCATTTGGAGAGTTTTGCAAGTAAGGCGGGCTTGTCAATCGATCAGGAGGAAAGGGTGGGTTGAGTTTGACTTGACCAGTCGATTGGGCACTCTTCTAGACATGTTTAAAGCTGGAGTTTTAGTTTTGGTTCTTCTCTCGATGGTTGCTTGTCAGGATCTTGAGGATTCGCCCGAGATGAAAAAACTCGAAGAAGAGGAGGCAGCATTAAAATCTCTTGAAGATGAACTTAAGGAGTTGAGGGCTGAGATCGCCAAGGTGAAAGTGGAAAAACTGGAGGTGCCGGTCGAGGATCTCCAAAAGCAGCTTCAAGAAACAAAGGCTGCAGTTATCGCTCTTGAAGGGGAGTTGGAGATCCTCACTAAAAGTGAAAAAGAGGCCAAGGAAAAGCTTGAAGCTTACCAAAAAAAGTATGCCTTCGAATAGTTTTTGACGAAATGACAAAAAACCGCCTCAACCCTGGGCTGAGGCGGTTCTTGCTTAGAAAGTTTTTATTATGCGTCGATCTTACGATAGGCAGCCATAAGTGCCTCGAGACCTTCTTGGCCCTTTTTGCTGGCTCCGTGTTCCATGCCGATTACTCCGGTGAAACCTTTTTTACGAAGGAACTTGGTTACTGCAACGTAGTCTAGTTTTCCTGTACCAGGTTCCTTCCGGCCTGGAGACGCTCCATATTGAATGTAGCTTACTTGGTCCCAAACTGCTTCGGCATTTGCTACGAGTTTGTCGCCATTACCGATTTGCCCTTCATGGTAGAAATCCGCGAGTAATTTACAGGAAGGTCGATCAACAAGCTTGCAGAGCAGGTGGCCATCAGCAAATGAACGAATGAGGGGCTCGCCACCGCTGACATTGTGGGAAAGTGGTTCTTGAGCCATGATTATCCCGTGTTCCTCAACAAGATCACAGCAAAGCTTCATGTTGTCGACCGAGGCTTTAATTTGCTCCTCGCGGGTCATTGACTTGTCACGAGCCCCAGGGATCATCGTCATATTTGTTTGTCCTGTGATTTTAGCGACTTCGATACCTCGCTCGAGTTCCGCCTTGACTCTCTCCTTTTGTTCATCAGTTGGTTTATTGAACATAGCACCGGATCCACCGGTTATGACACAGACTCCAAGATCCATCTTCTTGTCCTTCATGAACTCGGCAATCTTTTCAATTGTTTCGTTCTTTTGGCCCTTTAGTCCGTTATCTTCCCAAGCTCGGAAGCCGAGATCATAGGCTAATTTGAGCTGATCGACATAGCTAAGCTTCTTGCCTTTTCCTCCGAACAGGAGTCCGGGGTGAGGTGCAAATTTAGCTTTGAAGGGAGTGCCCTTTGCGGCTTCTTTTTGTGCCCAGCTTGATGAGCCAGTCATGGCAAAAATCGAGGCACCAGTCATTTGAGTGAATTGACGTCTTTTCATAAGGTGAAAGAGGATTTAGCAGAACAAGCTAAGGTGTGCCAATAAAAGAACCCATTCTTTCCCTCCTAGGCAGAAACGTGATCAAGAAGAGTCTGTGCAACATTATGAAATGCTGCTGATGCCTTGGATTCGGATGGGCTCAAGAGAGCGGTTGGATCGCCTCCATCACAGCGTTTGCCAATGATCGGCTCGAGGGGAATTTGGCCGAGGAGAGGAACCTTAATTCGATCGCACTCGCGTTGGGCTCCGCCTTCGCCGAATAGGTGGTAGCGTTTGCCCTGATCGCAATCGAAATAGGACATATTTTCGATGATACCCAAAATGGGGACGTTGACCTTGGCGAACATCGAAGCGGCCTTGCGAGCGTCGATCATGGCTACTTCCTGGGGTGTTGTGACGATGATCGCGCCGTCGAGTGAGACGGTTTGAACGAGAGTGAGTTGGATATCTCCTGTCCCAGGCGGTAGATCTAAAACGAGGATATCGAGTTCGCCCCAAGCAACCTGCTGAAGAAATTGCTGAGTGTATCGATTGGCCAGTGGGCCTCGGACAATCACGGGGGAGTCATCGCTAAGAAGGAAGCCCATCGACATGAGTTTTAGGCCATGGGCTTCAATAGGAATTATACGATCCTCGCTATCGGCTTGTGGTTGGTGATGGGGGACCCCCAGCATTAGGGGGACTGAAGGGCCATAAAGGTCACAATCCAATAGTCCAACTTTGAGTCCCTGTTTTGAGAGCGCGATCGCTAGGTTGCTTGAAACGGTGGATTTTCCAACGCCGCCTTTACCGGAGCCAACAGCGATGATTCTTTTTACTCCCGGGAGCGAGCTTGTGCCAGTGGACACTTCTCCGGAAGAAGTGGGATTTTGAACATCGATTTCAATCCGCACCTTTGCGGGGTCTCCCATAAGTGAATCGAGAATGGTGTGACAGTCCTCGAAGATCTTTTGTGGTATTTTGGGATCCTTTGTCTGGATTTGTATTTTTACTACCGCGGTATCGTTTTCTATTTCACACGCTTTCACTAGGCCAAATGAAATGATGTCCCGTGAAAATCCTGGGTATTTAACATTACCAAGGGCCTTGCTGATCTCTTCGCTCGTCATGGGATGACGTTAGCGCGGCGTCCACGGACTGCTAGTATTTCTTGCGTAAGTGTGATGGTAAAATACTCAGTTGTTCCCGATACTTTGCGACGGTTCGACGGGCGACTTTAATTCCCTGCTCATTGAGTAACTTTTCGAGCTTGGAATCAGAGAGGGGCTTGCTGCTGTCTTCGCTTGTGATGAGCGCTTGTAAAGCCTCCCGAACACCTTCATTGGAAACATCTTTTCCATCGGAAGTTTGGTAGCCCGTTGCAAAAAATTTACGCATCTCCATGAGTCCGTGGGGAGTATCAATATACTTTCCGGCGACCGCTCGTGAAACGGTCGTCGGGTGAACGCCGATTACCTCCGCAATCTCATTCATAGTCATGGGTTTGAGGTGGCGGGTGCCCTTTTCGAGAAAGGGTTTTTGGCGGTCGACGATCTCACGTGCAATCGCGAGTATTGTTTCTTGCCTTTGGTCAATCGCGCGAATGACGGCTCGACCGTCTCGAATTTGATTGCGTAGGTAGTTTCGGGCTTTTCGGTCGTCGCCCGAGCCGGAAAGGAGGTCTTTGTATTCGTCGTTGATTCGTAGCCGTGGGAGGTAGCTCCCGGTCAAGCTTGGTGTCCAGTTGCCAAACTCTCCTGGCCTAATTACTACGTCCGGTTGGATGTAGGGGTTTCCATTATTTTGGAAGCGTGATCCAGGGGACGGGTCCAGTGTGCGAATATGGTTAATAGCTGCAATGACGGTTTCGAGAGAAAGGTGAAGCTTTTTTGCCAGCTGGGGAAAGTGGTTGCGAGCAACTTCATCAAGGTGTTCATCAACAATTTCGGCTTCAAGTCCGGATCCGAGCCCTAGGTGATCAAGTTGCAGAAGAAGGCATTCTCGTAAGTCAGCAGCCCCAACTCCTGGAGGGTCAAAGTTTTGGATAGTGGCAAGGGCATCCTCAAGTCGTTCAAGCGGGATTTGAAGTTTGATTGCAAGATCTTGAAGTGACGCGTCGAGATAGCCGTGGTCCGTGAGGTTTCCAACAATGGTTTTGGCGTCCCCTTGGCGCTCTTCCGAAAGTCCACTTTCTCGAATCTGTTCAGTCAGATGCTCTTGTAGGGTCAAAGGGGAGACGATCGAGTTGTAAAAGTGCTCGCGAGCCTCAATGGCGTCTTGTCCCATTCCCTGATTTCGACGCTCAATGATGGAGAGATCACGCAAGTCATCGTCGTAAGATTCTTGCCAATCGTCATAGTTATCAGGATCTTCGATTTCGGTGTCTGTGATTTCGTCGAGCGATTCGTGTTCTGTGACGTCTTCAAGGACAGGGTTAGTCTCCATTGCCTGATGAAGTAATTGGCCTAGCTCGAGAGTATTAGCTTGGAGTATCTCCAGGCTTTGCCGCATCTGTGGGGCAAAGTTTTGTTGCTGGGATAGCGACTGCTGAAGTGAGGCGTCTGCCATGGGTGTGCGTGGAAATTACTAAAAAACACCCAGGTGTAAAGGTGTAAGCAGAAATTATGCCACATTTCATAAATTTCTGGCTTTTACGATCCTTTGGATTCTGCGAAGACAACATTCGCAAGCCGCTTATGAGTGCCCTAGTAGATCAAATTCGCCAAAAAATGGAGGAAAATGGAGTGATGCACTCTGCCATTTTAGCATTTATCC